>WNFI01206058.1_pt1 | contig 12636 bp, 9 predicted proteins | sample 5400471 | NCBI WGS metagenome assembly WNFI01 (sample SAMN13153348, study PRJNA577476) | soil metagenome | isolation source: 100 cm saprolite on Douglas fir-dominated hillslope | place: USA:California | collected 2013-09-17
GAGCGTCTCGACCCGCGCCTGGCCGGCCTGGATCTCCTTGGCGAGGTTCTTTTCCAGGTCGCGCTTCTGGCTGTCCATGTAAGCGCCCACCGCAGCGCCTGCCAGGCCACCGCCGACGGCGCCGAGGACCGCGCCCTGAGTCCGGTCCCGGTGGTAAGCCATGGCACCCACCACGGCGCCGACACCGGCGCCTATAAGCGCGCCGCCCTCCCAGTTCTCAAGGGGGCGGTTGCTCGGCCCAACGCCTTCCGCGCAAGCAGCGAGAGTGATGCCGGCAACCACTATGGCTATCAGATTGCGTTTCATGCTGTCTCCTTCATCATTTGAGTTCGGCGCGCAGAATCCTCGCGCCCTCCACCATCGCCTCCATCTTGCCGAAGGCCACTTCGTGCGGCAGGTATTTCATGCCGCAATCAGGCGCCAAGATGACATTCTCCATGGCCACATGCGGAAGGGCTTTTTTCACGCGCTCGACCACTTTCTGCGGCGTTTCCACCGTCATGTCGGCAAGATCGATGCAGCCCACCATGATTTTCTTGCCCTTCAGAGAGCCGAGGACCGAGCAATCGAGGCCGGACTGCGCTGTTTCTATGGAAATTTCCTTGCAAGAACAAGCAGCCAGCTCCGGGAGAAACGAGTAACCGCTGGGCCGCTGATGGATGATCGCGGCGTAGCCGAAGCAGATGTGCACCGCGGTTTCTCCGCTTACGCCGTCCAGCGCGCGGTTCAATGCTTTCAGCCCGTACTGGCGCGCTTTCTCCGGCCGCGCCTGCATGTAAGGCTCGTCGATCTGGACGATGTCGGCACCGGCCTTGAACAGGTCCTTGATCTCCTCGTTTACCGCCGCGGCGTAGTCCATCGCCGCCTCCTCCCCGGACTTGTAGAAGTCGTTCTGCGCCTGCTGCAGCATCGTGAAGGGACCGGGAACGGTGATTTTGATTTTTTTCGAGGTATGCCGTTTCAAAAATCTTAGATCGTCAACTTCAACTGCATGCTTCCTTCGAATCCTGCCGACGATTCGCGGCACCGGGTTGGGATGCCCCGAGCGGTCGAGCGCGCTGCCGGGATGGTCGATGTCCACGCCCTCGAGCGCGGTGGCGAAGCGGTTCGAATAGCTCTCGCGGCGGATCTCGCCGTCGGTCACGATATCGAGCCCGGCCTTCTCCTGCGCCGCGATGGCGAGCAGCGTCGCATCGTCTTGCGCCTCGGCGAGATAGGGCTCGGCAACGCGCCAGAGCTCCTGCGCGCGCACCCGCGGCGGAAACCGGCCTGCCAGCTTCTTGCGATCGATCAGCCAGTCGGGCTGGGGATAGCTGCCGACCAGCGTGGTGGGAAAAAGCATCTCCCCCAAATTCTATCGCTCGGTGAACAAGTCGAGGAGCTGATCGCGCAGCCAGCGGTTGCCGGGGTCGGCGTCGAAGCGCTCGTGCCAGTGCACCCCGACGTCCGCGGGGGGAATGGCCACCGGCGGCGGCAGCGACTTGAATTTCCCCTGGCGTTCGTAGACCCGCGCGACGCGCCGCGGAAGAATCAGGATCAGGTCGGTGCGCTCGAGCACCATGGGCACCACGGTGAAGTGCGGCACGCGCAACGCAATGCGGCGCGCAAGCCCGGCGCGCTCGAGCGCCTCCTCGATCACCCGGTGGCCGCCGCGATAAGACACGAGCGCGTGCGAGGCGGCGAGAAATTTTTTCTTCGTCAACGTTTTTCCGATAGCGGGATGATCGGCCCGCATCAGGCAGACGTAGGGATCGCGGAACAGCTGCCGGCGCCGCACCGGTGGCCCGAGGCCCGGCAGAAAGCCCACCGCGAGATCGAGCGTGCCCGCGGCAAGGGCAGCGGCGATGTCCTCGACATCCAGCGCGATCGCCTCGAGCCGCACGCCGGGCGCGAGCCGCTGCAGGCGCTCGATGAGCGGCGGCAGGAACTCGATCTGACCGAGATCGGACATGTAAAAGCGGAACGCCCGGGACGAAGTAGCCGCGTCGAACCCCGGACCGTGCGCGAGCGCAGATTCGAGCAGCGCGAGCGCCTGGCGCACGGGCTCCCCGAGCTCGCGGGCGAACGGCGTCGCGTCCATGCCGCCGGGCGTGCGCACGAACAGCGCGTCGTCGAACAGCACGCGCAGCCTGGCAAGCGCGTTAGAGACAGCGGGCTGCGTGAGCCCGAGGCGCACCGCCGCGGCAGTGACGTTTTTTTCACGCAGCACGACATCGAAGACGCGGAGCAGGTTGAGGTCCACATCCTGAACATTCATGATAATGATTCATATCATGAGTCTCATTGATTTGACAAATAGAAGGGCCGCGCCTACCCTCGATTTGCACCCTCATAGGAGGAGGACATGAAGAAAAACAGCTGGCTTGTCTCGGCGATCGGCGCCACGGCGCTCGCCCTGCCCGCCATCGCCGCAGCGCAGGAGATCACCTTGCGCGCCGTTAGCGCGTTCGCGGAGAACACGGAGTATGTGCGCAAGCTGGAAGGCTTCATCAAGCAGGTGAACGCCGAAGGCAAGGGCTCGCTGCAGATCAACTTCATCGGCGGACCGAAGGCAATGCCGCCCTTCGAGGTAGGCAACGCGGTGCGCACCGGCGTGGTAGACATCGGCATGAGCACCGGCGCCTTCTACACCACCATCATGCCTGAGGCGGACGCGCTGAAGCTCACCCAGATTCCCGCCGTCGAGCTGCGCAAGAACGGCGGGTATGAGCTCATCAACAGGATCTGGAACGAGAAGGCCAACATGCAGTACCTCGGCCGGGTGATCGATTACACGCCATTCCATCTCTACCTCACCAAGAAGATCGACAAGCCCGATCTCACCGGCCTGAAGATCCGCATCACACCGGTATACCGCGACTTCTTCCAGGCGCTCGGCGCCACGGTGGTGCAGACCGCGCCGGGCGAGGTCTACACGGCGCTCGAGCGCGGCGTGGTGGACGGTTACGGCTGGCCGATCCAGGGCGTCTTCGATATGAAGTGGGAAGAGAAGACCAAGTACCGTGTCGACCCGGGCTTCTACAACGCCGAGGTATCGCTGGTGATGAATCTCGACAAGTGGAAGGGCCTGACCCGGGCGCAGAGCAACCTGCTGACGAAGCAGGCCGTCGCACTCGAGGGACAAACCGTTACCTGGAAAAAGCTGAACGAAGACGACACCAAGCGCCAGGCGCAGGCCGGCATCCAGACCATCACCTTCGATGCCGCGACCGCCAAGCAATACTACGACAAGGCCTATGAAGTGGGCTGGGCGAGCGCGATCAAGGCGAGCCCGACCTATGGTCCACAGATGAAAAAGCTCTTCAGCAAATAGGCGTCCTGAGGTGAAACGCCTGTCGGATTTGTACGGCAATCTTCTGAATGCCTTGGCGCTGGCAGGCTGCGTCGTGCTGTTCGCGATGATGCTGGTGATCTGCGCGGACGTGCTGCTGCGCAACGTGCGCATCGTGCCGGGGGTTTACAGCGTGCCCTGGGCGAACGAGGTGACGGAATACGCGCTCTACCTCATCACGCTGCTGACCGCGCCCTGGCTGCTGCGCCAGGGCCAGCACATCCGCATCGACATCGTGCTGCGCGCCATTCCGCGGCGCATGGCCTGGGGCTGCGAGTGGCTTTGCGACTTCATCGCCTTCGCCTGCTGTACCGTGATCGCGTTTGCCGGCTTCAAAGGCACCGCGGCCAGCATGGCGATCAGCTCGATGGTCATCAAGACGCTCGCGCTTCCAGAGTGGTGGCTGCTCGCGCCGCTGCAGGTCTGCTTCGTGCTGCTCGCGGTCGAGATCCTGTTCCGCATGGCGCGCCTGTATTCGAGCGAGCCGGGGCCGCGCGAGGATGCAATCACGGTTGGCTGAGGAGCGTTCCGATGTCCTGGCAGGCGGCGGCATGGCTGATGCTCGGCGGCTCTACCGTGCTGATGTTTCTCGGCCTGCCGGTGGCGTTCTCGTTCCTTGCGATCAACCTGATCGGCGCCTGGGTGTACCTCGGCGGCGAGGCGGGGCTGGTGCAGCTGGCGCGCAACAGCGTCCAGTCGGTGACCAGCTTCGCGCTGACCCCGATCCCGCTCTTCATCCTGATGGGCGAGGTGCTGTTCCATACCGGGCTGGCGGTCAAAGTGATCGACGGCATCGAGCGCCTGATCCGCGAGGTCCCGGGACGGCTCGCGGTCGTGGCGGTCGTGGCCGGAACGGTTTTTTCGGCGATCTCCGGCTCGACCATCGCGACCACCGCGATGCTCGGCAGCCTGATGCTGCCGGTAATGCTGGCGCGCGGCTATCACCCGACCATCGCCGCGGGACCCATCATGGCGATTGGCGCGGTGGACATGCTGATCCCGCCCTCGGCTCTCACCGTGCTGCTCGGCAGCCTGTCGGGGATCTCGATTTCGAAGCTGCTGATCGGCGGCATCGTTCCGGGGCTGATCCTGAGCGTCATCTTCATCGGCTACATCGTGCTGCGCGTGAAACTCGAGCCGGCGCTCGCGCCCAAGGCGCCGTTCCAGGAGTTCGACGGCTGGCAGAAATTCCGGCCGTTCGTGCAATACGTGCTGCCGCTGGTCTCGATCTTCGGCATCGTCGTCGGCGCGATGATCGCCGGCTGGGCTACGCCTACCGAATGCGCCGCGCTTGGCGCTTTCGCGACGATTGTCCTGGCTCTGCTTTACAGGTCGCTGACAGCAAGGAATCTTCTTCACGCATTGCGCGGAACGGCGGGCATTTCCGGGATGATTTTGTTCATCATCGTCGGGGCAACGACCTTCTCGCAGATCCTGTCCTTCTCCGGCGCGAGCAGCGGTCTCGCCAGGCTGATCACCGAGCTCGGCCTGCCGCCGCTCGCGGTGATCGCCGGGATGATGCTGTTCCTGATCTTCCTCGGCGTGTTCGTCGAGCAGGTAAGCATGATGATGATTACGCTGCCGATCTTCATGCCGATCGTGCAGCAGATGGGCATCGACCTGGTCTGGTTCGGTGTCATGTTCCTGATCTGCATGCAGCTCGGCCTGCTGATGCCGCCGCACGGGCTGCTTCTGATGACCATGAAAGGCGTCTCGCCCCCACAGGTGACAATGCTGCATATCTTCCAGGCGGTGGCGCCGTTTCTCGCGATCAGCGTGGTCGTCCTGATCCTCGTGTTCCTGCTGCCGGCCATTGCCGTATGGCTGCCTAGCCTGATCGGCTGATATGGAGAGATCCTTCAAGGCAGAAGTGGCGAAACTCCGGCTCGGCGAGGGCGAGACCTTCCACGGCGAAGGCATTCTCGCGGTGACCAAGGCGCTGCTGCAGTCGGGGGTCGGCTACGTCGGCGGCTACCAGGGCGCACCGGTGTCGCACATGATGGATGTCCTGAACGATGCGCGCGACATTCTCGACGAGCTCGGGATTCACGTCGAGGCGAACGCCAACGAGGCCGGCGCCGCGGCGATGCTCGGCGCCTCGATCAACTACCCGGTGCGCGGCGCGGTCACGTTCAAGTCGACCGTCGGCACCAACGTCGCGGCCGATGCGCTCTCCAACATCGCCTCGGCGGGGGTGAAAGGCGGCGCGCTGATCGTGCTCGGCGAGGATTACGGCGAAGGCTCGTCGATCATCCAGGAGCGCAGCCACGCCTTCGCGATGAAGTCGCAGATCTGGCTGCTCGACCCGCGCCCCACCCTGCCCAAGATGGTCGAGATGGTCGAAAAGGCATTCGAGCTCTCGGAAGCCTCGAGCAGCCCGGTGATGCTCGAGCTTCGGATACGGGCCTGTCATGTGCAGGGGGCCTTTTCAACCAAACCCAACAAGCCTCCGTCCTTTTCGAAGAAGCATTTCCTGCAGAGCCCGGACTTCGACTTCAACCGTGTCTGCCTGCCGCCGGCCACCTATGCGCAGGAGAAGCACAAGATCGATGTGCGCTGGCCCGCCGCGGTCGCTTTTATAAAAAACAATAAATTGAATGAATTCTTCCGAGGCGAAAGGTCCGACGTCGGCATCGTCTGCCAGGGCGGCATGTACAACGCGGTGATCCGCGCGCTGCAGCTGCTCGGGGTTGCCGACAGCTTCGGCGATTCGCGCATCCCGATCTGCTGCCTGAACGTCACCTATCCGCTCATTCCCGAAGAAATAGTTTCTTTTTCCAAAGAAAAAGAATCCATTCTCATCGTCGAAGAAGGGCAACCGGCTTACATCGAGGACGCGATCCTCGCCATCCTGCGGCGCGCCCAAGTCAACGGCGTCAAGGTCCATGGCAAGGACGTGCTGCCGCTCGCCGGGGAGTACACCGGCGAAGTGGTTTTGACGGGTCTTTCGAAATTTCTGAATCAACAACAGCCGGTCGAGGCAATAAAAACCCTCAAGCAAAAAGCATCCGAGCTCCTCGGCACCGGCCTGCCCCTGCGCCCGCCGGGCTTCTGCGTCGGTTGCCCGGAGCGCCCCGTGTTCTCCGCGATGAAAGTGCTGGAAAAGGAAAGCGGCGAGTTCCACATCTCGGCGGACATCGGCTGCCATACCTTTGCGACATTGCCGCCGTTCAACATCGGGCACACGGTGCTCGGTTACGGCCTCGGCCTCGCGTCCAACTCCGCGGTGCAGCCGATGTTCGGCAAGCGCACCGTGACGATCATGGGCGACGGCGGCTTCTGGCATAACGGCCTCACCTCGGGCATCGCCAACAGCGTCTTCAACAAGAACGACGGCATCCTGGTGATCATGAAGAACGGCTACAGCTCGGCGACCGGCACCCAGGAGCTGCCCTCCTCCCCGCAGCACAGCGAGCACAAGACCGAGGTGAGCATCGAGCGCGCGCTCGAGGGCATCGGCGTGGGCTGGGTGAAGACGGTGGACAACTATCGCGTGGGCGAGGTGGCGAAGACGCTCAAGGAAGCTATGAACGCCGGCTACCCCGGCCTCAAGGTGATCATCGCCGAGGGCGAATGCCAGCTCGAGCGGCAACGCAAAATTCGGCCTTTGAATGAAAAGAATCTTTCTTCTGGAAAGCGGGTAGTGCGTGTTAAGTACGGCGTCGACGAGGACACCTGCACCGGCGACCATTCCTGCATCCGGCTCTCCGGCTGCCCGACGCTCACCATCAAGGACAACCCGGATCCCTTGCGCCGCGACCCGGTGGCGACAGTGCTCGAGGGCTGCGTGGGCTGCGGCCTGTGCGGCGAGAACGCCCATGCCGCAGTGCTGTGCCCTTCGTTCTACAGGGCGGAGGTGGTCCAGAACCCGAACCTCTTCGACAAACTGCTTTTCGGCCTCAGAGGACTATTCGGTGGAACGGCAATTCACTGAAGAGATAAAGTCGCTGCAACTCGGCGACGGCGAGACCTTCCACGGCGAAGGGATTCTTGCCGTGACCAAGGCGCTGCTGCAGTCGGGCGTGTCCTACGTCGGCGGCTACCAGGGCGCGCCGGTGTCGCACCTGCTCGACGTGATGGTTCAGGCGCGCGACTATCTCGACAGCCTCGGCGTGCACGTGGAAGCCTGCACCAGCGAAGCCGCCGCCGCGGCCATGCTCGGCGCCTCGGTCAACTACCCGGCGCGCGGCGCGGTGACCTGGAAGTCGATCGTCGGCACCAACATCGCCTCCGACGCCCTCTCCTATCTCTCCAGCGCCGGCGTCATGGGCGGCACGCTCATCATCTGCGGCGAGGACTACGGCGAAGGCGCGAGCGTGGCGCTCGAGCGCACCCACGCCATCGCGATGAAGTCTTCGATGTGGATGCTCGACCCGCGGCCCAACCTGGGCACTATCGTCGAGATGGTCGAGCGCGGTTTCGAGCTCTCCGAGGCATCGAATACGCCGGTCATGATGGAGCTGCGGATCCGCGCTTGCCATGTACAGGGTTCCTTTACCGCCAAGAAAAATCTTTCGCCCGCAGTCTCGACCCTGCACAAGCTCGAGGGCCCGCCGAAGCAGTTCGTCTACGACCGCCTGGCGCATCCGCCCGCGATCTTTCGCCAGGAAAAGCTGAAGGCCGAGGTGCGCCTGCCGGCGGCCCGCAAGTTCGTCGCCGAACATCGCCTGAACGAGGCCTTTCCGGGCGACGTGCCGGAGGTGGGTCTCATCATCCAGGGCGGGCTCTATAACGGCCTGATGCGCGCGTTGCGCATTCTCGGCCTCGCCGACGACTTCGGCGCCTGCCGCATCCCGATCCTCGCGCTCAATGTTGTCTACCCGCTGGTTCCGGATGAGATTGTTGATTTTTCGAAAAATAAAAACTCAATTCTCGTTATCGAAGAAGGCCAGCCGGAGTTCATCGAGCAGGAAATCGCGACCCTGCTGCGGCGCGCCGACCTGCAGACCCGGCTGCACGGCAAGGACCTGCTGCTGATGGCGGGCGAGTACAGGGCCGAAGTCCTCGTGCGTGGTCTTTCTCTTTTCTTGAAGACGTATGCAAATCATGTGGACGTTTCAGCAGGCGCTCGTTGGCTTGAAAGTATTTCATCCACAAAAGAAAAAGCGAGCCAATTCCTGGGGCCGCTGCCGCAGCGCCCGCCCAACTTCTGCGTCGGCTGCCCGGAGCGCCCGGTGTTCTCGGCGATGAAGCTGGTGGGACAGGACGTCGGCAAGCCGCACGTTTCGATGGATATCGGCTGCCATGCCTTCGCCAGCTTCGAGCCGTTCTCGCAGGGCAACACCGTCCTTGGCTACGGCATGAGCCTCGCGGCCTCCGCGGGAGTCGGCCCGATTTCGGCGCGGCGGCCGATGGCAATCATGGGCGACGGCGGCTTCTGGCACAACGGCCTGCTCTCCGGTGTCGCCTCGCACCTGCTCAACCAGGGCGACGGCGTGCTGGTGATCATGAAGAATGGCTACGCGTCGGCCACCGGCACTCAGGAGATTGTTTCTTCTCCGAAAAACAACCCCAAAGCTATCGAGCGCGCCCTGCAGGGAATGGGGGTGGACTGGGTGAAAACGGTCAACAACTACGACGTCGGCGGCGTAATGAAAGTGCTGAGGGACGCGATGACCACCGGCTACGCCGGCCTCAAAGTCATCATCGCTGAAGGGGAATGCCAGCTCGAGCGCCAGCGCAGGCTCAAGCCTCTTCATGAAAAGAAAATAACTTCAGGTGAAAGAGTGGTGCGTGTTAAGTACGGCGTCGACGAAGACACCTGCACCGGCGACCATTCCTGCATCCGGCTCTCCGGCTGCCCGACGCTCACGGTCAAGGACAACCCCGATCCGCTGCGCCGCGACCCGGTGGCCACGGTGATCGAGGGCTGCGTGGGCTGCGGCCTGTGCGGCGAGAACGCCCATGCCGCCGTGCTGTGCCCTTCCTTCTACAGGGCGGAAGTCGTTCAGAACCCGAACGGCTGGGACAAGCTGGTTTCCGGAGTGAGACGGCTCTTCGCATGAATCTCCCCGAACGGCCCATCTGCGTTCTCATTGCGGCGCTTGGCGGCGAAGGCGGCGGCGTCATGGCCGACTGGCTGATCGAGGCCGCGACTCAGTGCGGCTTCCCCGCCCAGAGCACCTCGATCCCCGGCGTCGCGCAGCGCACCGGCGCCACGACTTACTACCTGGAGGTTTTCCCCGCAAAGAAAGAGACCCTGCAAGGGAGGGTACCGGTACTATCCCTGACGCCGAGTCCCGGAAACGTCGACGTGATGGTCGCCTCCGAGCTGATCGAAGCCGGGCGCGCAATGCAGAACGGCTTCGTCAGCCCCGAGCGCACCACGCTCATCGCCTCCACCCACCGCATCTACGCCACCATCGAGAAGATGCAGATGGCCGACGGGCGCTTCGAGAGCGCGCGCGTGATCGAGGCTGCCGGCCAGCTGGCGAAGCGCTCGGTGCTGTTCGACATGCGCGAGCTCGCGCAGAAGAACGGCACCGTGATCAACGCGGTGCTGTTCGGCGCCATGGCGGGAAGCGGCGTATTGCCGCTGCCGCGCGAGGCCTGCGAGCACGCGATCCGCAGCGGCGGGCGCGGCGCCGAGGCGAGCCTGCGCGGATTCGCCGCGGGTTATGAGATTGCCGTTGGGTCCCGCCCTGCTCCTGCGTCGGCTGCGCCGCCGCGTCGCGCCACCGGCCTGCATGAGATCCTTGGTCTCGGAAAGGAACGGCTGAAAGACTATCAAGGCGATGCCTACGCGAGCCTGTTCGAGAAAAGGATGGAGCCCTTCCTGAAAGGCGATGCGCAACTCGCCGCGGAGGTGGCCCGCCTTCTAGCCGTCTGGATGAGCTACGAGGACATCATCCGTGTCGCCGACCTGAAGACGCGCGCCTCGCGTTTTGAACGAGTCAGGAAGGAAGTGGGAGCAAAGAGCGATGAACCGGTGGTCGTGATCGACTACCTCAAGCCGGGAATCGAGGAGTTCGCCTCCTTGCTGCCCGGTTTTCTTGGGAGAGAGCTGATCTCGTGGGCCGAGCGCCGCGGCAAGCTCGATGCTTACAACATCGGCATGCACGTCAAGACCTCCAGCGTCTCCGGCTACCTGCTGGTGCGGGCCCTGGCGTGGCTGAAGCCGTGGCGCCCGCACAGCTACCGCTACCAGGAGGAGCAGCTGCTGATCCTGCGCTGGCTTCGCCTGGTCGAGGACGCCGCCAGGCGCGACACCGGCCTCGCGCTCGAAATCGCCCTCTGCGCAGGCCTGGTCAAGGGCTACGGCGAGACCCACCGTCGCGGCAAAGGCAACTTCCTCGCCCTGCTGGATGCGCTGGTTGAGAATCCGCCGACCGCGGACCCGCGCGCGCAGGCGCAGGCAATCCGCAAGGCCCGCGAGGCCGCCCTCGCCGACCCCGAGGGCCAGGCGCTCGGAAAACAGCTCGGCAAGCCGGTCGTCTGGCTCAAGCCCGTGGCACGCACGTAAAATCGGTTTTTCGAGGACATCCCATGGCCAGCGTGCCCAAAGCCAGCCCCGCCGCGGCGCGGCAAGATCTCTACCGCCGCATCGAAAAACACAATTTCGCCCCACTCTGGGAGGTGTACCACGAGCTGATCCCGGACGAGCCCGTGACCCCCTGCCGGCCGGCCTTCTGGAAGTGGACGGACGCGCGTCCTTACCTGATGGAGGCAGGCGAGCTCATCACGGCTAAGGAAGCGCTCAGGCGCGTGCTCGTCCTGCAGAATCCGGGGATGCCCGGCGAAGCCTGCGTCACGCAGAGCCTGTTCGCCGGCTACCAGCTCATCCTGCCGGGGGAGATAGCCCCGAGTCACCGCCACACGCAATCGGCTCTGCGCTTCGTCCTGGAGGGCTCTTGCGCCTATACCGCCGTAGACGGCGAGCGCACCACGATGCACCCCGGGGACTTCATCATCACTCCGTCCTGGACCTGGCACGATCACGGCAACCCCGGCACCGATCCTGTGATTTGGCTGGACGGCCTTGACGTCCGCATCGTGCGCACCTTCGCCGCGCAGTTCCACGAGCCCTACCCGGAAGATGTGCAGCCGATCTCCCGCGGCGAGGGCGCCTCCGGCGCGCGCTACGGCAACAACCTCAAGCCGCTCGGCGCCGTGGCGCCGTTCGGCAAGACCTCTCCGATCTTCAGCTACCCGTACGACCGCAGCCGAGAGACGCTGGCCAGGATGGCGAAGGAGGGAGACCCGGATCCGTGCCACGGCTGGAAAATGGAATTCATCAATCCGCTCACCGGCGGCCACGCCATGCCGACGATCGCCGCTTTCATCCAGCTGCTTCCCAAGGGCTGCAGGACCCGGCCTTACCGCTCAACCGACGGCACGATCTACTCGGTGGTCGAAGGGCACGGCCGGGCCGCTGTCGGCGGGGAAAAGTTCGAGTTCGGACCGCGCGATGCGTTCGTCGCGCCCTCGTGGATGCCGCTCGAGCTCGAGGCGAAGAGCGAGGCGGTGCTGTTCTCGTTCTCGGACCGTCCCGGGCAGGAAGCGATGGGCCTGTGGCGCGAGAAGCGGGGCTAGCCCCTAGATGAACGTCGCCGACAAGGAAGGCCTCGCCCGGCAGTACAACAACCGCGCGCTCGTGCCGGATCATCCGCAGTACTTCGCCCGCTGGGGCGAGGGCGCGGCGCGCGCGCGCAGCACGATGACTTGCCACCTAGACCGCCGCTACGGCGACATGCCGGGCGAGACCCTCGATCTATTCCCGGCGCGCAAGGGCGACGGCACTTGCATGATGTTCATCCACGGCGGCTACTGGCGCTCGCTCGACAAGCGGGACTTTTCTTTCCTCGCTCCCGCCTGGGTCGATGCCGGCGTGTCGCTCGCGGTCGTCAACTACGACCTGTGCCCGAGCGTTACGATCGACGAGATCGTGCGCCAGATGCTGCGCGCGAGCCGTTGGCTGTGGTTGCACGCCGAGGACTTCGGCATGGACCAGGACCGGCTCTACGTCTCGGGCCACTCCGCCGGTGGTCACTTGGTGGCGATGATGATGTGCGCGCTGTTTCCGATCTTCGACGCCCGGCTGCCGAAAGACCTGTGGAAAGGAGGCCTCGCGATCAGCGGAGTCTACGATTTGCGGCCGCTGCCACAGGTTGATTTCCTCCAGGTGGACCTGCGCCTCGACGACGCGGTGGCGCTGCGCCTGTCGCCCGCCTTCATCCCGCCCGCGACCCGTGCGCCCCTGATGATCACCGTCGGCGGCGACGAGTCGGGCGAGTTCCGGCGCCAGAACGCGCTGCTCGGCGAGCGCTGGCGCTCGGTGCTGGCCGGCGACATCCCGATGCCGGGCC
>WNFI01253296.1_pt1 | contig 12636 bp, 10 predicted proteins | sample 5400471 | NCBI WGS metagenome assembly WNFI01 (sample SAMN13153348, study PRJNA577476) | soil metagenome | isolation source: 100 cm saprolite on Douglas fir-dominated hillslope | place: USA:California | collected 2013-09-17
CGATGCCGTCGTCATGGCGGCGGCCGTGGCTGACTACCGGCCGGCGACCAGGAGCAAGGTGAAGCTCAAGAAGTCCGGCGGGCCGCCCGTTGCCATAGAATTGACCGAGAACCCCGACATCTTGCGCGAGCTGTCTACCGTCCTGCGGCGCCCCGGCCAGGTTATCGTCGGCTTCGCCGCGGAGACCGACGACCTCATTGGTAATGGCCAGGCCAAGCTCGCGGCCAAGGGCTGTGACGTCATAGTTGTCAACCGGGTCGGCAACGGCCTGGCATTTGGCACCGACGACAACGAGGCCCAGATCCTGACCGCCGACGGCCAGAAGATCTCCGTCCCGCGCGGACCTAAGGAAACTCTGGCTGAGGTGATCTGGGACACGGTGGCCTCCAGGCTCAGCTGAGCCAGGCAAGGTCACCCCGGATCTGCCTGCACGGCTACACTGCGGCGAGACCCGCAGAGAGAAAAGAGCACGAAGTGGCACGTCGCCTGTTCACTTCTGAGTCAGTTACCGAAGGCCATCCGGACAAGATGGCTGACCAGATCAGTGACACAATCCTCGACGCGATGCTCAAGGGCGACCCGCAGAGCCGGGTGGCGGTAGAGACCCTGATCACCACTGGCCAGGTGCACGTCGCCGGCGAGGTGACGACCACGACCTATGTCGACATCCCTGGGCTGATCAGGGACAAGATCCTGGAGATCGGGTACGACTCGTCGGCCAAGGGATACGACGGGGCCTCCTGCGGCGTCTCGGTCTCGATCGGTTCCCAGTCCCCGGACATCGCCCAGGGCGTCATGCACGCATTCGAGCACCGCGAGGGCGAGGGTGAGGACGAGCTTGACCGCCAGGGCGCTGGTGACCAGGGACTCATGTTCGGCTACGCATGCCGGGAGACACCGGAACTGATGCCGCTGCCGATCATGCTGGCGCACCGGCTGTCGCGACGCCTGGCCGAGGTACGCCACAGCGGCGAGATCCCCTACATCAGGCCGGACGGCAAGACCCAGGTCACTATCGAGTACGCCGGAAACGAGCCGGTGCGGCTCGACACCGTCGTCATCTCGACCCAGCACGCACCGGCGATCGACTTGAAAGCCCTGTTGATGCCGGATGTGCGGGAGCGAGTCGTCGAGCCAGTGCTGGCCGCGTTGGAGCTTGACAAGACCAATTACCGCCTGCTGGTCAACCCGACCGGCCGGTTCGAGGTCGGGGGTCCGATGGGAGACGCCGGACTGACCGGCCGGAAGATCATCATCGACACCTACGGCGGGATGGCCAGGCACGGCGGCGGCGCATTCTCAGGCAAGGACCCGTCGAAGGTCGACCGGAGCGCTGCCTACGCGATGCGCTGGGTGGCCAAGAACGTCGTCGCGGCTGGCCTGGCCGACCGGTGCGAGACTCAGGTCGCCTATGCGATTGGCAAGGCCAAGCCAGTAGGGCTGTTCGTCGAGTGCTTCGGGACCGAGCAGGTCCCGCTTGAGCGCATTCAGGACGCCGTGCTGGCTGTCTTCGACCTCCGGCCGGCCGCGATCATCAGGGACCTTGAGCTGCTGCGGCCGATCTATGCGCAGACCGCGAGCTACGGCCACTTCGGCCGCGAGGAGCCAGACTTCGCGTGGGAGCGCACGGACAAGTCGGAAGCGCTGCGGGCGGCCGCCGGGTTGTGACCCAAGCGGCGGCCACGGCGACTACCCCCGGCGCCCGCCGGGCTGGCAGGTCGGCCGCTAGGCGGCGGGCCAGGCCCGTTGCGGCGCCGGAGTTGCCCATCGCGCGGATCGCGGTCGACGTGCCGCTGCCGCACCTTGACCGGCCGTTCGATTATCTGGTTCCGCAGCCGCTGGCTGATGCGGCGGTACCGGGAAGCCGGGTGCGGGTCAGGTTTGCCGGCCGCCTGGTTGGCGGTTACATAACCGAACGCGCCTCGTCGACCGAGCACGCCGGGCGCCTCGCCTTCATCGAGCGGGTCGTTTCGCCTGAACCGGTTCTGACGGAGGAGATCGCTGGCCTGGCGCGGGCGGTGGCTGACCGGTACGGCGGCACGGTGGCGGACGTACTGCGCTTGGCGATACCACCGCGGCACGCTGCCGCCGAATCCGAGCCGCGTACAGCCAGGACCTCTTCGGACGGAGAGCCGCCGGCCGGACTGCCTGACGTGCTCAGGGACGCCAGGCCCGACCCGTGGGATCGTTACCCGGCAGGACCAGCGTTCCTTTCGGGGCTGGCGCAGGGCCGCAGCCCGCGGGCCGTGTGGTCGGCATTGCCCGGCCCGCACTGGCCCGAGGAGATAGCGCGCGCCGTCGCGGCAACCGCGGTGAGCGGACGCGGAGCGCTCGTCGTCGTGCCGGACACCAGGGATCTGGATCTGGTCGACGCCGCTATGTCCGATTTGCTCGGACCCGCTGCATTCGTCAGCCTGTCGGCCCAGCTTGGGCCTGCCGAGCGGTATCGTCGCTGGCTGGCCGTCGTGCGGGGGCAAGTCAAGATCGTCACTGGCACGCGATCGGCGATGTTCGCCCCCATTGCTGATCTCGGCCTGGTGGCCATCTGGGATGAGGGCGACGATCTGCATGCTGAGCCCCGGGCGCCTTATCCGCACGTCAGGGACGTGCTCCTGCTCCGTGCGCACCGCTCGCGGGCAGCCGCGCTTGTGGGCGGCTTCGCGCGAACGGCGGAGGCAGCGCAGCTGATCGCGACAGGTTGGGCCCGGTCACTCGCAGCTGAGCGTGACACCGTGCGGCAGGCCGCCCCGATGGTCAGGCCGGCCGGCGAAGATGACGAGCTTGCCCGCGACGAGGCCGCCAGGACCGCGCGCATGCCCGCTCTTGCATTGCGGACCGCCAGGGAAGGCCTGGAATCCGGGCCCGTGCTATTCCAGGTGCCGAGGAAGGGATACCTGGCCGCGGTCGCATGCCAGCGCTGCGGCATGCGGGTCAGGTGTCAGGCCTGCGCTGGTCTGGTGGCCCTCGCCGGGCCGGGTCAGCCGCTGCGCTGCGGGTGGTGCGGATCGGAGGCCAGGCAGCAATGCCCGGCCTGCGGGAACACGGCAATCCGCGCCCTGGTCACCGGCGAGCGCCGCACGGCGGAGGAGCTGAGCCGCGCCTTTCCTGGTCTGCCCGTAAAGACGTCGAGCGGAACTCGTGTCCTCAGCGCGGTGCCGGGTTCGGCGGCGATCGTGATCGCGACGCCCGGGGCCGAGCCGCGGGCACCAAGCGGATATGCCGCCGCGGTCCTGCTAGACGGCTGGTCACTGCTCGCCAGGCCCAGCCTGCGCGCGGCCGAAGAGGCGCTCAGGCGGTGGATGAATGCAGCCGCGCTGGTCCGGCCAGGCTCGGCGGGCGGCAAGGTCGTCATCATGGCCGACTCCGGCCTTCGTCCGATCCAGGCTCTGATCCGGTGGGATCCGGCGACCCATGCCGACCGCGAACTCGCCGAGCGGGACGAACTTCGGCTGCCGCCGGCAATGCGGATGGCTGCCCTGACCGGCGCGCCCGGCGATGTCCGCCAGCTCCTCGCCTCAGTCTGCCTGCCGGACGGCGCCGACGTGCTGGGTCCGGTTCCTGCCGGATCTGACAGTTCGTCGGCATCGCAGGACAATGGCTACGTGCGCTACCTGGTCCGGGTGCGGTCGGCGGACGGCACAGCGCTGGCCGTCTCGCTGCGGAACGGACTGGCCGCACGCAGCGCCGCCAAGAGCCCTGGCCCGGTCAGGCTTCGCCTGGACCCGGCCGAGGTGGTCTGACGTTATGGCGATCAGGCCGTAAGGTGCATGGGTGGCGACTTCGCGGCAGAAGCCAGGCGCACCGCCGATGCCGAACCTGATTCGCAGTGACATGATGCGCCCTGACCTGATTGACCAGCATGCGCCGGCCGGCGCTCGGCGGCTGCCGTCGGTCCGGCTGGCACCTCGTGACGAGCTGGCCGCAATGGCATTGGTTGCGCCGCTGCTGCGAGCGGCGAGGGACCTGGCGCTGTGGGCCGAGCAGCGCCCAGGCGCGACTGTGCGGCCTGGCAGCGAGCTTGCTGCCGCCGCCGTCGATGCGGCGTCGCTCGTGCTTGATCTCGCGCCCCGTGAGATCCGCGCTGCCTGGCAGGTTGTAGTGGCAACTGCCCGGCTGGCCGAGTCAAGCGGTGCGGGGCCGGACCTGGCGGCCGTTCTGGCTCATGGCGACACCGAACTGGTGCTGCAGGTCTGGGATGCCGCGCTTGCGTCAGCCCTGGAATCGGAGGAACTCGACGGCATCGCGACGGCGCTGTACATCGTGGGTGGCCCGGTCGGGATGGACGGGCTTTTCGACGCGTACGCGGCCGCTGCCGGGAGCCGCCTGACGCGGCCTGCCCACCTGGGCACCGATGAGGGAACCGCGCTCTCCCTGGCCCTCGAGACGCTCGCTGATCTCGGCGTGGTCGAGCTCGGCACCGATGAGGCGGACGGCAGCCTCACCGTGGCGCTGTCGCCGCTTGGAACCTGGCCACGGCAGCGGCCGAGCTCATCGAAGCGGCCGCTGGCGGATCGCCAGGGCAACGCGGGGCGGCTTTCGCCGTCCTGGACCGGATCGGGCTGGCCGCTAGCAAAGTGGTCAGGGCGGGGCTCGGTCAGCCGCTGCTGCGGGCGCACGCGGCGGTGTGGCTCATCGAGCACGGCGAGGATGATGTGCCGCTCGATCCAGCGGACAGGGCCTGGCTGCTCGTCGATCTCGGAGCCGGCCTGCTCGAAGAGGCGAACGCCCAGGATGTCGTCGCCGAACTGCTGCCCGACCTGCCGCCCGAGGACCAGGCGGAGATCGTTGCCAGGCTGTGGGCGGTCAGCCATCCCGGCGTGACGGGCTTCCTGACCGCTCTCAGCGATCACCATCCCATCCCGGCGGTGGCCAGGGCGGCGCGCAAGGCCGCGTTCAAGGCGCGGTCTCCGGCAGCGTTCACCGAATAGCCGCGCCGGGGTCTTGCGGTCGTCGCCGCGGCGCTGCGGGGCAGCGCGGCTTCGTAGACTGGATCAGCCCGCAACCGCGGGCCAAGGCTCGAGCGCATGCCTGGAGGAGCACGCCGGTGAGTATCAAGCCGATCCGCCTATTCGGAGACCCAGTTCTCCGCACGCCGGCCGAGCCCGTTACCGACTTCGACGCCGAGTTGCGCAAGCTCGTCGCCGACCTGACCGACACCATGCAGGACGCGCCCGGTCTGGGCCTGGCGGCCCCGCAGATCGGTGTCGGCCTGCGGGTGTTCACCTATTACGTGGACGACATCCTCGGTCATCTGATCAATCCCGATCTCGACCTGTCGGCTGACGAGGAAACCGACGACGAGGGCTGCCTGTCCTTCCCAGGCCTGTCGTTCCCGACGAAGCGGTCATACGGGGTCGTCGCCAAGGGTTTCAACATGCACGGCGAGCCGGTCACCCTTGAGGGGAGCGGAATGCTCGCGCGGTGCGTGCAGCACGAGACCGATCATCTGGATGGCGTGCTGTTCATTGACCGTCTCGATCCCGACCAGCGCAAGCTGGCGATGAGGGAGATCCGCGCGGCCGACTGGTGGGGCGAGCAGATTCCCGCAGTGAAGATCTCGCGCGGCAGGCAGGTACGCCCGAGCGCGGTAGCCGAGCGCGGGAGGCAGGCCGGCATCGAGGTGCTGCAGCCTGAGCGGCCGTCGGATCCCGGTTTCCAGGCCAGATTGCGCGAGCTCGCTCCCGATTGCTGCCCGGTGACCGCCTATGGCGCGCTGATACCCGGTGAAGCGCTCCGGATTCCCCGGCTCGGCTGGGTTAACCTGCACTTCTCGGTCCTGCCTGCATGGCGCGGCGCCGCGCCGGTGCAGCACGCGATCCTGCACGGCGACGAGATCACCGGCGCAACCACGTTCCGACTGGTCAGTGAGCTTGACGCCGGTCCGGTCTTCGGCGTCGTCACCGAACCGGTCGGGACCAACGACACGGCTGGGGACTTGCTCGGCAGGCTGGCAGTCTCCGGCGCCGAGTTGCTGGTCGCGACGATGGACGGGATTGAGTCAGGCCAGCTCGAGGCGCGGCCTCAGCCCGACCACGGGATCAGTTACGCCCCGAAGCTGGACCGCGCCGATGCGAGGGTGAGCTGGAAGCTGCCCGCTCACGCTGTCGACCGCCAGATCCGTGCGTGCACGCCGGCCCCCGGGGCGTGGACGACGCTGCACGGATCCACCCTCAAGCTTGGCCCGGTCACCTTGACCGGCCCCGCGGGGGGTTCCGGGGGGTCGTCCCCCCGGGCTGGCACCCCGGGTTCCGGGGTTTCGTCGCCGGACCTAGCCGCAGGTCAGGTTCGTGTCCTCGGGTCCCAGGTACTCGTCGGCACCGGAACGACACCAGTGCTGCTCGGCGAGGTCCAGCCCGAGGGCAAGCGCAGGATGCCCGCGGCGGACTGGGTCCGCGGCATCCGGAGCACCGATCTGGTTCTGGACTGAGATGAGCCAGGCTTCCGGACGACGGGTGAGAACCGGGCAGCGTCCCGGCCCGGTCGCAGCGCCTGGAACCCGTCAGCAGGCCGGCCGAGGGCAGCCCGGGCGCTCTGCTGCCGCGACGAGCCAGCGCCACGGCACGCCGGGACGCGGCCCCGCCCCCGGCCCCGGCAGGAACGCTCGACCCGGGACCGGCCGATCCGGGCCGGGGCCGGCTCGCCGGACGGCATGCGACGTGCTGCTCGCGGTGAACAGCCGGGATGCCTATGCCAACCTGATGCTGGCGGCCGCGCTGCGCGAGCGCGGCTTGCATGGCCAGGACGCGGCCCTGGCGACCGAGCTCGTCTACGGGACGCTGCGCAACCGGTCCTGTTACGACGCCATCATCACCCTGTGCGCTGATCGAGATCTTGACCAGATCGATCCGCCGGTGCTCGCTGCGCTCAGGCTCGGCACCCATCAACTGCTCGGGATGCGGGTCAAGGCGCACGCGGCCGTTGCGACCACGGTCGACTTGACCGTGGCGGCCGCGGGCCGCCGCCCGGCCGGCTTCGTCAACGCGGTACTGCGCAGGATCGCACCGCGCGATCTTGAGTCATGGATCCAGGTGGCCGCACCGGACCGCGCGGCCGACCCGGTCGGTCACCTCTCGGTCCGGTACAGCCATCCGCGCTGGGTCGTGTCGGCGCTGGCTGATGCGCTCGGTGAAACGGCGCCTGGCCTGCGGCAGACCGAGATCGCGCTTGCCGCCGATCAGGATCGGCCTGCCGTGACGCTGGCGGCGGTACCCGGCCTGGCCACCACCGATGAACTGGTCGCGGCCGGCGCCGGGGCCGCCCGGTGGTCGCCGTTCGGCGCCTACCTCACTCATGGTGACCCTGGCGCGGTCGGCCCGGTCGCCGAGGGCCGGGCCGGAGTGCAGGACGAGGCCAGCCAGCTTGCTGTCCTCGCGCTGACCAGAACTGATATCGACGGCGAGGACCGGGTCTGGCTCGACCTCTGTGCCGGGCCGGGCGGCAAGGCCAGGCTGCTGGCCGGCCTGGCGGCGCAGCATGGTGCCTCACTCGTCGCAGCTGACCTGCATGAGCATCGGGCCAGGCTGGCCGCCAATGCCGTCGCCGGAACCGGTGCGGCGCACGTGGTGACGGCCGACGGCACGATGCCGGCCTGGCGTCAGGCGGCTTTCGACCGGGTACTCGCCGATGTTCCCTGCTCTGGGCTCGGCAGCCTGCGGCGCAGGCCCGAAGCCCGGTGGCGCCGGAATCAGTCGGACATCACTGCATTGGGCGATCTGCAGCGATCCCTGCTCGCCTCGGCCATCGAGGCGACGCGGCCTGGCGGCGTCGTGGCTTATGTGACCTGCTCGCCGCACCTTGCCGAGACCAGGGACGTGCTCGACGAGGTCCTGGGCCGCCGCGACGATGCCCAGGTGCTCGATTGCCCCGCCTTGCTGGCCGATATTCCCGATCTCAGGTGCCCCGAGCCGCACTCGCGATACGCCCAGTTCTGGCCACACCGGCACGGGACGGACGCGATTTTCGTGGCGTTGCTGCGCAGGACCGGCCGGTCAGGGCGGTCAGCCTGACCGCGCATGCAAGCGGATCAGCTGGTTTGTCTTCCGGGTTCGGTCAATGGTCTCTGGAGCGAGCGCGTCGGCCTAGCCGCCGCGCTGCCGCTCGGCGGTCTCTGGAGCGAGCGCGTCGGGGTGGCCGCCGCGCTGCCGCTCAGCGGGGCCCTGCGGACGCCCCGGTGAGCGCGCGACCGCGAGCCCGGGACAGCCGGCTCGTCCCGATGTCGGCTCGCTGGCCCTTAGCGAAGCCGTCCCGGTAGCCGCTGCCGCTGTAGGTGACCCTCGCCTTTCGGGTCACGGGGTAGGCATCTTCGACTTGTTTCCGGATGATCAGCGAGCGATCGGCCAGCACGACGGCTGCGCGCTCACCGCCGGGCGTCCCGCTTTGCGTGGCCGCCAGCACCGCGCCACGCTCGGCCTCCCTGACGCGGGCGATCACAGCTGTCACGAACCCCAGCAGCCAGCTGCGCCGCCAGGCTCGCGGGCTCCTGGTCCACTCGGGTACCTGGGCGCTTGCCAGACCGTGGGCCATCTGGATCAGGATGGATGTGTAGAGAACGTCGGTACGGTCGATGTCGGAGGTAAAGCCGAACAAGTGCACGCGGCTGCCCGGGCGGCTACCGGTCAGCAGGATGCACTGGCATCGCAGCGCTGAGGCGAGCCCGCTGAGCAGGTGGGCTTTCTCGCGCGCCCATGGGTTGTCGATGTCGAGGATCCGGTTCGCCGGCTGGTCGGTCTCGGGCCTGTCCGCGGCGAGCAGCGCCCGGTCGATGCCGTACTTGGCCATTAGCTCGGCGGCCTTGGCCGTGAAGGCCTGCGCTTCGGCAGGAGTGACCGAGTCGTCCTCGGCCTGCGCCAGCAGCTTGCGTACCCGGTCCAGCAGCCGCTCTGGTGCCTCGGTCAGTTGCACATGCCCTCCCTCGGTTGGCATCGGATTTTCTATCCGAATACTTGTGCGAAGCTAGCGAAGAGGTACGACAGCGTGCCGCCGCCGCCGGACCCTCGTAGACTTCGCCTGTCATGACCATGCAGATATCGCCGAGCATGCTGGCCGCGGACTTCGCCAGGCTGGCCGACGAGGCAGCACTGGTGGCCAGCACCGCAGACTGGCTGCACATCGATGTCATGGATGGCCATTTCGTACCGAACCTGACGATCGGGCTGCCCGTCGTGGCCGCGCTCCTGAAGCACACGCCGCTGCCGCTCGATTGCCATCTGATGATTGCAGAACCTGACCGCTGGGCTCCGGATTACGCGGCCGCTGGCGCGCGGAATGTCACTATTCACGCCGAGGCAGTCGGCGCGCCGGTCCGGACCTTGCGGGCGATCAGGTCGGCCGGCGCGCGCGCCGGGCTTGCCGTTAACCCCGGCACGCCGGTTGACCCATATACCGAGTTCCGAGGCCGGCGCGGATGTCTTCGTCGCCGGCACTGCGGTCTTCGGGGCGCAGGAGCCTGCGGCTGCTATTGAGCATCTGCGGGCAATGGCGGCAGCGGCCGGGCGCCGATGCGGCGGATCAACTGGCTGAGCCCCTCGCTTGTCGCGCCTCTGCGGCCAGAGTCCGGGGCAGGATTAGTTGCGAAAAATAACGGGCCCAAGCGCTGTCGAATCCCGGCTTTGCCGTTCGTCGGAAGCAGCAGAGGGATCCGACACGAATGCGAAGGAGACTGACATGGCCCAGTACGCGATCTTGATTTATGAGGCCGAGAGCGGCTACGTGAACGCGGGGGAGGACGCCTGGCGGCAGGCGATGGAGGCGCACGGCCGGTTCGCCGGGCAGGTCGTCGAGCGCGGCGGCAAGATCCTCGGCGGCGACGCGCTCGAGCCGACCCCCACGGCGACGTCGATCCGCGGCGACATCGTCACCGACGGGCCGTTCGCCGAGACCAAGGAGGCGCTCGGCGGTTTCTACCTGATCGAGGCCCGTGATCTCGACCACGCTATCGACATCGCCAGGCTCTGCCCGGCGCCGTTCGGCGGCGTTGAGGTGCGTCCGATCATGGACACCTCGGGGGCGAGGAACGCGATCGCGGCTGCGGTCGCCGATGCGCACCGGCGCGAATGGGCCTTCGTGCTCGCCGCCACCGCTCGCGTGACAAGGGACCTGGACGCCGCCGAAGAGTGCGTACAAGACGCTTACGTCGCCGCATTGGACGCGTGGACCAGGCAGGGCGTGCCGCGGAATCCCGGGGCCTGGCTCACCACTGCGGCCAGGCACCGGGCGCTCGACACGCTGCGCCGCGACCGGACCCTGCGGACCAAGCTGCCGCTGCTGATCGTGCCCGAGCTAGCCGCCGGGCACCAGGCGGAACCAGCGGATGGCAAGGACGTCATCGCCGATGACCGGCTTCGGCTGATTTTCACATGCTGCCATCCTGCGCTGGCCAGGGAGGCTCAGGTTGCGCTGACGCTCCGCCTCGTGTGCGGGCTCAGCACCGCGGAGATCGCGAAGGCATTCGTCGTCTCCGAGACGACCATGGCAGCCCGCGTCACGAGGGCGAAGAAGAAGATCTCCGCCGCCAGGATCGCCTACCGCGTACCTGAGGCGGCCGAGCTTCCGGACCGGCTCGACGCTGTCCTCACCGTCATCCACCTGCTCTACACCACCGGCCATACTGATCCGCATGGCACCGGCCTGGTCCGGCCCGAGTTGGTGGAGCGCGCGATCGCGCTGGCTCGGCTGCTCCGCGAGCTTATGCCTGACGAACCTGAGGTCACCGGGCTGCTGGCGTTGTTGCTGATCACCGATGCGCGGCGGATGACGCGGACGGATGCGAACGGGGCACTGCTGCTGCTCGAGCACCAGGACCGATCGCTCTGGGACGCGGCCGCCATCGCCGAGGGCGGCGCGCTCGTGCTCGACGCGTTGCGGGCCGGCCGGCCAGGCCGGTTCGCGCTCCAGGCAGCGATCGCGGCGGTGCACGCGGAGGCGCCGAGTTACCCGGCCACCGACTGGCCGCAGTTGCTGGAGCTTTATGACCGGCTGCTGCGCGCCTGGCCCTCTCCGGTGGTGGCGTTGAACCGGGCCGTAGTGGTCTCGATGGTCAGTGGGCCGGCGGTCGCGCTGGCGGAGATCGACACGCTGGCGGAGAACGGCAGGCTGGACGGTTACCGGTACCTGCCTGCGACCAAGGCTGACCTGCTGCGCCGGCTCGGCCGCCGGGATGAGGCGCGGCGCTGCTATCAGAACGCGCTCGAGCTCACCGAGAACGCCGCTGAGCGAGCGTTCCTGGCCGGCCGGATCGCGGAGATCGAGCAGGCACAGCCAGGCACGGGACTCGCATATTGAGCCCCCTCATCACGAAGTTCAGTAAGAGGTCTTCTTTCGCTGCGTCGGCCTGTCCTCGCCGCTGGCCGTCCATTGCCGGCCGATGGTCGCAACGGACCTTGGCGGTGGCACCTGTGGCACCTCGTACCCGATGACCTCGACCCGCTCCGCCTGGACCTCCGGCGTGGACACCCCGAACCGCCTATCCCGCTTGCCGACCAGCTCCATGTCCGCCTGGCCGTCGCCGGTCAGCGACCACATCAGCAGCGGCTCGCCCAGCGGCACTGGGGTCGTCGGATCGGGCCAGGTGTGCCAGGTCTTGCCCCAGGTCGTGAGCAGGTATGTCATGAAATCTATCTCTGCCTGGTCGCTCATCACCGGGGCGACCAGTCCGCCTCCCAGAACCTCGTAAGTGTGCGGGTGCCAGTACTTCTTCTCCTCGTCCGGAAGGGACCGGAAAAGCTTGTCGGCCACGATGTACTCGACGCCGAGCAACTTCGCCCCCGGGCTTACCGAGTCGTACAGCAGGCACTGGTGCATCTCGTAGTCGCGCTCGCCCCGCATCCCGCAGTAGTGCATAGTGGTCACCTGGAACTTGGGGTTCTTCTTGGCAACGTGGAAGCCGCAGAAGAACAGGTCGTGGTTACTTATCGCGCCCATGAAGTCGACTTCTAGACGGTTCATCTTGTGTTCCCCCTTCATATCGTTGCGACCGCGAGCGGGGGCGATCTCCCAGCCAAGCCGTTCGGCACGTACGCCGCACGGGCGTTGAACAACAGGTGGGCCGTTACGATGACGCCGAGCGCGCCAGCACCCCCGGTCACGACGACGCCGAGCGACCGCTAGAAGGGCCGCTGCGGCAGAATCGTCGCAGGAACTTACCCATCGGCGTAGCGCGAAACCCGAGCGAGTCACATTTCCTTGCCTCGGGCGTGTCGGACGGGAAGCTTGGTGAAGCTGCGGCGGAAGGGCCGGGAGGGCCCGGCATCCGCCTGATTGGGATGCCAGGAGCTGATCGGCGCATTACAGTCGGATGCCGTGACGCGCAGGCCGCTAGCGGAGATGATCGATTCAGGCTGGGCTGAGGCGCTCGCGCCGGTCGCCGACCGGATCGCCGCGGCCGGCGACTTTCTGCGCGCCGAGGTGGCGGCGGGCCGCACCTATCTCCCAGCCGGCGACCTGGTACTGCGCGCGTTCAAGCAGCCCTTCGACGATGTGCGGGTGCTGATCGTGGGCCAGGACCCGTACCCCACGCCCGGGCATCCGGTCGGGCTGAGCTTCTCGGTCGCGCCCGATGTCCGGCCGTTGCCGCGGAGCCTGGTCAACATCTTCCGCGAGTACAGCACCGATCTCGGCTACCCGCCGCCAGCAAATGGC
>WNFI01096158.1_pt1 | contig 12634 bp, 13 predicted proteins | sample 5400471 | NCBI WGS metagenome assembly WNFI01 (sample SAMN13153348, study PRJNA577476) | soil metagenome | isolation source: 100 cm saprolite on Douglas fir-dominated hillslope | place: USA:California | collected 2013-09-17
CTTGACGATCGATTTCGGGCCTTTGTAACCGTATTTCCAAGGAACGATCAAGCGCACGGGCGCTCCGTGCTGCTTCGGCAAAGGCTTACCGTAAATGCCCGTAGTCAGTAGCGTGAGTTCGTTCGTAGCTTCGTCCAGACGCAACCCTTCATAATAGGGCCATGGATATGCATCTTCTCGTTGTCCGACTGCTTCTTGCGGGCGATGAAACGAAAGAAATCGTACATATTTCGCCGACGAAAGAGGCTGGCACAACTCGACAAACTTCCGAAAAGGAAAGCCGACCCAGGGTACTACCATTGACCAGGCTTCCACGCAACGCATCCGATAAATCCGTTCCTCCAACGGGAATTTTTTGACGAGATCCTCGAACCCGATCTGAAAAGGATTTTGCACCAATCCGCCGATTTCGATCGTCCAGGGATCAATCGTCAGCTTCGATGCGAGGCGTGCTACATCTGCTTTGTCAGTGGTGAACTCGTAAAAATTGTTGTACCGACCGGCGACAGCTGCGGGAGTTTGTGTTCGGTCTCCCGCTTGATATTTGTCATTGCGCGTTGCTGGATAAAGAGTGTCCGACGGACGAGGCGGCAAGTCTGTTCCCGTTGATTTGGCGCCTTCTTTCGAGTTGCAGCCAGATAAGGCCGCTCCGGTTGCGGCTAAAGCTAATCCCCGAAGAAATTCACGACGGCCCCAAAGCGTCGCTTCCGGTGTTACCTTTGCTTCGGAAAGCGAGTAGCGCGACGGTTTCAAGAAACTCATAAGCTAGCGTAGAAATTGTCAATCCCTTTACCTCCAAAAGTCAAACCGGCACTGAATATTCCACCGTCCGATGCTTTACCATTGCCAGGCAATCGCTCACAGCAGCACCTCCTTTGTAATAAGCGCCACAAGCCCAAAAGTAATGACATGTTTCGTTTTAATAGCTCTGCTAAGTTCACGCTCATTCGTTTTTAGGAGCCAAGAAATCCTTACACAAAAAAGAAAAAACAGAGGGTTTACGCGCGCCGCGGGGTTTTATTTGATGGATCGCTGTATGTATCCAATTTCGATTGTTCTCGATTCCCTACGAAATGACGTTCGACGTTTTCATACCACGATCGAGGCGGGGACGCAGGATACTCTTGAGTTAGTCAGAATTGGCGACCCTGTCTCAATCGCGGGGGCCAAGATGGCGAAATATATAAAGGTTACCCTGGCTGTCCTAGGACTTGGTCTTCTCTCCGTTGCTGCTCTCCTCGGCCTGATCTCTACTGGCGCGGTGACTTCAACCGAAAGGCAATCCCCAACGCTTAGTTGTCGATACATGACTGTTTCTCTTCCGGGAGGCAAATTCATTCCTGGACGCAAAGGCACATCCGACGGCAAACGTTCGTTGCACGATGAAAATGTTCCAGACATCACAGCTCTGCCGGGACAAATGTAATTCCTGATATCTTAGATTAGTATGAGCCAAATTGGTGCATGGTTAGTTCTTAAGCAGTCGATCTCTCGGGGACGCGTCATAACAATTGGTTGATTGGGTTAGTTGGCGAGCGTCGCTATGAATATCGGAACAAGGATTTATAGCGATGACTCGCCGCGTAGTGTCGAGCAGTTTTCAAAGGTTTATGGGACGTCAGTCACAGCGCGCGAAAGGGAAGTTAACTTCACGACATCTTTTCCATCTCGTCACAATCTACACTTTGCCGCTAAGTCCAAGGTCAGCGACGCTTAAGAAGAGCTTTCCATTTCTTGCCGAAGCTCAGGCGATTAATCGTATGAAATTTCACCTGGCAAAACCTGAACGGGAACATCGTGAAGACTCTTAGCCTGTTAACCATCACGGGCATAGCCATCCTTCTGAGCGTTGCGCCGCCATCCTTCGCGCTTTCGATAAGGGGTCGCCACCTCATAGGCATCATTCAGAAGGTAAACACGGAAGCACGAGAAGCCGAGCTGTTGCCACTGGGTAAGGCAAAGCCACTAAGGTTCACTTGGGATAGACAGACCAGATTCGTGGCCAATCAACATTTTGTTGATGCTGCGATCCTCACTTCCGGAGCTCGCGTTGAGGTCGTGTATTACCAACCGTTCTTCGGGAATCCATATGTTACAAAAGTCACGCTACTATCGACCTCGACCTGGCACTAACTTCTGACTATGCCTTCAACTGAGTCGAGGAGCTGTTTTATGGCTGTTTTGGGCCGAAGAGATGTTTGGTAAAGGTAAAGACGATATATCCGGGAATGTTGCTCGGCTTCTCGTTCGAGAAATAGATAGCGGGATTTACCTGAAAAAAATCGTTCGGTGTCCAGGTTACCCCGAGCGTGAAAAAGTTTGCTTTTCCGCTCTGAAAATCGACTTGAACACGATACTTATTAAAGTCGTACGCGTATCCTAGGACGGCCTGGATGCGATCGTGAACAGCCTGCATCCCAGCGATCAGTTTATGATGTTCGGTGTAGTAGCCGCCTTCCAGAAAAGGTTGGGGCGGGTCGCCGCTCGTAGACCAGTTCAAGAAGCCAGCGGTAAGCAAGTAGGGATCCTTTTGGATTAAGCCCAATTGGGCGCCGAAGATCGTCTCTTCCGGCTGAATTCCCTGAAATACAGCGACTTCAAAGAACCTGGTAAGACCAAGCTCGGACTGAAACTGGTACGGATTGGCGATCTGTTTCGCCTGCCATGGAAAACTCAGGGAGAGATCGCCTTCCGGCTGGACATCGGGAGTCACGACCTGGCTAAGGCCCTTGGTGGTCGCCAAAGCCGAAGACAACGGGAGAGTGAAACAAAGCCATGAAAACACGCAAAAACAAAAGCCGCTGCCCACAGGTAAACGGTTGGAAACAACAATTGCCATTCAATACCTTTGTTTCCCGCCGTTTTTGTATCGGTTCCTAGCTCGAAGGTTCGCTCACCTTTCAGAAAACCGCGCACTGATCGAAGGCACACCGCGCGAATGCTTCGAGGGATTTATCGTTAGATTACGTTTACGTATTTGAACGTCTCAAGCGCGATGAATCCTTCCGGGCTTATTGGTTGTTTCCTGACATCAGCGTTGCTTTCCAGCATAGCTGTGTCCAAGCCTTTGATTCAAACGAAAATCATTTTTGGAGGCGAAGTTTCCATCAGCGAGGCCAAGCCAAGGTCTCATGGTCAAAGCATCGCCGTTTCAGGGCACCGGGTTCCTCTCATTTCTGGCTTCCAACTCCACCAATCCAGCATAACCGCAGTCTGACTTCTCTCCCTCATGATAACGAACGATGATCGAAGCTAATTCGCTTGGCATTTCCGAGAAGTAGGCGCTGGACTGTGAACGGCCTATGGAACCGTGCACACTTGGGGGAATGGATCTCGCCAAGTAGTCAACAGCGATGACACGAACTAGTCTCCCGTTGCCCCGGCGCAAGATAATGTCGACATGACCCGTTCGATCCGCCGACATTTCCGAAAGATTTTCGGACGTTCCCATAAACGTGAATTCCCGGGGAGGCCAACACCGCACGAGCTGCCGAAATGTAGGCAGCCGGATATGGCGAACTAGACTCTATCTCCACAGGAACTGCGTTCTTTCGCGCCCCTATTGCCGTCAGCAAATCATCGACTAGTCCCGTCGTCCTCGAGCTATTGGCGTCACGATATTGTACGCAGCTTGAAAACGAACAGACAAGCAACCCAGCGAGAACCAGGGAAATTTTTCGCAATGGCATATTCTCAAGGAATTCGAGCGCTAAGTTTGTTCAAACAGGTAGTGAAACTTCTTCGATCCGGCGAGAGAGTCGATATAAGCAGATAATACAAGCTGGGGCGGGCGTGGTCGGTTAATGATCAAGCGGGTTCAGTAGTTGAGGGTGGATCGGGCAAATGGCTCGTTTCATGCGCGACAGTGCGGCCCTCCAAAACCTTGTAGAGCGTCGGCAGGATGAAGAGCGTAAGGAGTGTCGGGCTGATCGGTAATGAACACCCGGCGCAGCCGCAGTACGGCGCCCTTTACCACCGAGAGCTCGACGCCGACCTCTTTCTCCAGCGCCTTGATCTGTTGGCTCAGTCCAGGCTGTGAAACCTGAACGAACTCCGCAGCTTTCGCGAAAATGCAGCCGTTCAGCCACCGCAACAAAGTACCGAAGATGGTGCAAATCCATGGCATCATTTCACCAAAAGTTGGATCCCCTCTTGTAAAACACCGCCTGTGGACAAAACCCTCAGCTCGTCCACGGCTACACCAGCCTCTGGCTCGCCATCGCCGCTGACTTAGGCGCGATGCTCGATGACGGCAAATCTCCTGAGGGGTTCAAAGCCGGCCGGTGTTTTACTTTTAGCCATCTTTCGCTGAAGCCAGAGGCCGCCTTCGCGACTCGATGAAACACGAGTGGAAAAGTCTCCCATGAAAAAACCTGCCGAAGAAAACAATGTCTCCTCCCGCGTGCTCTGGCTAGTGCTACTGCTGCTGCCGATGGCAATTTTGTTCTTCATGCCGGGCAGGGGGCTTTCCGACGGCGTGCTCCGGTTCTGGCTCACGTTCATCTTTTTTTGGTTCCTTATTCTGACGCTGCTCGGCGCACCCGGGCGCCCGCTGGTGGAAGCTGAGCCCGAGCCGCGGATGATCGCCGAGGCGGAGCAGCCCGAAGCCGTGCGCGAGGTCATGAATGTCCGGGTCGCCACGGAGGAAAAAGGCGGTACGTATCTTTCGCGGGCGATTGCGGGAATCGGCCGCGGCCGCATTCGAGAAGCTCAAAGGTGCTCTGGCGCCGCAGAACGTGCCGTTGATCACTGAAGACGCGCGGCCATCCTGCTCATGTCCAAATCGGTCGAGGAGCAGCGGCTGGAATGCGCTCACGGCTCCAAGTTTCGACGGCGGCACCTCTGTCGGCTCGTCGCTCCTCTTCGCGCTCCTTGCGAAGATCTCGATTGGCAGTTCGCTGGAGGCGGCTCAGTCCGCTCGCCTTTGCCGGATGGCTTGGCCTGCTCATCACCGGGCTGAATCTTCTTCCAATCGGCCAACTCGACGGCGGGCACGTGGCACGGGCAATGTTTGGCAGCCGTCGTGGCGAGGCGATCTCCAGCGTGGCGATGTGGTCCTGCTGCTCCTTGCGCTCTTCTGGCCCGCAGCGGGCATCCAATGCCCTTATCTTTGACTATGCTTCGAAATCTTGGAGCCCTGCGCGCTTCCATCGTACCGGTTAAATGACCATGGATTCCAACACAGTCTCGCTACTCGTCCTTGTCCTTATCTTGGTGTTCTGCTGCGGTCCCATGCTGTTCGTGGTGGGCGGACGCGGCAAGAAACACGACGACGACAAAGAAAAATCCGCGACGACGAAAAAGCCATCGGGAGAGCCCAAATGATCCGGCCACCGTTTTTGACGTGCGGCGTTAGCCATACGGAGGAGGAGCCCAGGCTCGACCGGCGCAGCGACTTCAACCGAAAGGCAATCCCCTACGTTTAGCTGTCAATACATGACTGTTTCTCTTCCGGGAGGCAAATTCATTCCTGGACGCAAAGTGGCACACCCGACGGCAAACGTTCGTTGCACGATGAAAATGTTCCAGACATCACAGCTCTGCAGGGATAAATGCAATTCCTGACGCCAGTTATCGGTTCAACTACTCCCCCCGGGCATGCGATTGTCTGGAGCGCTGGAGCGAACCGATTTTCGGTCGGAGCAGGTTTTTGCATAGACTAGGAAGGTCCGAATGCATACAATCCGCCGGAAATTTAGGGCATCTTATGGAAAAGAGAAATCTTCCACGTGCTTCTCGTGGCAGCCTACTCATTTTGTCAAGAATGGGAAAGTTAGCCGTTATTCTGGGCCTAACCTTGTTCGCCAGCGAGCCGGTGGTCTGGGCGAAAACCAAGGCCGAGGTGATGGAGTGTACGATGCAGAATGGCAAGATCGTCGACAAGAGTGGCCATGACATCGGTGATTGCGTTTTGATGAAGGACGGCCACATGATGATGGTTACTAAAGGCAAAATGACGCCCATCAAAAAGGACGTCACGCTGGCTGACGGAACGCTCTGCAAGGTTGACGGAACGTGTAGCGTGAAAGGCGGCAAGCAGATCAAGCTCACCAACGGTGAAGGGATCGAAGTCGCCGGTGAGAAACTTTTTCGGGTCAAGGGTTTAGCGCCGCCGGGAAGCCATTTCCAGTAATCGGCCGAAGCCGCCTTTCTCGGTTGAGCTTTGTTAACAATCATTTCCGATCGCAATTAGCTGGGAAGGCTGTTTGTTCCCGCTCAATGCTTGAATCGAGTTGGTGCCGGACTCAATTTGGCCGGGCAAATCCCTGATAAATGTACTTCAGGGGGCGAGGGCCCGGAATGTACAGATTCTCGAGCTCCGTAAGCGTGAAGCCGGACCCGCAAATCAAATCGTCAATTTTCTTGTTCACGCAACACCCGCCGCTCACTCGACTCCAGATCGGCGCGATACGGTTTTGCCACTTCTGGACTCGCGGATCCGGCGAGAGGCCATGCTCGATGAAAAGCAGCTGGCCATCTCGCTTTAATACCCGCTTCATCTCCCGCAGTACGTGCCTCAGATTAACGATTGAGCACATGACCCATGTCGTCACGACGGTATCGACAGTCTGGTCGCCTAACGGAACGTCGTCGGCGGTTTGATGGAGCAATTCGATCGGGAACGGGGAGCCCTCAATCTTCGGTCTGGCCATACTCAAAAGCTCTGCTGATGGATCGATACCGAACAGTTGGGTGACGGCCCTCGCCGAATAGAACGGCATGTTGAGCGCAGATCCCATGCCAATTTCCACGACGACGCCTCTCGCGGAGGGGATCAGCCGTTTGCGAAGGTCGGCCGCGCTCTTCTCCTTTCCAACGACATCGATCAGCCAAGGCAGAACATGTTTTCCGTAAAGACTCATAGCGGCCTCCAAGAGCCCGTCGTTCGATGGCGCTGCGGAACGCGCTTCGTCTCCTTCGGCTTAGATCAGGTTCTCAGCCCACCAGTTACAGGAAAAGCCGTAAGTGGGACACGAGCGGAGCTCTTGCAATCAGAAGAAACTGCAAGGATCAGGAAAAATCTTTGAGGCTTTTGCCCTTGGTTGCTGCTGAGCAGCTCGTTGTTCCTCCCCCTTCCGCCAACACACCTCCAGAGTGCTACGGAGAGGGAACGGATTGGCTTGTCTCCGGTGATTTTAGGCTCTTCTTTCCGCCTTCGCCCAAGTAAAGGAGGAAGACTGGAACCAAGATGCCCGCAATCAATATCAACGTTATCCAGACCTTCCTTTTCGCGAAACGAAACGCCATCACGAGCCCTAGCAACGTTGTGAAGACCAGGCCGGTCGCCATGATCACCACCAAAACCTTGAAGAGATCGGTCGAATAATTGCGAGCTCCGGGCAGCGGAAAATAGTTGTCGACGTGAATGGTTGACAGTTTTTCGATCCATGAGCTGCCGAATCCGAGGCCCTTATTGCGATTTGGGCTTACCGTTTGCCACCATCCAGTGACAACGAATAACAGCAGCAACGGTGAAAAGAAAACGCCTAGAAAAGTATGCAATCGACGAAGCCACCGGATCATAAGCTACGCTGAAACAAAGATGGTTAGGTGTACAGCGACCGCACAAACTCGCCGTAACCATTGTATTTCAGGGTCGGAATCCGTAGGCCAATGCCGATATCACGTTCAGTTGCTTGCGACCAGCGAGGGTGGGGGACTTCGGGATCAACGTTAGACAAAAAGCTGTATTCGTCTGGCGCCATATCGTTCCAAAATGTCCTCGGTTGCTCCGTTACAAACTCAATCTTCATGATCGATTTCGGGCTTTTGTAACCATATTTCCAAGGAATGATCAAGCGTACGGGGGCTCCATGTTGCTTGGGCAATGGCTTACCGTAAATTCCCGTAGTCATTAGTGTGAGTTCGTTCGTAGCTTCGTCCAGACGCAGCCCTTCGTAATAAGGCCATGGATATCCGGTCTCTCGTTGCCCGACCGCTTCTTGCGGCCGATGAAACGAGAGAAATCGCACATATTTCGCCGACGAGAGAGGCTGACAGAAGTCCACAAACTTTCGAAAAGGAAATCCGACCCAGGGCACGACCATGGACCATGCTTCCACGCAGCGCATCCGATAAATCCGCTCCTCCAACGGGAATTTTTTGACCAGGTCCTCGAACCCGATTTGAAAAGGATTTTGCACCAACCCGCTGATTTCGATCGTCCAGGGATCAATCGTCAGTTTGGAAGCGAGGCGCGCCACGTCTGCTTTATCAGTGGTGAATTCATAAAAGTTGTTGTAACGGCCAGCGATGCCCGCAGAAGTAAGGGTTCGGTCTCCCGCTTGATATTTGTCATTGCGCGTCGCTGGATAAAGAGTGTCCGAGGGACGAGGCGGCAAGTCCGTTCCAGTTGGTTCGGCGCTTTCTTTCGAGTTGCAAGCAGATAAAGCCGCTCCGGTTGCCGCTAGAGCCAATCCCCTAAGAAATTCGCGCCGGTTCCAAAAAATCGCTTCCGGGGTTACTTGTGATTCGGGAAGGGAGTAAAGCGAGGGCCGTAAGAAATTCATAGGCTCAAATTGTCGATCACCTTACCTCCAGAGTCGCATGGAACGCGCGGAGTACCTCCCAGGAGCGCCTCTGTTACGAGCATCATGGGCCAAAAGTGATGACATGTTTCATTCGAATAAACTCTGGTAAGTTTATGCTCATTCGTCGGAGCAGTGGAGAAATCCTTACATGGAAATAAAAAGCAGAGGGTTTACGCGCGCGGCGGGGTTTCATTAGATGGATCGTCGTATGTATCCTCTCCCGCTAGTTCTCGATACCCTACGAAATGAAGCTCGACGTTTTCATACCACGTTCGAGGCGGCGACGGAGAGTGGTCCTGAGCCGGCCAAAAGCGGCGAAGCCATCTCAGTCGCCAAGACGAATATAGCGAGGTATATAAAAACTACCCTAGCCCTCCTAGGAGTTGGTCTTCTCTCCGTTGCTGCTTTCCACGGCCTAGGCCCGACTGACGCGGTGACCTCGACGGAAAGTGGACCTGAAACGCTTAATTGTCAGTACATGACAGTTTATCGTCAAGGAGGCAGACTTATTCCGGGAGGCAAAGTGGCATACCCGGCGGCGAATATTCGTTGCACGACTGCAATGTTCCAGACATCACAGCTTTGCAGGGACATGTGTAGTTCCTCGGTACCCTAACAGCCTGTCGGGCTTGCAGGCTGCGCTGAACGGTAGCCTGCTGATCTCATATGAAAAATCGCTGACCCTTTCGACAGGCTGCTCAAACTCCGCTACGCGGAGAAGGAATCATTTTTATTTTTGCCTCATCCAAGCCGATGGCAGCCTCGAGCTGTTCTTAATTTTCGTTCGCGAAGCGAACTTTCAGCAGCCCGTCTACATGGCTCTAGGCGCTTGGAAAACATCGATAACTATTGGCGTTTCTGCATCCGGAAAAACCCTTGATGGAGTGAGGGTTAGCAACGTGTGCGGTGTTTAATGTAATGGCGACGGCAAATGGCCCGCCGTTAAAGAGCGAATATGCTGAAAAGAAGTATCATTATTATATCTGCGATCGGTCTGACCCTCGGCTCAGTACCGATTTCCTCGGCGCAATTGTCGCTGAGAAAAATGGGGCAAAGTGGTTTTTCACCGCGAAAGGGTTCAACTAAAATCGAGAGTGCGGCGGAGGCTGCCCAACTGCCCCTCGGAACCACCTTACTCTTTAAATGCGCCAGATGCGGGGGCTCGCAGTCAGTGGCGGTCGATGAGGGTAAAACGCAATTGGCGTGGTTTGGCGGCAAAGCAAAGAAATGCCCAGGGCCATGCGGAGGATCGGTATTCTACGAGAGCGTCCGATCACCGGCCGGACCTGATCATCCTTATAATCGCAACGCTTGCTCTCGCTGTAGAAAACCGACCACTTCATGGACCGTGGCCAAGTCAACACACGGCTAGTCGAATTCTCAAACAGTTAGGATGGTGATTGGATTAGAGCCATCGAAGGTGATACCAATGAAGCAGCTCAAGGATGGGCGTTCGTAGTGAGCGTACACGAAGACGTTCTCCTGGGGATTTCGCGCATCAATCTCAAATGGCCCGGGAATCACGATATCTACGATTTCAATTTGGGCCAGCTTGGCAAAGTTGTGAATTGCGGAGCCGAGAGCGAAAATACGGGCTGGGTGATAATTGAACATTCTCGGCTAGTGACTGCCGGGGAGGTAGTTCTTTTGCGATAGGATTTTATCCGCGCATCACCGCACCTTCTCGAAAATGACCCGGCTCCCTGGTTCGTCGATCGTCAGCCGAAACCGGGAAAGCAGTCCGTTCCCGCAGTTTGCGAGGTTCAGGTCACAATCTCTCAGCAGGCGAACCCTGCTCGCAGCAAAATCGATCTTCACGATACGACCGCGGAAAAAGTCGGCGCCCAAAACACTATCGATAAGCTGATGACAGGAGGCACTCAGTAGGGACACTGATTTTTCTTAAGGGTTTTGGCGGCCGCCGTGGTTTCAATCTATGCGGCCGGAAGGCGCTAGCAGAAAAAATGATGCAACTGAAAACCGCAACGGAGTATGGCAGCCCTTCTGAAAGAAAAGCTCGCCCGCGGCATAGATCTGTCCTGCGGAATAGAACAGAGAGATACGAACTCCTTCTGAAAAGGTCAAGTGGATGGGTGAAAAGGGGAAAACGAGCCATAAACACGATCGTTCTCGCCACCGCACCTTCATGAAGAAAAGCAAACAACAACCAATAGAAAGAAAAGTTAATAATGATTAGACCATACAAAACAGTAATTGCCGGTGCTGCCGTTGCCGGCCTCTTAACTGGGTCCGTCGCCGTGCGTGCCTATGCCGCGAGCACCTCGGGCAATCCCGGCGTCTCCCTCCAAACAATGGCTGACGCGGAAAAGGGAAAACACGCGTGCAAAGGCCAAAACGACTGTAAGGGCCAGGGCGGCTGCAAGACCAGCGACGCAGGTTGCAAAGGCAAGAACTCTTGCAAAGGCAAGGGAGGCTGCGCAACTGACGGAAGCAAACCACCTCAAACATAGTAAATGAAATGGCAGTTGTGTGAGAGGGGCCGGAGTTTTCAAACTCCCGCCCTCGTATTCGAACCGAAGCGTGGACGTTCACTTTTCTTAAGGGTTTTGATCGCTACGCGGGTTTAAATTTATGAGGGCGCAGAGCGCGCTCACAAAGCAAACATACAAATGAAAACTATCGTTCAATTTGGATTGGCGGCACTCGCCGCAGGAGCGTTTTTGGTTTTGCCCGGCAAGGCTGAAACGCCGGACATTTTCACGAAACATGGGCTCCCGCTTCCTGGAGCATACTTCAAGAACAAGGAGAGCCAGAAACCAGCGACCGTTGCAGTCAGTAAATCAGGACAGGGTGTGGGAGAGCAGAAGCAGACTGCGTCTAAGGCTGGGAAAAAGCACACGAAGTCCGTTCATTCGACCAAGAAGGGCTCCTGAGAATGACGGCGTGGCTTCGCAAGAGCCTCGGCTTCCTAATTCCGTGAGAGGATACCTTGGCTTCCTCGACGAATGAGCGTGAACTTACCAAGGGTCATTCCAATCAAAAAATGGTGGTTAGCAACGCTCCTAACAGGCGTATTCTTGGGAGGAACCTTGCTAAGCAGGGCTGAAACACCGGACAGTTTCAAGAGATACGGGCTGCCTATCCCAGGGGCCTACTTTGCGGACAAAGAAAGTCAGAAAGCGGCGAATCCTAGCTGTTAGCAAATCAGGGAAGGGGGTTGGAGAAAAGCACAAGAGTACGTCCCAACCCGAAAAAGAAGCACAGGCATTAAAGTCGCCAACTTTTCAAAAAGCCGCAGTTTGGTCGGTGCTGTCTGAGAATAGCCCGAGCTCTCATTTGATCGTTGGAGTCTGAATGGGTGTTTCGAAAACAACACAGGACACCCTCCGCCATGAGAGAAATTCAATGCCAAGCGCTTTCCTGAATCGTGTCTTTCTGAGAATCTGGCTGGCCAGCTTAGTTTCTGGTACGGCAGTGGCTGCTCACGAGACGGCGGCGACCTGGACGATGAACCTGATGTCGCCATCGGGCCTTTTCATCTCCTTGATGGCAAGTCTGGCATCGCTGCCGTTCTTCCTCTTCACGCTCCCGGCTGGAGCGTTTGCCGATGCCTTCAACGAGGGCAGAATACTGCGGTTGGCTAATCTGTGGCTCGCCGGATGCGCAGGGGCATTGGCGCTTTTGGGCTGGGCCGGCAAACTGAATCCGGTACTGCTTCTGGCCGGGGTGTTCTTGCTCGGTATGGGCTTTGCCATCAACGCTCCGGCGTGGGCGTCGCTTGTCCCGCAGGTGGTCACTGACGAGGAGCTACCCTCAGCCTTAACTCTGAGCGGTGTACAGCTCAACATATCAGGTATTCTTGGTCCCGCCTTGGCAGGGGTCCTTCTGACGAGAGTCGGTGCGCCAGTGGTATTCGCTCTAAACTCTCTAGGCTTCTTATTGGTTTTCGCGACGATTCCCACTCCCCAAAAGACTCGCTCGGGCTTGAGCCAGACGTTGGCCAGCTTCGCTCATTCTATCTCGAGCACCTTTCGTTACGTTGGGCAGACCGAAAACGTACGAAATATCCTTCTTCGAAACGCAATTTTCAGTTTTTTTGTCGTGGTCGTTCCGGCGTTGGCGCCGGTTTTACTCCTCAAAGA
>WNFI01170297.1_pt1 | contig 12633 bp, 12 predicted proteins | sample 5400471 | NCBI WGS metagenome assembly WNFI01 (sample SAMN13153348, study PRJNA577476) | soil metagenome | isolation source: 100 cm saprolite on Douglas fir-dominated hillslope | place: USA:California | collected 2013-09-17
GGAAGTTCTCGCGCTTGCGCAGGATGGTCAGCCAGCTCAGCCCCGCCTGGAATCCCTCGAGGCACACCTTCTCGAAGAGACGACGGTCGTCGTCGACGGGAAAGCCCCACTCCTCGTCGTGATAGCGGACATAGAGCGGGTCCGCCCCCGGCCACCAGCACCGCAGCGCCCCGTCCTCACTGCGACGCAGGCCGGTCGCGCTCACGGGCGGCTCCCTTTCGCGCCACGCTGCTGCGCGACCTCCTCGAGATAGCGCGCGAATGCCGCCATGCCCCCCGCGGCCTGGCCCCAATCGAAGTTCTCGTTCGGAGCGTGATAACCGTGCTCGGGCAGGGAGAGGTTCAGGAACCCGATCGGGCAGCGCAGGATCCGGCCCATGCTCACCACCGCGCCGATGGTGCCTCCGTCCCGCACGAACGCAGGCGTCCGTCCGAAGGCGAACGACATGGCCCGGCGCACGGCGTCCGCGACCGGTCCTTGGCTGCTTCCCTCGTAGGGCAGCGAGGCCCCCTCCGCGTGCACGACCACGTCGGGATTGCGCTTGCGGATGAACGCGGTGATCAGGCGGGCGATCCGCTCCGGACGCTGTCGCGGCACCAGCCGGCAGGAGACCTTCACTTCCGCGTGGCCGGGTACGGTCGCCTTGATGCCGGGCCCGGTGTATCCGCCGACCACGCCGTGGACCTCGAAGGTGGGGCGGGCCCAGATCCGCTCCAGCACCTCGACCGCGTCCGTCGCGCGCAGGAGGCGGAGGTGGTTGTCGCGCTTGTAGGTGGCCAGGGAGAAGCCGGAGCGCCGGAAGTCCCCGCGCTCGCGCCGCGTGAGCGGCACGACGTCGTCGTAGAAGCCCGGTACCTTCACGCGTCCCGTGCGCGCGTCGTGCAGCTCGGCCACGAGCTGCATCAGCTCCGCGATCGGATTGCGGGCGGCCCCGCCGACATCCCCCGAGTGCGCCTCGCCCTCGGCGGTGTCGAGCACCAGCCGGAATCCGATGAACTCGCGCAGGCCGGCGATGGACGTCGGTCGCCGCCGATCCAGCCAGGCCGCATCCGACACGACGACCGAATGCGGAGGCTCCCGGGTGGCGAGCCGGCGCAGCTGCGGCTCCAGCGACGGCGATCCGATCTCCTCTTCCATCTCCCAGAGCAGGCGGACCCCGACGGGCACGCCCGCCTCGCGCGCCGCGCGCACCCCGAAGAGGGCGGCGAGGGCCGGACCCTTGTCGTCGGTGGTGCCCCGTCCGAAGTAGCGGTCGCCGCGCCGCACGAAACGGAACGGCTCGGTACGCCACCCCTCGGCCTCGCGCTCCGCTGGCTGCACGTCGAGATGGTTGTAGAGGACGACGGTGGGTGTGCCGCGGGGAGCGGGGAAGTCGCCGACGACGAGAGGGTGGCCGCCCGTGCGCAGGACGCGCGCCTGGCCCCCGGCGGCGCGAACGAGGCTCGCCGCGGCATCCGCCCCACGCCGCATGTCGGCGCGATGGGTGGGGTGCGAGGAGACGGTCGGGATCTCGACGAGCTCGCGGAGCGCGCGCTCGTACTCGGGCCGGACCCGTTCAGCGTATTGATCGAGAGCGGTGCGGCGGAGGGAAACCATCCGCGCATTATGCCGGGTGCGCGCGCGCGGCGCGCGCCCCCGGCCGGTGGGCGCCGGTTGCCGTACACTGCGCGCGGCGCGCACGCGCCTCGATGGAGGTGGACATGAGCAGCCCGACGCGGCGGGACTTCCTGCGGCTCGGCTCGATGGGGGGCGCACTGGCATTGTCGCGAGGCAGGGCATCGGCGGCGTCCTCCGCCGCCTTCGAATTCGAGGAAGCCACGCTCGAAGACCTGCAACGCCGGATGGCGGCGGGGACGCTCACCGCGCGCCGGCTCACCGCCGCCTATCTCTCGCGCATCGCCGCCCTCGACCGCAAGGGTCCCGCGCTCCATCACGTCATCGAGACGAGCCCGGATGCCCTAAGCGTCGCAGAGGCCCTCGACGCCGAGCGCCGCGCCAAGGGCGCGCGCGGTCCGTTGCACGGCATTCCGATCCTGCTCAAGGACAACGTCGACACCGCGGACAAGATGACGACGACGGCGGGCTCGCTCGCCCTGGCCGGCTCCATCCCGCCCCGGGACGCGACGGTGGCCCGCAAGCTCCGGGAGGCGGGCGCGGTCCTGCTCGGCAAGACGAACCTCAGCGAGTGGGCCAACATCCGCTCCAACCGTTCGAGCAGTGGCTGGAGCGCACGCGGAGGACAGGCGAAGAACGCGTACGTGCTCGATCGCAATCCGTGCGGCTCGAGCTCGGGCTCCGCCGCGGCCGTGGCCGCGAATCTGTGCGCCCTGGCCATCGGCACGGAGACGGACGGCTCGATCGTGTGTCCGTCGTCTGCCAACGGCATCGTCGGGATCAAGCCCACCCTGGGGCTGGTCAGCCGCGCGGGCATCATCCCCATCGCCCACAGCCAGGACACGGCCGGACCCATGGCCCGCAGCGTCCGCGACGCGGCCGTCCTGCTGAGCGCACTCGTCGGCGTGGACGACCGCGACCTCGCCACCGCCGATGCGGCGAGCCGGGGGGCTTCCGATTACACCCGCTTCCTCGATGCGGACGGCCTCCGCGGTGCGCGGATCGGAGTCGTGCGGAAGTCCTTCGGCTTCAACCCGCGAGTGGACCGGTTGATGGAAGACGCTCTGGCCGAGATGGTCCGCCGGGGCGCGGTCCTGGTGGACCCCGCCGACCCCCGCACGCGGGCGAGTACGACGACAGCGAGCTGGAGGTCCTCCTCTTCGAGCTCAAGGCCGATCTGGCCGCCTATCTGCGGGCGCTCGGTCCCGCCGCGCCGGTCAAGACCCTGGCCGAGGTCATCGCCTTCAACGACGCCCACCGCGCCGAAGAGATGCCGTATTTCGGCCAGGAGCTGTTCCTCAAGGCGGAAGAGAAGGGGCCGCTGACGACTCCCGCCTACCGTGACGCCCTCGACAAGAACCAGCGCCTGTCGCGCGCCGAAGGCATCGACGCCGTGATGGACCAGCATCGGCTCGACGCGCTGGTCGCGCCCACGGGGGGACCGGCCTGGACCACCGACCTGGTCAACGGCGATCACTTCTCCGGCGGCAGCTCGACCGCGCCCGCCGTCGCCGGCTACCCGAACATCAACGTGCCCGTCGGAAACATCTACGGCCTGCCCGTTGGAATCTCGTTCATCGGCCGGGCCTGGAGCGAGCCGACGCTGCTCAAGCTGGCCTTCGCGTTCGAGCAGGCGACGCATTTCCGTCGTCCGCCCCGCTTCCTGCCGACGGTGGATCTCAGCCACCAGTAGCCGGGAATCCGGCAGCCCGATCGCGCGACGACCGGGAGGGCCGGGTGGTCACTCTCGCGCGGACGCTCGCGCGCGCTGGAACTTGTCCATCCCACGTAAAGCAGTGCGCGCGCTCGCTCCGCTGTCGCGCATCCCGCGGGTGAATGCAGCGACAGAGGCCGCGCTCCGAGTGACCCACGCCGCTCTCCCGGTCGTAGCGATGGACGACGCGAGCCCGTCCCAGATCAGCGGCGACGACCGCACATCCTGGCGGTTGCGGTCGTCGTCCGCTGCATCTGGAGGTGAGCCCGAATACAGGGCATCCAGGCGATTGTACGATGCGCGAAGTGCAGGAAAGCCTTGGCCCCGCGCGCGCGGCGGGATACACGACGGTCCTCAAGCTCCTGCAAATCATGTCCGAGAAGGCGCTGGTGACCCGGGACGAAACGGCGCGCGCGCACGTCTACGCGGCACGCGTACCGGAGACACAGACCCAGCGTCAGCTGGTGCGCGACCTCGTCGATCGTGCCTTCGGCGGGTCGGCGGCCCAGTTGGTCGTCCAGGCCCTCTCCGGACGCCGCGCCTCGCCGGAGGAGATCGAGGACATTCGAAAGCTCCTGGATGAGATCGAGGGAGGGAAGCGATGACGACACTGGACTCCACGGCGGTGGAGGGGCTGGGCTGGGCCCTCGTGCACTTCGCCTGGCAGGGTGTGGTGGCCGCGGGCGTGTTCGCTCTCCTCAACGTGGCCGCGCACGGTGCGGGCGCGCGCGTGCGCTACGCCCTGGCCGCGTTCACGCTCGCCGCCATGGCGCTCCTGCCGCCCCTCACGGTCCTGTACACGCGTGTGTCGGAGCCGAAGATCGTGCTCGCGAAATCTCCGGGCCAGGCGGCTCCCGCATTCGACAGGATCCCGGCGGCGTCCTCGCGTGTGTCCGTGCCCGACCATTGGCCGGGCGTCGAGATACGGGCGCGCATCGCGAATGCGCTGCCCGCGATCGTCGCCCTCTGGTGCGCCGGGGTCCTGGTCCTCTCGATTCGTTACGTGGGAGGCTGGCGGCTCGTCCAGCAGATGGACCGGTCGGCGCAGCCAATCCTCGACGGAGAAGTCGCCGGCCGTCTCGCCCGGCTCCTGCGTCGCATGCGCGTCAGCCGATCGGTCCGCCTGCTGGAGTCGACGATGGTCGACGTGCCGACGGTCGTGGGATGGCTCCGGCCCGCGATCCTTCTTCCCGCGGCCACCATGGCGGGACTGACCGCCGAGCAGCTCGAGGCCATCCTCGCGCACGAGCTGGCCCACGTGCGCCGATACGATTACCTCGCCAGCCTCCTTCAGAGCGCGGTGGAAACGATCCTCTTCTACCACCCGGCCGTGTGGTGGGTGTCCCACCGCATGCGCGTGGAGCGCGAGCTGTGCTGCGACGACGAAGCCGTGGCCGCATGTGGCAATCCCATCGAGTACGCGCGCGCCCTGGCCGGCCTCGAAGCCCTGCGTCCCGCCCCGCGCCTCGCGCCCGCCGCCACCGGGGGCCCGTTGTTCGAACGGGTCGCCCGTCTCGTCGCCGCTCCCTCCGCTCACGGCCTGCGCGCCTCGCGCGGCGCGGCCGCCCTGCTGGGATGTGCGCTGCTCGCCCTCGCCCTCACGGGCGTCACGACCCTGCGCGCGTCGGCGACGGGCGGTCAAAGCGAGGCCGAGCCGGCGAAGCGGCGAACGCCCGCCGCGAAGCGCAGTCCGGTTGCGCCCACCGCCACCGCCACCACCAACACGCCGGCGCGGTCCACTCCGCCGAGGCCGTCGGGAACGGACAATGCCCCGACCGCAAACGGGGACCGCGCGGCGTCGACGCGGCTCGTCCCCGTGGAACGCCTGATGGAGCTGGTCGGCGCCGGCGTCACCCCCGATTACGTCGACGGCATGGCCGAGCTGGGCTATCCGAGTCTCTCCTGGGACCAGCTCATCGAGCTGCGCACGCAAGGCGTGGGTCCGGAGTACGTGCGCGGTCTCGCGCAGGCCGGTCATCCGCACCTCACTCCGGAGCAGCTCGTGTCGCTGCGCACCCAGGGCGTCTCCCCCGATTTCGTGCGCGGCCTGGCCGCCGAGGGCCTGAAGGACCTCTCCCTGTCCGAGCTCCTCGAGCTGCGGACGCAGGGTGTCTCGCCGGAGTACGTGCGGAACCTGCGCGCGGCCGGTTACGCCGACCTCTCCGTCACCGACCTCCTCGGCGCGCGCTCGAACGGCGTGGCCGCGGAGGACGCGGTGGCCCTGCGTGCCATGGGCTACACGGATCTGAGCCTGGGGCGGCTCGTCGGGCTGCGCACGATGGGAGTGACCGCGGAGTACGTTCGCGGACTGCAGGCCCAGGGATACAAGGGTCTCTCCGCGCCGACGCTCATCGGCCTGCGCAGCCAGGGCGTCACGGTGGAGTACGTCCGCGAGCTCAAGGAGCTGGGCTACGCGGGGCTGGCGGCGGGCGAGCTGATCGAGCTGCGCTCGCACGGCGTCTCCCCCCAGTTCGTGCGGGAGCTCAAGGACGCGGGCTACGACCGCCTCACCACGCGCGAGCTCGTCGATCTGCGGTCGCATGGCATCGATCCGCCGCTGCTCAAGCGCCTGAAGGGACGCGGGGAGCGAAACCAATGACGACGATGACCGGGCGGATCGTGATGGGTCTGGGCGCGCTGGCCGCGGTGGGCGCGCTCGCCGCCGCCCCCGGCCTTCGCGTGAGCGAGGCGCAGGCGGGCGCGTTGCGCGGAGTCTGGACGGCTCAACCGTCGCAGTGGAAGACGACGGACGGGTCCACGGCCGTGGTCGTCCAGCTCTCGCTGCGGCGGACGCGTCCGGGACACGACTGGAACTCGTCGTTTCCGGTCCCGCTGACGGACCTCAAGGGCCTGACCGCCGAGCAGACGCGCGGAGCGCGGGCGGACGTTCGCTTCGACCTCGTACGCGACGCGGGGACGATCGCCTGTGATGGGCGCTTCGACGACGGCGACGGCGCCGGCCATTTCACCTTCACCCCGAACCCTGAATACGTGGCGGAGATGCGCAAGCAGGGCTACGAGGGGATCGACGAGGAGAAGGCGTTCTCGCTCGCCATGCATGACGTGAGCCGCCAGTTCATTCGCGACCTCACGGCGCTGGGCTACACCCGCCTGGCCCTCGACGAGCTGGTCAACCTGCGCATCCACGGCGCCAACCCGGACTTCATCCGAGAGCTGCAGGCCCTCGGATATGCGCATCCGAGCGTCGACGAGCTGGTCAACCTCCGGATCCACGGCGCTTCTGCGGCCTACATCCGCGAGCTGAAGGGTCTCGGTTACGAGCGCCTCTCCGTCGACGAGCTCGTGAACCTGCGCATCCACGGGGCCAGCGGGGAGTTCATCCGGGCCCTGAAGGAGCTCGGCTACGAGAAGCTGGATGCGGACGGGCTGGTCAACCTGCGCATCCACGGGGCCAGCCCGGAGTTCGTGCGCGACCTGCGCGCGCTCGGATATGGGCGGCTCACGACGGACGAGCTGGTCAACATGCGCATCCACGGCGTCTCCCCGGAGTTCATTCGCGCTCTGCGCGATCTGGGCTACGACCGGGTGGCGGTCGACGACCTGGTGAACATGCGCATCCACGGCGTGACTCCGGAGTTCGTCCGCCGCGTCAACGGCGGCAAGGGCGCCGCGGTCAGCGTGAACCAGCTCGTCGACATGAGGATCCACGGGCGGGAGTAATATCGTACCGTGCCGCGCGCCCCCGTCGTCCTTGCCACCGTGCGCCTGACCACGCCGGTCGGCGACCTCGCCGCCTTCACACACGAAGGCGCGCTGTGCGCCCTGTCGTTCGTCGACGGCCGCTATGATCCGCTCGCCGTTCTGGGCGCGCGCTTCGGGACGGTCCACACCCGCGACGCGGATCCGCTGGACGTCACCGGCCGCTTTCGCGACTACTTCCGCGGCCAGCTCGATGCATTGGACGGCCTGCCCGTCGACACCGGCGGGACGCCGTTCCAGCGCCGTGTGTGGGGGGCGCTCAGGACGATCCCCGCGGGCACGACGCTGTCGTATCGGGAAGTCGCGCGGCGGGTGGGCGCGGAGGAGGCCGTGCGCGCCGTGGGCGCGGCCAACGGTGCGAACCCGGTGGCGATCGTGATCCCGTGCCATCGTGTGATCGGCGCCGATGGCCGCCTGGTCGGATACGGGGGAGGGCTCGATCGAAAGCGCTGGCTCCTCGCGCACGAGAAGGCGCCGCTCCGTCCGGCCGTGGCCGCGCAGGCGCGTCTGTTCGGGTAGGGGGCCTCTCGGGCGATACTGGACGGGATGACGGAGACCGGGCAGCGAAGCGCAGCGGGGACGATCGGCATCTTCGATTCCGGTGTCGGCGGCCTGAGCGTCGCGCGCGAGATCCGCGGCGCCCTTCCCCCGCTTGCAACACCGCCACCGGAGCGGCCCTCGAAGACCTGCGTGCCGCACTCTCGATCCCGGTCGTGGGGCTGGAGCCTGCCGTGAAGACGGCCGTCGCCCAGACTCGTGCGCGGCGCGTCGGCGTCCTCGCGACGTCCGGTACCCTGCGCTCCGAGCGGTTCGCGCGGCTGCTCCGCGCCCACGGCGACGGCGTCCAGGTCATCCCCCAGGCCTGCCCCGGGCTGGCTGATCTGATCGAGGAAGGGCATCTCGACGGAGAGGTTCTGACCTCGCGGCTGGAGGAGCTGACGCGTCCCCTGCGCGATGCGGGCGTGGACATGGTCGTGCTGGGCTGCACGCACTACGCGTTCGTGGGCGCGCCCCTCCAGCGCGTGCTCGGGGAGACCGTCACCCTTGTCGACAGCGCGCCCGCCATCGCCCGCCGCACCGTGAACCTGCTCGAACAGGGACGCGTGCGGCGCGACCGCGGAGACGGCGGCCTGCGCGTGCTCACGACGGGCGATCCGGAGAAGGTCGCGCCCATCGTGCACCGCCTGTGGGGCGGACCGGTGGCTCTCCAAGCCGTGCGGATCTGACGCCCATCGCCCGGAAACCGCGCTCAGGCGGCGTCGTGGAAGATGATGCCGAGCGCGAAGCGCGTGCCCGCGCGGACGCGGCTGACGCCATGGCGCACGTTCGTGCGGTAGAAGCCGCGGCTCCCCACGCCGGGCCAGAAGCGATTCGCGAAGACGACCATCTCGCCCTGCGCGCCGGGTATGACCTCGGCGATGGACTGCGCGCGCGGCCGCTGCTGGACGAGAAGGAACTCGCCTCCCTCGTGATCGACTCCGGGCCGGCTGAGAAAGACGACGATCTGCATGGGGAAGGCAACGGCTCCGTAGAGGTCCTGGTGCAGGCAGTAGCCGCCGGCCTCGTAGCGGAGGAGCAGCGGAGTCGGCTGGCGCTGGCCGGCGCGCGCGCAGCGGTCTTCGAAGTCCTCGAATGTCGCGGGAAACCGCTCGTGGGCGCGGAGGGCCTCCATCCATCCGTTCGCGATGGCGGCCAGGGGCGCATACGCCTGGCGCCGCAAGGCCTCGACGAGCGGCGGTAAGGGGCGCGCGAAGTAGCGGTACGCGCCGATCCCGAAACGATGGCGGCTCATGTCGACGTGGCTACGAAATGCGGCGGCCTGGTCCCAGAGGGCGGCGAGGCGCGCGCACTGTTCGGGAGGAATACGCCAGGGAAGCCTGGCGTAGGGTTGCTCGCGCAAGCAGTCCTCCACGCCGCGCCAGTCCGCCGTCGAGACCCGCTCGATCACTTCCGCCGTCTCGGCCGGCATCGTCACCCCCTGTTCCAAGATACGTGCGTTGCCGCTGCGGATTCCATCCGGTTCGCGACTTCAATCGATCGCAGCCGGCAGCGTGGGTTATAGTCCGCCGCCATGAAGGGGCTCGCGAGGCTGGCCGCCATCGGGGTCATGATCGGGACCGGCGCGGTGGCCGCCGCGGATCCGCCCGCCTCCGACGTGGACGCGCTCGTTCGCCGGGAGATGGCGCGCCAGCGCATCCCCGGCCTCTCCCTGGGCGTGGTCCGCGAAGGACGCCTCGTGCGAGCGGAAGGCTACGGCCTCGCGAGCGTGGAGCTCGACGCACCCGTCACCCCGCGCACCATGTTCCAGTCCGGCTCGGTGGGGAAGCAGTTCACGTCCGCCCTCGTGCTGCTGCTCGCCGCCGAGGGCCGTCTCGGGCTCGACGATCCCGTCTCCAAGCTTCTTACGGAGGCGCCGGAGCGGTGGCGCGGGATCACGGTGCGCCACCTCCTCACCCACACCTCCGGCATCGCGGAGTATACCGACCGCATCGACCTCCGCCGGGACTACACGGAGGACCAGCTCCTGCGCATGGCCACGGAGCGGCCCCTCGACTTCGAGCCGGGCACGCGCTGGAGCTACAGCAACACGGCCTACGCCGTGCTCGGCATCCTCATCCACCGCGCCTCGGGACGGTTCTACGGTGACCTGCTCGAGGAGCGGATCTTCGCCCCGCTCGGGATGACGACGGCGCGCATCATCAGCGAGGCGGACATCGTGCCGGGGCGCGCGGCGGGCTATCGCCTGGTGGACGGGCAGCTCAAGAACCAGGAATGGGTGGCGCCTTCGCTCAACACCACCGCGGACGGCGCGCTCTACCTGAGCGCGCTCGACATCGCGCGATGGGCGGCGGCGCTGGAGACCGACGTCCCGCTGTCCGCCGCTCTGCGCGCGCAGATGTGGACGCCGGCGCGGCTGGCCGACGGCACGACGGCAAGGGCGCGCGACGGCGGCTACGGCTTCGGCTGGTTCCTCACGCGTCGCGCCGGCCAGCCCGTGACCGAGCACGGAGGGAGCTGGCAGGGCTTCCAGTCGTACATCGGGCGCTTCCAGGACCAGAAGCTGACGGTGTACGCGTTCTCCAACCTCGGGGGATCGGATCCGGGAACGGTCGCCCGCGCCGTGGCCGCCCTGTACGCGCCGGTCCTCTCCGCTCCGTCACCGTCGCCGGCGCGTTGACGCGCGAGCTCGGCGGCCCGGCGCATCGGACTCGGCCTCCACGGCCTCACGCAGCAGGCGGAAGTGCCGCGTGAGTTCCTCGAGGCCATAGTGCGCGTTGAGGCCGCTCGGGTTGGGGAGGACCCAGGTCAGCGCGCCGGCGGTGAGTGGGTCCTGCCGGCCGATGGCCGCATCCGTCTGGTCGAAGCCGCGACGATAGGCCCCAACGCCGAGGATGGCGACGGTGCTCGGCCGGTAGCGCACGGCCTTGGCCACGAGCGCGCGCGCGCCGCCGGCCAGCTCCTCGGCGGTGAGCTCGTCCGCGCTCGCCGTCGTGCGCGGGCACAGGTTCGTGATCCCGATGCCCAGTGCCAGCAGCCTGGAGTCCTCCTCCGGAGAGAAGAGGCGGGGGGTGAAGCCTGAGGCGTGAAGGGCCTTCCAGAAGCGGTTCCCGGGGCGGCCGAAATGGTGGCCGATGGCGGTGGAGTAGAGGCCGGGATTGATCCCGCAGAACAGGACGCGCAGGCCGGGCGCGATCACGTCTGGGAGGCGGCGGCGGCGCGCGCGGACGAGGGCCGCGACATCCGGGCGCGAGGACGGCATCTGGCGGCCATTGTGCCACCGGCCGCGGACCGCTTGCCCCGATAATCAATGCGTATGAGCACGCTGCGCGACCGCGTGGGCGGCCGGTCCTACGACGCGGTGATCGTCGGCGCCGGCCCGAACGGGCTGGCCGCGGCCTTGACCCTCGCCCGCGCCCAGCGGTCCGTGCTCGTGCTCGAGGCGGCGGACACGGTGGGCGGCGGCACGCGCACGCTGGAGCTCACCCTCCCGGGGTTCCGTCACGACATCTGCTCCGCGATCCATCCCCTGGGAGTGGGCTCGCCCTTCTTCCGCACCGTGCCCCTGATGGAGCAGGGCGTCGAATGGATCCAGCCGCCGCTCGCGGTCGCCCATCCCCTCGACGACGGCACCGCGGGCGTGGTGGCGCAATCCCTGGACGAGACGGCGCGGGCGCTCGGGCCCGACGGCGGAGCGTGGCGCCGGCTCTTCGGGCCGCTTGCCGCGCGCTGGGACAGCCTCGCGCCCGACCTCCTGGGGCCGGTCCTCCACGTGCCCCGTCATCCGCTGATGCTCGCCGCCTTCGTCCTGCGCGCGGCCTGGCCGGCGGCGATGCTGGCCCGAACGCTGTTCCACACCGAGCGGGCGCGCGGCCTGTTCGCGGGCCTGGCCGCGCACGCGATCCTGCCCCTCGAGCGGCCGCTGACCGCGGCCTTCGGGCTCGTGCTCGGCATGACCGCCCACGCGGTGGGCTGGCCCCTGCCGCGCGGCGGATCGCAGACCATCGCCGATGCGCTGGCCGCCCTCGTCCGTGCCCAGGGTGGCGAGATCATGACGGGCGCCCCCGTGTCGGCCCTGGCCGATCTTCCGCCGGCCCGCGTCACGCTATTCGACCTGACTCCCCGCCAACTGGTGGCGATCGCGGGCGAGCGGCTGCCCGGCCGCTATCGTCGCCGCCTGGAGCGCTACCGCTACGGTCCGGGAGTGTTCAAGATCGACGCCGCCCTCGACGGCCCCATCCCGTGGCGGGCGAGGGAATGCGCACACGCGGGGACCGTCCACCTCGGCGGCACGTTGGCCGAAGTCGCGGCCGCGGAGGCCGCCGTCTGGCGCGGCGAGCACCCCGATCGTCCCTTCGTGCTCGTCGCGCAGCAGAGCCTCTTCGATCCCACGCGCGCGCCGGCCGGCAAGCACACGCTGTGGGCCTACTGCCACGTGCCGAATGGATCGACGGTGGACATGACGGATCGCATCCTCGGGCAGATCGAGCGCTTCGCTCCGGGACTGCGCGAGCGCATCCTCGCCGTCGTGGCCCACGGGCCCGCCGCCATCGAGCGCTACAACGCGAACTACATCGGAGGAGACATCGCGGGCGGCGCCAACGTCATGGATCAGATGATCGGCCGGCCGGCCTGGCGGCTCGATCCCTACGCCACGCCCGCACGCGGCCTCTACCTCTGCTCGTCGTCCACGCCTCCGGGCGGCGGCGTCCACGGGATGTGCGGGTTCCTGGCCGCCCAGTCCGCGCTGCGCGATCTCTAGCCTACTCCGTCACCGCGTAGTCGTCGCCGTAGAACTTGCTCGTGGTCCGCGTGTGGAAGTTGAGGGCCTTGATCGGCTCGTAGTGGGCCGGAGTCAGGCCGGGCAGCACCTCGAGCATCTCGTCCTCCCAGACATAGACGGCCATGGGGAACGAGACGCGCGGCCGCCCGCGGAGCGAGGGGTCGCGCGGCTTGGCCACGCGATGGGTCGTGGAGGGGAAGACGTCGTTGCTGATCCGCTGCATGTAGTCGCCGGTGTTGAGGATGATCGACCCCCGCGGCGCGCGCAGCCGGACCCACTTCATGTTCCGGCGATTCAGGACCTG
>WNFI01206391.1_pt1 | contig 12633 bp, 18 predicted proteins | sample 5400471 | NCBI WGS metagenome assembly WNFI01 (sample SAMN13153348, study PRJNA577476) | soil metagenome | isolation source: 100 cm saprolite on Douglas fir-dominated hillslope | place: USA:California | collected 2013-09-17
GCGCGAGCGGATGCGGACCATCGAGATAACCGCGCCGATTGCCTATCGGCAACAGAACGGCGGCGACTACTTCATCCCAAGCATGAAACTGAAGCCAGGGCTGGAGGACGCGGGCGCCTCGGGCTTCTCGCTGCATGTGGGCCACGCGGCGTCGGAGAAGCCGGCAGCGAAGTCCGCGGCGAAGTCGGCGGCTTGAGGCGGGGCGGGCAGGGGGCGATAGGCAAGTGCGGTGGCAAGCCGTAGCTCTGCTCCCCTCCCCCTTGCGGGCAGGGCTATCGCATGTCGACTTTTTTGATTCTAATCTTTCGCCGAAAGCCTTCGGCAGATTCCAAAATTGCGCCTCGGAGACGATTTGGATTCGATCCTTGCGTAAACAGACGAAAAAGAAGCGACATGCCCTTGCGGGGAGGGGTCGGGGTGGGGGCAACTGATGACGAGCCCATGTTGACTCGCACGCGATGAGAGATCGAGCTCAACGATATCCACGCAAACAAGAATCAGTGCGCGTGGACCCCCACCCCCGACCCCTCCCCGCAAGGGATCCGCAAGGGGGGAGGGGAGGAGAAGACGTCGTCTGATCAGGCCATAGCGATTTTTTGCGCGTGGGCATTCCCGATGGTGAGGTCGACTTCCGGTGTATCAGGCTCTCGCCTGCCGTCTGAACTCGCTCGGCGCCATGCCCGTGGATCTGGAGAACAGTCGGCTGAAGGACGGCACGTCCTCATAGCCGATCCGGTAGCAAATCTCGGCCACGCTGAGCTTGGTATTTTCAAGCAGCGATCTGGCTACCTCCAGCCGCCTTTCCTGGATCCAGCGACCCGGGGTACTATGCAGATTTTCTACGAACCGCCGCGCCAGCGTTCGCGGTGACAGTCCCAACTCTTTTGCAAGAAAACTTCTGCTTCTTCCGCCGTCGCGGAAATTCCAGAGCCCGTACGAGTTTCCACTTTCGCCGACAAGAGAAGACGCATTCGGCCGCAGGTTGAACGAACTCGCAAAATCCAAAATGCGAGCACTACAAAATCTGTCGCTACGGTGCGCTCATCGCATGGGCCGAGCAGCTCGGCCACGATGTTATCATCCGCTTCCTGACCACGAATTTCAACGAAGAGAAGGCGGCGAACACCAAGCTGAACACCGTTGCTCTTCGCAAAGGCGTTAACAGCAAGGCCTCGGCCGGGTAAGCCCGCACCGAGGCGGGCCTGGAAGCAGTACTGTCCTAATAACGGCGAATGCAACGGTGGGTTTGCCGTTATTTTTTCGCGGCCAGGCCTAATGTGCAGAGTGCCAGTTCCGTAAGTCGTGCCTTCGTCGATGAAGCCGTCTGCGGCGTTATTCGGGAGTGTTATTCTCGGTCTTGTCGTTCGAGGATTGGATGGCGCGGCTTTCTGACCCCGATGTGACAAACTGCGGTAGCGTCGGCGCACTAGACAATAGGATTGAATTTGGTGGAGAGGTTCCGTGTGCCTCAATCGGTAAATAGTTTGGCCCAATCAGAGGTGAATGCACCAGCCAAGACGCCATCAGCTCATGGAACTTGACGTCAGTTGATTGAGACTCTTTCTCGATAAGGAGACCTGTGATTTCGTCGGCAATGACCATGAGCGGCAACCAGTTGAGGCACCAGACGGAACTCGTGAGTATGCAAGCTTCTCGTATTTTCTTTCGAGCGCAAGCTGTAACGAACGCCGGTGCTTTAAAACGTTGAACGATACAAATCGGTACACATATCTCGTAGATATTGGCTGTCAATCGGAATCGCCGTAGGTACCCTGCCGTCAGGCAAGCTTCCAGTGGATTAGGCTCTAGCTTTGAGCTTTCAATAGGTTGTCCACCCGGCCCGGACCAGGAAGCTGAGGTTGCGAAGCTTCAGTGTTCCAAGGAGGGGCCGGATGAACATCCACAAGAATGCCCGTTTGACGCCGATTGGTCGAGAGCGACTGGTTGAGGCGGTTTTGAGCGGGCAGACGCCGAAGGCTGCCGCACGAGCCGCCGGCGTTTGCCCGCGAACGGCCCGCAAATGGGTCGAGCGCTTCAAGGCAGAAGGGCGTGCGGGCCTGGTAGATCGCTCGTCGCGGCGAAAACGACTCTACCGACCGACGCCAGTCGCGATCATCGAACAAGTCGAGCGCCTGCGCCGACAACGCTTCACGGGCAAGCAGGTTGCTGCCGAGCTGAGCGTGTCAGCGGCGACCGTCAGCCGCATCTTGCAGCGTCTTGGATTGAGCCGCATGCGCGATCTGGAACCAGCCGAGCCGGTACGCCGTTACGAACGGGCCCATCCCGGTGAGATGATCCACATCGACATCAAGAAGCTCGGCCGTTTCGACAGGATCGGCTCCCGCAACGGCCGCGCAAAGAGAGTTCCGACTAAGTCGGAGCTCTCGATACACCAACGAAGAGATTCACCAAGCCGCGACTTGAATTACATTGAATAGAGCTTATGAACGATCCTCCAGCCATCCGTGCCTTTTGCCAACGCAAATACATCGATGCCGGCTGCGACGCTGCTTCCCATTTTCAAATTAAACGGGACGTAGATAGTAGCCACGGACTTGTCCACAAGAACCGATGTTTTGCCGTGCGTTTCCTCGAGATTCGCGTGTTGCGTCTTGAGTTCTTTCACAAAATCAATGAATTCTGGCAGCGAAATCGTTTCCGTGGTGGAGTGGATTGAACTTGTGATCGTCGCGTTGGGAGCAAACGCCTTCGCAAGCAACTCCCCACTTCCTGTTCGCACTCCTTCGAGATACAAGCCGATCGGCTCCATAAGTGTTGGATCAACGGGGACGGGTGCATGTTGATTCATCTTGGCTTCCATTGAGGTTTGCTGAAGTGGATGTTGGGGGATTCGCGTCAGATTGCGGAGACGAAAAGCATCTCCCGATGCTTGAGTACGCTCGGGTCGAGGCGAGCAATCGTCTTTAGAGTATCGAAATATGCTTGGCCGTAATAAACCCCACGATCGTCGAAGTGAAAGACGTCGATAACCCTGGTCGAGAAAGGGGCATCCGCGAGCGTTCCTGTACCAACCCATTCGGCATAGGCGATGTTTTCGTCACCCGCCCAGTCGACGAGTGCCATTTCAAGGTCAGGGATGCGGCGGAGCAGCCAGGCGTAATAGCCGGGAATCTCTGGCTTTGTGATCGGCCTTGGCATGCCGGGGTTCACGATAGTTCCGTCTGGGGTATAGCAGTTTGCGAAACCCATGGGTGACGGGTTTCGCCAGACCGCTTGGTATGCGTCGACGAATCTCGCGGCATCGGGCCTTCCGAAGGGGATGGCGTGTGTGCCCACCATCTCCTCGTCCCATACTTCTTGGTAAGCCGGGAAGACAGGCGCGTTCTTGAGCAACGGCTTCAGGATGTCGGTGTGATCCGCATAGATTCGGAATCTGGATGCAAGGTGGCCGGTCAGCGTGACCCCATAACACGTGCCCCACGACACCTTCTCGCCATTTAGAGTGCCGGTGCTCTTTGTCTCGATGAAGATGGAATTGTTGCGGGCGCAATGCCGAACCGGCTCGATCTTAAGATCAGGCATCGCGGCAAGAAGCTTCGAGATCGAAAGCTCTACCTTCTCACCGGAGTAGGAAAGCCGAAGTCCACTGTCCACCACTACCACATTGGGATGGAAGAGTTCGAGAAATGCGGCCGGTGAAGGTGAAGATCCGAACTTCTTAAACATCTGGAACCACGCGGATGTGGCTTCACGGCTGGAGACAGGAATTTCCGAACGAAGGCTCTTAAGGGCTTTGGTCGTTGACACAGTTGAACTCCGTTTTTTGGCGCAGAGCGTTTCGACAGCGTTCAACGTGCCGCCGTTTGGCGGGCACCGGCCAGCCTTGCATCTATCGCTACAGACCTGTATGTATCGAATATCAGAAACTGTCAAGAAATGCAGGCTCGAGGAACGCGCAGAGTGGAATGCGCGGGCTGCCGCTGGCGACATGCTTATCGGCTCTCTGCGACTGATCGGTCGAATGGGAAGAGGGCGCAAAAAAAGGGTAATTGAGAGTGCCGTTGGAACGCGCGTCGATCGCAAAGATCTTGAGATTCCCGGTGAAATCCATGGGGGGCGAGGCCGTGGACGCCACGGACGTGACGGAGAGAGGTCTCGCCGGCGATCGAATTTATGGACTGATCGACCAACAGTCCGGAAAAATCGCGAGCGCAAAGAACCCGACGCTGTGGAAGGATCTGCCGCGATATTCCGCGCGCATCTACGACCAGAAGAATGAAATCGTCGAGGTCACCTTTCCATCCGGAACAACAGCGAAACTGCCCAGCCCGGATTTTGACGACATTGTCTCAACGGAACTCAAGCGGAGGGTGACCTGCAGTCGGACGCCAACCAGGGATGCGAAGCTCGACCGTATGGACCCCATCGCCATGCTCGAAGGATCATCCGCCAGCGCCGATATTGAGAGTCACCAGATGGGAAGGGGATCGCCTCCGGGGACTTTCTTCGATTTTTCGCCAATTCATCTGATGACGATGAACACACTCAGCCGGATAGAAGAGCAGCACCCTTCCAATCGAGCCGATGCCGAACGCTACCGACCGAATTTGATCATCAGTTGTCCGGATGAGGCACCGGGTTTTCTGGAAAACAACTGGGTTGGCAGAATATTGCGGATCGGAAATGAACTCGTGCTGCGGATTGTCGTCGCCACACCGCGCTGCGTCATCCCGACCCTGGAGCATCGAGGTTTGCCTCGCGACCTGGATGTCCTGCGAGTCCTTGTCAAGAACAACATGGTGGACATTCCGGGCATGGGAAAACGGCCGTGCGCTGGCGCCTATGCACAAGTCGTCAAGACCGGCAGGGTCGCGCTCGGTGACAGGGTTTCGTTCGGCTGAACAGACCTAGCCTTATCGAACGCGGTCAGGTAGCGATTGCGACTGCCTATTCTTCGACATGCCCGGTGGGCTTATGCCTCCAGCAGTGGACGTCGACGCAGGCCTGTCGGAACCCCAATGGTCTACGGATCGACCAAGGCGAGCATGTCGGCGGCTTCGTCAATGACAGAGTACGCCTTATCCAAATCGGCGGCACTCACGCAATAAGGCGTCTCAGATATATCGTGTTTCCAAGCGGACGAATGAGACATTCTCTTTCCGGAAAAAGGCGCGAAGGCGCGGCCCGATATCCGACTATCGAAGCGGTTAGGTCCAAAGCGACAATCGTTCCGGTTTGGCGAACACCAGTAAAGCGCTTGTCCGACCGAAATGGAGTAAGTCTTTCCCGATGCATTCGCTGCAAGCTTGCAATGCGTGCGCGGACGGGTTCATTCTGCCAAATATTGAGATTTGCGAGTGCTGCCGCGCAAGCGATCGGATTGGCCGTGTAGGAACTCGAATGGAAGAAAGTGCGACTGCGATCGATCGATAGATGGGCGTCAAAGATCGCAGATGAGCAGAAGGTCACCGCGAGCGGCAGTGCGCCGCCTGTGATGCCCTTTGATAAGCACAAGATATCCGGCGTAATGCTGGCTTGCTCGCAAGCAAATAGCGATCCAGTCCGTTCCCAGCCGGTCATCACTTCATCGGCTATGAACAGGCTGCCACGAGCTTCGCAAATGTGCTTCATTTTTGTGAGCAAGTGCGGCGGATACATGCGCATGCCACCGCCGCCAAGCACGAGAGGTTCGATTAGCAGTGCGGCCACCTGTAGCGGCCAGGTGCCGAACGCGGGGTCGCACAGCGATGGATCATCACGCGTCAGCACGTTGACGTTGGTCGAAAGCGCATCGTAAAGCGTCGCATCGTCGCCGTCGCGTTCCGGATACCACCAGCGTTCGGCATCCACTGCGCCGATCGGAGTGGCCTCTGAGAATTCAAGTTGCTGAAGCACGCGGCCAAGAGCCGAAATGATCCAAATCCAATCGCCGGATTTGAGATCGAGCTCTGCGGCCGTTGCCGGGTTGAGCTTTGCCGTCGGGTTTGGATGGCGCTTGCGGAGAGAAGCAATTTGGCGATGACCCTGGTGCGTCATCGTTATTTCTGTCGCCCCGGACATCGGGCGTAACGGAAATTCGTCTGTTGATTCTGGCCAGTTGTCGAAAAAGAAGTTTGGCAGCGGATCGTAACCGCAATCCTTCATGATCGACGAGGCTAACTCGATATGGCCACTTTGCGTTCCATATGCGGGGCGTGTACTCGGATCCTGTTTGGCTGCGTCAATGAACCAGTTCTGAGGGCGCGTCGAGAGTTCCTCGAACGTTAAGCCGGCGGGCGTCAACATTTGCGAAAACAGGTCCTCGAGCGAAGCGGGCCAGTGTTTTTCTTGCCCAAATGCACGACCCAATTCACGAAAAAATCGTAGTCGGCGAGCCGATCGTATTGCGGTTCGATAGGACTTTGGGTCGCCATTACTTGTTGATTCTCTCCGTGGATGTACATCCACGGTTTCACCAGCCACGCAGCAGAAGGAATAACGAAATCGGCGTAGGTCGTGGTGGCGGTCTTGAAAAGCTCATGCACGACGACGAGATCGAGATTGCTCGACCGAAGCGCCTCGCGAACCAAGGAGGCATTACTGTACGAACCGATGAGGTTTGAATGCTGAACGATGAGGGATTTTATAGGATATGGCTTACCTGTGAGGATTGTCCGGAAAACGGACGGCGCATGTGCCAACGCACCCCGCGTTGCGGTCAGCAGGAACTCGTGGCTGTTCCAGCGCTGTCGTGCGGCGGCGTTGATCTTTTCATAACCCAAACCATGGAGCCGGAAGACGTCTGTCCCGATCCGCTTGGCTTTCTGGGCTGAAGACAGCGAGCCGTAAAGCTCTAATCGGTCTTCGTTCGTGTCAGCTCGGGGCCTCCGTAGAGACGGTTTCCCCCCGGGCGGTCCACATTGCCGCAGATTGCGACCAGGCATGCTCTTGCTCGCTCGAAATTCAGCGCGTTGCGCCCCATGCCGTTGACGAGCCCGGTCGAAATCACCGACGGGCCGTCAGCGTAGAGGTGCGCGCATCGGAGAATATCCGGCTCTGCGAGCCCTGTGATCCGAGACACCCGCGCGACGTCGAAAGCCTCGGCTCTCTTTGCGAGGAGTTCAAAGCCCGAGGTGTGCTCTGCGACGAAATCCGCCGCGTAGAGATTCTCCCGGATAATGATGTTGATGAGGCCCATTGCGAGCGCAGCATCGGTCCCAGGTCGTATTGGCAGCCAGAGATCGGCTGCCTTGGCCTCCGGCGTCCGGACCGGATCGACCACAATGAGCTTTGCGCCCGCCCGCTTCGCCGCCATATAGCGCCCCCAATTCGGGGCGTTTGACGCCGATACGCGCTGGCTCCAGACGATCAGCGCGCGCGTCGTCCCTGGTAGAGGATCGGGGGTGGCGGGCCCGAAGCCGAAGGTGAGCCAGTCCGCCTCGACCTTGGGTCCCGCGCAGATGAAAGCGTGCGTTTCCAATATAGTTTGGACTGCCGGGGAGGTTCATGAACCTCACGCAATGCCTTGGTCGGTGCCGTGATAGGTTCCGAAGAAGTAAGCAAGGGATTCCGCACCGAAGCTGGCGCAATTCGCTTTCAGGCGCAGTGCGATTTCTTCAATCGCTTCGCCGGCGGGCACTTTTTGCCATTTATCGTCGCCGCGGGCGCCCGTGCGTTTAAGGATGTGGTTCAATCGCTGAGGATGATTGAAATACTCAATCGCCGCTAGTCCACGTACGCACAGGAAGCCCTTGGAAACCGGATGAGCCGGATCACCTTTTATGCGGACCGGCACTCCGTTTTCAACCTCGACGACGGCGCCACACTTGACGCTGCAGTGCGAGCAGACCGTCCTGACCAGCGTGCCCATTCCGTAACCTGCGCCCTCTTGAAATCATGGCAAGTTTCGGTCCGTCGCCTGGACAAAAAAAGGGCCATTTTCCTCCAGCAGCGCCGACCAATCTGCGCCACTGGGCACTAACGGTTAACCGACCGACGAAGCGGAACAAAACGCGGAAGCTTTTCGATCCGGGCGATCCAACTGGTGACGTGCGGAAAGGGATGCAGACTTATCCCGGCTTCCGAAGAAAGCGCCGAATAGCTGTATAGCGCGAGGTCGCAGATCGTTGGCCGATCGGCCGCCAAATACGGCTTGTTTGACAAGTGGACGTCCATGGATTTGAGCAGTTTCAGGCCAAGTTTCTGTGCCCCCGCAAGATCTCCCGGGCGGCCGAATAGGAGGATCGCTCGCGCGATCGAGACCCCAAACGCGAGTTCGCCGGCTGCCCGGCTCATCCAGGCCTCAACTGAAGCGAGAGAGCGGGCATCGAGTGGCAGCCAATCGGCCGCATTCTCGCGCCTCGCCAGATAGAACAGGATTGCGTTGGCTTGCGTGACCACGAAGTCGCCGTCCGTCAGGACGGGTATCTGGCCCGAGAGGTTGAGTGCGAGGAACTCGGCAGTCCTATGATCCCGCGCGGCCAGATCAATGTCTATCAGCTCGTACTCGAGATTCAGGAACGCCAGCAGCAGCTCGACGCGATAGCCATGGCCGGACTGGGGATGGGAGTAGAGCGTGAGACCCATAATCCTTCTCCTGTTGGGTTGACACTGATACGGACAGGTCTGTAGCGTATAGAGGCGTGGTTGATCAACTCTGTTGAAAGTGACGGCATGTCCGCCAACCTTCTTATAGGCCTGTACGGCGCTTCCGGGTTCACGGGGGCTCTCGTCGCTCAGGAATTGAAGGCGAGGGGCTTTGTCGTGCGGCTGGGCGCACGAAGGCAGGAGGCATCTGCCCTCGCTGATCGCCTCGGCTTCGATCTCTCCGTATTCTCGCTCTCGGACACAAGGGAGTTGGGCAACTTCCTGGATGGCGTTTCCCTTGTCGTTAACTGCGCGGGTCCTTTCGCGGAAACGGCGCCGGTTCTAGCGCGAGCTGCAGTCGAATGTGGAGTGCACTATCTTGATGTGACCGGCGAGCCTCCCGTGGTGAGCAATCTTTGCGATGAATTTGCGGAGTTCGCTGCTCACGCTGGGCGATACATTGTTCCGGCGGTGGGCTTTTTCGGTGCACTCCCCGATTTCATGGCGAGTGCGCTCGTGGAGTGGTTATCACAAGTAGAAAGCGTCTCGATCGCCTACTTCCTGAGCAAGTGGCACATGACGAAAGGCTCCGGGCTGGCAGCGGCAACGCTGCGTGGGCGCCAATACCAATATGTAAACGGAAAAAGCACAAGCACGATTGGTCCACCGCGGCTTGCTCGGCACGACTATCCTCCGCCTGTCGGAGATATCCCGGTCATCACGTGTTATCCGGCGCCGGAAGCAATCCTGTTGCCGAGGCACCTTCCAATTCGCAACCTGGATGTCCGGATGAGCGCATCCACGTTTGCGGGTGAAACCGCCGCTTTGGCGAATGCCCAAGCGGATCCCAGCGACATCGATTTTATGGTGATGGTGCGGGCAGAATCGCGCGATACGAGCCTGTCTGCGGTAGCTGTTGGCCATGATATCTACGGAATTACCGCGCCAATCGTCGGCGAAGTCGTCAGCAGATTCGTGTCCCAAGAACCGAAGGGCGGTGGCGTTGTTACGCCGGCTGAGCTGTTTCCCGCGACCGACTTCCTCGAATCAATTCGAGACAATTTTTTTGGCCTCGAAATTCCTCACAGGTAGCCTTGCCTCGCTGACCTTGCCTCGATTGTCTCAGGCGCCAACAAGGCGCTGGCCGGCTTTGACAAGATGCTTCGAAGGGCCTGGCTTGCCGAAGATTTGAGGATTAACGAATGCACCATCGATAAGCATCAGGAGTTGGTCAGCAACTTCAGTTGGGTCATCGATCTTGGTGCGCCGAACGATGCCTAGCAGGCGTCGGCGGAGTTCCTGCTTGTTAGCAAGACAAATGGCTCTGCTCGGGTGGTCTGCATCTGGAAACTCCGTCGCCGCAATCAAAAAAGCGCAGCCGCGGTAATCAGGACTGGCCACGTAGCGACTGATCCATTGCAGATGAGCCAGCAACTCCTCTCGAGCATTGTCGGGATGCTTGGCCGCAACCTTGTCCCATTGCTCCCAAAACTCCACGTTACGACGCTCCAGGAACGCTGCAATCAGGTCGTCTTTAGTGGGAAACCATCGATACAAGCTGGTTTTTGCGACGCCCGATTTCTCGACGATCGTGTCTACGCCTATTGCGCGGATACCCTCTCGATAAAACAGCTCATCCGCAGTGTTCAGTATCTTTTCTCGAACAGCTGTGCCGCGCTTGTTGCCAGGTGGCGTATCGAGCCTTTTGTCCTTTTCCATGATCATTAGTTATTCGCTTAGCTTCCGGTTCGCAACTGGCCAACTGTCTGCACAATCTCCGACTGCCGCAACCGTGCGAGGAGCAGCGACGAGCCCACGCCAAATTCGACCCGGAGGGCTTGACAACAATACGGACAGGTCTGTATCGAAGTCAACCAGATCAGTCGCGCATGGGAGCGGAATTTGCCCGAAACACCAATGATGAACGCCATTCAGCTGCAGGAATGGGGGGATCTGGATCAATTGCGACTCGTCCAGGTTCCGCGTCCGTCTCCGCTTCCCACGGAGGTCCTGGTTCGGGTCAAGGCGGCCGGCGCCAATCCGGTCGACGCGTTCACCGTGCAGGGAAAAGCGTATATGCGCGCGCTCAGTCTTCCCTACATACCGGGCTGGGATGTCGCTGGGGTCGTCGAGCAGGTCGGATACGGGACGACCCGGTTTAAAGTCGGTGACGAGGTTTATGGCATGCCGTGGTTCCCGAGAGCGGCGAGCGCCTATGCTGAATACGTCGTCGCACCTTCGCGACATCTTGCTTTGAAGCCGAAAAATCTCGGTTTCAAGGAAGCGGCGGCGATCCCGCTGGCTGGTCTCACGGCCTGGCATATGTTGACCGAGTTGGGAAACATCGGCCCTGGCATGAAGGTGCTCATAAATGGCGCGGCTGGAGGAGTGGGGCATATTGCGGTCCAGATCGCGAAAGCGAAAGGCGCGAATGTCATTGCGGTAGCGAGTGCTGCCAAGCATGAGTTTTTGAGGGATCTCGGTGCTGATGTCGTCGTCGACTACCATGACGGCCCTGTTTCGAACTTCATAAATGACGCGGATGTCGTTGTGGAACTGGTGGGCGGGGACACGACGATTGCGTTGCTGGATGCCGTGAAGACGGGTGGGCTGCTTATTAGTGCACAATTTGCGTGGGCGCCAACTCTGAAGGCCGAGGCGGATAAGCGTGGCGTACGAACGTCCTGGTACCTCGTCGAGCCGGATTACGTCGGCCTGGAAGTTCTCACCGGGCTTATCGAGAGAGGCGCCCTGAAGGTAGAGGTGTCGGCAACATATCCCTTTGAGCGCGCGGTGATGGCGCTGCAGGAATTGGCTCACCGAAGGACCGTCGGCAAAGTCGTTTTGACCATGTGATCCGAAGAAATTCCAGAGTAGACCCAGAACTGTGCCTATGAACGCCATTGCGACGAATACAACGGAGAGGCGGCGTGGAAGGCCGCGGGAATTCAATCATGCCATCGCACTAGGGAAGATGACCCTCGCACTTATGGCGAATGGGATTGATGGGACCTCGCTCGATCTGCTGAGCAACGCATCTGGCCTCAAACGGCCGAGTATCAGGCTGGCTTTCGGAGAAAAGGCCGACATCATCTATGCTGCAATTTCCCACTATCGCAAAACGATAAAGTGGGCGCTGGAGCCGCTATCGGACAAATTACTCGATCGGGCGCTGCGTCAGACGTTCGGACGGCTCGTCTCTGTCTTCTCAGCGGCCGGTTCGCCCACCAATGGATGTCTTCTCTTGCTTGTGATGGCCAGCGCATTCGCAGCGAAGCCAAAAATCAGGGGCGCCGTGAATGAAGCTATCCGGGAAATGACTGAGGCGTTCGAATGCCGGTTTAGACTGTCCAATGATGAAGCCAAGTTATCGTTGTCACCCGAAATACTTGCGGAAATGTCCGTCGCGATTGCTCAACTCGTCGCAACAAAGGCGCGCGCTGGCGCCTCGCGTGGGAGCCTGTTGAGAATAACCGACGAATTCTCACGGCACATCGCGGCTCATTGTCAGGAATCGCGAATTCGTCTGTAACCAGCAGTCGTTCCGGTCCGAACTAAAAGGAACGGACGAGCGCAAAGACCAAATTCGAGGAACTCCATGGACGCGTTCTACTTCACCCAGCATTCCTGCTCTATCGCCGCGTTATCTGCGCTCGTCGAATGCGACCATCCGTTCGTTCCGCAAAAACTGCAGATGACGGTCGATGGTGCAGGCGAGAGTTGGTATGCGAATGTCAGCCCGCTCCGTCAGGTGCCGGTATTGGAGACGGCTGCTGGATATGTTCGCGAGACTGGCGCGATCTTCGAATATCTGTCGCAGCGATACGGGAGCAAACCAATATTTGCTCAATCCGAAGGGGAACGGGTCCTGATGTTGCAGTGGCTTGGCTTCTTCGGAGGAACGGTTCATCCGATGTTCCGCCCGCTGTTTCGGCCGGATCGATTTGTAGGACAAGATCCGTCGGCGTCGCAACGGCTCAAAGAGCATTCGAAAAGCTATCTCGAGAAGGCGTTGGCAGCGATCGACAAGCACCTGATTGATCGGGCATGGGTGCTGGATCGGCCGACCGTCCTCGATTTCTACCTTTTTGCTTTCACGCGTTGGGC
>WNFI01355490.1_pt2 | contig 12633 bp, 9 predicted proteins | sample 5400471 | NCBI WGS metagenome assembly WNFI01 (sample SAMN13153348, study PRJNA577476) | soil metagenome | isolation source: 100 cm saprolite on Douglas fir-dominated hillslope | place: USA:California | collected 2013-09-17
CCCCGCCACAGCCGCCCCAGCATCCCAGAGGGACATGGCTCCGGAGACCTGCGGGAGCCGAGCCGCGGCGCCGCAGGGGAGCCCCCGAAGGTCCCTCTTCTTCTTCTTGTTCCTCCCTTATCCGAGGAGCCCTCTGCGGGAGGCGTAGAGCACGAGCTCGGCGGCGTTGTGCAGATCGAGCTTGTCGAGGATGCGCGTGCGGTGATTCTCGGCGGTCTTGACGCTGATGCCGAGGGCCCGGGCCACCTCCTTGGTGGTGCGGCCCTGGACCACCAGGTGGAAGACCTCGCGCTCGCGCGCGGTGAGCGGCCCGTAGGGATCGGCCCCCGCCGCGGGCGCCCGCAGCTGCTCGGCCATGGCGCGCGCCGCCTGCGGCCCGAAGTACCCGCGGCCGGCCGCCAGGGCGCGCACTGCGGCGATCAGCTCGGCCGCGGCGCTGTCCTTGACCAGGTAGCCGGCCGCTCCCGCCTTGACCACCGGCAGCACGTACTCCTGCTCGTCGTGGACGGTGAGCACCAGGATGCGGATGCCGGGCAGCTCGGCATGGATGCGGCGCACCGCTTCCAGGCCGCTCACTCCCGGCATACCGAGGTCGAGCACCGCCACCTGGGGGCGCGTGCGGCGCGCCTCGGCGACCGCCTGCAACCCGTCGGCGGCCTGCGCCACCACCTCGCACTCGCCGCTCGACTCCAGCAGTCCGACCAGCCCCTGGCGCACCACCGTGTGGTCGTCCGCCACCAGCACCCGGATCGCCGGCATCGGGCGCCTCAAACCCTCTCGCCGGCGGCCGCCAGCGGCACCGCGGCGTGGAGCCGCGTCCCCTCGCCGGGCGCCGAGACGACGCGCAGGCGGCCGCCGAAAAGCTCGAGTCGGTCGCGCATGCCGCGCAGGCCGGAGCCGGCGGCCCCCTGGGCGGTGTCGAGAGCGCGGACCCCGTCGAAGCCGCGGCCGCCGTCGGAGACCTCGATCTCGAGCCAGCCGTCGCGCCGCCGCACCAGCAGGTCGGCCGCCGTCGCGCCCGAATGCTTGAGCACGTTGGTCAGCGCCTCCTGGGCGACGCGGAAGACCACGATCTCGAGATCCGGAGCGAAGCGGTCGTCGACGCCGTGGCTGACCACCCGTACCTCCAGGCCGGTGCTCTCCCGCAAGGTGCGGGCGAGCCAGGCGAGGGCGGGCACCAGGCCGAGGTCGTCGAGGATCGGCGGGCGCAGCAGCCGGGAGAGCTCGCGGGTGTCTTGCAGCGCCCGCGCGGCGATCTCCAGCGCACCGGCCAGGCGCGCCGCCAGTCCCCCGGCGGCGGCGCCGCCCGCCTCCCGGGTCAGCACTTCGAGCTGGTTCTTCAGCGCCGTGAGATCCTGGCCGAGACCGTCGTGAAGCTCGCGCGCCAGGCGCCGCCGCTCCTCCTCCTGCACCTGCCACACCGCCTTGGCGAGAGCGCGGAAGCGGCGTTCGCTGCCCGCCAGCTGCCGCAGCAGCCCCTCGCTGTCGCGCGCCACGCGGCCGACCCGCGCGAGCAGGTCTTGCAGCGGGTCCGACGGGTCCATCGGGTCAGCCGCGCCGGTCAAGCTCCCCCGCCTCCGCCAGGCCCGCGAGCGACCGCCGTTGATCGGGCGTCAGGCCGGACTCGATCCGCGCCAGCTCCTGCGCCGACCGCTGCCGCTCTTCCAGGGCCTCCGCCCTGGCGCCCCGCGCCTCGAGCGCCCGGGCCAGGAGGCGATGCAGCCGGAAGGCCCCGGCATACGGGCCGCAGCGGTCGGCCCGGCGCAGGCCGCGGCGGGCCGCCTCCTCGGCCGCGGCCGCGTCGCCGGCGGCCAGTGCCGCCGCCGCCGTACCCTCGGCCGCCCGCAGCAGCAGCGGCACGTCGCCGAGGCGCTCGATCGCTGTCTCGACGGTGCGCAAATCCCCTCCGCTGCCGCCGCTGCTCGCCAGCGAGCGGCCGAGCCGGGCACGCAGCTGGACGACCAGGCTGTGGCTGGCCTTGGCGTGGGCCTCGGCGAGACGGAACGCGGCGAGCGCCGCCGCGCGGTCGCCGGCACGCAGCAGCCCTTCGCCGCGCAGGCTGTACAGCTCCGCCAGTTGCTCGGAGTTGGAGCCGCCGGAGCCGGCCGCGGCACCGGCGCCGCCCTGCAGCGCCTTCGCCACCTCCGCCAGGCGCTGCTGGGCGGCGGCGCCCTGTCCGATCTCTTGCAGCGCCTCCGCCTCGAAGAGACCGAACGCGATCTCGCCGCGACGGTCGCCGAGCTCGCGCACCAGCGCCAGGGCGTCGTGATAGGAGGCGAGCGCCGCCTGGTAGCGGCCCTGGAGCTGCGCCACGCGGCCGAGATAGCCGGTGGAGACCGCCGCGCCCGCCTTGAGGCCGAGCTTGCGGCTTTCGGCGAGGGTATCGAGGAAGGACTTGAGCGCGTCGGTCCACTTGCCCTGCGCCAGCTGCAGCTGGCCGATGCTCTGGGCGGTGGCAACCGCCCCGGCACGGTCGTCGGTCGCGCGCTGCAGCGCCAGCGCCTGCTGCCAGTAGACCAGGGCGTTGTCGGAGTCGCCCAGCAGCTGGTAGGCGAAACCGACGTTCCCCAGGCTCTCCGCCAAGGCGAGGCGGTCGCCGAGGTCGCGGCGCAGCTGCAGAGCGCGGCGGTAGCTCTCGAGCGCCCGATCGTAGCGCCCGCGCTCCTCCTCGAGGCCGCCGAAAGCGTTCTCGAGCTCCGCGAGGCCCGCTCGGTCACCGATCGCCTGCAAGATTCCAAGCCCCTCCCGCAGGTCGCGCTCGGCCTCCGCGTAGGCGCCGCGTACCAGCGCCAGGGTGGCGAGGTTCTTGAGGCTGGTGGCGTAGCCCCGGCGGTCGTCGATGCGCCGGCGGATCGCGGCCGCCTGGCGGTAGTTCTCGGCCGCGCGCTCGAGATCGCCCAGCTGCTGGTAGGCGACCCCCGACGCGTTCAAGACGTCGGCTCTGCCCTGCTCGCTGCCCAGGCGGTTCTGCACCACGAGGGCATGGACGAGCGTCTCGTCGATCGCCTGGCGGGCGTTGCCCGCCTCGATCGTCATCTTGCTGAGCAGATACCAGCCGCGGGGGTGGTTCGGGTCGAGCTGGACGACCTGCCGCAGGACCGCGATCGCCGCTTCGAGCTTGCCCTGCTGGCCGTAGGCATCCGCCAGCGCCAGCCGTGCTTCGAGATCGTTTGGATAGCTCTGCACCAGCCGTCGCAGCACCTCTTGCGCCGCCTCGGGTCTGCCCAGCAGCAGCTCCCGCTGCGCCCGCGCCTCGAAGCCCAGGCGGCCGGTGGCGGCGCCGGCGGTGGCTGCGGCGCGCCCCGTCGCCGCCTGTGCCTTCTCGGCGTAACCCAGCGTCTGGTAGCAATCGGCCAGCCTCACCCAGGCCGCCGTGAACGCGGGGTCCGCGGCCACGGCGCGCTCAAGCGCCGGGAGGGCGCCGAGGCTGTCGGCCCGCGACAGGCGGGCCAGGCCATCCGTGTAGGCGGCCATGGCGGCGCTCGACGCCGAGGCGGCAGCGGCGGCGGCGGCGGGCATGGCGGCGGGAGGCGGCGCGGCGCCGCCCTCGAGATCCTGGCGCAGCCGAGCGCCGAGCACCCCGACCAGGCGGAAGATCTGGGCCGGGTCGCGGGTCTCGGCGTGCAAGGGCCGCGGCGCCGCCTGCGGCTGATCGGCGGCGAGCAGCTCGAGGTCCAGGCGCAGCTCGCCGCCCACCGCCCGGACCGTGCCCGTGACCAGGCGGTCGGCCTGCACCAGCTCGGCGACCTGGCGCAGCTCGGACTCGGGCAGGCGCCCGCGCGGCAGCTTGAGGTCGTCGAGCGCACGCAGCAGGCGCAGGCTGTCCACCACCCTGAGGCTGGCGCTCTCGGCGAGGGCGGCGGCGAGCATCTCGGCGACGCCGGTCGAGCTCCAGCCGAGGTCGGCGCGCCCGGTCTGGTCGGCCAGCGGCAGCACCGCGACGACGTGGCTGGGAGCGGCGGCGCTCGCCCCCGGCGCCCTCGCCTCGCTCGGCCCCGGAACTGCCTTCGTTCCCGGCGTCCCATCCGGCCGCCCGGCAGCGCTCCTGCCAGGCGCCGGCCGGCCGGCGACCCGCGCGACCGCCCAGGCCACCATGCTCGCCACCACGAGCGCCGCGACGACGGCGCCAAGCAAGCGGCGCGGACTGCCGGGCCGGCTGCCAAACACGCCGCCGGCCGGGCCGCCAAGGCCGCCGAGCCACGCCGGCAGGCTGCGGCGCCAGCTCCAGTGCGAGCGCCGCGCCACCGGATCGACGCCGCCAAGCGCGTCGAAGGCGGCGAGCAGCTCGGCGGCGGTCTGGAACCGCCGCGCCGGAATGCGCTCGAGGCAGCGCCGCAGCAGGGCGCGCAGGCGGGGCTGCGCCTCGATCCCGACGTCGCGCAGGTCGCGCGGCTCGCCGTGGAGACGCTGCGCCAGCCGCTCGGTATAGGACTCGCCGCCGAACGGCAGCTGGCCGCTGAGCATCTCGAAGAGCAGCAGGCCGAGAGCGTAGAGGTCGCTGCGGCCGTCGACCGGCTCGCCGCGCGCCTGCTCCGGCGACAGGTAGTCGGGAGTGCCGACGATCCCCTCGGTGTGGGTGGGGCCGGCCGCCGCCATCGAGCGCGCCACGCCGAAATCGGTGATGAAGGCGCGGCCGGTTTCGTCCACCAGGACGTTGGCCGGCTTGAGATCGCGGTGCACGACTCCTTCCGCGTGGGCGGCCGCCAGCGCCTCGGCAAGCTGGCGCGCGATCGCCACCGCCCGCGGCGCCGCAAGCGGACCCTCGTCCGCGAGCAGGGCGCGCAGCGAGCGGCCGGCCACGAAATCCATGGTGAGGAAGAGCAGCTCGCCGTCGACGCCGAGGTCGTGGATGCGCACGGCGTGGCGGTGGCTCACCTGGCGCGCCAGCAGGAGCTCCTTGCGGAAGAGCCCGCGGAAAGCGGGATCGGCGGCGACCTCGGGCCGCAGCACCTTCAAGGCGACGTCGATCTCGAGCTGCTCGTCGCGGGCGCGATAGACCATGCCCATCCCGCCCACCCCGGCCAGCGCGAGAATCCGGTAGCGCGCCGCGACCAGGTGGCCGGCGGCGAGGCCGCCGCCGCCATGGTTGGTGCGGGTGGCCTGCGGATCGGGCGCGGCCGGGAACGGCAACACCTGGGAGGTCACGACGGCGCTCCGGGCGCCGCGCCGTGAGCGTGAGCGGCCAGCAGGTCACTCCAGAGGAGAGGGCGGTCGCCGGAGCCTGCAGCCGGCCCCGCCGGAGCGGTCCCCTCCGGCGCCTGGCTCGCGGCAGGACCTCCCGCCGCCAAGGACTCCACCGGCGGGCCGGCGGGCGGCACCATCGGAGGTCCCGGCGCGATCGGTCCGGGCATGACGGGAGGTCCCGGCATGACAGGAGGTCCCAGAGCGATCGGCGGTCCCGGCGCGATCGGAGGTCCTAGCTCGATCGGAGGTCCCGACTCGATGGGAGATCCGGACATCATGGAAGGTCCCGGCACAATGGGAGGTCCCGGCGCGGCCGGCGGTCCCGGCGGCAATCCCGGCAGGTCGTCGACGGTGGTGACGGTGACGGCGCGGGCGGCGGCGCCTGCTGCGGAAGGGGCCGGCGCGCCCCTTGGCGAGACCGATTCGACCCCGAGGCCGCCTGCCGCCGCGATCCCCCCGCCACCGGCGCCGATCCGCCAGCGCCTGCGCGCCTGCTCGAGCTCGCGGTGCAGGAGCGCCCGTGCCGGCGCCGCCAGGTCGAGTCTCTCCTGCAGGTCGGCCAGGACTCGCCCGACCTCCTCGTCCAGCCGCACCGCCGCGATCGCCAGGGCGGCCTGCGACGCCAGGGCCTCCAGGATCTCGACGTCGAGCTCGGTGAAAGCGCTGCGCGGCGCGCGGCTGTCGGCGTAGATGGCGCCGAGGGGGCGGTCGAGGGCCGCCACCGGGACGCAGACCAGCGCGCGGATGCCATTCCGGGCGATGCTCTCGCGGCCACCCAGCAGGGGATCGGCAAGCGCGTCCGAGGCGGCGACCGGGCTCCCCGACGCCAGGGCACGCTCCACGGCGCCGATGCTGCCGGAGAACTCGCCGGCCCGCAGATCGTCCGCGGCGAAGCCGCTGGCGGCGGCGACCTCGAGCTCGCCGTCGGCGCGGGCGAGCAGCACGAAACCGCGCTCCGCGCCGCAAAGCTCCACCACCGAGTCGAGCAGCCCCCGCACCAGGCTGTCGAGGCTGTCCGCCACCGCCAGGCGGCGGCGCGAGGCGAGGGTCGAGCGCCAGCGCTCGATCTGGGCCTCCGCCTCGCGCCGGCTCTGCTGCTCGGAGAGGCGCTCGAAGGCGGCGAGCACCCCGCCCAGCATGAGCCAACCCTGGTCCCCGAGCAGCGTTCCGGCGTGGGCCGGGACGCTGTTCACATAGGTGCCGTTCTTGCTGCCGAGATCGCCGAGCTCCCAGCCGGCCGGGCCGCACAGCAGCCTCGCGTGGCGCCGCGACACGCGCTCGTCGTCGACGAAGACGTCGCTCGCCGGATCGCGGCCGATCACGTACTCCGCCTCGTCGCGCAGCGACAGCACCCGCGCGGGCCGGTCGGCGAGGTAGAGGGTGAGGCGGGCCGGCATCCCGCGGCTGCCGCCTCAGTGAAGTGCCGGCGCCAGGCTCAAGCTGAAGCGGAGCGTCGCCGCGGCCGCGCGCAGCAGGCCGGCGACGTCGACGAGGTCGCCGCTGGCACGCCAGACGTTCGGGATGGCGGTGCCGCTGTTGCTCAGCACCGTGGCGGAGAAGCCGTCGACGTCGTTGATGGCGCCGGCGGTGTCTCCCGCCTGGTACGCGCTCCTGGCCGCCTGGATGCGCTGCTCGAGATCGACCCGCAGCGGGCCGGGGATGGCGCCCGAGTAGGTGGACAGCAGGCCCTCGACGGCGTCGAACTTCTGATTCACCACGCTCGCCTGCGGGCGCCCGTCGGCGACGATCAGGAACTCCGAGAAGGTGCCCTTGGTGCCACGCACCCGGTAGCTGCCGGAGCCCATCGCGTCGGAGATGTCGGAGAAGGCCGCGCCGTCCTCCGCCGAGAAGAGCCGCAAAGGCGTGCCCGCCACGAACTCGAGGTTGGAGGTGTGGACGCTGAAGCTGTAGACGCCGCTGAACGACAGGCTGCCGGACGGCGGCGGCTGCACCCGCACCAGCACCGGAAAGGCACCGGGCACCGAGGCCAGGCCTCCCGGGGGCAGGCGCGAGATCAGGCCGGGATCGCGCGGATCGACCAGCTGGGCGGAGAGGCCGAGGTTGGCGGCGGAAAGGCCGACGACCTGCTCGAAGCTCAGCGCCAGGTCGGCCGAGACCCCGGGCAGATCGAGGTTGGCCGTGGCCTGGTTGCCGGAGATGACAAGGTTGGAGATGCCCTGGGCGGAGACGGCGGCGGCGAGCGCGAGGCTCAGGACGCACGCGAACAGGACGACGGTCAGCCTCGGCATGGGACCCACCCCCCTGACTGAGTGTGCCGGCGATCCTGGGTGATCGCCGGGCTCCGGCTGGTTGTGCCGGTCCATCGTTGGAGTCACAAACGACAAGCAAACTTCGCGCCCACTTTCGGCGTCAAGGGTCCGGATTGCGGGCGATGGCGGATATTCTAGAGCAGCCGTGCCGCCGCGTCGAGCGCCGGATCGAAGTTCTCGAGCTTTCCGGCCTCGGCCGAACTTTCCGGCCTCGGCGCGCGTACTTCGGTCAGGCCCCGGCTGCCGGAGGCCGGACCTGGGGCGCGGGCAACGCCCTGCACCGCCGCGAATCCGCTACAATTCGACCAGTGCTCGACTCGGACCGGGAGTTTTCCCAGGAAAGCCGCCAGCGCGCGGGCGGTCCGCCACCGCACGGGACCTCGATGGATTGGAAGCAGGTTTTTCTTGAGCACCTCGAGACGATCGACAGGGCGGCGGCGCACGCCTGCCGCAGGTATGGCCTGGGGCGCGAGGACGTCGAAGACTTCACCCAGCACGTCAAGCTCAAGATCTGTTCCAACGATTATGCCGTGCTGCGCAAGCACCGCGGCGACAGCAAGCTCTCGACGTATCTCGTCGTGGTGGTGCAGAAGGCCTCGCAGGACTTCGTCAACGGCAAGTGGGGAAAGTGGCGCCCATCGAAGGATGCGCTTCGCCTGGGAGCCGTGGCGACGCGGTTCGAGCGGCTGCTGATCCGCGATCAACTCGGCTTCCGCGAAGCCTGCCAGGTCCTCTGGACGAATGACCATGAGCCGATCTCCGAGAGCGAGCTGAGCGATCTGGCGGCGAAGCTGCTGAAGCGCCTGCCGCGCCGCCCCGACGTCTCGCTCGAGACCGGCGGCCATCCCGGCGGCTCCGCCGGCGGATCGCACGGGCGCGGTCTCGACCCGCGGCAGCTGGCCGCGGCGGAGAGCGCGGACGAGCGCGTCCAGGAATGCGAGGCGGCGCGGCACCGCCAGCAGATCCGCGCAGCCTTCGCGGCCGCGCTGGGCACCCTACCCGAGGAAGACCGGGAGATCGTGCTGTTGCGCGGCGAGCTGGCGACTGTCGAGATCGCGCGCCGGATGGGGCTCGAACAGATGGCGCTCTACAAGAGGATGGAAAAGATCCTGCTGAGGCTGCGCCGCGCCATGGAAGCCGCCGGCATCAGCGCCAGGGACATCTCGGAGATGTTGGACCGTGCGGACGACTGACCTTCCAGGACAGGACGACGGCGCCCTGCCGGAAGCGGCAGACGGCGCCGGCCAGCCGCCGCAACTGCGGGCGGGCGGGCCGCTGGACGAAAAAGCGGCGGCGGGTCCGTCCCAGGAGATGGCACCGTCCGGAGAGACCGGGCACGGCTCCACCCAGGAAGATATGGCGGTCAATGACCATGCGACTCCACCCGACGTATCCAGCGAAGGTGACTGCCCCGACCTGGAGGACGTCGCCGCCTTTCTCGACGGCACCCTGCCGGCCGGGCGGCGGGCGGCGATCGTCGAGCACCTGGCGAGCTGCGATAGCTGCTCGGAGATCCTCGCCGGCGCCCTCCGCTTCGAGGTGGACGAGGAGCAGCGGGTCAGCCCGCAGGCCCTACCGCAGCGCCCTTTTGAGCGCGCCGATCGACGCCGGGACAGGTGGCCCGTCCGGTCACGCGTCGCCTGGCGTCGTGGCGCCGCGGCGGCCGTCGCCGCGGTGCTGGTCGCGAGCCTGGGGCTGCTGCTGGTCCGTGGCACCGGGGACGTCTCGACCGCGGGCTTGAGCGCCGATCTGTTGAAGAGCCCGGCCGCCATGCGGAAGGTGCCCTGGTCGGACAAGGTCATGCGTGGTAATGGTCCGCCCCAGAAGGAGATGCAGCAAGACCTCGCGGACTTCCGCCTCGGCGTGCGGTTGCTAGACCTCCGGCTGGCTCTCGCAGGCGGTAAGAAGGTCGATGCCGAGACGACCCTGCGCCACATCGTCATCGTTCTCCAGGCCATGGACTTCGTGCCGCCCGAGAGTGCAAAGGCCTTCGGCCGCTTGGGGAAGGAGCTGGACCGGGGCAAACCGCCCGCCGCGCTGCTTCCCGAGGCCGCGGCCGAGGAGAAGAAGCTCGCCGACGCCGGTGTCGAAGGCCCGTTCGTCGACCTCGGCCGCTGGACGGAGGCCTGCCGCCTCGGCGCCGCGGCCCGCCAGGAGACGATCTTCCACAGCCGTGCCGCGCGGCGCCTGCTCGACCGGGCGCCGGCGCTCGGCGAGGGCCTCCCCGGCGGCGGCGACGGCCCCAACCAGCAGGCAGCCGGAATCCTGAGCGAGATCAAGGCCGCCGCCGCCGCCGATCCAATTGACTTCGACACCCTCGGGAACCGCTGCACGAAGCTGCTCGAACAACTCGACCCGGAGGACTAGGGCCGCCTAGCCTGGCGGCTGGTCGGCTCGCAGGGTGGCAAGACCGACGTCACCCTGAGGCTGGTAGAGGTCCGCCAGCGCGGCGATCTCGCTCGCCGCGGCGTCGCGGCGGCCGCGGAGCTCGGCGACGATGCCGCGCCGGGTGCGCAGCAGGAGATAGGCGCGGGCCTCGCGCCAGAGCTGGCCGCGGCGGTCGTCGAAGCGCAACGCCACCCAGCCGCTCGCCGGGGCGACGACCATGGTGAGGAGCGCGGCGGCCACAGCGGCGCCGGCGGGCGGCGCGGCGGCGGCCCAGGCATGCAGAGCGGCGAGCCAGGCGAGCCGCGCGGCCAGCGCCGCTTCGATCAACCATGCCAGCGGAAAGAGCACGATGCCGCCGAACACCTTGAAGGAAGCCGGCATGTCCGGCTCTCTCGTGGCACGCGCGGCGATCTCGCCCACCAGGCGGTAGGGCAGCCAGTTGAGGGCCGTGCCGACCGCCGCCAGCGGCAGGTAGACCAGCAGGCGCAGGGCCGTTCGGCCCACCCACCTCGCCGCCGCGCCGGCCGGATAGGTGGCCGCCACCTGGTCGTCGCGCAGCCCCAGCGCGCCGAGCAGCCGATCGTAGCGGTCGACCGCCGCTGCCGCCGCCGCCGTGCGCTCCGGGTAACGCCGGCTGAGCTCGCCGTAGCCCTCGACCAGGGCGCGCCTCAGCGAGAACCTCTCACCAAGGGACGCCTCGCCCGGCAGGCCATGGCCCGCTCCCGGGCCCGGCCGCCTCAGGGTGATGTCGGTCTCGCCAAGGGGCGAGCCGACCGCCGGCGCCGGCGCGGGGCCGGCGGCGCGGCGGGCGAACAGCTCCGCCTCGCCCACCTCGACCAGCGCGCGCGAGCGGAACGTCCCCTTCGCCTCGAAGGTGAGGCCGATCGGCACGACGAGCGGCGCGATCTCCGGGAAGCGCCGCACCGCTTCGAGCACGATGCGGGCGGCGCCGGTCTTGAGCGGGGCGAGGGCGGGATCGCTGTGGCTGGTGCCCTCCGGGAAGAGGGCGACGGCGCCGCCCGCCGCCAGCTGCTCGTGGCAGCGGGCGAAGGCGGCGGCGTTGCGGGCCGGGTCGGCCGCCGCGCCGACGTCCTTGGGACGGTAGATCGGGATCACCCCGCCGAGCTCCAGCCAGGGCCGCAGCGCAGGGTTGCGCCAGAGCATGTGGGTCGCCAGGAACCGCGGCATCCGTCCCCGCGGGCTCAGCGCCGCCACCACCAGCAGCGCGTCGATCATGCCGTTCTGGTGGTTGGCGACCACCACCAGCGGCCCCGCCGCCGGCAGCCGCGCCCCGCCGGCGACCTCGAGCCGGCGGAAGAAGACCCGCACCACGAGGCGCGCCAGGGCGGCGACCAGCGCGTCCAGCCGCCGCCGCTCCCCGGGCCGCGAGCCCGCGGGGCGCCGGTCCGTTGCGTGATCGGCAGGCACGGAACCGGCGCATCGGCCGGACCAGCAGCAGCAGGATCAGGCCCGCCGCGCCGGTGATCAAGGCGACCAGACCGAAGATCTGGTACAGGGGGAACGACTCGAAGCGGCCGGCGATCAAGCCCGCGATGACGTTGCCCAGCGACAGCGACATGAACCAGATGCCCATCATCTGGCTCACCTTGCGATGCGGCGCGAGCTTGGTGACCGTGGAGAGACCGACCGGCGACAGGCAGAGCTCGCCGCAGCTGTGGAAGAGGTAGGTCAGCACCAGCCACCAGGGGCTCACCTGGCGCGCCACCACCGAGCCGCCGACCACCGCGTGGCCGACGCTGCTGAGCGAGGCCATCACCATGGTGGCGAAACCGAGCGCCATGAACAGCAGGCCGAGCGCGAACTTGGCGGGGCTGGAAGGATTGCGGGGGCCGAGGAAGATCCAGATCCAGGCGAACAACGGCGCGAGGACGATGATGAACCAGGGATTGATCGCCTGCAGCACGCTGGCCGGCATGTCCCAGCCGAGCACGTGCCGGTCGGTGAGCCGCTCGGCGAACAGGTTGAGCGACGAGCCGGCCTGCTCGTAACCGGACCAGAACAGGGCCGAGAAGAGGAACAGCACGAAGATCGCCATCATGCGCTTGGTCTCGGAGCTGTCGAGGCCCCCGGCCGCGAGCTGGAACACGAAATAGGCCAGGGCGATGCCGACGATCACGAAGGTCGTGCCGCCAGCCGCCTGCTGGGCGGTGATCGGCAGCACGCCGGTGATCAGGGCCGCCGCCAGCAGGACCGCCAGCCCGACCGCGCCGGCCAGGAGATTCCGCGAGCGCCGATACGCCACCGCGTCGGCTTCGGCGTTGGGGCGCCGTCCGGCGTCTCCCAGGTACTTGCCGCCCAGCGCGTACTGCAGCACCCCGCACGCCATGCCGATGCCGGCCGCGGCGAAGCCCAGGTGCCAGTTGATCTTCTGGCCGAGCGGTCCGCACACCAGCGGCGCGATGAAGGCGCCGAGGTTGATGCCCATGTAGAAGATCGAGAAACCCGCGTCGCGCCGCGCGTTGTCGCCCGGGTAGAGCTCGCCGACCATGGTGCTGACGTTGGGCTTGAGCAGCCCGGTGCCGAGGGCGATCAGCACCAGCCCCAGGAAGAACGTCGGCAGGCTGTTGATCGCCAGCGAGAAATGACCCGCCGCGATGACGCAGCCGCCCACCAGCACGGCGCGCCGCTGGCCGAGCAGCCGGTCGGCGATCCATCCACCCGGCAGGCACATGAGGTAAACCGAGCCCGTATAGAGGCCGTAGATGGCGCCCGCCCGCGAGGTCGTGAAGCCAAGGCCGCCCTGGACCGCATCGGCGGTCATGAACAGGAT
>WNFI01693876.1_pt1 | contig 12633 bp, 11 predicted proteins | sample 5400471 | NCBI WGS metagenome assembly WNFI01 (sample SAMN13153348, study PRJNA577476) | soil metagenome | isolation source: 100 cm saprolite on Douglas fir-dominated hillslope | place: USA:California | collected 2013-09-17
CCTGAAGGCGCATCATCGCTACTACTCTTGCGGCATGCCTGAAGGCATGCCCTGAGACGAATCTTACCGCGCCACGGAAAATTAGCCTAAAACACGCCAAGCTTCTTCTTCTTTTTCAGCTTTTTCGCGTTGGCCTCTTTGGCCGTGGTCTCGACGGGCTTGGTTTGCTTTGCGCTCGCGCCCGAGTCGATGTAACCATTCTTGATGTCGATAAAGGCTTCTTCGCGCAGCGTGGTCAGAAAAGCACGCAGCGCCGGCTGCAGTTTTTGCATGTACAACGCGTCCTGGATGCGCGGCTCAGCCTCCTTCAGCGTCGGAATGCCCGCCATCTGGTGCTCGGTCGCCTGCAGAATCACATAACCCTGCTTGGCGCGAATCACCTCCGTGACTTCACCAGCCTTCAGCGCGAAGACTTTATCTTCCAGTTCTTTCGAGAGCGTTCCGCGCTTGAAAGGACTGCCGAGGTCACCGCCGTCTTTCGCCGACGGTCCATCGGAGTACTTTTTCGCCAAGTCCGCGAACTTTGCGCCTTTGTGAATCTGCTCGAGCAAATCCTGCGCTTTGGCCTGGGCCGGCGCCAGGGCTGCCTCCGACTCAGCCTCCAACGGCGGCGCGGGCTTCACGTCTGGGGTGGCAGCCGGTTGGGCGGGAGTCTTAGGCGCGATCAGAATCTCGCTCAGCCGAACCTCTTCAGGCCGCTCCATCTCCGCGCGGTGCTGGTCATAGAATTTCTTCACGTCGTCCTTGTTCATGGCAAGGTGCGAACCCACTTCCTGCCCAATTACGCGCTGCGTGACGATCTGGTTGCGCAGGTTCTGCTTGAAGTCTTCATACGAAGCTCCCTGCGCCTCCGCCGCCTTTTCCAATTCTTCCATGGTCGCGAGGTTCATCTGCTTGCGCATTTCATCGAGGCGCTTCACGAGTTCCGTGTCGCCAGTGATCCCGAGGTCTTTGCCTTTTTGTAAAAGGAGTTGCTGGTCAATCAGATCGCGCAGAACGTCGCGTTGTTTCTCGGCGAAAGCGCGGTCGGCGTTGGCGGCATCTTGCTGCTGGACTTCCTGCTTGAGCTGATCGCGGCTGCGGATGTATTCCGTGCGTGTGATGATTTCGTTGTTCACCCGGGCGATGATCTCTTCCACCACGGCATCAGCCGGCGAAAGAGATGGGAGCAACAGCGCGTACCCAACAGCCAACAGCAGGGGAAGTCTGGTTTTCTTCATTAGGGCTCTCTCAAACCTGGGTAACACCCGAGGAAAATTGTCTTCTTATTTTACGCCGCGAGCAGCGTGGAGGCCAATTGACTGTGTGGCTTGGCTAAGCTGCTCGTGTGAGCGTCAGTGCGGTCACGTCGTTGTGCCTCGGGGCCATGTGCATGAAGTCCTGCACGCGTTGCAGGATGCTCTGGGAAAGATCCCTGGCGGAAGAAGGTCCCGCCTGCATGGCACTCTTCACGCCCTCCAGACCAAATTCTACGTTCTTCGACTCGGCCTCCACCACTCCGCGCGAGACCACCGCCAGCGAGCCCTTTGGTCCCAGACCGACGATGCGGGCGTCTGTCGGGGCCAGCGAGAACAGCCCGAGCGGCAGGCCGGTTGCGGGCAACTCGACGACGCTTGAGTGATCGCGCAGCAGTCCAGGTGTGTGGCCTGCATTCACGTAGCAAACCGTGCCAAGTTCTTCGTTGTAGCAGCCAGCGAAGGCCGGGCAGCTGCGCACGCCTCCGGCAGCGCGCATGATCTCAAGATTCAGACGGCGCGACAGTTCGATCATCGCTTCCGTTTCGTTCAGTTCGGAGGCGGCGAAGATCTGCTCGGCGGACGAGTGGAAACAAACCTGCGCGGCGAGCAGCACGGTTTCGCCGGTTGCGCGTTTTCCCGCCATGTCGAGCAATCCGAAAAGGAAACGGTGCGGACCGACCCGCAGGAAATCGTGAAAATCGCCCCCGGCGCGCGAGGAAAAATAAGCGACCGCCATGTCAGCTCCCCGGAGCGCGGGGCTTTCCCCGTGGACGATCTCGGGAGCCTCCTCCTCCACGGTTGAGCCGAACCCGAGTTTTGAAAGGAGCGCTTTCATGAGCCGCGAAATTACCACAAACTTTGAATCGGAGCAATGAGCGGGAAGTGGTGGCGTCCGGTGGAATGTTTGGCTGGAAAGAGCGTTTCTCGGCGGGCTTTCACTGCTTGCTAGTGTTGTGTCCCGCAAGTGCGCGACACAAGTATGGGCTGTCATCTTGAGGCAAAGCGACAGACCTATGCATCTGCGCGGTCAACTACATAGGTCCCTCGCTTCGCTCAAGATGAACAGTGTGGACTTATGCCACGACTTACGGGACGCTACACTTTAGACGAGGTGCTGCTTTCTCTCTGTCAGGGGTTTAAAAACTAATGCGGTAGCACGTGGTATTAATTGACAGCGACTTGCCCCTTTGCTAAAGTTCGACCCTAAAGTTACGGGAGCCGCCCGCGACTTGCGAGCGCCACACCCCTCCCTTGTTTGTTCGCAATTATTCTGCGCTCTTAAGCAGTATCAAGAATGCAACCCTCCGGACACGTCGAGGTGTCAACCCGGCTACTGAGTGCGATGCTCAGAGAGCGCGAGTCTGTTCCGCGTGCCGTGCTCCTGGCGCAACAGGCCTCCGAATTGGTCTCCGGAGGCGCAGCTATCGTGTATGTGCTGGACTCGGGCGATCCCCCAACCCATCCTGCAACATGGACGGCTAAAGCCACCGCCGGGGAGGTTCATCTGGATGACGCGACCGTGCCCGCCGACTCCGGGACGCTGGGAACTCTGGCGCAAGAGCAGCAACCGCTCCTGTTTTCCGGCAACGAACTGACGCGCGAGGACTACGCCCATCTCCATGCACGGCGAACCTTGCAATCCCTGGCCTGCATTCCCATCATCGTGAATGACGTTCTGATCGGCGCGCTGGAAGTGGCCTCTTTCGAAGGTACGATCGACTCCTCGGACTTTCAGATCCTGGTTGACCTGGTGGAGCATGTGGGACCGGGACTGGTCAGCGCGATGCTCTACGAAGACGAACGCAACTCCCTGCTCGAATCCGTTTCGCGGCTCACTCAACTCTACGATCTTGAGAAAGTATTCAGTTCCACGCTTGAAATGGACGAGCTTCAGTCCCTCATCACCTCCAAGATTCGCGAGGTGCTGGGCGTCCAGGCCGTAAACCTGTGGCTCGTCAAGGATCAGAACGAACTGCTGCTTATGCAACAGTCCGGAAACGACCCTACCGCGTCGGTCAACTCCATTTTCCGCGATCGTTTGCCCGCTCGTTGCTCACGAAAAACAGGTTGGGATCATCGAAGCCATCAACAAAATGGATGGCAGTCCGTTCGACGAAGACGACCTGTTCCTGCTGAACGCGATTTCCGAAACCGCCGCCATTGCCCTGAACAATGCCGGGCTTCTACAGGCGGAACGCAAGGTAGAAATTCTGCAAACGCTGGTGCATGTGAGCGGCGAGATTACGTCCACGCTCAACCTTGACCGCGTTCTGCAGGCTGTGGTCAACACGCCCAGCGCCGTGATTCCCTATGAACGGGCCTCGGTTGCGCTCGACGAGCGTGGCAAGTTGCGCTTGAAGGCCATCTCGGGCATGGAACAAATCAATCCTGGAGCGCGCGAGATCGCGCAACTCGAGGACGTGATTCCCGCGGTGTCTGGCGGCAGCGGCGCCGTCTTCATCGCCCAGCGCGAAGACCAGATTGACGCTCCCGAAGAAGCGATGAAGGCGCCGTTCCGCAAGTATTTTTCCGAGACCGGGATGCGCGCCTTCTATGCGCTCCCCCTCGCCGACGATGAAGGCCGGCTCGGAATCCTGTTATTCGAAAGCAGCGACCCCGACTTTCTCAGCGAAGCTCATCTGGAGATGATCCGGGTTCTTGCCGGACAGGCAACCGTCGCCGTGCGCAACGCTTCGCTCTACAAAGAAGTCCCGTTCATCGGGCTGCTCGGGCCGATTCTGCAAAGGAAGACGAAATTTCTGGCCCTCGAAAAACGCCGCCGGGCGCTGTTGGTGGCAGGCGTGGCGGCGCTGGCATTGTTTCTGGCGATTTTTCCCGTTCCAATGCGCGTTGATGGAGCTTCCACCGTGGCTTCCGCACGCTCGGCCCAGGTGCAGCCGGAAGTCGACGGCGTCGTTCGCCGGGTCTACGTTCGCGAAGGTGACCACGTGCAGCGCGGCCAGGTGCTCGCTGACCTGGAAGATTGGGATTACCGCGCCGCTCTCGCCGGAGCACAAGCCAAGTACCAAACCGCGACCATGGAAATGAACCGCGCACTTGCCGCGAACGATGGCGCCCAGGCCGGCATCCAGGGCGTGCAAGCCAGGTATTGGGCTTCGGAGGTGGACCGCGCCCGCGAGCGATTGGAGAGAACGCACCTGCATACGCTCTTGGATGGCTGGGTCACCACTCCTCACGTTGAAGACTTGACCGGCCGCCGCCTCGCAGCTGGAGACACGTTTGCCGAAGTGGCGGACATTTCGCAGGCTCGGGTCGATGTCGCCATCGATGAGTCCGAAATCTCTCTGCTTCGTCCCGGCTCCCCCGCTGCCATCAAAGTGGAGGGTTTCCCGACGCAGACCTTTCGCGGCAACGTCGCCGTCGTCAGCCCCAAGAGCCAACCCGAAGGCGATGTGCGGTTTTTCTACGCCCGCGTCGATGTCCCGAATCCCGACGGCCGCCTGCGTCCAGGAATGCAGGGACGGGGGAAAGTCTCTGTTGGGTGGCGTCCCATTGGCTACGTGTTTTTCCGGAGCCCGTTTATGTGGCTCTATTCCAAGCTGTGGTCATGGTTTGGATGGTGACGGTCGGATGTGGAGCGACGGGCGTCTCGCCCGTCGAGAGGCAACGAGGCTGGGCGGGGGACGCCCGGCTCTCCAGCAGCAAAGCAAGAAGTCAGGAACTCGCGATGATGAACTCGAAAACGGTGGCGAAGATTTTACTAACACTGGCGCTCACACTCGCCCTGCTACAGTTCGGCTGCAGCGACTCGAGGACCGCCGAAGTCAAAGCCGCGCCTCGGCCCGTCGCCAACGCCGCCGCTCCTTCTCTTCTTTCCGATCGTGCGTCCGATCATGAGCCTTTCTTTGTCGCTTCCGGTCCACTCATCGTTGAGCACCAGGTGGACGTTGCCACCCAGCGCGACGGAGTCGTCGCCGAAGTTCATGCTGAACCTGGTTTCCTGGTTCGCCAAGGCCAGCTTCTTGCCCAACTGGACGATCGCCAGGCGACCGCCGACCTCGATGCGGCGCGCGCCCGCACCCGCAGTACCGCAGCCGACCTTAAGAACTGGGAAGCGGAAGCCAAGGTGCTCGAAGCCGACGCCGAACGCGCGCGAAAAATGTGGGAAGCACAGCTCATCACCAAAGAGCAGTTCGACCACGCCCACTACAAAGCCGAATCGGACCAGTGGGACGTCAAGCGCGTGCAGGAGATGCTGGTCAACGCGCAACAGACCGAGCGCTCGCTCGAACTGGAGTTGGAAAAAACTCGCATCCGCGCCCCGTTTTCCGGAATTGTAGCGCGCCGCTATGTTCGCGCCGGGCAACAGGTCAACCGCGGCGACCGCATGTTCTGGGTGACGGAGACTTCGCCGCTGCGGGTGAAATTTACTCTCCCCGAGCGCTTCGCCGGCAAGATCGAACGCGGGCAAATCCTCGAAGTCACCTCGGCCGACCGCGGAGGCGCCCGGTACAGCGCCAAAGTGATGGAGATCAGTCCGGTCATCGATCCTTCCAGCGGCACGATTGAAGTTCTCGCCCAACTCGTTGGACCCACAAAAGATCTGCGGCCCGGCATGACCACCAGCATCCGCGTTCCGAACCTGCCATGAACCTTGCAGAAGCACTGGATGTTCTTCCCGAGATAACCACGCCCACCAAGCGAAAGCGGATATTCAAGATAGATCCACGGCTGGTGGGCCGCGAGCACATCGAGGAGGACGGACCGATATTCCTCGCGCATGTGCCGGGATCGGTAGACCTCTTTCGGCTGACGCCCGAACAATGGAAACTCGCGCATCTCTTCGATGGTGAAAGGTCGAACGCGGAAATTGCCGGGTTATTCCTGTCGGAGACTGCCATCCAGTTGAGCGAGGAGGATGTCCAGAGTTTCGCCGAGACGATGGAGGACTCCAACTTCTGGTACCAGTCTCCGCAGGAAAAAAATGCCGCGCTCATGCAGAAGTTGCGCGACCGCCGCAAGAAACAAAAGAAGGCCAAGGCCGGAGACATGGCGCACATCGTGGTCGCGCATTGGGATGCCGATGCATTGGTTGAGATTGGGCACCGCAAACTCCAGTTCGTCTACACGCCGTGGGTTACGGCCCTGACGCTCGTTGCCTTTGCCTTCATGGCCTCCATCTTTTTCACGCATTGGTCTCAGATCGGCGCGGACACGCTCGAATACTACACATTCACCGATAAGTCGGCCGCCGATCTCGCCGAATTCTGGATCCTGTTCTTCATCATGGCCTTCTTTCATGAGTCGGCGCACGCAATCACGTGCAAACACTACGGAGGCGGCGTCCACGCCACCGGGTTTCATCTGATCTACCTGACGCCCGCGTTTTTCGTCGATGTCACCGAGGTCTGGGTCTATGCCAACCGCTTCCAGCGCGTCGTAACCGCGCTGGCGGGCATCTGGACGGAATTGATAATCTGCTCCCTCGCCACCCTGGTCTGGTGGGGGACGCCGCCAGGCGGCTCCATTCACGATCTTGCCTACAAGGTCGTCTTGATCGCGGGAATAGCCGTCGTCCTCATGAATCTCAACCCGCTGATCAAGCTCGATGGCTATTACGTCTTGTCGGAAACTCTTGGTATCGACGAGATCAAGGAGCGCTCTACCGCGCTGGTAATGGGCTGGGTGCAGAAACACATTTTCCGGCTTCCCGTTGAAGTCCGCTATGTCCGTCCGCGGCTGCGCTGGCTTTTCGTCCCCTACGCTATCCTTTCCGGCATCTACAGCTACCTGCTTCTGTACGCCGTTGCCAGATTTGCGGGGAACGTATTCCGTCACTACAGCCCGGAATGGGCGTTCCTCCCCACGATTTTGGTGGCGTTCCTGATCTTCAAGTCCAGACTTATAAAGCTGGGGAAATTTATGCAAACCGTATACACGGATAAGCGCGACCCCGTGGTCCGATCCATGACACCCGCGCGCATCGCGATCTTAGCTACGGCTCTTGTTGCCCTGCTCGGTATTCCCTACTTACGAGACACGGTGCACGCGAGATTCATTCTCGAACCGGTGCAGCGCGCCGTGGTCCGCGCCGAAATCCCCGGAACTGTGGTCGAAGTGTTCGTACACGAGGGACAGAAGGTGGAGCCCGGCAATCAACTCCTGCGCCTGCGCAATCTTGATCTGGAGTCGCAACAGGCGCTGGTGCAGGCCGATCTGCAACTGGCGCGCTCCCGCAACACCGAGGCGCAGATGCACTACACGGGTGCGGCAGGGATGGAACAGGAATTTCAACGGAGCCGCGAGAAAAGTCAACTGCTGGCCCAGGAGGCGAGCCAGTTGCAATTGCGCAGTCCCATCGCTGGCAGCGTAGTAAGCCCTCGCCCCGCGGATCTGCTGGGTTCGCATCTCAATGCCGGCGTCACCGCGGTTGAGATCGCGGATATTTCATCGCTGCGGGCACGCTTGTACGTTCCGGAATCTGAAATGCGCGAGGTGAGGCTCGGACAGGCAGTCAGCCTTCGTCCGGATTCTTCTTTCCGGTCAATCTCGGGGGTGGTCGGCGAGATCGCTTTGGCGTCTTCGGAGGTGGAGCCGGGCCTGGCGCCGAAATCCGAATATAAAGGACTGGTTGCGCCACGCTACTACGCGGTCACGGTCCAGGAACCGAACTGGGAAGGCAAATTAATGTATGGAATGACCGGCACGGCCAAGATCTACACTGTGCGCCGCAGCTTCGCCGGACTGGCTTGGCGAACCGCCAGCGATTTTGTCAGACGGAAACTCTGGTAAACGCCGACAGAAAAAGCTAAAGGGCCGCGCAGTCCCCCCCGCACGGCCCGAAGCCAGTTACAACACCTTGAAACTCTCGAATTATCTTGCGAGTCCAACGTTCGTCTGCTTATTTCTTGCTGAATCTCTTGCTGAGCGTCTTGCTGAATTTCTTGCTGAACGACACCTTGCTCAACTTCTTACTGAACGACACCTTGCTGAGTCCAACACTCGGCTTGCTGGAGACGGCCGGGCTGGTCGGGGTGGTGGCGATGAGGGCCTTCTTGGTGGCCGTCATGTTGTTAATCAGCGACTTTTTTTCGATACTCATGATTTTAATTTCCTCCGCGGAGTTTTTCAGTCTGGACATTTTGACCGCGGGAGTTTTTCTTCGCCCCGCCTGTCTGCCACTGACTAATGCACGAGCAATGCCAAACCGCACCGCGCCAATAGCGACATGACCCCGCCAGCGGCTCCCAATCGTTTCAGCAAGATACGAAGACCTGCCTCTCATACCGGAGCAGATGCGCAGCGCGTCCCGCTCGTGGGGTTAATAATTAACCGCCAGGAGGTTGTTTTTTTACCTTTATGCCTCACCCGGCTCCTTAATTCCGAAGCCCATACTTGCGACAGAGATACTTCATCTTTTGCCCGTCCATCCGGAGCAGCGCCGCCGCCGCCGTCTTCTTCCCCCCGGTCCGCCGCAGCGCCGCTTGCAGGTACGCAACTTCGATCCGCGCCATTTCCTCATCAAACGAAAGCCCCTCTTCCGGGATCAGCAGAGACTCCTGTTTCGCCGAACTCGTGTACAGAATGCCCTGCGGCAGATGTTTCACCGCGATGTTCGAGCCTGGGACCATCAGCACCAGCCGCTGCATCAGGTTTTCCAGTTCGCGCACGTTGCCCGGCCAGTGATAGTCCTCCAGCACCTCCAGCGCCTCGGTGTCTATGGTCTTCGCCGGCAGACTGTTCGCCGCGCAGTAGAAACGAAGAAAGTGATCCACCAGCAGCGCGATGTCGCCTTCCCGCTCCCGCAGCGGAGGCAGAACAATCGGAATCACGTTGATCCGGTAATAAAGGTCTTCGCGGAATCTCCCCGCATGCACCGCCTGCTCGAGATCCTCATTGGTTGCCGTGATCAGGCGAAAGTCGATCTTCCTCGGCACTTTCCCTCCGAGGCGCTGCACCGCGTGCTGTTCCAGAACACGCAGCAGTTTGCTCTGCAGCGCCAGCCCCACCGTGCCGATCTCGTCGAGAAACAGCGTGCCCCCATGGGCCATCTCGATGTGACCCGCGCGGGATTGGTGCGCTCCCGTGAACGCCCCCTTTTCGTGCCCAAACAACTCCGATTCAATCAGCGTCTCCGGCAACGCCGCGCAGTTCACGCTGATAAACGGCTGCTCGCTCCTCGGGCTGTTGGCGACGATGGCCCGCGCCACCAGTTCCTTTCCCGTGCCGCTTTCACCCCGAATCATCACCGTCGTGTTGCCGTTCGCCACCCGGCTGAGCGCGTCATACACCCGATGCATGGCTTCGCTGCCGCCGATCAGCTCGCCGAAGGAATACCGGCTCATCGCCTCTTCGCGGACTTTTCGCCCGTCGATCTCGCGGCGGCGCTGCTCGAGCGCGCTCTGCAGGAATCCCTGCACCTCGGCGAACTCCACCGGCGCCGTGAAACACTGTGCGATTCCCGCTGCCAGAAACTTGCGCCGCCACACTTTGGTCAGCGACTGGATCAGGCCAATCAGCACCAGGTCCTCATCCCTCGCACGCAGCTGGCCGACCAGTTCCACCATCGGCTCGGCAGACCCGTCCGGCGTGTCCAGATCCAGGATGACGGCTTCCAGCGGAACTTCGTTCTGCAGCGCCAGCACACCCTCGGCCGCGTCCAGCAGGGTGATATGAAAATCCGAGGCCAGGCTTTCTTGAGCGGCCAGCATGACCGACTCGTCCGTGGTCATCACGGCAACACGCGCGGCGGCGCTGCCGAATGAGACGTCGATTGACACGCGAGTGGGCTCCCAAAACGCTGCCTACCGGGGGATGGAGGCGAGCGCAAATTGACCGCAGATTATTATAGGTTAATTTTTAACCTGCCGGCAGGGAAAAAACACCCCAAACAAAAGGCATCGAGCCGGGGACCGCACTACTTTTTCTTCACGTGTTTCGCGGGAGGTCCCCCCAGGATCGCCAGCAGCGGCCGCGCCGATGCCGGTGGCGCCACTTTTCCCTCCCGCACGATTTCCTTGGCGCTCAGCTCTTTCCCGTACAGGGCCTTGTTGGCACCATCGTCGGATCGCAACGTCGAACCCTCCAGCGACACTCCCGCAAACAGTCCCTGCGATCTGGAATACGACAGAATCTCCGCCTTCATGACGATATCGGTTTCTGCGGAAGCGGCGCGTCCCACCGGCCCGGCCGCGACCGATGCGTCCGCTCCCAGCTTCACCTTGCTCGACATCACCGAATTTGCGCCCGACTCATTCATCACCAGCAGCACGAAGTCGGTTGCCTGCGCTCCAATTTGGAAGCCGAAACTCCCGCCCTCCAGCGCAAACATCGCCGGTGCGCCCCACGGGCCCTTAAAATCCTGCCCCTTGTGGCACGTGATCAGTCCCCGCCCGTAGCTCCCGCCTACAATAAACGCCGCCTTCTTTACCGACGGATAGATCACGATGCATTCCGCCTTATCCAGCACATCCTTCGGAATCCCGTCCGGCATGCCGAGGATTTCCTTGATCACGGTCGCGGCTTGGTTGATGCGCTCGTTTTCCTTCTTCTGTCCCACAACCGGCAGCACGCAGACCAGCATGAGGACCACCAGCAACACTCTGTTCTTCATAGACGCTCCTTTTGATCGATGTCTCGACCGGCCTATTTCTTTTCCGCCTGTGGTTCTCGACGAGAGTTCCCCTGAGCACGTAATACGCTTCGTCGCTCCGATTCTTGCCCTCGCCCCGCTCGATCGTCCCTCGAAATTCGAACGATACACCATGCACAATCTCCGTGGTAAACGCGAGTTGATTACCATCGAGCTTACCCCGTTTGAAAAAGTGATCCAGAAAAGCGCCGCGATCGCTCTCCGAGTCGCCGTAGCGCGAAACAAAGCCCGTTACGCGTCCCTGGTCTTCGACGGTGATCTGCACAAACTCGCCGTCGCGCAAAAAACTGTACATGCCCGAGTAATCCGCGCCAGACGTTGCCGGACTCGGGGCCCGGTTCTGCCCCTCCAGTTTCGCCTGCGCGCCCGCAAGCATCAAAGCCAAAAAAACGAAACACGCAGGTCGCAGCGCGCGGAAATGGGTTGTGTGGCTCGCCATGCTCACATCGGAACTCTCAGTATAGCGGTCATTAGAAACCGATCCCATTGTTTTTGGAAGGACGCGGCTTTAACCTCTGAAAACACGATTGGTGCCGGAGGCGGTCTGTTGTTAAGCTTGGTGCGACATGAAACTCACGATCTTGCTTCGTAGGACAAAACTCCTCTTTGTGTTGGTCGCGGCGGGAATCTTCGCGATGCAGCTCGCCGCGCCACAAAAGAAAGAAGTGGTGTGGAGCGCGGACGAGAAGCCGCTCGCAGACCAAATTCACGGGCTGCGCGGTCTGGCGGATGACGTCCGTGCGGGGACTACGAAAGACCTGGCGCTGAAGATCCGGAAGCTGCCGCCAACCGAGAACAAGCTGCGCCTGGCGGTGAATTTGGCGGGACTTTCCACCGAAGGAGATTTCGGACACGACACGCTGCAGGAAGTGACGACGACCCTGGACGAGGCTTTGCGCGAGCGGCCGGTGCCTTGGGCGAATGGTTCGGACACGGGCGGGGGCGCCCGCGCCACACGTGCGCCGGCGTATCCATATATTGAGCTCGCCACGCTGGTGCGTTACGAGCACGTCGAGGCCTCGCTGAACAATAACGACGAGCAGTTTCGCGCGGCGATGGCTCGGCTCGAGGCGGATGATCGCAAGCGGGAACATCCGGAGTTTACGCTGAAAGACCTTTCCGGAAAGGCCTGGACGTTTTCGGAACTGCGGGGCAAAGTTGTGCTGGTGAATTTCTGGGCGACATGGTGTCCGCCATGCCGCAAGGAGATGCCGGATCTGCAGACGCTTTACGGGCGCTTTAGTTCGAAGGGGCTGGTGGTGCTGGGCATTTCCGATGAAGAGGCGGCGAAAGTAGAGCCGTTTATCCGCGAGCGGAAGGTTTCGTTTACCGTGTTGCTCGATCCCGGGCGGAAGGTAAATGAAATGTTTGTGGTGGAGGGGATTCCGAAGAGTTTTGTCTATGACCGCGAAGGCAAGCTGGTGGCAGTCGATCGATATGGGGACGCAGAAGCAGTTCCTGGAGATGCTGGGGAGGGCTGGACTAGAGTAGAGACTGGCTTGCTCCGTCTCCCCTGCCAGAGACGCGGCAAGCCGCGTCTCTACGGAAAATTTGATCACTGGAGGGAGTAGCGAAATGAAGTTGCGAAGTGTTGGCGTGGTGTTTGCGGTATTGATGGTTGCTGCGCTTGCCGTCGCGCAAGAAGCGCCGAAGAAAGACGCGGCACCGAAGCCGGCGGTTGGGCCGTCGCAGGCTCTGCTGGATAACTGGAATGACGTCGGGCGGAAGCTGATTGCGATGGCGGAAGATTTTCCCGAGGACAAGTACGACTTCAAGCCGGTG
>WNFI01330208.1_pt1 | contig 12631 bp, 7 predicted proteins | sample 5400471 | NCBI WGS metagenome assembly WNFI01 (sample SAMN13153348, study PRJNA577476) | soil metagenome | isolation source: 100 cm saprolite on Douglas fir-dominated hillslope | place: USA:California | collected 2013-09-17
AGTGCGGCGGACCGGCCGCGCCCTCGCGGGTTCGTTCTCCGGGGTCTCTGGGTTCGTCGAGCCCACCAGATCTGCCAGGCCCGCCAGGTCCGCCGGTCCGCCGCCGCGCCGCGCCGCGGGAGGAGAGGGAGCGGGCAGGGCCTTCGCGTCGAGCTTGCCGTGCGGCGTGCGCGGCAAGGCGTCGAGCGCCACCACCGCCGCGGGCGCCATGTACTCGGGCAGCTTCGCGGCGAGGAAGTGCCGCAGCTCGGCAGGAGTCGGCACCGGTGCCCCACCGCGCGCCACGACCCAGGCGGCCAGGGCTTGCCGGCCGGGGGCCTCCTCCCAGGTGCGCACCACCGCCTCGCGCACCGCGGGATGGAGGGCCACGGCGGCTTCGATCTCGCCCAGCTCCACCCGGAAGCCGCGGATCTTGACCTGCTGGTCCCGCCGCCCGACGAACACCAGGTCGCCGCCCGCCGTGCTGCGCATCAAGTCGCCGCTGTCGTAGAGGCGCGCTCCCGGCAGGGCGCTGAAGGGGTCCGGCACGAACACCTCGGCGGTCAGATCGGGCCGGCCGAGGTAACCGCGCGCCAGGCAGGCGCCGCCGATGTAGAGCCGTCCCAGGCTGCCGCGCGGGACCGGCTGCAGCCGCTCGTCGAGCAGGTAGGCCCGGGCGTTGGCGAGCGGCCCGCCCACCGGGGTGGTCGCCGAGAAACCCGACCCGCCGTCGCCGCGCTCGCGGCCGACGCGGTGCATGAGCATGCCCACCGTCGCCTCGGTGGGGCCGTAGTGATTGAACACCGCGCACTCCGGCGCCGCCTCCGCCAGCCGGCGGAGCCAGGCGAGCTGCGACGGCTCGCCGCCGACGATCAGCCAGCGCCGCGGCAGCAGCGCGGCTTCCTCGGTCGTGCCGGCGCAGAGGGCGGCGAGGTGAGAGGGAGCGATCTTCAGGCAGTCGATCGGATGGCGGCCGAACGCCGCGGCCAGGGCGCACACGTCGAGCGACCGCTCGCGCGGCACGACGTGCAGGCAGCCGCCGGTCAGGAGGGGCGGGAAGATGGCGGTGACGCTCGAGTCGACCGTCAGCGGCTGCACCATCGCGAAGCTCGCTCCCGGCCCGCTGCCGAGGCGCTCGGCGACCCCCAGGATGTAGTTGATGACCGAACGGTGGGTGATCGCCACGCCTTTCGGGCGGCCGGTCGAGCCCGAGGTGTAGAGCACGTAGGCCAGGTTGTCCGGGTGGGCGCGGCGCATGCGGCTTGACGCGCGAGGAGCGCGGGCCAGGCCACCGGTGGCAGGGGCCCGCTGCCCGCCCGGCGCTGCCGCCGCCTCGCCCTCGCGGTCGATCGGCAGCCACTGCCCCGCCGGCTCGCTCGCGAATTCGAGATCGATCCGCAGCAGCCGTCCCGGCGGTTCCAACGCCGCCAGCTGGGCGGCCGCGGCGCCGCGGGTCAGGACGACCGCGATGCCCGCGTCGTCGAGCATCGAGGCCAGACGCTCGGCGGGGGCGCCCGGGTCGAGCGGCACGTAGGCGCCGCCTGCCTCGAGGACGCCGAGCAGGCCGACGATCGCCTCCACGGACGGCTCGGCGAGGAGGCCGACCGCGACCTCGGGACCGACGCCGAGACGGCGCAGGCGCAGCGCGAGGCGCTCGGACCGCTCGGCGAGCTGCCGGTAGGTGAGGCAGAGCTCCTCGCAACGCACCGCCGGAGCGCCGGGAGTGCGGGCCGCCTGGGCCGCGAACAGCTCGCCGAGAGCCGCCTCCGGATCGGCCGGCGAGGCCCGCCCGGTGTCGTTCCACTCGACGACCACCTGCGCCAGCTCGGCCTCGGCGAGGAGCGGCGTCTCCCAGACGAGCCCCTCGCGGTCGGCCGCCAGGGCCGCGAGCGCCCGCTCGAAATGCCCCAGCCAGCGCGTGACGGTCGCGGCGTCGAACAGGGAGGTGCGATAGGCGAAGGACACCGCCAGCTCGGACCCGGTCTCCACCACCGTGGCGGTGAGCTCGAAGCGCGCCGTCTCCACGGCGATCTCGACCCGGGAGACTTCCAGCCCGGCCAGTGCCAGCTCCTCCCGCGGCGTGTTCTGCAGCACGAGCATCACCTGGAAGAGCGGGCTGTGCGACAGGTCGCGGCGCGGCGTCAGCTCCTCGACCAGCTTCTCGAACGGCAGATCCTGGTGGGCGTACGCCTCCAGGCAGACCTCGCGGTCCCGGGCGATCAGCTCCCGCCAGGAGGGCTCGCCGCCAAGGTCGCCGGCGAGCGCCAGCAGGTTGACGAAGAAACCGATCAATCCCTCGGTCTCGGCGCGGTCGCGGTTGGCGATCGGCGTCCCGACGACCAGCCGGCGCTGCTGCGCATGGCGCGCGAGCATCGCCTGGAAGGCGGCCAGGAGGAGCATGAAGAGGGTCGCCCCTTCCCGCCGCGCGGTCCGGCGCAGGCCGGCGGTCAGCTCGGCGGGGAGCCGCAGCTCACGCCGCGCCCCGCGGAAGTCCCGTCGCCGGTGAGCCAGGCGCGCTGCCAGCAGGCGAAGTCGGCGTACTGGACGGCCAGCTCGGGCAGGCCGGCGGACCAGCCGCCGGCGGCATCGCGGCCCGCGAGCGCCGCGCCGTAGAGCGCCGCGACCTCGCGGGTGAGGACCGCGATCGACCAGCCGTCGCAGGCGACGTGGTGCACGGCGAAGAGCAGCAGATGGTCGGCGGCGCCCAGCCGCAGCAACCCGGCCCGCAGCAGCGGCCCGCGCGCCAGATCGAAGGGGCGGCGCGCCTGCTGCCGCGCGAGGCGCTCGGCCGCCGCGGCCCGCCGCGGTTCCGGCAGCGCCGCGAGATCGACCGCCGCGATCTCCAGCGGCGCTCGCGACGGCGGGGCGATCACCTGCACCGGCTGGCCCGCGACGACGCCGAACGAGGTGCGCAGCGCCTCATGGCGGCGGACCGTCTCGACGAGTGCCGCCGCCAGCGCCGCCGGCCGCAAGTCGCCGCGCAGCCGCAGCATCGCCGCGAGGTTGTAGACCGCGTTGCCCGGATCGAGCTGATCGAGAAACCAGAGGCGCTCCTGCGCGAAGGAGAGCGGCAGCTCGCGGTCGCGCCCCACCGGCGTGATCGGCGGCAACCGGAGCCCTCCGCCCTCGCGGCGGGCCGCCTCGAGGCGCGCCGCCAGCCCGCCGAGCACCGGGTGGGCGAAGACCTCGTGCAGCGCGAGCTCGACCCCGAAGGCGGCACGCAGGCGCGACACCAGCTGGGTGGCCAGCAGCGAGTGACCGCCGAGAGCGAAGAAATCGTCTCCCGCCCCGACCCGCTCGTGGCCCAGCAAGCCCTCCCAGATCCCGGCGAGCATCTCCTCGACCGTCCCGCGCGGCGCGACGAAAGGCGCCCCGCCCTCGCTCGGCCCCTCCGCCGGCGCGGGCAGCGCTCGCCGGTCCACCTTGCCGTTGGGCGTCAGCGGCAGCGCCGCCATCACCACCACGGCGGCGGGAACCATGTAGGCGGGCAGCCGCTCCGCCAGGTAGGACCGCAGGGAAGCCTGCAGCCGGCCGGCGTCGGCGCCCGCGCCGCCGATGGCGGCTCCCCGCGGCGCCGGCCCGGAGTCCCCTGCCTGCGTCTCCGCGCCGCGGCCGGCCGCCAAAGCCACATAGGCCACCAGCCGGCGGCCGCCGGCGACCGCCGGCTCCTCGTGGTCGACGACCGCCGCCTCGCGCACCGCGGGATGGCGCGCCAGGACCGCCTCGATCTCACCCAGCTCGACGCGGAAACCGCGGATCTTCACCTGCCGGTCGATGCGCCCCAGGAACTCGAGCACGCCGTCGGAGCGCCAGCGCGCCAGGTCGCCGGTGTGGTAGAGGCGCTCGCCCGCGTCCGCCGGGTCGCGGGCGAAGGGATCGGGACGGAAAGCCGCCGCCGTCAGGTCCGGCTGTCCGAGGTAGCCGCGCGCCAGGCAGGCGCCGCCGATCGCCAACTCGCCGGGCAGGCCCGGCAACGCCGGTTGCCGGACCCCCCCGTCGAGATCGTCGAGGTCGAGGAGGTAGAAACGCGCCCCGGCGATCGGCCGGCCGAGCGGCACGCTCGGCCCGGCAGGCGCGCTCGGCCCACCATCGTCGGTCCGGCATCTCCATTCGGCGACCGAGACCGTGGCCTCGGTCGGGCCGTAGCGTGAGACGAGGAGCGGTGCGGCGCGAGCGGCGGCGGACCCGGCGCCGGCGCTGGCGGCGATGGCCGAGCCATAGCGTAGCGGCAGGTCGCCGGGCACGCGTTCGCCGCCGGTGACCAGGAGGCGCAGCGAGCGGCAACGGAGGAAGGGCTCTTCGGCCAGCAGCGCCGGAAAAAGCGCCGGCGGGACGTTTAAGTTGGTGATCTGCTGGGCGGCGATGAGGCGCGCCAGGTAGGCGGTATCCTGCCGGCGCCCCGGCTCGGGCAGGACCACCGCGGCACCCGCCCAGAGCGGCGCGAAGATCTCCACCACCGCGACGTCGAAGCCGAGGCGGGTGCGCTGCAGCACGCGAGCCCCCGGCGCCAGATCGGTCGCCACCTGGAAGCGCAAGCGGTTGACCACCGCGCGGTGGGAGACGACGACCCCCTTGGGCGCGCCCGTCGAGCCCGAGGTGTAGATCACGTAAGCGGCGTTGTCGGAGTGGGCGGCGGGCGGCCCGCCGGGACCCAGGAGTGCGGGGGGTCCGCCGGCCGCCGCCGGGTCGCCCGCGCCGTCAAGCGGAACGATCTGGGCTGAGGCCGGCAGCCGCGCGGCAGCCGTCGCGTCCGCCAGCACGACCCGAGCGCCCGCGGCGGCGACGAGCTGCGCCAGGCGTTCGCGCGGTTGGGAGGGGTCGAGCGGCAGGTAGGCCGCACCCGTCTTCAGGATGGCCAGCAGCCCGATCACCGCCCGCGCTTCCAGCTCGCCGTAGGTGAGTGTCCGGGTGCTCCCGTCGCCGGCGCCGCCGCCGTCTCCCGCCTCGCCGTCGTGGCCGATGAGCGCCACCGCCTCGGGGTCGGTTGCCGCCCGGCGCTCGATGGGCAGGTGGACGAGGCCGCCGCCGCCGTCCGGCGGCCAGCTCTCGCGGCTTTCCAGGCTCTCCCGGCTCGTCCAGCTCTCCCGGCTGCCGCCGTCCGTCGAGGCCCATTCGATCACCACCTGGTGCCGCTCGGCCGGAGAGAGCAGGGCGAGCTCGCGCAGCGGGCGATCCGGGGCGGCGGCGATGATCCCGGTGAGCAGGGCACGGAAGCTGGCCAGCAGCCGCAGGCTGGTCGTGGCATCGAACAGGTCGCTGTTGAAGCGCAGCGAGAGCGCGAGCCCGCCGCCCTGGCTCTCGGCCGCCACCAGGCTGAGATCGAACTGCACGGCCCGGCGCGGCAGGGGAACCGATTCGAGGACCAGGTCACCCAGGTCGAGGCTCGCTCCCGCTTCGCCGAGCGCGAACTCGCCGAGGCCGCGCTCCCCCACCCGGCGCTCGCGGTAGAGCGTGAACATGACCTGGAAGATCGGCGAGCGGCTGGGATCGCGCTCCCCTCCCAGGCGCTCCGCAAGGAGCGGGAAAGGGAGCTCCTGGTGGGCGAAGGCCGCGACCGCCTCCAGCCGCACCCGGCGCAGCAGCTCGTCGAAGGTGGGGACGCCGCCGAGGTCGCCGCGCAGCACGACCGGATTGACCAGGTACCCGACGATGCCGGAAAGCTCGGGCGCGCCCCGCCCCGCGGCAGGCGTGCCCACCAGCAGCTCCTCTTGCCTGCCGGCGCGGTGGAGCAGCGCCAGGAAAACGGCGAGCAGAGTCATGAACGGGGTGGCGCCGGCGCGGTTGCCGAGGGCCTGCACGCCGAGGGTGAGATCGCGGTCGAGCCGGAGCGTGCGCGAGCCGCCGCGGAAGCTCTGGAGCGGCGGCCGCGGCCGGTCGGTGGGAAGCTCGAGGGGCGGCGCCCGGGGCGGCAGCGCACCGCTCCAGTAGGACCACAGGCGCTCCCCCTCCGGCCCCGCCAGGCGCTCGGCCTGCCAGTGGGTGAAGTCCAGATAGGAGGCGGCGGGGGCGGCTGGCAGGGCCTCGCCGCGCAGCAGCGATCCCAGCTCGCCGAGCAGCACGCCGAGCGACCAGAAGTCGGCCACGACGTGGTGCACGGCGAGCACCAGCAGGTGGCCGGCGGCCGGCGGCGCCGGGCGCCGGAAGAGCGCCACGCGCAGCAGCGGTCCCCTGGCGAGGTCGAACGGCCGCTCCGCCTCCTCCACCAGCCGCGCGCGCAGGCGCTCCTCGCTCCAGCCTGCCGCGTCTGCTTCGCTGAACGTGAAGGCGGCCTCGTCGTGCACGACCTGCTCCGCCCCTCCGTCGCGGGGCTCGAAGGTGGTGCGCAGGCTGGGATGGCGCGCGACCAGCTCTGCGAGCGCGCCGCGGAGCCGCTGCGCGTCGAGCGCGCCGCGCACGCGGGCCGCGCCGGCGATCACCAGGGACGGATTGCCCGGCGCCATGCGGTCGAGGAACCAGAGCGCCCGCTGGCCGTAGGAGAGCGGACCGCGAGTGGCGCCGCCCGCGCGGCCCGAGGGCGAGGCCGGCATCGAATCCATCGGGGCCGGCCGGCCGGCCGCCCCGGCCGGCTGCGCTCCGGCCGGCTGCGCCCCGGCCGCCTGCGCTCCGGCCTCGCTGGTGAGCAGCTCGCTCACCTGGGCGCACAGCTCCGCAAGGGTCGGACCCGCGAGCAGCACGGAGAACGGGATCGCCGCGCCCAGCTCACTCTCCAGGGCCCCCGCGAGCTCCGCCGCGGCCAGCGAATCGAGACCCAGAGCGAGGAGAGAGCGATCGAGCGCAAGGGTCGCCGCCTCGACCCCGAGAGAGCGCGCCGCCAGCCGGCGCAGCGAGGCCATGAGCGGCGCCGGCTTCCTGTCGGAGCGTGCCCACCCGCCAGCGTAGATCGGTAGCCACGGCTCGCGTTGCGGCAAGGTTCCAGGTCTTTGATTTTACCAGCGGCAAAATAGTTGCAACGCGACGTCAACATGGAAACTGGCGTCATTTCTCGGCCTCGATGCGTCATATTTGAATGCACGGTATCGGCATCGGTCGCGAGACGCGGCGGCGCTTGCCATACTTGATACGTCAGGTTTCACACCCGCGAGACAACCCGCGGCAACCTGATCTATATTGCAGAATCATGCAGCCCGCCCGGGAATGGAGGGACCGCGACGCCGACACCGGCATGGGCGGCCGGCGCACCATCCACGGGCAGTTCGCGGCGCAGGCGGCGGCGACCCCCGATGCCGTCGCGGTCGTCTGCCGCGGCCGCTGTCTCACCTACGCCGAGGTCGGCCGCCGCGCGCGCGCCCTGGCCTGCCGCCTGCGCCGGGCGGGGGTCGGGCCGGAGGCGGTGGTCGCCGTCCTCGCCGATCGTTCGCTCGACCTGCCGGTTGCGCTGCTGGGGATCCTCGAGGCGGGCGGCGCCTATCTGCCCCTCGACCCGGCCCACCCACCTGGCCGGCTGGCGCAGCTTCTCGGCACCGCCCGGCCGGCAGCGGTCCTCGCCCATCGTGCCCTGGCTCGGCGCCTGCCGCCGCGGGCTGCACCCGTCCTCGTGATCGAGGACGCCGGCGACGCGAACCCGGCGGACTCCGGTGGCGCGGGCGCGGGCGCCGGCGCCGGCGCCTGGCCGGCGGCGGCCGCCGAGAATCTCGCCTGCATCCTCCATGGCTCGGGCTCCGGCGGGGCGCCACGGGCGGTGATGGTCAGCCACGGCAACGTGGCCGCCCTGTTCGATGCGATCGATCGCTATCTCGGGGCGGGGGGGGCGGACGCGGGCGGCACATGGCTCGCAGTGAGCGACGCCTCGGCCGACCTGTCGGTGCTCGAGCTGCTGTGGACGCTCTGCCGCGGCTGGCGCGTGGTGCTGCACGACGAGCATACCGGCTGGTGCTCGAAGGAGCGCGTTTCGCGGATCGCCACGATTTCAGCGCGATCTGGACGCCGGAGCGCCACTTCCACGAGTTCGGCGGGCTCTTCCCCAATCCTTCCGTGCTCAGCGCCGCCATCGCCGCCGGCACCGAGCGCTTGCAGATCCGTGCCGGGAGCGTCGTGCTGCCGTTACACGACCCGCTGCGCGTCGCCGAGGAGTGGGCACTGGTCGACAACCTCTCGGGCGGGCGAGCTGGGGTCTCCTTCGCCTCGGGCTGGCACGCCAACGACTTCGTCTTGAAGCCCGGCGCCTACCAGGACCGCCAGGAGGTCATGCGGCGCGGCATCGACGCCGTCCGCCGGCTGTGGCGCGGCGAAGCCCTCCGGCTGCCGAACGGCGCCGGCGGCGAGATCGACGTGCGGATCTTCCCTCGCCCCGTGCAGCCGGAGCTGCCGATCTGGGTGACCGCCGCCAGCGACCCGGCCACCTTCCGCCTGGCCGGCGAGCTGGGAGCGGGGGTGTTGACTCACCTGCTGGGCCACGAGGAGACCGAGCTGGCAGCCAAGATCCGTCTCTATCGCGAAGCCTGGCGCCAGACCGGACATCCGCCTGGCGAGGATCGGGTCACGGTCATGCTGCACACCTTCGTCGGCGCCAGCCGGGAGGCGGTCGAGGCGGTGGTGAGAGAGCCGCTCAGCGCCTATCTCAAGACCTCGTTCGGGCTCCTCCGCTCGCTGGCCGAGAGCGCCGGCCTGACACAAGACCCGCGCCAGCTGTCCCCTGCCGAGCTCGACCTGCTGGTGGCGCGCGCCTACCGGCGCTACGTCGACGCCGGCGCCGGCCTGATCGGCACGCCCGACTCCTGCGCCGCGACCGTCGAGCGCCTGCGGCAGCTGGGCGTGGACGAGGTGGCCTGCCTGATCGATTTCGGCGTCGCCGCCGAGCAGGTGCTGGCCGGCCTGACGCACCTCGACGAGCTGCGGCGCAGGGCGGCGGCAGCCGGCGCGCCGCCGGTCTCCCCCGGCGAGGCACGCCTCTCCGTCGCCCAGGTGATCGCCCGGCACGGCGTCACCCATCTCCAGTGCGCGCCGTCGCTGGCGCGCCGGCTGGTCGCGGCCCCCCAATCCGCGGCCGCCCTCGAAGGGCTCCGCGCCCTGCTGGTCGGTGGCGAGCCCATGCCCCCCGCCCTGGCCCGGCAGCTCACCGGCCTCGGCGCCCTACGGGTGCATTCCCTGTACGGGCGGACCGAGACGACGGTCTGGTCGAGCGCCGGGCCGGTGTGCGAGGGCGCGGACGCCACGCTCCCCGGCCCGCCGCTCGCCCACGCCGAGCTCCACGTCCTCGACCGGGACCTGCGCCCGGCGCCGCTGGAAGCGCTAGGCGAGATCTGCGTCGGCGGCGGCGGCGTGGCGCGGGGGTACCTGGGCCGGGCCGACCTGACCGCCGAGCGCTTCGTGCCGGATGCCTGGAGCGGCCGGCCCGGAGCGCGGCTCTACCGCACCGGCGACCTGGTGCACGGGCGCTCCGCCGCCGGCGTGGCAAGCCAGATGGGCTGACGGCTCGAAGCCGCCTCGCTGGTCGCACCTCGACTGATATCATGATATCATTGGCGTATGGGCCAACTGGTGGTACGCCGGCTCGACGAAGACGTGAAGCTCAAGCTCCAGCGGCGCGCCCGCCTTCATGGACGCAGCACCGAAGAAGAGGTGCGCGAGATCCTCCGCGCCGCGGTCAAGGACGAAGGCGGCGTACATGCTGCGCTCGGCTCGCGGCTCGCCGCCCGCTTTTCAGGCCTGGGTCTCGACGAGGAGATCCCCGAGCTGCGAGGCCAACCGGCGCACCCAGCTGATTTCGAGTCGTGATCATCCTGGACACGAACGTGATCTCGGCGCTCATGCGGAGCGAACCGGATCCGGTGGTCGTCAGGTGGCTCGACGGGCTGCCGCCGGAGTCCCTATGGACGACCGCGATCACGGTCTTCGAGGTCCGCCTGGGCTTGGAGGTCCTGGCGGCAGGGCGCCGGCGACGGCTGCTGGAGGCAGCCTTCGCGGCGGCGCTCGCAGAGGACTTCGAAGGTCGCGTGCTGCCTTTCGACCAGGCCGCGGCGCAGGCGGCAGGCCGCATCGCCGCAGAACGACGACGCGCCGGTCGGACGGTCGAGATCCGTGACGTCCAGATCGCCGGCATCGCCAGCGCACGAAAATCTGCTGTCGCCACTCGCAACCTACGCCACTTCGCAGGACTCGGGTTGGATCTCTTGGACCCCTGGTCAGCCTAGCCGCGGTGCCACGCGTCGGCTGACTCCAAGTCCGCGAATCAAGATCAGCCGGAACCGGCCCACCCAGGAATCATGAACCTGGCGTGGAGCGCGCCAACCGCCCAGCCGCGCTCCGCAGCTCTTCAGCTACGCTTTCGATGTCCACGAGCTCCACGGTCACGACCTGGAATAGCTCCTGCGGCGTGATCTCGGCGTAGAAGTGGGTGAGCCGATTGCGGTAGCCGGCGAGCCGCGGGAACTTCTCAGCCGTCGTCCGGTCGAGGATGAGGCCAAGCTCGGCGGCGCGGATGGCCACCTGGCGGTATTCAACCGCTCCCTCGCCGTAGGCCTTCGCCAGAAGATGCCTGGCGACGTCGAGCACCGCCTCGAGCGCTCGCCGCAGGAACGATTCGGCTGCCGCGGGGTTGCGCGGGTCCGCCATGAACTCCTGGAGGGAACCGATCGGCAGAGATCTCAGATCGCGCAGGCAGCCCGCCGCGAGCTCCAAGCGGTCCATCGCTACCCTGAGATCGACCTTGCCTCGCGTCATGAGGTGCTGACGCCGAAGAACTCGATCTCCCTTTCGCGCTGCCGGGGCAGGATGTCGGCCGCGCGGCGAAAGACGAGCAGCTCGTAGAGGTCGGCCTTGGTCGAATCCTCCGCGAAGATGCGATGACCGTCGATGATCCGCACCTGGAAGAGGGCGTCAACCCGATGGATGGGCACCAGGTCCACCCGCAGGGGCTCGAAGACCCTTACGAACGCGAGATCGAGCCTTACCAGAGCATGCAGGTCGAGACCGCGGTCCGGGAGGACGACCCCGATGTCGAGATCCGACCCCTCGCTCGGCACCGGCTCGCCGGCCAACAGCCTCAGCCCGTCGTCGGCGCGCGAGCCGAAGAGGTAGACGGCGAGCAGCCCGTTGTCTCGGCAGAGCCGCTCCAGAGCTTCCTGCCTGGTCTCGCCCATGGCTTGAGTATATCCAGCGCTGCGCCGCGGCGGGCCACCCTGGCCCGACCCGGGGTAGCGCCTGCCCGGCGACTCGGCGCTCGACCTCTCGACGACCAGCAACCTGAACTTCCGTGCCGGGGAGGTGCGCGCCAACAACGCGATCGTGCTGCTGTCCTACTCGGGCACCGGCACCATCTACGTCTTCGCCGCTCTCGCGGGAACCGCCGACGCGCTGCTCGACGTCAACGGCTACTTCCAGTAGAGCACTCCACCGGTCGGCCGGCACGGGTTGCCTCGGCCGCCGCTGCCGCGATATGCTGTAATCCACTAAGCTCTTCTTGCGCAAAAGCCCGGAGAGTGACCCTTCGCCCAGGCTCGGGGCGAGGGAGACGGCCCAGCGGTCGCCGGCGACCGCGCGTTTTCAGGAGGTTGGTCGATGGTGAAGTACCCGGCGGCGTTCATCCTTGGATGGGTCTGCGCTTCGTGCCTGACGCTGAGCCAGGCCCGCTCCGCCGCCGCGGCGGCGGTGGTCAACGCGCCGCGCCCGCCGGCAGCCGCGGACGGCGCCGTCCCCTCCGGCGCGGCGGCGGCTCCGGGCGCGCTCGAGCCTGGCGGCGGCTGGGTGCCCGACGGCAAGGGCGGCGGCATCTACCTGCCGAACGGGCTCCGCGTGCATCCGCCCGTCGTGCCGTCGGTCACCAACGGCATCTCCTACCACGGCGGCCCGGTGATGCTCGGCACCACCCACATCTATTACATCTGGTACGGCAACTGGACCGGCAACATTATTCCCAGGGCGCCACCATCAACGACGCCCAGATCCTCACCATCGTGCAGTCGGCGATCGACAGCCACGCGCTGCCGCTCGACCACCAGGGTGTCTACTTCGTCCTCACCTCGGCCGACGTCGCCGAGAGCAGCGGCTTCTGCACGCAGTTCTGCGGCTGGCACTCCTTCGCGACGCTCACCAGCGTCACCTTCCAGTACGGCTTCATCGGCAACGGCGACCAGTGCCAGAACGCTTGCCAGGGGTTCCCGGGCAACGATCCCAACGGCAACTCCGGCGCCGACGGCATGGCTTCGATCATCGCCCACGAGACGGACGAATCGGTCACCGATCCTCAGCTCAACGCCTGGTACGACGACGCCAGCGGCGGCCAGGAGAATGGCGACAAGTGCAACTTCCACTTCGGGAATCTCTACACCACCGCCAACGGCTCGAAGGCGGACGTCCGCCTGGGCCTGCGCGACTACCTGATCCAGGAGGACTGGGTCAACGCCGGCGGCGGCTTCTGCGCCATGGCTCTCGCCCAGCCCACGAGGTTCTTCACCCTTTCGCCCTGCCGCCTGATCGATACGCGCACCCCCGCCGGGCCGCTCGGCGGTCCGGCGCTGCAGCCGTCCCAGACGCGCGTCTTCGCACTGGCGGGCAGCTGCGGCGTCCCGGCGGCCGCCAAGGCGCTCGCGGTCAACGTCACCATCACCCAGGCGGCCAGCTCGGGCCTCCTGACGCTCTTCCCCGCCGACCAGCAGCAGCAGGGAACCAGCAACATCAACTACGCGGCCGGGCAGACGCTCGCCAACAACGCCGT
>WNFI01451837.1_pt1 | contig 12631 bp, 15 predicted proteins | sample 5400471 | NCBI WGS metagenome assembly WNFI01 (sample SAMN13153348, study PRJNA577476) | soil metagenome | isolation source: 100 cm saprolite on Douglas fir-dominated hillslope | place: USA:California | collected 2013-09-17
TGTGGCACTCGCACACGATAAGCGGACCGAAGTTTTCGCTCGTGCGCCTAGAAGGGCATAGGTGGCCCCGCTTAGATAGTCCAATGATGAAACTGTGCTACTGCGGCTGGCGATTGATTTTCTATTGGCCATCAGGTGCATGGTGGCATGTAGATTGGTATGGGTGCGCTAGTCTGAGATGACGCCCACACCGCTGGTTCGCCAAAAAGACTTGGAAGTATGGCTGGGCGCGAACTTTTTGCGGGAACGAGCGGCGGGATGAAGCGAGTATAATAAGCCCATGAATCCAGCCGAAATTCAACGTTATCTGCTATTCGATGGCGGGCAGCAATTCAAAGCCAATGATTTCAATGATTTGCTGGAACCCGGAGTATATGTTCTTCTGAAAAAAGAGCAGCCGATCTACGTTGGCATGGGCAATCGGTTATTGTCGAGCGTAGCGCGCAAGAATTCCCACATGAAGAGGCGCTGGAGCTTCGAGCGATATGATCGTGTCCTGCTCTACCCCTGCAAGTCTTTAGAAGCGGCAAAAGAGCTAGAAAAGCTCCTAATCCAGCACCTAAAACCAATCAACAATACGAATCTCAAGCTCAAAAGAGAAGCCAATGTATTGGGTGTCGAAAGACCAGGCAGGTATTCGCCATGCGGAACAGCACAAAGTCTATAATTCGCAGGGCGTGCATCCAAGTGATTGAAAACCCTAATGCTAAACCAAGGGAAAAGCTCCAAGCTGCTGCAATCCTTGAAAAGATGCAGAGAACAAAGGATTTAGCCGCACTCCGCAAGCGAAAGAACTCACAGACAAATTTGGTCACTTTGGCCAAAAACGGTCGCATCGATGACATTTTGTGTCAGGTTGCGGCAAATTGAGCAATTTCTACATAGCTAGTTAACATAATGCAGGTTATGCGACGCACTTTTCTGACACTTTCCGTCACAATGAATGACACTTTTTGTCAGGCTGGGGTAGGGGGTGGAAGCCCCCGTCGGTACCCTCTTCGATCTGCGGCATGGCACCTTAGCTCCTTGCGCAGACAATTCATTTGCATGGCATCTCATTCCGTGGTATCCATCCCGTGCCATGAAAATAGTGAGGTGTTTGCGGTGCGGGCACGAATGGGCCACGAAGCTAGAAAGGCCGGTGCGGTGCGCGGGATGTCGAACGCCGTATTGGGATCGCTTCAAAACCGTTTCGGAATTGGCGAAGGAACTCCCCGCGAATCATCCCTTGGCCAAAGCAGCGGAAGCCGAGATTACGGGGTTGGATTGTGGTCACCGTCCTGAACCTGCCAAGCCGGGAAAATGCAACAAGTGGGGATGCCGCAACTACGCCTACGCTCGTTGAGCAGTGGGAAGCCGAGCACAAGCCCCTCCTGGGCGCCTCAGGCCGCTGGGAAGGCTTCTGCTACCTAATGCGGGATCAGCTCGAGCGGGAGCACCCAGTAATCATCGAGACGGGGACTTTGCGGGAGCCGGGGAACTGGAAGGGGGATGGGCAGAGCACCCGGCTATGGCAGTGGGTGGCGGAGCACAAATCGGGCTGCATGATGAGCGTGGACATGGATTACCGGGCCTGCGAACTAGCCAAGCGGGAGTGTCCCAAGGTCCATGTGATTTGCCAGGATTCCGTTTCCTTCCTGCGGGGCTTCATGCCATTTGCAGTGACGCTTCTGTATCTGGACTCCGCGCAGTGGGGCCTGCTGCCGCAAGACAATATCGATTGCTGGATGAATCAGGTAGCGGAACTCGCGGCGATCTGGGCGAAGCTGCCCTCCGGTTGCCTCATTGCTTCAGATGATTCGCAGACGGTAGACCGCGGTAAGCCCGTCCTGACCCGCCGGCTGTTTCAGGCGCTCGGCATTGAGCCCGTGCATGACTCCTACATCGTGGCATGGAAAAAGCCGTAAAAGACTTCTATCCTGTGATTCTGCGCACAGACCCGCCAACCGTGCTGACGCGCGCCGACGTGGACGCCTATTTTGCTAAACGCGGCACATCCTGCAAGGTCACGCATATTCCGGCAACGCGCCCCCGCGAGGAACGATGTTCATAGTCGTCCCTAAAAGCGAAGCGGATGGCGATCCCTGCCTGACCGTTGAGCAGGCGAAGAAATGGATTGCCAAGTATGAGTTGCTGAACAGACTCCGACCGAACGCTCACAATGCCATGGCCTTGGCATCCTGCCTCTACACCACCGGGCAAGGCGAAAAGGCACTCTATGCCGCCAACGCCGTGGTGGAAGCCCTCGCTCAGGCCAATGGAGCCATCCCGCCGCACATCAAGGCACAGGCATATCAGAACCGTGGTATGTTCCTGCGGGGATTTGGCCGGTTCGATGAGGCTCGAGCGGACATTTTCAAGGCTTGGGAACTCGACAAGAGCTCCGATTACATCGGGATGGCCCAAGCGGAGGAGCACCTAAGAAATGGAAACTGGGCAGAAGGCTGGAAATGGCATAACCGCGCACGAGGTACTTGCCAAGGAGCTGCGGACGCTTGTGGACTTCCTGCAGATTGCAAATTCTGGGACGGGACAGAAATTCCATCTCACCTTCTCGTTATCAACGAAGGGGGAACTGGTGATCGAATCAATTACACCCGTTACCTACCCTATCTCACTGAGCGCAATATTCCCTGGAGCTTCTTCTGCTTCGATGAGCTGAAGCCGTTTTATGATCGCTTGCCGTGGATCGGCCCCGAGCGAACGATAGGCGAGAAGGATAAGACGGAATTTTCTCCTCCTCCCTCTCATTGGACGACAGTTTTCTCGCTGGCTGGCCCTCTCGGCATCAACCCTGCCACTATCCCCGATTTCCCGACGCCGTACACGCCCCCGCCCAACACCTTCCGCATGGACAACCCCGACAAATTGCCGATGGTCGGGCTCTGTTGGTCCGCCAACGAGCTCCACCAGGGCGGATTGAAGGTGCGATCGCTAACGGAAGGGCAAGCGATGCGCCTGGTGTGCTGTACCGCGGATAAAGTTCACTGGATTAACCTCCAGCACGGCCACAAAATGCCCTACCCGGTCATCAATGTGCCCTTTGACTCCTGGCAGGACACTTCGGTGCTGCTCGGCGGGATAGATGCGCTCGCTACCGTCGATTGCGGGACGCTTTGGCTCTCGCTGGGAATGAAAAAACAGACTGCTGTCCTTCTGACCTCTTCCGAGGACTGGAAATTCAAGTGGAATTGGTCGCCCAAGGCCACGCTCTATCATAACGGCCCATCGCAACAGCTTTTTGATGCCGAACACGCGATTGACCAGCTAATTTTCGACATCCGAAAGGGGAATTGGCCTCATGGTCCTTCTACGCAGGATAACTAGCGCGGACGGCGCGGTTGTCATCGGCTTAATCAAGATCAAGAAGATCGTGTATCTGGCAGCTTTGGCCGCCGACACCGTGACATTGCAGGATGGCGCCGGAAATACGGTATTCAGCGCCAACGGCGGCGCGGCCACCAGCTCGCAGAATTTCGATTTCATTGATGACCCGCTGAATCTGCCTAGTGGTCACAAAGTTTCCGCCATCAGCGCCAGCGACGTGCTGTACCTGTATGGTTAGTGAGTTTCGGGCAACTTCGGTTCCCCGGATTTGCGGCACAACTACTCGCTTCCACATGGCCCGCCTCTGGGCGGGCTGAAAGACTACATCGTATGGGTCAGTGGTAGCGATTTCGAGTAAATCATGATTATTGCTGATGCTCTTGTAATCACTCCTCCGGCGGTTCTGACCAGCACGGCGGCCTCGCAGGTAGTCCAAAACACGGCCGGCGGCAATTTGATTCTCGCTGCTCCCGGCTCGAATCGTCTCAAGGGCCAGAAGTTCTATGTGGTAGCTTCCGGGTACGCGCAAGCGGGCCCCGGAACCTTCACTGCAACCGTGCAGCCGATCCTGTACGGAGACGCTTCGCTGGCCACCGTGACGACCAAGCCTTTGTTCTCTGCCACAGCGGGAACGCTGGCTTATACCGGCACAACCAGCGGCGCAATCCCTTGGAACCTGTTCGCGGAATTTGAAGGGGACACGCTTTCCGGGACGTTCTGGGGAATTGCACAATCGGTTGTCGGGGGAACGCTCAAAACCCAGACCGTGACTGTCTTGCCGGTATCGACCATTAACTTCGCTACCGAACCGCCCATCAAGTTCGCCATCGGCAACACTGCGGCTGGTACGGTTGCGGCCAACTTCAAATTCGTAACGACTGAGTTCCGCATCATTCAAGACTAACCCATGCCCGCTTCTGAAATTATGAAGGACTTCAAGGCGGGAACGCTACACAGTGGCGCGGGCGGGCCTATTGTCAAAAATCCCGCCCAAGCCCGCGCCATTCAAATCAGCTACGCTCGCAAAGAGGGCCACGACATCCCCAAGCCGACGCACCGACAGAATTACGTGCGCCGATACAAGGAGAAACATGGAAACAGCAATTCTTGACGGCCTAGCGCATCAACCGAAAGCTCCGAAGAAAGTAAAAGACACCCGCAAGCACGGCATCGCGCGCACGGTCATCGAGCACAATCATGATGGCTCTCATCAGATTGAGCATCACCATATCGACATGCGGCGAGAACCATCCAAGCACGGTGCAATGGACATGGAATCCCTGCACGATCACCTGGAAGAAATGCTTGGCTGCAAGCCCAGCGCAGAGGAAATGAAAGAGTAAGTGCCCAGCGAGCGATTCACGCAAGCAGTTGAGAACTATGTCGAGCAGTTAGGCGGGATCTCCGCTTATTCCGCGCGGCGTCTCAAATGCCAGACGGATTTGTGGTTTCTCTCGAAAGAGATTTTCCGTCGCGATTTTTTCGAGATCACGCATCGGCCACTGGTGGATTTCTTCCTCAAGAAAAAGCCTTTCGCTCCAGCTTTCCAGCGCGACAGCAAATACACGCTCGCGGATTTCCATAGCGCCCTTGAATCCATCGCGCCCTTGGCGTTGCGCAAGGGCATCTGCCTCTATCCTCGCGGCGGGTACAAATCGAGCGCGGATGAAGATGACATCACGCAATGGATTATCTGTTTCCCGGACATCCGCATTCTCATCATGGTCGGTGAATCGAGTTTGGGCGAAGCATTCGTGCCCAACATCAAGCAGCGCTTCATTCTCGAAAAGGATCGCGAGCCTTCCGAGTTCCAGCTACTCTTTCCCGAATTCATCATCGACCTCGAAACCGACAAGGACCGCGGCGGAGCGGGAGAGTATTGGTGCCCAGCCCGGAGACTAGGCCAAGTCTCTCCGACGCTTGGCTCTATTTCCATTCTCGGCTCCACGTCAGGCTGGCACTGCGATGTGCTCAAGTGCGATGACGTGATTACCGATACCACGCCGGTAGAAACTTCGATGGCCCGCAACAAGATCGTGCGCAAGTTCGTTACTACGGCCAACCTGCTCGACCCGCATGGAGTTTTGGAACTCATCGGCACGCGCTACCACGAAGAGGATTTGTACGAACACGTCAAGACGACGCTTCCGGGCAGCCGGTATCTCTGCGGCGCTTCGTGGACCGTGCTCCCTCACGCCAAGCAGAAGAAGCCGCAAGACCTTCTCGAATCCGATGTGATCCTGCTTTTCCCCGAACGCCAAGGCTTTGCCTTCCTTCGCGAAAAGTTGATGCTCGATGAAAAGACGTTCTTCCTCCAGCAGCTCAACAATCCGCAACTGCTCGGACCATCCGTAAAGTTTCGCCTCGAAGATTTGCGCGCGGCCACCATGCGCGTCCCGCAGAATCCGTCATTCAAGCGATATAATTTCTGGGATGTAGCCACAACGAATTCCGAAGGCTCGGACTACACGGCTGGAGGCTTTCTCTCCATAGATCCGCAGAAGTGGGTTGCATACCTACACGTACTTATCATGGATAAGTTTACGCCTTCGGAACTCGCTTTCCAGATCGCCAAGCTGGCCAAGGAAACCAGTCCTGAGCGCGTAATGTTTGAGCGCTATACGGCCACGACGCAATGCTGGCTCGAGCAGGAAGTAAAAAAGATTGGCGTCTCGATGGGCTACGACATTCCCATCCATGCCTTCAAGGTCGATAAAACCAAGATGGCCAAAGGCCACCACATCTGCGGGCTGGAGCCATTGATTCGCGGGCAAAGACTGTTCTTCTCGAATCTCATCCCTAACATCGAAATTTTGTATAAGCAGTTCACGGCATTCACAGGAATCCCGCATCCGAAGCGTAATGATGACGGCCCGGACATGCTCAGCTTTCTGCGCATGGTCATGCCCATGACGGGGCTAGAAATGCCGCGTCAGCAAGACCCCGGCATGAACATGGGATTGCAGGTGCTTACCAACGCCAAGGAAAACGCGGCATGGCAGGCAGCACAAGGCAAGGATGCAGCGGTGCGAGCCTTCCTGAATGGCACTACAGTTCCACCACAAGTGACCGTCGCAACTCCGGTGCGCGAAGGATATTTTCCCGGTCAATAAATGGCCGCAACCGTTCTCGACAAATTCACTCGCGTAAATCTCGATGCTCCGGTAGAGCGCGAGCAGGTAACGCAAGGCGCGGAAGATGCCCTTGCAGCAAGGAAATACGACGATGAAGCAGCGCTCAAAATCCTCAAGCAAGACCTCGAAACAGGAGAAGCCGACAAAATACTTCTCGATTTTACTCACCTCTGGACTGTCGCTGATCAGTTGCTCCAAAGTCCGTGGCTCAATACTTATTTCTTCAATCCCGCTAAAGCGAACGTCCCGCGCTACACACTTTCCAATATTCTGGATGTCGTAACCACCAAGATTCACGGCGCTCTGTTTTTCGAGGAGACGCCGTTCATGCTGCTCCCCAATCCCAAGCTAGACCAGAAAATCATGTGGGCCAAGGAAGCGGTGCTTGAAACACAGTTGCGTGAAATGGAATTCGACATTGAATGCGATAAGGGCTGGTTCCAGTGCGGGCACCTCGGCACGCAGATTTATAAATATGGCTGGCTCGATTCCACCAAGAAAGTTCCGGTATTCAAGGCTAAGGGCGATAAAGGGAAGTTTTCAACTCCGCTCGGAAGCAAGGAAATAGACACTCCAGAATCCGACGAATTCGAGTTGACCTACGAAGATAAAGACATCCATCGGCCCTGGCTCAAGTGGCGCGATCTGCGGTATCTGATTTTTGCCCCAACATGGAAAGAGGGTGATGCTCGATGCGCTCCGTGGGTAATTGACCCCGAATATGTCACGTTCGATGATTTGGACGAGCTGCGCGATAACCCGGAATACGACATCCCTTCGCGCGAAGAATTGGAGATTTTATTTTTCCCGCCGCATGTTGAAGAACCCAAACCGGGAGACATCACAGAGACTCGGCCCACGCAAATGCGGGCATGGCTTGCCCATTCCGAGGGCAGGCATGTAAATGATTCCGCCGACCCATACGCGAGAAAACTTCGTTTATTGGAACGGTGGGACAACAAAGGGAATGTCACTGCATCGCTTGAGAATAGCCACGGATTTTTGCTGATTCGTAATGGGCATCATGATTTCACCTGGAACGATAGGCCAGTCATTCCATATCTCTCTTCGACGTGGCGTCCGCTCCCTTCTTGTGGATATGGTCAGGGATTGGGACAACTGGTGGGACCGGACCAGCAGATCGAAAAGGGAGTACTGTGCGCCTATTTGGACATCCTCGCTTTTATTGCGCGTCCGTCTTATGTTCGCAAAAAGCCGCTGAACGCCGTTTCGCAAGACATCAAGATTGACCTCGGCACAATTATCTCCGTCGAAGCAGAAGGATCGGCGCGTGATGCCTTCGCGCTCATCGAGCAGCCGAAAATCGACCAGTCACTTGTCTATGCGATCGAGGCAGCCAAATCTTCCGCGGCCATGACCTCCGGTGCGAATGAGCTTGTTGGGCAAGGGGGCACGGCGGGAGGCGGGCGCGCTACGGGAATGCGTTCAGGCTCAGGCGCGCAACTCGTCGGTCAAGCACAAGCAGGCCGCCTCGACGGGCCGATGGAGCGTTTCATAAGGCAAGTCTTCATCCCCTGGCTGTACATCATGGACGGGATGAATGCAAAAAGACTTCCGGCCAGAACGCTGCGCGAAATTCTCGACGAGGACATGGAACACGATTACTCGAAGTTCGATCACATCGCTTGGCGCAATGCGCAAGTGAATTACCGGATTCTCGCTGGGGCACACATGGGGCCAAAGAAGCAGATGGCCGAATTCATGCCGTTCCTTCAGCAGACCGTAAACACTCCGCCGATTATGCAGGCTGCGGCTGACGCCGGTAAGATTTTTGATTTTGACGCATACGAAAAAACATGGCAGCAACTGGCCGGATTCACATACGCATGGAAATTCTTCCGCGATATGACACCGGAGGAGAAGAAGCGGCGTGACGCCAGCTCGCAAGCCGCTCTCCAGCAGCAGAAGGTACAAGCCGCTTCCGGTCTGCAAGGGCAGAAGGATGAAGCGAAAGAACGTCAGATCGCAGCCGAAGGCATGTCGCGCGCAGCCGAGAAAGTCGTGCAACATCTTGCGGAAAACACCATGACACCGCTGGCCACGGAGGGCGAAATCGGTGGCTAAGTACATCGTAAAACTCTCCGAGCAGGAAGAATTAAATTTGCGCTAACTCACATTGATGCCGGGATTCGATCCGCTATTGAAACTCCTTCAGGGTGAATCTCTCGACGCACAATCGGCGGCGATGGAATGCAAGAGCCTGAAAATGGAAGAACGCGCCGTGGCGCAAATGCAGGCGCAAGTCGCGGTAGAAGTAGTTGGCAATCTCACACGCAAGCTATGTTCCTACCGCGAAATCTCGATGCCCGCACCAGAGCCAGAAGCGGATGACCCTCTTGGATTCAATGTATTTGAAAGGACGAACTAAATGGCTACTCAGCCAACGATAACGGACAATCAGCCGGAAGTAGACAAGGGCACAGGGAAATTCGTTTACACCTACCAGCCGAGAGATTCCGAGGGGCAATTTATCGGCAAGCCCTATCGCTTTCTCTACACTGATCACCAAGACCTCATCAAGCAAATCACCGATGCCAAAGAAAACGGGGACCGCTTCATCCATGAAGTGAAAAGTGGGAAGCGTAAATTGGTTGGCGAGCCCGCTGCGCCGCAACCGACTTATCAACCCGCGCCAGAAAGCACGGAAGATGCGGAGAAGAAACGCCGCGAAGAGTTTCGCAAGACTGCCGAGCAAGAACTGGGTGCTCCTATTGAGCAAGTGCGCGCCGACATGAAGCGGGCACGGCAACTGGAAGAAGGATTGGCCGCTTACAACTGGGCCTTGAACAAGCAGGCCGAAGGTTACTATCCATGCGCGGAGAACAGCAAAAAGATTTCGGACTGGGTGAAAGAAAAGAAACTTGCCTTCACGCCAGCCAACTACGATTTAGCTTTTGAGGAGCTTCGAGACTCGCTCGCGCAAGCTCCGAAAGAAGAGCCAGCACCACCTGCGGACTCCACGCAGCAGCCGTCCACTCGGACAGAAACAAGACCGCAATCAACCGGAATAATCCCCGGCCAGTTCGCAGGCACCCGCCAGCCGAACCGCACGGAGAAGCAGTCATTGAGCGCGGAAAGGTTCCGCCAAATAAACCGCATGTCTCGGGATGAATTCAATCGACTCAAGAAGACCAACAAGACTGAGTACGATGCCTTCGTTCTGATGAAGATGCCGGCGCAGCCACAGCAATAAAAATTCACCCTTTCGGGTGAAAAATGCCTTCACCATCGCAAGCCAGCAACACCGTTTCCACCCTTGTGCAGGCACAGATCACGGAGTTCGATAAGAACTTCGTGGACAACCTCAAGGGCAATACCCCGCACATCCGCTGCATGGAGATTCGCGAGCAGGCTGAGCATTCCGGTATCAACCGGGCTTTGTTCATGTAGAATATGGCGACTTCGCAACCATTTCGGCGTTCGCGCAGTTCGCAGCGCTCGATGATGCCACGCTCAACACCGGCAAGGAACTCTCCTTCCGAGCGGCGCTCGGCCTCAACGATTTAGCGCAAGCCACCACGGACACGCTGAACAGCACGGACTCCACCGTGTTGAATCAGCTCACGTCCGGCGCTGCCGCTGACTTGGCCACCATTCGCGGCCAAAAGCAATCGCTGGTGTTCCGTTCTTGCCAGCCGGTTCGCGGCGGCAAAGCGTGCGGCGTGATTTGTCCTTTGGTCCTTGGCGACCTCTGGGCAGGCACGACCGTAAACAACGCAGCCGTAGACTTCTGGAAGTACACGGAAGGCGGGCAGGACAAGTTCGATGACATGGCGGGGTCCGAACAGGATACGCCCATCGAGCTCCCCGGCACCGGCATCGTGTTCTACCAGTCGCCTTACGTGACCCAACAGGCCAACCTGAACGGTCACGGCATCGCGTACCGCACCTACATCTACATGCACCAGGCGGTCATCGCCATCTTCGCTCGCGTTCCGGGCGATACCAACATGGATGATGACAACTGGCGCGCCATCAAGGTCAATCTGACGCGCAACCTGCCCAGCTCGGCCTTCGATCCGCTGGCGACCATCGGAAATATCGCAGGCTACCGTTATCACGTAACGTTCAGCTTGCCGCCCGATACCACCATGCGCGCACGCCAGCTTGACTCTGTTTCCGCGTACTCCTAATGCCCAAAGACCTCGACTCTCTCAAATCTGCTGCTAGCGCGGAAATTGATGGAGTCGAGGTTCCGGCTTCCCATACACCGGAAACTTACAAGCTCATTGACCAAGCCAAAACAGAACTAGCGGACTGGCATCCGCAGTGGGGCGCGAAGCCTGAGAAGGATTCGCGAGCCGAGGAAACAGCGGCAGAGCTTCACGAAATGAATACCGCAGCGGTAAAGCAGTATCTTCCCTCTAAAAAGTTCACAAATGAAAAAGAACGTGTCCGCAATCTCATGCACATCAAAGATTTTTGCGCAAAACTCCACAACATTCTTGGTTTCGCCCCCGATGAAGGATCGCGCATCTTCATCAACACGCCGCCATCCATCGCGGGCTTCGATAACAAAAAGATGAATGGGTTGTTCGTAAAAATGCGGGGAATGGAAAATTTCCTCTACCACACAGATTTAATCCAAAGTCTCGGCGCTGGCTGGAAGAAGATTTGCGCCATCCAAACGCCTTACATGAGCGAGTGGGGAATCCTGCTTGTGGACGATCACGGCGGAATGAAAGGCTGGAAGTACATCGGCTGGCGCGGCCAAGTCTTGCTGCGGCTTATTTTGGCAGGAGCGATCACGGAAGAGGAAGCGCACAGGGAATTCGGAGTGCCGCAAGGCAATGAAGTAGACCGCGAATATCTCAAGATACTCACGGCATGGAGACAAAATGGCAAAAGAACTAACTGAGTTGGAACAACTTGACGCGGACTTGAAGAAATTAGAACTCGAAGAGCGCAAGCAAGCCCTTGAATCGCGCAAGATTCAGGATGAACTTGCCCGCCTGCAACTCGACAACTTGAAGACTGAACTGGAAACAAAGAAAGGGAATAAGGCGCGCGGGGCGGCGGATGCTAAAAAAGCTATCGAGGATCGGGATGCGATGCGCCGACGCTGCAATCACCACACCGGCGGCGAGGGCGCTATTGCCATTCTGCAAGGGCAGGGGGATGTCGAGCGGCCTACCTGCATCGGCGCGCAGCAGTTCCTCGATGACCGCATTCGCCTAACGTGCGGGCGGTGCGGCGATGAATGCTACTCCGATGATCCCAACCGCGAGAAGTGGACATATTGGGTGAATCTCTGGCGGCGCTCCATCAACAAGCAAATGATGGTCATCGGCGGATTGAAGATGGTCAAGCAGGCGCAAATCCCGGCAGCGTGATATGGCAACCACCTACACCGGCCAAAAGCTCGTTGATTCCATCCGCTTCATGCCCCTGCTTGCGCCTGTATTTCAATCGCAGGTAGCGGGCTTCTCGATGGACGTTGCGCTGACGATCATCAACGACGCTAACGGCTACTTCTACGGGGCAAACTTCCCGTGGAAGTTCAACGAGATTGAGCTTGCCCCTTTCTACGTCAGCTCCTATCAGCAGGATTATGCGACCAGCATCAATAACATTGGCTTCCTTGTCTCCGGTGACGTTTTGGACGTGAACAATACAGCGTTGCCCAAGGCCCAGCCGCAACTCGAAGTCGTGAAGGATTTGCCGCGGGCGAGTTCCTGGGTTGCCCTGCCACCGATGTTCTTCGGGAATCTCAAGTTTCAAATCTGCTGGCGATACAATAACCAGCTTTACTACGGAACGTGGGGACAAGCGAATTCCGGCAATGCCACGCGGGGCAACAATCCTGTTTCCGGCTCGGTCTATACCAATCCATTGGCCATCGGGAAGCAGATGCCGTTCAATCCCATCACGCAGATCAAGGATGCGAACGGAAACCTGCTCCTGCTCACGGGATATGGAACGGAAGGCACCACGGCTCCGGTAGCTCCTACATCCTCTGCTGCTGGTGTCATCGCTACACCAGGAAGCGGCGCCACAACGCAATGGACCGTACTAGACCCGCTCGGGCAAGGCTTCCGAGTCTGGCCCACGCCATCGCAATCAGGCGTTGTCTGGCAGTTCAATCTTCGCGCACAAGCCAAGCCTCCCGCTCCGCTCACCAGCCTCGATACTTTGCTCACGCCTTTACC
>WNFI01123666.1_pt1 | contig 12630 bp, 9 predicted proteins | sample 5400471 | NCBI WGS metagenome assembly WNFI01 (sample SAMN13153348, study PRJNA577476) | soil metagenome | isolation source: 100 cm saprolite on Douglas fir-dominated hillslope | place: USA:California | collected 2013-09-17
GGGCTGCGTGAGATCTGGTAGCTGGGAACCCCACAGGTGGAATTCGATGGCCCCCTGGTTGGCGAACCACAGCAGGCCCGCCGCCGTGTCGAGCAGCGGTAGTGGAACCGGGTGGCTGACCGTCTTGGGCTGATATGACGCCCGCCGGAGCCAATCAGGTGCATCCTCCGGACAGTCGCGCAGGTAGTAGGAAGCTCCCTCTATCCCTTGTGGGTACACGCGCAACGTTACCGGACGATCCTTGAGATAGGGGAGCGCGACCGGCGCGATCTGCTGGTAGTAGTGGAGCACGTCCCCCTTGGTGAACCCTGCCTGCGGCCAGTACACTTTCTCCAGGTGCGTGACCTGGACGCTCTGATTTCCGAGTTGCCACGTTTCCGATGAGGCGTGCATGCGGGCATCCTTCTCCCTGTTGTTCGTGCTAGGATTGACTTGACTGTTCTTCATTGGGAGGTCAAAGCGCTTGCTCACAGGCTTGCACATTCAACCTATCCTATTGTACCATTGGCGCTGTGTCAGTAGCCTGCCACAAAGTCATTGTGGTGGTATTTTGCAGCAATCAGAAAAGACTCTCGTGTTCGCTTCACTGCACCGTAAAAGAGAGCTGCTGCATCGCAGAGTCACCCATTACAGTTGCCGTGCAGGCTCATCCGAGGCCACCAGGCGAGGGACGGCTTCACCGGTATTCGAGAATACCCAGTTCTAAAAGAACCTGGAAGGCCACCAGTCGGTTGGGAATCTCTTGCCGTTCCGATAATTGCTGGAGGAGGAAGAAGATCCGCGACGTGGTGGAGCGTACGGTCCCCACTGGTCGGCGGATTCGTCTCGCGATGTCGTCATTGTTGGCCCCGTCAAAGTGGGCGAGAATCAGCAGTTCGATCTCACTGAGCGGCCAGTTAATGCTCGCCGCCTGCTCCTCCAGGCGTTCCTGGAAAAACACCGGTTGCCGTTTCGCGAAGAGTTTGGGTCGCAGTTCGGTCGAAGGAGTGGGATGGAAATACTTCTCACCTCGCGCAATTTTGCGGATGGATTTCACCAGTTGTTGAGAAGAGGCCGCTGTAGGACAATAGCCGTATGCCCCGGCCTCTTCAAGGCGTTTGGTCTCAGTGGGATACATGGGAGGACCGATGATCAGGCAGCACAGGCGCCTGGAGAGTACCTGCAGGAGAGGGTTGTGCTGCTCTTCACAAAACTCCCATTCCACGATGACCACATCAATACGGGATACCCGGTTCGTCCTGGACAGGACATCCAACGCCTGATCAGGATCGGTAATAGAGGGAAGGAACTGCATATCTTCCTGTTCGGAAAGCAGCGCTCGCAGCTCCTCGACGCGCAACTCTGGACCGATGAGGAGAATGCGCAAAAGTCCTAGTTGCGTGAGGTGTCGCTTGGATGTAGGTCCACTGGAATGAGGAGAAGCAGGTGGTTGCTGCATACTCAGCGGTTTTACTCGTTGTCCAGTTGATATGAAGCAGGGGGCAACAAGCAGTCCTTCCTTTCCGTTTCACTATCTTGAGCGCCTCGCTGTCTAAACACAGAGCGCAATCTACCCAATGACCTGCATCGGCTTCAAACACGGCCTGTAGATCCGAGGCGCATCGTGCACTGCATTTGTCCGCCGAGGACTGGAAGTGGGCTGGAGGCATGCCATCGGTACCTCTCGAACCCTAGAACGCATGATTCTCCGTCTTGTGAGGGCCGATACATACAAGAAATAGAGCGCCAGTTCAGCCAGGCGCTGTGTTGAGATGCCTTTTTATCTGTTCTCAATGGCACGAATAGTAGTCCACATGGAGCCATCCTCTGACAGACGAGGACAGAGATAAGCCAGACTCACATAACTGTAGCATACAGAATACACAATTGTCAAAGAAATCAGTACAATTGTCAAAACAACAGAAGCCTTGAAACCAAACCGTTGTTGAATTATAATACCTACTGGAGAGAGAGAGATAGCAACGCATAAACCAGCCGTATCTAAGGGAGTTTAGCTTTTCGCGGTGTCTGCGCATCGAGTGACGAAGCACGTCATACACCTGGTTCTGCCCCGCAGCACCAACTATGGCTTGCTTTTCAGCGCACTCGTGTAACCACACGCCACAGCTACGCTATTTTTGGGGATGAAAATATGCAGGAGGCTGCCCTGGAACTCGGCTGATAGGCTATCGCGGTAGTGTGTGTTTTTCTCAGTAGCAAAAGATGCTTTGGGGTGCATTTTGCTTGGGAAGCCCGTACCATCGCCCGTAGCGGAACCTCCAATTATGTGACAGCCGATCAAACGGGCTGGTCTACTACTGCAACAGAGGAGATGCAGGAGCGTGACAACTTCAACAGAACCGCAAACATGGCGACAGTTACTCGCTATGCGCATTAGCGACCTCGATGAACGCAGGCGTATCGCTCAACTGGCAGGAGTTGATGAGGTTACCCTGAAAAGGTACGCCGAGGGAAAAACCAAAAGAATTCGGCCCCATTTGCTCCGGCCTCTAGTAGCCGCCTGGCCCAGCAAGGAGCGGCCCTTGATGACCAGGCTGATCCTCGAAGAGTTCTCAGATTTTGTTCCGAGTGAACAGCCCGATGTGTCTTCCCAAAACGGACTCAATGCAACAGATGCGACTGATGGTATTCCGTTGGATGTCTACGAACGAGCAACGCGTGCGTACGCAACCACCCCGCTGTCGCTCCGTTTCTGGGTCATCTCCAATCTTGTCCTGGGCGCCGTCCTTGAACAGCTCGATCCAGAACCTCATCCAGTAGGGGTAGAAGTCGTACTCGTCCAATGTATGCGCTGTAACCAAAATGAGACCGTAGGTTACCTGCGGGAGACATGCTTGCTTGGCACTCCGCCATGGCGAACTGACCAGATCACGCCCTTATTTCTGGGGGCTGAGTCGCTCTCCGGCTATGCGGTCACCACTGCGCGGCCTGCTCTTTGCCAGAACCTGAGGATGAACCCTGCGTTCCTGCCGGTGCGGCTGGAATCGTATGAAGAAAGCGCCGCTGCCTATCCGTTACTCCAAGGTGAACGGGTGGGTGGATGCCTCCTGGTCGCCGCGGCCCAAATAGATTTCTTCACACCACCACGTCTGCAGCTCGTCAATGCCTACGCGGACCTCGCTGCATTAGCCCTGCGGGATGATCAGTTCTATGAGAAACAGGCGATTCAACTACGCACAATGCCAGCTACCGATGTGCAGCAGGCCCATTTCGCTTCGTTTCGCAGGCGAGTGAACGAGATGATCAGTGCCCCAGATCGCCGGGTTGCAAATATCGTCGAGGTTGAACAACTGGTCTGGAGCCAACTGGCTGAAGAACTTATGAACCTGAATCCTTATGACTGGGAGAACTGGCGCAACATATCAAGCAGCTCATTGAGGAAGGTCTTCTCAAGAGGAGGTTATGTTTTCCGAGATTAAACCCCTTGCAGAGCCGATGGAGTTAGCTAACAGGTTCTTTACCGTACTTTTCCGTTCCGTTGTTCCTCAAAAGCCATAATAGAAAACAAAGAGGATGTACTGGCATGCCACCACTTCAGCAAAGGCAGCGACAGAATCGGTTTCGTTGGAGGCGCTTTTCGCGAAGGCAAGGCATTATCGCTTTTGTCATTATTGCTTTTATTGCAGCACTTGCCCTCATCGTTGTGCAGGTCTTGAGTAGTCCAAATGTGAAGGTGATCCCTGAAATTTGGGCTACTATTTCAAACGCCATTATTGTCGTCTTGGGTGCGCTATTTGCATTATACGCTCTTATCCCTGTTATCTTCCCACCTAAAGACCAACAAGCCCAGGAAAATCATATACCTTTCATGGTGGAGGATTTGCCCGGCGATTTTGTGCCACGTCCTCGCGAATTTGAGGAACTGATAGCCAAATTGCTAGATCAGGCGCGCAAGCAGCCCATCGCCATTACAGCGGCACTGCGCGGGGCTGGTGGCTATGGCAAAACCACAATGGCGATCGCGCTCTGCCACGATCGGCGCATCCGGCGTGCCTTTCGTGACGGCATTCTGTGGGTAACACTTGGTGAAAATCTGACCCTCAATAAGCTCGTCGGCAAAGTCGAAGACCTGATCTACACCCTCAACCATGAGCGACCTGGCTTCACAGGTCTCGATGCTGCCACCGCCCGGCTGGTTGAACTGCTCACCGACCGCCAGGCATTGATCGTAGTTGACGACGTATGGAACAGCGCTCATCTCAAGCCGTTCCAACAAGGCGGTAAACGCTGCACCCGTCTCATTACCACTCGTGATGATTCCGTGCTGCCTCCTGATGCTCAGCGCATTTCGGTAGATGCTATGCAGCAGCAGGAAGCCGTGCAACTGCTGAGAGCTTGGTTGAATGGTGTTAGACTTTCGGCGAGTGATCGTGAAGCACTTCAAAAGTTGGCAGCGCGATTGGGTGAATGGCCATTGCTGCTCAAACTAGCGAATGGCGCATTGCGTAAGCAGATTCTCCGCAACAATCAGACAATACATGATGCACTGGCCTACTTGAACCAGGCGCTCGATGAGCAGGGTTTAACGGCCTTCGATGCCCGAAATGCCCAAGACCGCAGCCAGGCAGTAGCACAGACACTCGGCGTCAGCTTCGGACTATTGAGCAAAGATGAATATGCACGCTACAGGGAACTGGCTGTCTTTCCTGAAGATGTGAACATTCCGCTGGCAACGCTGCAAAAGCTATGGAGAGCAACGGGCGGACTGAATGACTTCGGCGTGCGAGAGTTGTGTGAGCGCTTGTATGATCTGTCTCTGCTTTTGAACTTTAATCTTACGACACACATGATTCGTTTGCACGATGTTGTGCGAGCATACTTACGCAGCAAGGTGGGAGAAGAAGGACTGGTCACTTTGCATGGGCAACTGCTCGACGCCTATGGACTCAAACGCTGGGCAGAATTATCCCACGAGGAGCCGTATCTATGGGATCACCTCGCCGACCACTTGCTTGCTGCCGGACGAAGCGATGAACTGGTCAGGACGGTGAAAGATTTACGCTACCTGGCAGCCAAAGCGTGTGCCCGCAATGCCTATGCTGCTGAAGCCGATCTGAATAAAGCAGAAAGCCAGGCTCCCGCTGATGTGCCACTGCGCCTGCTCAAACGCAACTTCGCCAACATGGGCCACCTGCTCAACCGCTGTAGCACCTATCACGAAATGGCTGCCGTCCTCTTGAGCCGCCTCATGCACGTGAAAGAACTCTCGGACCTGTGCCAGGCCTTCGAGCAGGATATTCCTCGCCCATACCTGGCACTGATTCGCACACTGAGTGGGCATACAAGTGATGTGTATGGATGTGCGATCAGCCCGGCGGGAGACTTCATTGTCTCGGCCTCGGGTGATCACACGCTCAAGGTGTGGGATGCGCGTACGGGAGAAGAACGGCACACGCTGAGTGAGCATACAGGTTGGGAGCCAGGTTGGGTGTATGGGTGTGCAATCAGCCCAGCGGGAGACTACATTGTGTCAGCCTCCTGGGACTGGACGCTCAAGGTGTGGGATGTGCGTACGGGAGAGGAGCGGCGCACGCTGAGTGGGCATACGAGTGATGTGTATGGGTGTGCGATCAGCCCGGTAGGAGACTTCATCGTGTCGGCCTCCCGTGATCACACGCTCAAAGTGTGGGATGCAAACACAGGAGAGGAGCGGCACACGCTGCGCGGGCATACTGATGAGGTGAATGGATGTGCGATCAGCCCAGCGGGAGACACCATCGTGTCGGCCTCCTATGACCGGACGCTCAAGGTGTGGGATGCGCGCACGGGAGCATGTCTGAGTACCCTGTATGTGAATGCTCTGAGGAACAACGGAACCAAAAATACGCTAAGACAATGAAGCAGCCTGAGAAGTGGATCGAAGAGCAAGGTATACAAGGGAGGAAGCTACCTCCTCTTCTCAAGAGGATGTTATGTTTTCCGAGATCAAACCGCTTGCAGAGCCGATGGAGTTAGCTAACCGATTCTTTACCGTACTTTTCCATTTCGTTGTTCCTCAGAGGCCTTCACATGCTTTTTTTTGTCCACCGCTTCCACATAGCACGTGAGGCGTCTGGCACTTTACTTGTGCGCTACTGATCAGATCGGCCCAACGATCCACCTTTTCCCAGGTATTTTCCATCTTTTTCCGTCTTGTTCCCAGGTGCGATCTGAATACCTTGGCTATACTAAGGATGAGCGTGATCCCAGATGGCCGATGGTCACGCAGTTCAGGGTTCGATTGGAATACAGCAGAGACGCGCGAGAGAAGACCATGCCAAAGCTCAGGCTTAGACTTGATCCCGAAGGCGCGGCAATTGATGTGGATGATGCGATGCTCATTAGTGTTTGTGCCGCCCAGCTTGCCTCTCAACTCGACTATCCGTTGTCGGATAGCGCTGGCAGGCCTGTGATCTATCAGCTTCGTCTCACCTTTGGAGGAAGCCTGCTCGCCAATGATCAGCGGTTTCGCGACCTCCAGGTTGTCTCGGGGACGCGCCTCACGCTGGTATCAGCGGCAGCCAGTGCTCCGACAAGGCCTGTACACGCAGTCGGCCCTCCAGCCGCCCCCCAGTCCACACCACGCCCTCGCCGCCGATGGGGTCGGCGAGCGTTCCTTGGAGCAGGAACAATTGCCATATTTGCGCTTACCGGTCTCGGAACGGGCCTGGCCGTGGCGCTGGCACAGCGGTACCTGGGCGGGAGGAAAGCTGTCGCTGCTCCTCTCGTTTCGCACACTGCGTCTTCAAAGACTTCGCCACGCATCCTCTCCGCGACACAAGCGTTGACCTTTACGGGCCATCAGCAAACCGTGCGCGCCGTATCCTGGTCGCCCGATGGGCGGTATCTCGCCTCGGGAGGAGACGATGGCCAGCTCCTGGTATGGGGAACCGATGGGGCGGTTCGGCAGCGCGTGGTCTACCAAGCAGCCGTCACCGCTCTAGCCTGGTCACCTGAAAGTGAGCGACTGGTGACAGGGGAGGCCAACCAGGTGACCTTTCTTAACGCGCTTTCGGGAACGGTCCTGGCTCGCTCGACGCATGAACACTTCTCGACCGTGACCGGGCTTGCCTGGACCGCGCACAACCAGCAGCAGGTGGTGTCCGGTGCGCTGGATCAGCGCGTCATTGTCTGGCAGACCACGCAGTATCAGCCACAGACCATCTTTACCCGCCATACTGCACCGATTGAGACCGTCACCTGGGCAGCAGATGGTCAAACCATCGCGTCCTCGTCGCACGGCGGTGTTGTGCGTGTGTGGAACGCCGAAAGTGGGCAAGAAGTACACCCACTCTACCAGGACGCCCGCCTGCCCATGCGCGCAGCCGCCTTCGATCCCATCGGCATGCAGCTAGCGGTTGGCGGCGATGATGGCCTGATCCGCCTCTGGAATGGTCTGTTGTGCCAGACTACTGGAGCAATCAACGGGGGAACGATCTGCCTGGATACGCCCAGGCGGCTGCGGTCCTCGCACAGCCCCATCCGCTCGCTGGCTTGGTCGCCTGATGCCCATTACCTGTTAAGTGGCAGCGACGATGGATCGTTTTCGCTCTGGTATCCGGTGCAGGGTCAGAAGCCGTTGCTCACCATACCGGTCCAGCCGGGGAGCGCCGTACACAGTCTCGCTTGGTCGCCCTCAGGTAATCAATTTGCGGCTGCATCGGGGAAGACGGTCGTCGTGTGGAACCTACATGTCGCTTGACCGGCAGCGATCATACCCTGAAAAGGAAGAGCGACAACCACAAGAATCGCCTCTGTTCTGGCTCCGTCCTGGCCGTCTTCAACCGCCCGTTACCGTGCTCACCTCGATGGTGGCCAACAGTTGCAGTTCATCGTGAATCTGGGTAACACCTCCCTGCACGCTGCCCGTTGCCGGGTCGGGCTGACCGACGAAGGCGTTGTTGGCATTCGTATACATGTCGTCCAGCAGCGAGAGGGCCTGGGGCGCGAGGAGTGCCGTATCACTCATCTTCGCGAGCAGGGTCGCGTCACCGTGTACCTTCCACAAGAGCGATGTCACCGCTATCAACATGGTATCTATCTTGGTGGCTAGCCGCCTCTGATCCGCTGTCACGCCCGGCGAGTGACTATATCCCACCAGGTGGAGATCGACGTGCGCCAGGTACCCCGGTGGGTTTTGTGTCTGGTCAAATTCCAACAGGCCGATGCGCCCCGCTTTGGGATCAACGAGAAACGGAGTATAGGGGGGAACATCGCGCCAGACAAAAGCCGCGCCATCCAGGTAATCGAGGACCCGGTCGATCTGGCGGCGCATCAACGCAAGTGAAGCTTGCCCACCGGCCCAGTCATCGCGAGCTGCGCTTGACCACTCCAGGATCTTGCCAGCATTGCGGTACAGCCAGATATCGAGTCCGCCTGACAAGCCGATGAGTTTAAGTGTGGGGTCTTTCGCTAGCAGATGTCGGAGATGTGAGAGCAGGCTATAATGGTTCTCATCGCCTGGCGTAGGAGTATCTGGAATACTCCCGTCGTAGCGCCAGTTGGCAGGGTCAAGAGAGGGAATGATGGGCTCCTCGTTTACAGCCTGCTCGGTCACCAGAAAGCGGCTGTACATTGCCAGCAAATTCGTATGAGTGGGAGAGGTATAGGTGAGCTGTGCCGAGCCTCTGAGAATCTGAAGCGCGCCCAGCAACACCGGCTGCTGTTCATCGTGTGATATATCTGGCAGCAGCCAGGCGTAGTCGCTCTTCCCAGGGGCAGGAGGCGTGAGGCCGCCCAGATCGAGATGCACCACGTCATTGAGGCCCTGTGAACTGGTCGGATCCAGTTGCCCACTACTCGTGAAGAAGACATGCCCAATGATAGTGGCCGCCGTCACCCGGTGAGATGCGGTGGTGAGCATGGCAGGCTGTGCCAGCAAGATGGGCAGGAGGAGCGCACTCGCCGCCACCAGGAGCGAGACAACCACGGCGATGAGCACGAGCTGTTTTCTTCCTGGTTGTCGCCTGGAGGAATGCGGGAGAGAAACGCCTGCAGGAAGTTGCGTCTCGTGTGGGAGCCACGGTTCCTCTCCTTGCTGTTCGCGACCGTTCTCTTCGGTTGCCGCCGACCACTCGTCTTGCTCATCTGTGAAAGAGGAATCATTCTGCATGGTACCTTTCCTTCTAGCAAGGAGCTGAGGCCCTTTGCTTGTACCTTGAAATACCCCTGGAGGAGCTTGTTGTTCGCTTTGCATGGACGAGGAAGCAGCGAAGGCCTGTTCAGCATTCATCGACTGAATGGGTTCACTTGCACATGGAGTGTGCTGAGCCTTCCGGGTGCGAAACAGCGAACGGGACCGCTCTCCAGGAGTGACAGTAGAAAGAAGATGAGAGGGCGATGAGCGTTTATCTCATTACCCCTCAGAGTAGAGCAGACACACGCAAAAACGCATGGAAGTTGTGTTCTGGAGGTAACTCGCTAGTTTGCGTGTCATGTGGGTATGCCACTGCGCTTCTGTACGTGTATAATCAGACAGCACGATAACGCATACGTTGTCTTGCTCTACCAAGGCATGAACAATGCCGATAATGAAGCTCATATTCAGCGACAAGCGATTGGCCGATGCCCACTGTAACACAAGAGACAACCGTTTGTCAATCGCAGTTGATACGGATACGCTGATACGCTTCACGGATTTCAATGTTGAATAGAGATTCGAACTGTGCTACACTCACAGTATCATATATCGAATAGGAACACTCTCCAAAAGCGAAACTGATGGAGTCAATTCTTAGAGATATGGCCCACAAGGTCATCCAGGAGCACTCACGTTTCATGTAAGGAGGTAACCCGATGGACCCTGTCAGTATGGTGCTTGCCGCTCTGGCTGCAGGTGCGACCGCTGCAGTCCAGGACACTGCCTCGCAAGCCGTGAAGGACGCCTATGCCGCTCTCAAGGCTCTGGTGAAAAAGCGCTTTGAGAAGAAGCCTCAAGCCGAAATGGCCCTGGCTGAATACGAGAAAGATGCAGACACCTGGCAGAAGCCACTCCAGAAGTCGCTGGTCGAGACGGGAGCTGACCAGGATGAAGCAATTGTTCGGCAAGCCCAGCAGGTGCTGAAACTGATCAACCCACAGCAAGCTTCCCAGGGCAAGTACAACGTGCAGATCGGGGAGGGCAAGGGCATTGTGATCGGCGACAACCCGCAGGTGACTCAGACCTTTGGCGAAACGTGAAGAGGGGCAGCCTATGACATCGCCCGACTCAAACGACGACGCAACCTCCAGCAAGTACCACGTGCAGATCGGCGAGGGCAAGGGCATCGTGATCGGCGACCACGCGCAGGTTGTGCAGCAGTTCTACGGCACGTCCTCAGAACCACAGGTGGATCTGACAGCAGCCGAAGCGACCTACCGCCAGAAGGTGGTGGACGCGTACAAGTGGCTGAACTTCAGCGGTTTCGATCGCCCCGACTTGTCCCTCGCAAACGTGCCGCTGGAGGAGATCTTCGTGCGCCTGACTCTGACCGCGGGGCAAGTGATCCGAGAGCCTGTGCCGTCGGAACAGTCGAGCCAGGCCGAGCGGCACGAGCGTCGGCAGCAGGAGCGGGTGATCACTGTGCAGGAGCCTATCGAACTGGGTCAGGCGCTCGGCAACCACTTGCTGATCGTGGGCGAACCAGGTGCCGGCAAGAGCACCCTGCTACGCTGGCTGGCGGTGACCTTCGCTGGGGGGCGCCAAAGAGAACTCAGCCGAGTGGGGCCGTCCGCTGACTCCGACCGACTACCGGTGCTGGTGGAGCTCGGACGCTTGCCCGACCGCTATGTGAAACCTGAAGGCGGGGAGACACCCAACTGGATCCAGTTTCTGCCCGAGTATCTCACCGCCCAGCTCGCCTTCACCAACACTCCGACACAACTGCTGACCCGAGCCTTGGCCGACGGTCGCTGCCTGTTGCTGTTCGATGGACTGGATGAGGTCGCCGACCGCCAGGTGCGTGCCCGTCTCGCTCGTTCGTTGGCCGACCTGGCTCGTCTCTCCCCTGGCAACCGGGTGATCATCGGCAGCCGACCAGCAGGCGTGAGCGAGAGCGAGGGGGCGCTGCGTCCCCAATTCCAGCGCTGCCAGATCGAGCGCTTCACCCCCAAGGAGGTCCAGCGGTTTTTCCGCTTACGAAGGCGACCTGCCCGAACGCCGGGTGGAACTGTACGAGCGCTCTTGCCGCGTGCTGATCGCGCGTTGGGAAGCCTCTCACGATGTGGCCTACCAGGGTACGCTGGTTGGCATAGACTGGGAGGATCACCTGCGCCTGCTGACCCCCCTGGCCTACGCCATCCACAGCCAGGAACAACGTACGAGCGCGACCAGGGAAGAACTGGTCCCCCTGCTTGCCCAGACACTAGAAATCGCAGGATATTCCAACGAACAGGCCGCTGCCATCCGAGCAGCGAAACAGTTCCTGGACACCCTGGGCCTTCGCTCCGGTCTGCTGCAATACATGGGCGATGACAGGTACGGCTTCCCACACCTGACCTTCCAGGAATACCTGGCGGCTCGCTACATTGCGGCACAGCCCGATCCCGAGTACATCGACCTGATGATGACGCACCTGCATGAGGCCTGGTGGCGGGAGGTGCATCTGCTCACGATCGCTCACCTGGGATCTGGAAGTGCGGGGGCGAGCAAGGCATCAGCTCTGATCTTGACGATCCTGCACGTGTACAGGCCACCTAGTTGGATCTTGCGTTCTTCTAGAAACTTTTGGCTGCGCCTGATAGAGCCAGGAAAACTCCTGCCCCAGGTGCAACTCGAACGACAAATCGCCTGGATATTGGCCCGGGAGTTCGAACTGGCTGCCAGGGGCTATGCTGAATGCGCGCCCGATGGAACGACAGCAAAGGTACGTACTGTACTCTCGGTTCAGGCCGCGTCACTTGTGCGACACATCCTCTATGATGAGGTACGTTGGGGAGAACAGGACGCCCTGCTTACCCAGGAGGCCCTGCTTACCGTCGCTTGCCAGTTGCTGCAACGTCAGGAGAACGAGGCGGTGGTGAGCGCGCTGCTAAAGGCGCTGCACGATGCAGACCGGGATGTGCGGTGGCGTGCGGCATGGTTCCTGGGACAGGTGGGAGCGGGTAATGAGGCGGTGGTGAGCGCGCTGCTGGAGGCGCTGCACGATGCAGACTATGGGTTTCAGGCGGTTGTGCGGGGGAGTGTGGCATGGTTCCTGGGACAACTGGGAGCGGGTAAAGGGTCAGTCGTAAGCGCGCTGCTGGAGGAGCTGCTGGAGGCCATGCACGCTACAGACTGGGATCCGCGGGACTGTGTGGCAAAGAGCCTGGGACAGGTGGTAGCAGGCAATGAGTCAGTCGTAAGTGCCCTGCTGGAGGCGCTGCACGATGCAGACTCGGATGTGCGGGAATATGTGGCAGAGAGCCTGGGACAGGTGGGAGCGGGCAATGAGGCGGTGGTGAGCGCCCTACTGGAGGCCTTGCATGATGCAGACTCGAGTATGCGGTGGCGTGCGACAAAGAGTCTGAGACAACTGGGAGCGGGCAATGAGTCAGTCGTAAGCGCGCTGCTGGAGGCCGTGCACGATGCAGACTCGGATGTGCGCCGGCGTGTGGCAGAGAGCCTGGGACAGGTGGGAGTGGGCAATGAGGCGGTGGTAAGCGCCCTACTGGAGGCGCTGCACGATGCAGACT
>WNFI01667463.1_pt1 | contig 12630 bp, 13 predicted proteins | sample 5400471 | NCBI WGS metagenome assembly WNFI01 (sample SAMN13153348, study PRJNA577476) | soil metagenome | isolation source: 100 cm saprolite on Douglas fir-dominated hillslope | place: USA:California | collected 2013-09-17
CCGCTCGGCGATTTCAGCGTGTACTTGTCTTTATTGTTGTCTTTGTCTTGGGCGTAAACGGCCATGGCACCAAGGACGGCGACGGCGAGCACTGCGGCGGCGATCGGGATCGTAAACTTGTTTTTGCGCTTCATGGCTGAACCCTTTTTAACCAGGATTTCCATTTTGGCTTTTGGAGTGGGCAAAGCATATCACAGCCCCATTTCTTGATCCTCCGAAGCGCAGTTTTTCTGCGGGGCCTTCTTTTGCCGCTGCCAAGCGCCAAAAAAAACAGGGAGCGTGTCTTCGATGTCAGCAACCACGTTTTCAAAAAACAAACGTGGGCACCCGCGATTACCCGGCGACCCGGCCTACCGGCACGTCCTTGGGATAGTCGTCCGGAAGTTTGCCGCCTTCGGAATTGATGGTCATGCTCTCACCGTTCTTTCCGGTGACAGTGACCTTGGACTGCCCATCCTTACCGCTCTCTTCGACTTTTACATTCCCGTTCGAGTTGGATACGGTTTTGGACCGGTTGCAGCCCGCCATGAGAAGCACGAGAGATATCACGACGATTCGATGGATGAACATAGCGCCAGAAGTCTACATCGGGGTTGGCGACCCTTCAAAGCAGATTCCAGGAACATTGATGCGCGCGGCTCCCACACAGTCGGGACGGACGTATGAGGCACCCGGCTATGGGGTGACCTCGTAAACAACGCCCTGATTGGCAGCGCCGCCTTGCGTGGTCGTGCCGTAGAGACTGCCGGTAGAGTCCGCGGTCACGCCAGCACCCGGACTAGCGCCGTCGAGGCCGGAAAAGCTGTGCAGAAGACTTGGCCTCCAGGTGGTATTGACTTTGCTCAGGGCGTAGACGGTACCACGGCCACCCACGCCTCCGGTCGAGGTCGTGCCATACATGGTCGCTACGCCGCCGACGGTCGCAGTCAGCAGTTCGCCGATAGGGTTGAAGCCGAATTTGTTTGTCTCGTTGAAGCTATGGATGATCTTTATTTTGGGGAACATGTTATAGACTTCGCCATCAAACTTCCCTCCTCCATAGAACGTGGTGCTGTAACCCCACTCATTGAAACCACCGGCTATGAACTGGCCGTTTCGGCCCGTAAAAGCACGAAAACTGTAGGTGTCGCCGTCCAAGTCGAAGATGAACGTTGCGCCGTAATTGCGGCCACCGGCGTCCGTGGTTCCCCATAAAGCTCCAGGCTCACCTGCAACAAAGAACAGCTTAGCGATCGGGGCGCAACCGTCGGGCGACGGGTAACCAACATGGAAGGTGTGGAGGACAGTGAAACCGTGTGGCCCGCCCACGGGTAGCCTGAATAGTGTTCCGCAATTGTTGACGGGATCGCCGCCCAGGCTGGTCGTTCCGAACAGATTGAAGTTATCGTCGATGGCCAGGCCACCAACCGGGGAAGCTCCGTCGGTTCCTCCAGTGAAGTCGTGAAGGATGGTTTCGGTCCAGACGCCACCGGGCGAAGGGGAGAGCTCAAACACCGTCCCCTTACCAAACATGCCGCCGGTTTGTGTAACTCCGTACAGATTTCCGGCAGGGTCGAAGATTACGCCCGCAAAGGGCTGGCCGCCGTCGGTGCCACCGGTGAAGGTGTACAACACTTTCTGGGTTGCCGCTTGAATAGTGGAGATTGATAAGGTTAGGAACGTGAGAACCACAATCGCTTTCGCTCGCATGATTTCCGTCTCCCTGGATTGATGTCGCAGAGATGAACCCTAGGGGAAGGGTAGGTCGAGCAGTCTGCTAAGGCGAAGTGTTACCACTATTCCCGGAGAATTACAATGCGTATTTGTGGAGTGATTGTAACGAGTGAGATAGCGGCGAGCTAAACTAACTGCGCGACATTCCTCGCAAGATGCGAATTCCCGCTCTGTCCCGAGCGAAAAAGTTAAGGTGGGCCGCGCGCTGCGAAGAACAATTGCGAGCGTGTCTTCAGTGTCAGCACCCACGTTTCAAAAACCGAAACGTGGGGCACCCGCGATTAGCAGGGCCACCCGGCCTCTCGTGCTCCAGACGGCGCTCAACCAACTCACCCGTCTCCTTGTCCAGCATCGCAATCTGCTCGTAGCGCGTATGCAAATCACACCCTACAATCTTCATGTGCTCGGCTCCTTTCCTCCGAGCCCTGGTTGCTTGAGCGCACCAAGTCTACTCGGCGGCCTTGGAGCCGACACGGTTATCTAATCAGCCCACCCCGTCCAGGAACAGGTGATAAAGTGCAAGTGATGGTCACCGAACGTTGGTTCGGCACGAGTGGGATATATGGCTCAGACTCCGGGCGGCTATGTAGATGTGCCGTTTAAGATTCCGAGCGAAATTGCGGCAAAGCTGTCGAAGTTGGACGAAGTTGTAGAGGGCCTCAATGAACTCAAGGAAGCTGCCGAAGCGCTTTTAGATCGCATGCGCTCGAAGGTAACCGACTCCCATTACAAGCTGGTTGCCTACATCATTTTCACCAAAGGCTTCAAGACCTTTCAGGCTGCTCAGTTGCTCTGCCGCAGTGGGTATGGAAGCGATGCTCTATCGCTTTGCGCTTCGCTGTTCGAGAACATCATTGATCTCCTCTACATTGGTAAGGGTCCTGTTCGCCGAGCCATGCGCTACGAGCAGTTCGAGCAAGTAGAAAAATTCTATAAAGCCCGGAAGATTCTTAAGAAGAAGCGTCTCCCTCGTGGAGTGCGAAAAAGATATGTGGGGTACATGCGCTCCCTGACTCCACAAGTCGCCAAGCTACTCCAACATTTCCCCGACGATAACAAAGGCTGGTGTCAGAAATCGTTGTTTCAGCGAGCAAAGGCGCTGGGGGTACGCGCAGAACTCGATTACAACGAAAAATATTGGATCTACTGTGGTCACAAACACACGCTACCCATGGCGGTCTCCGGCTGGATGATTGACCTACCGGATGGAAGTTTGGACGTAACGTGCGGACCTGACGCGAAGGAGGCTTTCAACGCTGTCAAGGAATCTGCCGAGCTGTTTCTGCAACTCTGTTTTGTCATCGACGATATCTTTTCCACTTCATTAAAAACTGAAATCGAGAGCGCTCAGAGGAAGATTAGTGCCGCGGCTGAGGCGGTCAGGCAAAAGTATCCGGAACTTCTAAATTAATACTCGGAAGGTGAGTGTTTAGTCGGCATGGCCGAGTGCCCCAGGTGACTCGTGGGGTGCCCCAAGCATCGCGCATTTTTGCCATGTGTGGGTTCCGTCACCACCGGAATGCGTCGAGATCACAACCAAACTCCATGGTCACTACTCTGACCATTTGTCCTAAGAGTTCTTACCCTGACCGGTGAGTAGAGTGTCGTGGCTTATGTGACTTTCATGACTGATGCGGAGAGTATCGGCCTGCGGAGAATAATAGTGATCTCGATATGATTCCTGTGGAGCACAAACCCCCACATCGCAAAGTGTGCAGTGTGTGGGGCACCCGCCAGCAGTTTAGCGATCCATGGTCAGCGGCTAGGGCTCATCGCCGACACTCGTTCTCGAACCTGGCCCGCGACATTCAGAACTGCCCCTCCGAAGTACGTAGGCGCGGAACCCCATATGACATTGTTCGGGTAAACCGCAGCCACATCCCAGATAATGCCACTGCGCTGGCAACAGATTTGGGAAGGTGAAAGCTGCTGCTGCAATTCTTTCGCGACGAGATGCTCCTTGTCCCAGAACTGCACCACCCTTGGGTCGGAGATTCGAGCTTGCACCATCCCACTCGGTTTTGACCAATCAGTCGGCAGCATGGGTTCCCATACGACAAGGACGCGGATGGGTGCTGATGGATTCTGTTTCAATATCTCTTCGATTGCGGAAGACCCCCGCAAACAGTAGCTTCACGTCGGCGACAGCAGTAGCACCAAACGATTGCGGTCAGCCGCATTGTTGAACTCCCGTTTGAACTGATCGAGATTGCCAGACGTAAGCGATCTGAGCGGTGGCTGTCCCTGTGGACTGCGGCTCCAACCCCACAGATACCAGAAGACAAACAATGCGAGAGCGAGCGCCGCCACCGAGAGCGCGTATTTCAGATTTGCTCGCATGCTTACCTCAGCCTGCTACCAAGCTCGCGATGACTTGCGGGAAAAAAATAACCAGAAGCACTATCGCGGCTGCGATCCAGAACACAGCGATGCTGAGCCGACTACGTTTCTTGCATTGACCGCGACCGCGATATAGCTGCACAAAACCAACGATCAAGAGAACGGCTGCAAGACCAAGGAACCAGCCGCCATAAGACCGCGCCCAAAGGCTCAAGCTCGCTAAGCCCATTGCGCCGAGAAACCCAAAGGGCAGGCAGCACGCCAAAGTTGAAAGAGCAGCGATAACCGCTGCAATGGGCGTTGCTCGCTCTGCAACTCTCATAGTCCTTCCTTCGCTCTTGAAAGAGCAAGCCTAAGCATTTCCTCGGGCGGAACACCGCCGCTGTTGGCGTAGAGGCGACACGCCAGGCCGGTTGCATTCTTGTGGTTACGTTCCACATCAGCCCCGTTGACGCGGACGGTCGGCGAACCGGGGAACTCTAAGGTCTTAGCTGCGACTTCGCTGCTGACAGGTATTCCTTCAATGTCCGCCCGCAACGATTCCGACACCAGAATTTTCTGTATCCGTTCGACAGCGGGCCGGTAGTTCGGACAACCCGGAACGTAGAGAACTTCAATTCTCATTTCGTGACTACCCCTTCGAGCACCGGACAGGCAGAAGCAGTGTGACGCTTCCGACGCTTCAGTTCTTTGTTGCACTTTCGCAAGTCGGCCACCAGTTCCGATTCCAGCTTCTGGAGTTCGTGCATCTTGGCCCGAACGCCTACGAGTTTGCCTTTGAGAAATTCTCGCACTGATTCGCACGCTGCTACCTTTCGCGTACGCAGCTCAATCAATTCCCTGATCTCTCGCAGAGAGAAGCCCAGCTCATGCATCTGGCGAATGAAGTGAAGGTGCTCGATGTCGCCGGTCGTATATAACCGGAATCCTCCAGTGCTGCGGATGGCTTTGGGCAGAAGTTGGCGTTTCTCATAGAAACGAATCGCATCGACTGTCAGGGTCGTTCGCTTCGCTAGCTCGCCGATTTGCATGTCCGCCATCTCCACGTAGATCAGCATACACTCTGGAGTACGGTCCAGGGTCAATAGCCTGGTGCCACACAAATGGCGCATTTGCGATGTGTGGGTTCCGTCATCACCGGAATGCGTCGCAAACTCCATTGGTCGCTATTCTGACCATTTGTCCCAAGAGCTATTATCCCAACCGGTGAGTAATGCTGACGCACGGAGCGCAGTCTAGTGCAGCGCGGCTACTTTCGCGCGCACCTTTTGGAGGACGGCCGGGGGCAGCGTGTCGTAGCCTTGCGCTTGCGCGATTTCCTGACCGTATCCGTATACCCAGGTTAAATATTCGTTGACGGCATAGCTCCGCTGCAGGTCTTGCGGATGCACGGGCACGTAAAACCAGGTGAAACTCACAATTGGATAACTTTCCTTGCCGGGCGCGTTCGTCAGCGAAACGCGAAAATCGTCCGTGATTTTCGATTCCATCGCCAAGGCCGTATCACTGATGCTCTTCGACGATGGCTTCACATACTCTCCGGCAACGTTGCGAATTCGCGCGATTGATAACTCGGATTTCTCCCCACAACGGAGCTCCGCATATGCGATGGCCCCCGAGGTCTTGGCGGCTTTGGCCAGCATATCCGGACATTGGCTGAAAGCGGCGCCCACCGGCCATTTTGGCGAAACAGTCTTTCCGACCCTGGCCCGGAATTCTGGGCTGACTTTAGAAAGGTAATCGGAAAAAATGTAGTTCGACCCTTTTCCGTCCGTGCGGTGCAACACCTTGATCGGCATATCCGGAAGCTTGACGTCAGGATTCAGTTTGGAAATTTCCGGGTCGTTCCACGAGGTAGTTTTTCCAAGGTAGATATCGGCCAGCACAGGCCCGGAAAGGCGAATGCTCGTCGTGCTGCCTGGTACGTTGTAGAAGACTGCAATACCAACCAGCACCGTGGGCAATTCCACGACCGCGTGCTTCGCCTCTTTCAACTGCGTTTCGGGAATCGGCGCATCACCGCCGCCAAGATCTCCTCCGGATCCTGAAAGAACACGGTTGGCACTTTCGCCGGTTCCCACCGCGAGATAACGAAGCTGCGTTTCAGGGTGCAACTTGTGGTACTCGTCGCCCCACAACGAGTACAGCGGCGCCGGCATGGTCGATCCGGTGGCAACCAGCACCATCTGCGTTTGCGCCAGGCCGGTGGGGGATAGAATTGTTAAAGAGATAGCCAGCATCGCGATCAGGGAGAAGGCAGACTCAGCACAATTTTTCACGGAAGCTTTATCCTCGTGATTAGAGACGCAGAGAATCCGGAATTCCGAGTTCAACTCTGTTTGCGCAAGCCACTTGCCGGCCGCCAGGCGCAGGACACCGTTGTTCATGATCGCCAACCTGCTTCAGGCGTTATCACCTCGGTGGTTGCACTGATGGGAGCATAGTTCCTCGGTTGACGCCAGTCCCGACCTGGTTTCCCGCTTTCCCCTAGCCATCAGTCCTAACAAACTCGGGGACAGGGTAAATCAACCGGGGGAGTTCTCTAAGTGACGACTCAGGGTACCGCGTCCAAAGCTCTGCTTGAGCGGGGGTTTCCTGTCGCGGCCCCCCCACATCCCAAACCCCGCTTTTTCTTAGTTCCTCCCTGCGAGCCACTTTGTTTCGACTGCTTTCGCTTTCTTTCGAGATGTAGTATTCTGCCATTCGCATGGCGAAGAATATCCGGACCTCGTTTCTCTATTTAATGCTCTTGGCTGCTGGGGTAAGTGCAGCCCAGCAATCTCCTATCGGTTACAAAACCGCTCCCGATGCCGACAGCAAGAAGACCATTCTGCTGAAGGACTTTCATCCCGAGACCGCGCTGCACGCCGCCAAGCACGAGATCAATCGCGCGAAGTTCCCGGTCTTCGATGTTCACAATCACACCAACGACGCCCGCGGCATTGGAGACCGCGTCGATCCGAAGGAATTGGTCGAGCGCATGGACCGCCTCCATGTGAAGACGATCGTCATTCTCACCGGCGGCTGGGGCGACGATTTGCAGAAGCTGATCGACACCATGGTCAAGCCCTATCCCGGACGCTTCATGGTGATGACTCAGATCGACTGGAGCAAAATCGACGATCCCGACTTCAGCCAGCTGATGGTCGCGCAGTTGGACGATTCTGTAAAACGCGGAGCCCGCGGCCTGAAGATCCTCAAAGAACTCGGCCTTGGAGTGCGGGACCAGAGTGGCAAACTCATCCCCGTCGACGACCCGCGCCTCGATCCGGTGTGGGAAGAATGCGGACGCCTCGGGATCCCTGTCTTCATTCACGTGGCAGATCCCGAAGCCTTTTTTCATCCCATCGACGCCAGCAACGAGCGTTACGAAGAATTGATCGAGCATCCGGACTGGAGTTTCTATGGGCCACAGTTTCCTACACTGCCGGAGCTGATGGCGCAACGCGATCGCATGTTCGCCAAACATCCGCACACGACGTTCGCCGCGCTGCATTTTGGTAGTTGGCCAGAGAACATCGACTTCGTTGAGCAGACGCTGGTGAAATTTCCCAACGTGATGATCGAGACCGGAGCCCGCGAAGGCGAACTGGGACGGCAGCCACGACGGGTGCGGGCGCTATTCCTGAAGTATCCCGACCGCATCATGTTCGGCACCGATGAAGGCGCGTCGGAACAGATGTATCGTAACTATTTTCGCTGGCTCGAAACCGAAGACGAATACTTTCCGTACGCTCAGTTTCCAGCGCAGGGCCGGTGGATGATCTATGGCCTGGGGCTGCCGGACGAATTACTGGAGAAGGTCTATCACACGAATGCGGAGCGGCTGTTCGCGCAGTTCAAAGGCGTTTCAGGGCAGAGATAAGAATCCACCACGGAGGCACAGAGACACGGAGAAAGACAAGAAAAAGGAGTTGCTTTTCTCCGCGTCTCGGCGGTAGATGTTGGGGTTAAGCTTGACAACCTCCCCCGCCATCGACGAAAGTTACTAAACGAAACAAAACGAAAGATCACTTTTTATGCCCTCCGACGGCTTGTTTAACGAAGAACGAAGACGCGCGATCCTCGCCATGCTGCACCAGGACGGACGCGTACTGGTCAAGGATCTGGCGCGCCATTTCAAGATTTCCCAGATCACCATCCGCAAGGATCTGGAGATTTTGGACAGTCAGGGCGTAGTCCAGCGTACCCACGGAGGCGCACTGCCGGTACAAGCGGGCGCTCTGCTCGATCCGACGCTGCGCGAAAAAGAAAAGCTCCACACGACGACGATCGCGCGGGCTCTGAAAGACATGTCGCGGCTCACGGTGATCACGAACGCGATCAACATCGCCGCCGAACTGGCGGGCACGCACATCGAAGTGATGCTGACGGGCGGGACGCTGCGTAAGAATTCGTTTTCGCTGGTCGGACCGCTGGCGGAACAGACGCTGCACCAACTCAGCGCCGACATTTTATTTCTCGGCGTGGATGGCTTCGACACGCGGACGGGGCTGTTCACTCCGAACCTGCTGGAAGCACAGGTCAATCGTGCCATGGTCGAGATCGCCCGCCGCACGGTTGCGGTCTGCGATTCCAGCAAGTTCGGAAGACGCAGCTTATGCAACATCATGCCAGTCACGGCCGTGCATGAAGTCGTCACCGACAAGCTCATTCCGAAATCCGACTTGCGCGCCCTGAAAGAGGCGGGAGTGAAAGTAACCCTCGTTTAAGGACATCCGGACAAGCAATGAATCCAACCGACATTTCGACCGAGTATGGTGCGCACACGCTGAGCGAGATTCTTTCTCAGCCCCAATGCTGGAGCGCGTGTCTGCGACAACTGGCGTCCAGCGCGGAGTTCCAGGCAGCCGTGAAAATGGCCCGGCCCGGCGCCGAGTGGATTCTTGCAGGCTGCGGAACCAGCCATTATCTCGCCCAGGCAGCCGCCTCGGCGTTCAATCAGGTGGGACTTGCTGCGCGCGCGGTGCCGGCCTCCGAGATCCTTCTTTACCCCGCGTTAACCCTCCCTCCCGGACGCGACTATGTTCCCATCATGATTTCGCGTTCCGGCCGCACCTCGGAAGTCGTGCGCGCCGCCCGCCTGCTCGAACAGCAACGCAACCTGCGCACGATCGCCATCACCTGCGCCGACGGCCAACCGCTCGAAACGGAATCCAGCCTTACGCTCAAACTGCTGGACGCCGACGAGCAAAGCACCGTGATGACGCGTTCGTTTACCTCGATGTTGCTGGGCCTTCAGTACCTCGCCGCGCAGGTTGCAGGTGCGAAAGACCTCGCGCACAGCCTGATCAGTCTTCCCGAGGAAACCGCGCCGCTCCTGGAAGCTCTTCCGCAGCGCGTGCACTCGTTTGTCGAAGCGCGCAGTTTTGACGACTGTGTTTTTCTAGCGCAGGGACCGCTGTTCGGAATCGCCTCCGAATGCATGTTGAAAGTCACAGAATCCTCCTGCACGTACGCCCAGGTATTTCATTCCTTAGAGTTCCGGCACGGTCCGCGGTCGATTGCGGGGCCGGAGACGCTGCTCGTGTTTCTGATCTCGGAATCTTCCTACGATGCCGAAGTAGACTTACTGGAAGAGATGAAAAAGCTGGGCGCAGCCACGATGGTCATCGCCAATGAAGTGGATGAGCGCGTCCGCAAGGCTGCCGACCTGGCCATTGAACTCAGCTTGAAAGTTCCGGAATACGCGCGGCCCGCCGCGTACACGATTGCGGGACAACTTTACGGCGTTTACAACGGACTGAAAAAAGGACTCAATCCCGATTCTCCAAGAAATCTGTCACGGGTTGTGGTGCTCGAATAGATCGGCACTTAGCACTTGGCATCCAGCATTTAGCCAAAGCGGACTCCAAAGGCCTGCCTCTTGTCCATTCTCGACATTGCCATCGCGGGAGAGATCAATCTTGATTTGATCCTCTACGGCTTGCCGGAGCAGATACCGACCGAGCGCGAGTTGTTGGCCAGCCGGTTCAGCATGACGCTGGGAAGTTCGTCCGCGATCGTAGCGCACAATCTCGCGGCGCTCGGCAGCCGGGTGGGATTCGTCACGAAAGTGGGCGACGACGAGTTGGGAAAACTGGCGCTCGCACGTCTCTTCACTGCCGGAGTCGATGTAACTCGAGTCGTACGGTCGGAGGGCGCTGGCTCTGGCGTAACCGTGATCCTTCCACACGAACGGGACCGCCACATACTGACATATCTCGGCACGATCTCCGAGCTGCGGTTGCAGGATCTCGACCTCGATTATCTGGCTTCCGCGCGGCATTTTCATATGTCGTCTTTGTTTTTGCAGCGCGCCTTGGCAGCCGATGTTCCGGCGATTTTCGAGCGAATGAAAAGCTCCGGTCTCACGACTTCGCTCGACACCAACGACGATCCCGACGATCGCTGGGACGGCGTATTGGACGCCACTCTTCCGCATGTCGATATTCTCCTGCCCAACCAACGCGAAGCGCGCACGGACGACCTTCCGACTGCAGTCAAACGTTTGTCGGCACGCGTGAAGACTCTCGTCGTGAAGCTGGGCGCGCGCGGAGCGATGGCGGTCCAGGAAGGGCAGCGCTTTGCTGCGCCCGCAGTAAGTGTGCAGGTCGTCGACCCAGTGGGTGCCGGCGACAGTTTCGACGCCGGATTCCTCCATCGGTTCGTGCGCGGCTTCGACCTTGAAACCTGCCTGACCTTCGGGAATCTCTGCGGAGCGTTCTCCGCTACCGCTTGCGGCGGAACAGAAGCATTTCGGGATGTACGAGCGATGAAGGAATTCTTGAGGAATCAGGGCGTTTCTGGATGAGAGAGACTCGGCAAGCAGCGACTCGTCCGAGCAATTTGGATCAAGGAATGGGGTGGGAAACGGGAATCGAACCCGCAACCGCCGGAGCCACAGTCCGGTGCTCTGCCAGTTGAGCTATTCCCACCGCAGAGACTGATTATAGCAAGTAGAAGCGGGGCGGGCCGGCGCGTCCTGCAGCAGCCGTTCGAAATTTTGGATGTTCAGACTGAAGGGCCGCTGACAGCCGCCGGTTCGATCTCTGCAGAATGGCTATCGCAAAATTCTCCCCATTGACAGATCATGGTCGGGTGACCATTGCGCTGGCGATTCCGATCGCCACGTAGCTTCCACGCCAGGTTCTGCGCTATGTCCCAGTCTCCAAACCCAGCCTCGCCGCAGCAGGTGGCGCCTCTGCTCGCGTTGGCCACTGAGTCGCTTCGGGCCGGGCGACCAGCCGATGCGATTGCGCCGTTGCGCGATGCTGCGCTGCTGCAGCCGTCCAATGCCATTCTCCACCACGATCTCGGCCTCGCCTGCCTCGAAGCCGGCCACATACCGGATGCTATCGCGGCATTGCAGCGGGCCATCGCGAGCAACCCGCGCTATGCCGATGCACATTTCCGCCTGGGAATCGCCCTGGAGAAGTTGGGCGACATCGGCGCGGCAATCGTTGCGTATGACCGCGCCACTGAGCTGCTCCCATCCCTGACCGAGGCATGGTACCGCGCCGGCGGGCTGGTCTACACACTGGGCCATCGCGACGAGGCGATCGGCTGTTTCCGCCGCGCGGCCGCGACCGGAGGTAAGACCAGCTTTGGCCGCCTGGGCAAAGCGCGCGCGCTGCTCACCGAGGATCGCAATCAGGAAGCCGAACTGGTGCTGCGAAAGACGCTGGCGCTCGATCCGGGGAACGCCATGGCGCATGATCTCCTGGGCAATCTGCTCTCTGAGTTCGGCCGTTTCGACGAGGCCCGCGAATGCTTCCAACGCGCCATTGCGATCGCGCCACTGTTGGCGGGAAGCTACTACGATCTGGTCCGCAGCCGCCGCGTCACGAGCGATGACGAAAGTCTGGTTCCACGGATGGAAGCCGCCCTGGCCACGCCGGGGCTGGAAGCGGCGCAACGCCTGCGGCTTCACCTCGCGATCGGCAAGGCGACGGACGATCTCGGCGACTACGCCCTGGCGATGCAGCATTTCGACGCCGCGGACGCCGTCCGTCGGGGTTCGGGGGCCTTCGACTCGGCCGCGTTTTCCTTTGAGATCGACCGACTGATTGCCCGCTGCACACCGGAATTGATGGCGCGGGCGCCCGAACTCAGCAGCTCCGATGCGACGCCTGTGCTGATCCTCGGCATGCCGCGGTCCGGCACAACTCTGGTCGAGCAGATCGTCTCCATGCATCCTGAGGTCGGGGCCGGCGGCGAGTTGAATTTCTGGAACGAGCGCGGCGTGGCGTGGCACCGCTCCGATGCTCACGGGAATGCTGCCTCCGGAAACGAGACGCCGTTCGTCGCTACGGAATTCATGGTCAAGGCGGCGGCAGACTATCTCGGCGTGCTGCGCGCGATCGCGCCGAAGGCGGCGCGAGTGACTGACAAGATGCCCTTCAACTTCCTCTGGGCCGGGCTGATCCACCTGGCATTCCCGCGCGCCATCATCATCCATTGCCGCCGCGCCGCAGTCGATACGGCGCTGTCGATCCATCAAACTCATTTCCATCCGGGACTGGCGTTTCCGACCGGAGGCGCCGAACTGGTCGCATATTTCCGCGACTACCAGCGGATCACCGACCATTGGCGGAG
>WNFI01207059.1_pt1 | contig 12629 bp, 11 predicted proteins | sample 5400471 | NCBI WGS metagenome assembly WNFI01 (sample SAMN13153348, study PRJNA577476) | soil metagenome | isolation source: 100 cm saprolite on Douglas fir-dominated hillslope | place: USA:California | collected 2013-09-17
TGGGAGGGTCCAATGATGGGCAGGATTTCGCTGGCATAGCGCCGCGTCATGCGTTCGAGCTCGCTCTTGGACATGCGCTTGGGGTCGCAGATTACGCCACCCTTCGCGCCGCCAAACGGAACGTTCACGGTCGCGGTCTTCCAGGTCATCCAAGCCGCCAGCGCCTTCACTTCATCCAGTGTGACGTTGGGATGGAAGCGGATACCGCCCTTGCCTGGCCCGCGCGACACGTTGTGCTGCACGCGGAAGCCGGTGAACACCTTTACCTGGCCGTTGTCCATCTTCGTGGGCAGGGAAACTTCCAGTACGCGCTTGGGGGTGCGCAAAATCTGCCGCAGGCCGGGATCGAGCTTCAAGAACTCGGCCGCCATGTCAAACTGAATCTGCGCGATGCGGAAAGGATTCAGGTCCTCGCGGGGAGCAATGCGGGGCACCATGGGAGGTACGCCTATCTGTCTTGTTGGGGCTGTGGGCTTTGCGACCGTGGCCATTGGCGTCGGTCCTTTCTTCTACTCGACTTGTCTAAGCAACTCTGTTTTCACTTGGCCCAAGTTCAAAATCCGCTGAACAGAATTTCTGCCTATCCGTTCGCGGCAAATTTTTTCACGTTCACGGCGTATGCCTCGCGGCAGGCGAGGGAGCAGAAGTGCAGAAGCTTGCCCCCTTCCCGCAACGGAATGGAAAGTGTCTCATCCATGTGCATGCCGCACACCGGATCGCGCACCAGACGGCGAGCTGGGACCGGAGCCGGAATCCCGGTAGGGCCATCCGCAGTTTGTGACGCAGGAGCTTTGCCATTCCGGAGCATGCCGCCGACGATGCGCCGCAAAAGCCGCACGCCCCAGGAAACGACGAGCAGCCAGAACAGAAATCGCAAGACGCGAGCGAGAAAGTTCATTTGTATGATTGTGTGCTAAACGGCCCCTTTTGCCTAATAACCCTCGCGGCGCCGTGAGGCGAGTGTATGCAAGGCGAAAAGGGCCAGTCAAACGAAAAGGTGTGATTTCAAGGGGTTGCGGGGCGAATGGGATAGGAGAGAAGACAGCTTGAAGGCATCGAAAATCAAAGTAAAGTAAAGATAATAAAAGACTTATCAGAAGATTTGGCCCTTCCAGAGAGGAATGGGGGTTGGGCCGAAAATTTCTCACTTATGAAGCCGGGATCCGGTCAATGCCCATGTATGGGCGCAAGACCTCAGGAATCTGGATTGATCCATCCGGCTGTTGATAATTCTCCACCACAGCGATCCAGGTGCGGCCAACGGCGAGCCCGGAACCGTTTAGGGTGTGAACGAAGTCGCTTTTGCCGCCACCTTTGGGTTTGAAGCGAATGCCGGCGCGGCGGGATTGAAACGCTTCGCAATTCGAGCAGGAAGAAATCTCGCGGAATTCGTTGCTGGAGGGCAACCAGACTTCAATGTCGTATGTTTTTGACGAGGCAAAGCCCATGTCGCCGGTGCAGAGCAGCACCGTGCGATAGTGCAAACCAAGTTTCTGAAGAATTGCTTCCGCATTTCGTGTAAGAGCCTCTTGCTCTTCGTAGCTTTTGTCCGGATGCGTGAATTTGAAGAGCTCGACCTTCTGGAATTGATGCTGGCGGAGGATCCCGCGGGTGTCTTTTCCAGCGGCGCCGGCTTCGGAACGGAAGCAAGCCGTCCAGGCGGTCACGAGGATGGGGAGTTTTTCTTCGGGAATGGTTTCGTCTCGATACAGATTGTGGAGCTCGACTTCGGAAGTCGGCGTAAGCCAAAAGTCAGTGTCCTGGATCTTGAACAGATCAGCGGCGAATTTCGGCAACTGGCCCGCGCCCGTGAGCGACGCGGTGTTCACCAGAAAGGGCGGCAGGATTTCCGTGTAACCGTGCTCGCGCGTGTGGACGTCGAGGAAGAAATTCGCGAGGGCGCGCTCAAGGCGGGCTCCCCAGCCTTTGTAGACGGCGAAGCGCGCGCCTGTTATTTTCGTCGCGGCGGCGAGGTCGAGAATACCAGCGCGCTCGCCGACTTCCCAATGCGGCTTGGGCTGAGAATCAAACTTAGGCGGCGTGCCCCAACGGCGAATCTCCACGTTTTCCGCGGCACTGTGCCCGACCGGCACACTGGAGTGAGGAAAATTCGGAACCGTGAGCAGAAACTCCTCTTGTTTCCTCGTCAGCTCGACGGCTTGGAGGCTCTTTTCCTTAATCGGCTCCGCCAAGGCCTTCATTTGGGCGATGATGGCATCCGCATCGCGATTTTCTTTTTTCAGCCGCCCAATCTCTTCGCTAGCCTCGTTGCGTCTTGCCCTTAACGCCTCCGCCTCTGTAATCAGCTCACGCCGTTCCTTATCCCGTGCACGGAATCCCTCCAGGTGAAGCGCAACCCCGCGCTTTTTCGCCATCTCGGCGAATAGGTCCAGGTGATCGCGGAAGTAATTCAAATCATGCATGGTCAGAAGAGGATACCGTAATCCGCATGACGCTTGTAGCGCCGGATTGCGTGTAGCTCTCGCGGAGGAAGATTGCTATTTCGCTCGCGGGACTTCGCTCATCAATTGGTGAATGTTCCTCTCGGAATCGCGGAACGCTGCCATCCAAAGATCATACGTGGGCATCGGCGCGATCAGGCGCGGCGGCGCAAAAATTTGGACACCCAACTCGACGAGACGCTGATAAGCCACATTCAGATCTGGAACGCGGAAGTAGAGGATGGAGCTGGGATGATCGAATTCCGGCGATTCTGCGCGCCCCAGCATCAGCCGCACTCCGGCACAATCAAAGAAAGCCAGATTCGGCACGGTGAAAAGCAGCGGCAGACCCAGCACATCACGGTAGAATGCCGTGGCACGCTGGAGATCTTGCACGTTGATGGAGATTTGGCCGATATTGACGATTCCAAGGTTTAACGGCGTGCCGCTCATAGGGAATTTACCTCCAAGATCAGATTTGTTAGCATAGCTAACTAAATTGTATGACGGATGTCAAGTCCAAACGTCTTGCGGGCGGGAAGACTTTCGAGACCGCCGACCGGCTCCACTCCGCGGCCATCCATCTGCTTCGCCGGCTGCGGATGCGCGACCGCGAAAGCGGCATTGGCCCGGCGCAGCTCTCGGCCCTGTCGGTGCTTGTCCTGGGAGGTGGCCCACGCTCCTTGGGCGAGCTTGCGGAGATTGAGCAAGTCCGTCCGCCGACCATGAGCCGCATCGTCGCTGGCCTCGTGCGCGCAGGCCTTGTGCGCCGCAGAAAAACAGAAGATGGGCGACGCGTGCGGCTTCAGGCGACCGCGAAAGGAACCAGGATCCTTCAGGAGGGCCGACAGCGCCGCGTGGAATCGCTGGCGCGCGCTCTCTCATTTCTTTCGAGCGAAGACAGGGGGAAATTGCGTGAATTGATCGAGCATCTCGAAAAAGTGATTCGACATCTCTGACACTGGAGCTTCTTCGGAAGTACTTCCGTACCAAAAATGCGTCCGCGGCCGCAGCGTGAAGTACTGGAAAGAATGAACCGAGCGAGCTATCGATGATGAAACTGGTGGCGAGCAATCTATACGGGTAGTCAGTCAGGTTAAAGCATCCTCCCCCCCACGCCCGAGCGGCCGGTCCCCCCACCGGCCGCTCATTTTTCTAGCCCGGTGTTACCTCGCATTTCTCACCAATGATTCACCAATCAAGGACTAACGGGCTGAATCATGGCTTCTTCCGCAGGTTCCGGCGCTACGCATATCCTGCCGTAGACCACAAGCCGGGTGGATTGGACTATGCGGACGAGTCGGGGGGAGTTATCAGGGCTAAAACTCCGGAGTTGGCCGAAAGAAGCTCGGACGGGGGCTGCATCCGGGGCTAAAGCGTGTACAAGCTGTAGTAAGAAAATAAGAAAAGGGGGCTGGTGCAAGCCCCCTTTCATAATTGACGCCCCAAAACCGGCTACCGAGTCGAGGATCGGTTCCGGCCACCCCGGGAAGCCAATCTTTTATGTTGAGAATCAGAGAGCAAACCGCATGCCAGCAAAGAGTGTTCCACAGGAAACTATCGATTTGATTGAAATCACGGCGGTTAGCTTCACGAGCGGTCGAAAAAGCACGATGCCCAGTGGGGCAAGTATACAAAATCCCACAGAATGACGGTGGGACTCTCCAATCTTTGGGAGCGCTACCTCAGAAAGTATGATCAGCGGTGGAAGGGGTACATGACTTCATGTCGGCGCATCCATTTCCACAGGATTGCCTTCCAAAAGAGTCGGAGTCTAGCTTCACCGGCGGACTGCCTGCATCTTCTACACGCCGATGGCGGAGCGCAGGGCGCTGGCGACGGATTCGCTGAAACGCTGGACATCGGCTTCCTGTTCGGCCTCGACCATAACGCGGGCGAGCTGCTCGGTGCCGGAGTAGCGCAGGACGACACGGCCATTGTCGCCAAGCGCGGATTGCGCTTCGGATAAGGCGCGGGAGACCTCCGGAAGCGTTTCAAGAGGTGGTTTCGAGCGCACCTTCACATTGACGATAAGCTGCGGATAATCCTTGAGACCTTTGACGAGCGATTCAATTTTGCCGCGCATAGAGACAAGCGAGGCAATCTTGACCGCCGTGAGCAGGCCGTCGCCCGCCGGGCTGTCCTCTAGAAATATGATGTGGCCGGATTGTTCACCGCCAAGAACGTTGCCGCTTCGGAGCATTTCTTCGAGCACGTAGCGATCGCCGACATCGGCGCGGGCGAGCGCGATATTTTCGCGGGCCAAAACCCGCTCCAGGCCCAGGTTGGACATGGACGTCGCGACAACGCGGTCCCCTTTGAGCTTATTCTGAGATTTGAGGAACCGCGCCGCCGCAAGAAGCACGCCGTCGCCATTCACGATTTTTCCGGTTTCGCAGACGAAGAGCGCGCGGTCGGCATCACCGTCGAAGGCCACACCCAGCCGCGCTTTCTCAGCGACGACGCGTTTCTGCAAGCCCTCCAGGTGCAGCGAGCCGCAGCCCGCATTAATGTTGCGGCCGTCCGGTGAAACGCCCATCGCCACAACCTCTGCGCCCAGCGAACGAAACAGCTCCGGGCCAAGCCTGTATGCCGCGCCATTGGCGCAATCGAGAACGATTCGGAAACCGCTAAGATTCGCTCCAGGAATAAACCGTTTCCGCAGAAAGGTGAGATACTCAGCGTCAAGAGATGCATCAGCGGTAAGAGCTGCCGGATTCTTTGGCGCGGCTTCGCTCCGGTGCTTCAAGATGCCTGCTTCCAGCTGTTCTTCAACGGCGTCGGGAAATTTCATCCCGGCATGCGAAAACAGCTTCACGCCGTTGTCTTGAAACGGATTGTGCGAAGCGGAGATGACCACGCCGGCTTGAAAATCATTTTGGCGAACCAGGCAAGCCACGCCGGGAGTGGTAATCACGCCGGCAAAGGCAACGCTGGCGTCAGCCTGAGCGAGACCCCCCGCCAGCAATGAGGCGATATGCGGGCCGGATTCTCGAGTGTCCATGCCGATGAGGACATGAGCTGCGCCGTGTTCGCGCTTGAGGTACGCGCCGAGAGAGCGTCCGGTGGCATAAAGAGTGGCGTCATCCAGCGGCGGCGTGCCCGGGACGCCGCGAATTCCGTCGGTTCCAAAAAACTCTTTGGCCATTCGAGGAAGCCTGCTTCTCCAGTGTGTGTACGGCCCGGTCGCAACCCAATTCCTTGGGACGATCTCAGCAAAGCTTAACACACGTAAAACGGCGACTTTACGGCCCCGTCCCGCGGATGCCTTTTGCATAAACGCGATACATAGGGAGCCGTTACAATCAAATCTTTCGATTTGCCGCCTCAAAACAGTTTCACACGACGCCGCAAACCGTTCGCGGGAGTGTGTTAACGTGTAGCTCCGGAGCCGCTCGTGTCCGCCACGCCTACGCCGCCATCCATCGTTCGCTTCACCAGTTCAAACTTCAGTATGCGAGTGATCGCGGCGGCCATCATTCTGCTCTTCTTCTATTACGCCGCGGGCGTGGTGATCACCCTGCTGCTTTCGATTTTGTTGGCCTACTTCCTCGATCCGGCAGTGGAATTCCTAGAAAGAATGAGTCTGCCCCGGACGCTGGGCGCGATGGTGATGGTGCTAATCCTGATCGCCGTGCTGGCCGCAGTCGGCTATGGGCTGTGGACGCGGACCGCGGATTTCGCCGCGAACTGGCCGAAATACGGTAGTGTCCTGCGGCAGGCGGCCGGTGCCGTGGAAGGCAAAATCAAGGGCATCGAAGGGCAAGTTTCGCAGATTGCGCCGGAGCAAGGCGCGCCATCCACGGCGACCGTGCGGACGGAACCCAGTATCGTTCGCACGCTGATTTTCCGCGGCATTGGCTCGCTGTATGCGCTGATTCTGGAAGTTACGTTCGTGCCCTTCCTGGTGTTTTTCATGCTTGCTGAGAAGCGCGAGGTTTGGCACGGGACGTTGCAACTCTTTCCCGCCTCGCGGCGCACGCAAGTCAAGGAAACGCTGGAAGATTTGCGCGACGTCCTGCGCAATTACCTCGCGGGAATGAGCGTCGTGACGCTCGTGGTAATCGCGACGAGCAGCCTGTTTTTCTGGATCATCGGGATGGACTATCCCATCCTGGCGGGAATCGCCTCAGGACTGCTGAACATGGTGCCGTACATCGGCGCAGTAATGGCATGGCTTCCCGCCTTTATCATCGCGCTGGCAAAGTGGAGAACGCTCGGGCAGTTTGTTCTGATTGCCGCGACGCTGACGACCATCCATGTTTTGGCGATCAATCTGATAGCTCCGAAACTGGTGGGCCGCCGCGTGCGCTTGAATGCCGTGGCCATCACCATCGCACTGCTCTTCTGGGGCTGGGTGTGGGGCGGCATGGGATTGGTTCTGGCTATTCCCATCACCGCGGCGCTGCGCGTGATCTGCGATCATACCGAATCGTGGAAACCGATCGGGCGCTGGCTCAGCGCTTGAAATCTAAATGTAGAGGGCGACTCGTGACTGGTGACTGGCGGAAATTTCCCCATGTTACAAGGCTTCTTTCTTGGATTGCCGTCTGCATGCTGGTGGGTTCGCTTGGGGCGCCGGCAGTCCAAGCGTGGGGTTGCAAAGGTCACCAGACCGTGGCCTTGATTGCGGAGAAACATTTGACTCCTGAAGCGCTTCAATTGGTTCAGAAGCTTCTTGGCGACAACCCGATAGATCCGATGCTTAGACGCTGGTGCGGCAATGCCACCACGGACCTGTTAGTGGATGCCTCCACCTGGCCGGATGATATACGCAATGAGCGCAAGAACGGTCCCTGGCATTACATCGATATTCCCCGCGGGAAACACAACGGGGACCTGGAAGGATTCTGCGGTACCGAAGGATGCGTGACGCGCGCGATCGAAGAGCAGCGCGCCGTCCTAAAAGACAAGTCCGCTGATTCCCTGAAGCGCGCCGAGGCACTACGTTACGTCATCCACTTTGTCGGCGATCTGCATCAGCCCCTGCACGCCATCACCAATGCCGACAACGGCGGAAATTGCGTGCCGGTAAAATATTTTCACCATGAACCGCTCCCCAACCTGCTCCATCCGGAGCGCGAAGACTATTCACCCAATCTTCACCAGATCTGGGACACGGAAATTGTCGAACGCGACATGGAAATCTCCAGCCCCCTCCGGTACGCCGACGAACTGGACGAAAAGTTTCGCTCAATGAGCGTTGCCTGGGAAGCGGCAGGGGTCCATGTGAACAACTGGGCCTGGGAGAGCCACGAGCGAGCGGAGACCGCCGTCTACGATGCCTTCCCGGAAAAAATCGGCATCGAACCGGACATGAAATTAAAAAGCTGCGCCGAAAAAAGTCACATGGGAAGGCGAATGTTCGAGAAGCATCTTGCCGTCGGCGAGCTTTATCAAAGCAACGCCGCCAAAGCCGCGGAGACCGCACTTGCGGAAGCGGGCGTGCGTCTGGCGATGATTCTGAACGATGCAGCCAAGGCTGCCAACTAGCATTCTTCCGTCAGGGTTTCGGTGCGGTACTTTCCCCGGCCGGAGCAGACCCGCCAAGCGATTGGATATAGCGCACCAGCTGCCAGCGCTGCGGTTCCGGCAGCTTCGACCAAACTGGCATTCCCTTTCGAACGACACCATTCGTCAGGATCCAGAAAATAGCGCCTGGCGTGGCGCCCTGAACTTCCGCAGCGTGGAGGCTTGGCCCCCTCTTACCTTCTCGCCCCGCGTTACCATGGCATTCGGCGCAGTGCTGTTCAAAGAGAATGGCCCCGGCAGCAACTGCGTCCGGATCATTCTGCAGCGGATTAGCGCGGCGCCGCGCTTTTTCCGGGGCCTTTTGCAATTCCGCGTAGACGGCCGGATCGTACTTGGGCGCTGCGCCAGCAGGTGGTTTATCGGCGTTCCGGCTCTGCGCTAGGACGACAGACACCGCAAGTAGCGTAACGCAAATGCCAAGCGCCGCAGCGATGGCCCTCACTGGCGGCCTCCAAAGAGCCGGCTAACCATCGAACCAAATCCGGTTATTTCCCGCGTGACGCCCCAGCGCAGCAGGAACTGGTGGCTGTTGTCGTTCAGTCCGAAGCCAGGCGAAATCCGCAGCGCCCAGCCGGATGGTAAATTCCAGCCAAGAACGGGCGCCAGGTAATGCGATGTATCGTGTAGGCCAAAACTGTGACGGTCGCCCAGGCCGCCGTACATTTCGACTCCGCCAATGAAGTTTTGCGGGCAGAGCGTGCAGCGGCGCGCGGCGGCCTTCAAAGCCAACGGACGGCTGGCCCCCAGGGCATAGCCGAATTCCCACGGTGAATTCGAAAGATTCTTGGCAGCGACGGTGTTCTCCGTGAAGTTCCACCCCTTGAACGTGCTGGACAGGATGAGCTTCAACTCTATCTCATGGATGTGCTCTTTGCGCGCCTCCGCATTCGAAACCAGGAAGTCCGATTCCACGTCGTGGCCTTCGCCTTCTTTGAGGATTTTGTCCGCGCCGTTCTTGTTTTCAAACTCGGCATAAAGGACCGGATTGATGAAGTGTTCGCGCTTCAGCGGCCGAAAGCGATTCTCCCAGCGGAAACCCGTGAATATCGTGCTGTCGTTGAACGTGGTCTGGCCCTCCAGGTAGAACTCCGTCGTCCACCAAGCAGTGGCGCCATATTCGAACTCGGCCCAGTAGGCGTGAAAGTCATTTCCATTTCGCTGCGTCCCAAAGGTGGAGAAATACTCGATCTCCAGGTTGCCGGGCTCTTCGAGATAGTGATCATAAGCAACAAAGTAAGGATTCTCCTGGGCGATGGAAGGAGGCGGAAAGCAAACGAACAATAGGGAGACGCAGAAAGAGCCAAACAATATGAGCCGAGTAAGCGGGGCCACACCATCTCCTTGCAAGTGATTTGCAACAGCCAAATAAGACTAACTCAGTCCGATATCTTTTGCAATTCACTGTCATCTGGAAATCGTACTCCGCTTTCGGTGCCTTTCCAGCGCTTGTGGGAGATGATTTCAGGAAGATTACCGATAGATGCGATTGGTACGGTTACTCAAGGAGTCAATGAAAATATCCGATGGCCAGAGCTGCTTCTGCAGTTCTTCGCGTGTGACCACCTCATTGGCGTGCCTTAGAAGTATGAGTAACGCCCGAAAGGGACGGTCCTCCAGCGGGATGCGAACGCCGTGTTTGCGCAGTTCCCCAGAGCGGGGATCGGCTTCATAAACGTCAAAGCGCAGCTTGCTATCCAGACTTTGGGCTTACATTCTGTGCGAACGCAACCGAGGTACTCGCTTGCAAGATGTACTCTGCTACTCCATGAGAAAAGCGCTGGGAGGCGGGGCCTCGTTCACATGCATCCAGTAGAGTCCCAGTTGCTTAACTCTCTCCTCAAAGAGGCGAAAGTCCACTGATTTCTGGACGTAGCTATTGACTCCGAGCCGGTAGCTCTGGGCCAGGTCTTCTTCTTCGGTCGAGGAGGTCATGACGACTACGGGAATCGCTTTCGTGCGGGGATCGGACTTGACCTCTCGCAGCACTTCGTGTCCAGACAGTTTGGGGAGTTTCAAATCGAGGAGGACCAAGCTGGGCGGCCGGTCGAATCCGCGGGCGCTATACGCTCCTCGGCAGAAAAGACAATCCAAGGCTTCTTCGCCGTCGCGCACCACCTGGATGCTGTCAGCGAACTTGTCATGGCGGAGCGCACGCTTGGTCAATTCCACGTCCGCCGCGTCATCTTCGACGAGAAGAATCTCTATTTCGTCTCTTGCCATTGTCCACCCACCACCATTGATTTGCTTTCGAGGCTGTTTTCTTGCGAAATCCCCAGGGTGAAATAGAAAGCGGCGCCCTTGTACGGTTCCGCCTCCGCCCAGACACGGCCTCCGTGTTTGTGGATGATACGCCGAACATTAGCCAATCCCACGCCTGTGCCCTCGAAATCGTCTTGACGGTGAAGGCGCTGGAAGATGCCGAACAGTTTGTCCACGTATCTCATGTTGAAGCCAACACCATTATCGCGGACGAAGAACACTTGTTCGCCGTTTACCCTTATCTGGCCCACCTGGATAATAGCACGTTCTTGGCGGCGGGTGAACTTGATGGCGTTCGACAACAGGTTGACAAACACCAATTTGACCAAACCAGGGTCACACTTCACAGAAGGCAATTGCCCGATTTTCCATTCAATCTGCCGTCTTTCCGTTTCCGGTTTGAGGTCAGCAAGAACTGCCTCAACCAACAAATTGAGCTCCGCTGGTTGCTCTCTCAAGGCTTGCCGCCCAATTCGGCCCAAGTTCAACAAATCATCTATCAGTTGTCCCATTTCCTGAACACCCTTCTGAATGTATCGCAAGCTCTGCTGGGCAGCGGGGTCCATTCGGGGGCCAAATTCTTCCTCCAGCACCTGTGAAAAGCCACTGATGTGGCGCAAGGGCGCGCGCAAGTCGTGTGAGACGGAGTAGGTGAATGCTTCCAGTTCCTTATTGGCGGCAGCGAGCTCAACATTGGTGCGCACTAGCTCCACCTTCTGGCGAGCTAGCGCCTCCTCGGTCTGCTTACGCGCCGTGATGTCATGCAGAAAGGAGTTGAACATGTAAGTCGATCCCACGCGGATGGGAGCGATTGTGAGTTCCACAGGAAACTCGTGACCATCCCGGCGCAACGCTGTGATCTCAAATCGTTTGTCCAAGACCGGGCCCTGACCCGTTGCCAGAAAGTCTTGAAGACCTCTTCTGTGCGCTTCACGGTACTGCGGGGGAATAATCGTCTCGGCCAAGAGCCGCCCAATTGCTTCCACGCGCGACCATCCGAAAGTGACCTCAGCCTGGTGGTTCCAATTTGTGATCCTGCCCGCGGCGTCCATGGCAATGAATGCTTCATTGGCTGTATCGAGCACCGCGCGATTTCGTTCCTCGCTCTCTCGCACTACCTCCTCAGCTTGCTTGCGCGAGGTGATGTCGTTGTTCGTCTCCAGAATTTCGAGCGGTGCGCCCTGTGCGTCGCGCTGTAAGACCCATCGGCTAGCTACAACAATGCGCGTGCCATCGCGCCTGCGATGAACTAACTCGCCCTCCCAACGCCCGTTCTCCAGCACCTCGGCTTCAATTAGCTCCAGCGGCTTGGGGAATTCGGTTGACAGTAACACCTGGATGACTTTTTCGAGGGCCTCCGCTTTTGACCAGCCGTACGTCTCTTCCGCGCCGCAGTTCCAAAACAGGATTCTGCCGTTCATGTCACGGACAAAGATACTGTCGTGAGTAAGATTCAGAAGGGCGGCATTGTCTCGCCAGACGCCAACTTGATTCTGAGACTCCTCGGTCATCCTTGCGCCGTCCTTACCACTGTAGTGGTGTTGTGCTTGTCATAAGATAAGGTGCTTGTCGAAGATCCATCCCGAGCGGGGAGGGAGGGATCCCCTCATCGCTGCTTGGCATTTCAGGCTAGATGAGCACTGCCGCGGTTTGTCCAAGAGATGAGCCTCATGCTGACTGCGATAACGCGCCCTCACCGCGTCGCTTCATTTCGTACAGGGCGTGGTCTGCGATGGGAAGCAGCTTTTCAATCGTTTCACCGTCGTGAGGGTAAACTGCGATGCCGACGCTGACTGACAGCTGCGGTTGCTGGCCGTCGCTCGCTAGTCGCTCACGAATCCGGGAGGAAAACTGCTGAGCGCCCTCGAGCCCTGTCTCTGCCAGAATGACAGCGAATTCATCGCCGCCGTAACGAGCCGCGATATCGATGTTGCGACACTGGTCGCCTAGCAGGCTGGCTACCCTGCACAGCGCACGACTCCCTATAAGATGGCCATAAGCGTCGTTGATTCTCTTTAAGCCATCTATATCAAGAAGAAGAAGGGCGAAAGACCGGCTCGTGCGTTGCGAGCGCTTAGCCTCCGTTTTGAACGCATTGAAAAGGCCGCGACAGTTGGCCAGGCCCGTTAAGGGATCGCACTCCGCCAGATGAAGAATCTCCTCTTCCGCCGACTTGCGCTCTGTAATATCGAAGGCTGTGAATAATCCGGCTGGCCGGCCATGAAGCTCAATCCGACCCATTGTGACGTCGAGCCATCTTGCGCCGTCCTCTTTTGTGAGGATTTTGATTTCGAACCGCCGGGGACCACGCTCTCCCTGCAAGCGTGCCAACCCTTGCTCAATGAGAATGTCTCGGGAATCCGGATGAATAATCTCCCACGAACTCATGGCAAAGAG
>WNFI01660999.1_pt1 | contig 12629 bp, 10 predicted proteins | sample 5400471 | NCBI WGS metagenome assembly WNFI01 (sample SAMN13153348, study PRJNA577476) | soil metagenome | isolation source: 100 cm saprolite on Douglas fir-dominated hillslope | place: USA:California | collected 2013-09-17
GGCGCAACACTCACTGTTGGTCGAAGCACTGGCGCGAGCGAAGGTCCCCCGCCTCGATCGCAACGGCCGTCTGGCTGTGCTGTTGCACGACGCGCCTGAATACGTGGTGGGCGACATGATCTCACCATTCAAAGCAGTGATCGGCGACAGCTACAAAGCGGTGGAGAAACGGCTGCTCGCGGCCATCCACTTGCGGTTCGGCTTGCCGGCGAAGCTGCCCGAAAGCCTGCAAAACCTGATCAAGTTGGCCGATCGGAGCGCCGCCTACCTCGAAGCCACGCGCCTCGCCGGCTTTGCCGATGACGAAGCGCGGATGTTTTTCGGGCCCCCACCAAAATTCTCTGCGGCGCTCGAACGCGACTATCTCAGCCCCTGGCCGGCTGGAACTGCGCAAGCGCGCTACCGCGAACACTTTGAAAAACTTCTGTGTCCGTGAGGCTTTTCATAACGATATTCAGGTCATACATATGTCGAAGAAATCGTTCTTATACCGCTCATGATTCATGTCTGCTCACTCGCACGCCTCCAAGCGACGGTCGATGAGACCGGGGCACGCCATATCGTCACGCTGCTGCGGCTTGTTGATCGCGTGCAGCGGCCGACCCAAATCGCACCGGAGAACCATCTGGTGCTGGCGGTCGATGACATCACCGCGCCGATGGACGGCTACACCGCACCTGCCCACGAGCATGTCCAGCGGTTGATCGATTTTGTCGGCGCATGGGATCGCGCTGCGCCGATGGTGATGCATTGCTTTGCAGGCATCAGCCGCTCGACTGCGGGCGCCTATGTCGCGGCCTGCGCGCTTAGTCCGCAGCGGGACGAAATGCAGATTGCCTGGGACATTCGCCGCGCATCGCGAACCGCGCAACCGAATTCGCGCATCATCTCCATCGCCGACCGCCTGCTCAAGCGTGACGGCCGCATGACCCGCGCGATCGACGCCATCGGGCTCGGCCATGCGGCGGTCGAGGGCGATCCATTCCGGCTCGATATCGCGTAAGCGATTGAAGTAGACTGGCGGCACTCAGATGCGGGGGGCGTGGTGAGCAGCAAGACCTACGGTGTCGTCACACCGGAAATCCTCTTATCCTACGACGGCCTTGGTTTCCTCAAGGCGATCATCGACGGAAAGCTGCCGCATCCGCCGATCAGTGAATTGATGGGCTTTCACCTCACCGAAGTGGAGCAAGGGCGTGCGGTGTTCGAGGGCGCGCCGGAATTTCACCACTACAATCCGATCGGCACCGTCCACGCCGGCTTCTCCGCGACGTTGCTCGATTCAGCACTCGGCTGTGCGATTTTTTCCACGCTCGCCAAGGGCGATACATGGACGACGCTCGAGCTCAAACTCAATTTGGTGCGTCCGGTCACCAAGGACACCGGTCCAATTCGCGCGGAAGGGCGCATCTTGCATCGCGGACGAACGGTCGCGACCTCGGAGGGTGATCTCAAAGATCGCGCGGGCAAGCTTTATGCCCACGCTACCACGACGTGCATGATCTTCCCGGCGAAAGCGTAAACGTCAGTTGTTGTTATTGTCGGCTGTGAACGACGGCCGCAAACCGAGCGGGGATGGATTGTGCGTCCGCTCTATGCTGTGGGCCAAGATTGTCCGGCCACCGTGGCGCGTAAATTCGCAGTAGGCGAAGCCCATTCCTGAAACCGAACCACGAAAGGTGTTATCGCTTGTGCGCTCGAGACTGAAGCAAGGCTGAAACGGCATGCCGCGCAGCGAAGCGCACACGGACTCGCCTTTCACCTGCAACGTATTCGCCGGGAGGTGTGCATAGCGCACGGCGCCTGAACCCTGGAATTGGACCGAGCCCGCGACTGACCCGTCAGAGTTGACGCGACCTTGTCCGCGTGTCCCTTCAAAGCACGTGTAGCTGAACATCTTGCCGATGACGAAGCGCCGGGCCTCGTCTGCGCTCATTTCGCCCGCAATGGCCGGTAGCGCGGCCAACAGGCCAGCAGTCAATGCAACACAACGCAACATTCCCCGTACTCCGACTGACGCAACGGTTTACAACATTCTCGGCCCGATTTTTAGGCCTAACGAAGTATGCACGGCTTTCGTCGACAAATCCTGAACGCGTTTACCCGATTTTGACCACGATCCGGCCACGCACCTGGCCGGAAAGGATCTCGGGAGCCGCGCCAAATACATCGGAAAGGCCTATTTCGTGTGACATCGAGGCCAGTTTTTGACGGTCCAGGTCGTTTTCCAGGCTTTTCCAGGCCTCCCGGCGGCGTTCCACAGGGCACATCACGGAATCGATGCCGTAAAGACACACCCCGCGCAAAATGAATGGGGCGACCGAGCCAGGCAGGTCCATACCGCCCGCCAGGCCGCAGGCCGCCACCGCCCCGCCGTAGCGGCTCATGGACAGCAGGTTTGCAAGGGTGGTCGAACCCACCGCATCGATAGCGCCGGCCCAGCGTTCCCTTGCGAGCGGCTTCGCGGGGCCCGCAAGTTCCCTGCGGTCCACTACCTCGCTAGCGCCAAGGCCCTTCAGGTAGTCCATCTCCTGCAGCCGGCCCGTAATCGCATGCACAGTAAAGCCGCGCTTGGCGAGGATGGCGATGGCGACCGAGCCGACGCCGCCGGCCGCGCCAGTGACCGCAACCGGCCCGCTCGCGGCGTTAAGGCCGTGCCGCTCAAGCGCCATGACCGCCAGCATGGCGGTGTAGCCTGCGGTGCCGATGGCCATCGCCTCGCGCGCGCTCATCGTCTTCGGCAAGGGAACCAGCCAGTCGCCCTTCACCCGCGCCTTCTCGCCGTATGCGCCCAAGTGCGTTTCGCCACAGCCCCAGCCGTTGAGAATGACTTTGTCGCCCGGCCTCCAGGCGGCGTGGCTAGACGACTCGACTGTTCCGGCGAAATCAATGCCCGGGATCATCGGAAACCGGCGCACCACCGGCGCCTTGCCGGTGATGGCAAGCCCGTCCTTGCATCAGGTCGGCTTCATCGAATTGCGCGAGCGCGGCCTTTGTGCCGCCCTCCGCCTTCTCAATCACGATCGCTTTGAATGCCGCCACGCGCGCCTCGCCGGTTGAGCCCGGCATTCATGGCGCGTGCGAGGCGCCCGTGCAAGCGCCTCAGGCCGGCGCCATGGCCGCGCGAGCGACCGGCTTCTCCACGATGGGCAGATTGATGAGTGCCGACATCACGCCGAAAAACACCGACAGCCACCAGACCGGATTGTAGGACCCGTAACTGTCGAACACGAAACCGCCCAGCAGCACGCCGAGGAAACCACCGACCTGATGGCTGAAGAACGCGAAGCCGAACAACATCGCAAGCCAGCGGGTTCCGAACATCACGGCAACCAACGCCGACGTGGGCGGCACGGTCGAGAGCCACAGCAGGCCAGTAACAGCGCCGAAAATCAGCGTGGTGACCGGACTGCCGGGCAGCGAAATGAACGCGACGATCGAAAGCGCGCGGGCGAAATAGATAATCGACAGGATGTAGCGCTTCGGCATGCGATTGCCGAGATAGCCGGACACTAACGAGCCGATGATGTTGAACAGCCCAATCGTGGCAAGCGTCCAGCCGCCGATCTGGGCGGAAAGCCCGCGATCGATCAGATAGGACGGCAAATGCACAGTTACGAAGGCGAGCTGGAAGCCGCAAGTGAAGAAGCCGAGCACGAGCAGAACGTAGCTGCGGTGCCCAAACGCTTCTGCCAACGCTTGTTGATACGATTGCGGCGGCCGCGCCACCGCGGGTGATGCTGCGCCGCCGCGCGGCGTCGCCAGCGCAATCGACAGCGGCAGGATCAGCATCGTAACGCCGGCAAAGATCGTCAACGCAGTTTGCCAGCCGAATCTATCCATCAGCGCCACGCCAATTGGCGAATAGAGGAACTGGCCGAACGAACCCGCGGCGGTGCCGGCACCAAACGCAAGCGACCGCCATGCTTCCGGCAAAAGCTTGCCGAACGCCCCGATCACGAGATTGAACGAACAGCCGGATAGCCCAAGCCCGATCAGAACGCCGGCGGAGAGATCGAGCATGCCGGGGGTGGTGGCATGCGCCATCAACGCCAGGCCAAGTGCATAAAACGTGGCACCAACAATCATCACGCGGTTGGCGCCGAAGCGATCGGCGATGCCGCCGGCAAAAGGCTGTCCAATGCCCCACAACAGATTCTGGATGGCAAGCGCCATCGAGAATATGTCGCGGCCCCAGTGGTGCTCCTGTGACATCGGCGTGAGGAAAAAGCCGAGCGAAGACCGCGGCCCGAAAGCGACCATCGCGATCAAGCAACCGCAGATGGGCATTTGCGCCACGCATGACTTGCGTGGCCAAGGCTACTTGTGGGCGTTCTGGCGAAGCGAGGCTTGCCCTTCCTCCGATTTAAGCCATTCAAGACTATGGCTTACGGGGCCCCTTGCTTCCTCGTTGGCGGCTTCCTTTTCGGTGGTCGCCGCGTCGCCCCATACCGGCTCGTCGTCGCCGTCGCCCCATGCGCGTGGGCGATAGAAGGTATGCACGCCGAGCTTATAAACTTTCTTCATCTCGTTAACCCAGTCCGGATGCACCCAGTAAGCGTGATAGTGAGTCGACTTCGCGACTTCCGGCATCCACAGTTTGCCATCGAGCATATCGCGCGCGATACGCTTGGCGCGCTCCCAGGCGTCGGGTTCGTTGACTATATCTGGGATGCCGTCGCAGGCGAAAGTGAACTGGCAGGCCAAATGCCGGCCAGCGTTTTGATAAACGACACCGCAGACGTCATTCGGATAGAACGGCGAAAACACGCGGTTCATCACCACCTGTGCCACCGCGATTTGTCCGCGAACGGACTCGCCACGCGCTTCGAAATAAACCGCATTGGCAAGACACTTTTCAGCCTTCGCAAGCGTGGCGCCAGTGAGCGCCAGCCGCTCGGCGGGCGAGTGCGGTCGCTGGTCGTCACCCGTAACCTCGCCTTTGTTGGCAACGCTCTCGCCGACTTTATGCTCATCGTCCGGCGAACGCGTGAGCGCAGATTCTTTGATATCGGGATCGCCGCGCGAGGCGAGCACGACCGGCGCTTCGCCAGGCGCCCAAGGTGCAATTCCCTCAGCACCGCCTGCGACTGAACTCGCGCCGAAGTAAATCTGCGCTGCGTCCTTGCCGGCCCCTTTCTGGGGTGCCGCGGGAGTCAAATTGGACGGCGGAATATCGGTATAAGGCAAATCGACATCCGGCGTCGGCGGGCGTTCGTCCGGGACAGTTGGCAGCTCATATTGCGAGTACGGTTCGAAACGGCTGGCCGTATCATCCTTCTTCGGCGACGCATCAATTTCGGCTTCCGGTGCCGGCTCGATTGCGGGCGCGGGTGGCAAAGGCGGCAAAGGTTCGCGCGGCCTTGTGACAAGCGCGTCGCCCTTGGCCTTACGATTGGCCTTGGGGAACTGCAACGGCGCCATCGGGTCACCGAGCGGCTGTTTGCTGATCGACCCCGTAATGTCGGATGGATCGAAATTTGCGAGCGCATAAATCGGTGGATGCGGGATCGCAGTGCCGACCGGCCTCGGCAAGCTGAACATCGCAGCGTGGATGGTGCCAAATGGCGACGCGATGAGATGCTGCTGCCAGCGTTTTGCTACGCTCGGCTGCCGCGCGAGCAAAGCACCGAGATCCTGAAACCCTGTTCTCTCGGGAAGCATCGCAAGGAACAGCGATCCAACGGCAACGAATGCGGCTCTCTTGCGCCGCCGACACACAGGCGAAACTGCTTCCCGCTCACTCAACGCAACACCGCAACGTCCTACCGCCGCCCCGCCGCCGGGTGGCGACAATGCGACAGATTTTTTTATTGGCTGATTAACCTTGCGAAGGCGTTAACCTCAGCCGAAGCATACGGGGGGTTGGTAAACGTCGAACTCCAGCCGCAGCGCGGCCGTACCAGATCAGCGGGCCCCGCAAGCTGTTTCTGCGCCGAACGGGACAGTTTTGCTTCCGAATGGGCAGTATTCCCGCTAAGAATCTGGAAATAAAAATTAACTATATCGCAATTGCTACTCCCCAATATTACCGCCAGAAATTTTTGTGGGCCTGCATGTTCAATTCCATCCTTCCATTGACTGTTGCAGGTCAGGCCGTGCTGGTCGGCCTGTGCCTGGCGGCTTTTGCCGTGCTCGCCTCTTTCCATCAACGGCTGCACGCACAAAATCGTCGGCTCTCCGCCGCGCTCAATAACATGTCGCAGGGCTTGAACATGTTCGATGCGCAGGGGCGCATCACTTTGCTCAACACACGCTATTTGCAGATGTACAAACTCTCGGCCGATATCGTGAAGCCGGGGTGCACGCTCAAAGGGCTGATCGAATACCGCAAGCAGACTGGCCTGTTCGCCGGCGACGTCGATAGCTACGTCCAGAAAATTCTCGACGCGATGGCGCAAGGCAAGAGTCAGGGCCATTACGTTCAGGCAAGCGATGGGCGCATCGTGCTTGCCAAGAACGAACCGTTGCCCGGCGGAGGCTGGGTTTCCACCCATGAAGACGTCACCGAGCAGCGCCACGCCGAGCAAGAGCGCGCCGCCATCAGGAGTCAGGACCAGCGGCGCGCGACCATCGACTCCGCTATTGCTTCATTTCGGCCGACAGTCGAGAAGCTGTTGTCCAGCGTGAGCGGGAGCGCCACCGCCATGCGTTCGACCGCGGGCGCTTTGTTCGGCTCCTCCGAGCACACGTCGCAGCGCGCCGAAAGCGCAGTACATGCATTCCATGAGGCGTCGGTCAACGTTGAAACAGCGGCCGTGGCCGCAGACGAACTGTCGCATTCGATCAGCGAGATCAGCCGCCAACTCACACACACGAATAGCGTCGTCGGTATGGCGAGCAGTGAGGCGCGATCAACAGATAGCGAAATCGCCGGGCTGGCCGATGGCGCCCAAAAGATCGGCGATGTCGTCAAGCTGATCCGCAACATTGCCGGGCAAACAAATTTATTGGCGCTCAACGCCACCATCGAAGCCGCCCGCGCCGGCGAGGCCGGTAAAGGTTTCGCGGTGGTCGCCTCGGAGGTCAAATCGCTCGCGGTGCAAACCGCCAAGGCGACTGAAGATATCGCCAATCACATTCTCGCCGTGCAGAACTCCACCTCTGGCGCGGTGGAAGCCATCCGGCAAATCGCCACGCGCATGCATGAGATCAATGAGAATACCGCCGCGGTGGCGGCATCGGTCGAACAGCAAAATTCGGCAACCAGCGAAATATCGCGCAACGTCGCCAGCGCGGCCGAAGGAACCGGCCATGTGGTGTCAGTGCTGGGTGACGTCGCAGGAGCGGCAACGCAGACTCGCGCCTCGGCGGAAGTCGTGCGTGACGCTTCGGAAGCGGTGGAGCATGCCGTTGCCGACCTGCGGCTCGAGGTCGAAGATTTCCTCGGAAAGGTAGCGGTGTAACAACCGCCTTACGCTTGGCTGGCCGCGGTCTTGCCGAGGGCAGCTTGCGCGGCAGCGAGCCGCGCAATCGGCACGCGGAACGGCGAGCAGGACACATAGTCGAGCTTCGCTTCGTGACAGAAGGCGACCGACGCCGGATCTCCGCCGTGCTCCCCGCAGATTCCAACCTTCAACTTCGGACGAACTTTGCGGCCGCGCTCGACGCCAATCTTGACCAATTCACCGACGCCCTCCTGGTCAATTGAAACAAACGGATCGGCCGGCAAGATCCCGCGCGCGGTGTAGATGCCGAGAAAACTCGCCGCGTCATCTCGCGAAATGCCAAAAGTGGTCTGTGTCAGGTCGTTCGTGCCGAATGAAAAAAATTCGGCGCTTTGCGCAATTTCGCCGGCCATTAGTGACGCGCGCGGCAACTCAATCATTGTGCCGACCTGATAGTCGACTTTGACACCCTTCTCCTTCGAGACAGCCCTTGCCATGGCGTCGATACGCGCCTTGACGAGATCGAGCTCCGCTTTTGTCGCGATCAATGGCACCATCACTTCCGGCACGACGGGCTTGCTGGTGCGCTTGGCGACCTCCACCACGGCCTCGAAAATCGCGCGCGCCTGCATTTCAGCGATTTCCGGATAGGCAATGGCTATCCGACAGCCGCGGAATCCGAGCATTGGATTGAATTCGGAAAGCTCGTTGGCGCGGTCGGCAAGTTTCTTCGGATCGGCCCCCATGGCGGCAGCGACTTCCGCGATTTCTTCGTCACCGTGGGGCAGGAATTCGTGCAACGGCGGGTCGAGCAGGCGAATGGTCACCGGGCGTCCAGCCATGATCTCGAACAATTCTACGAAATCGGCGCGCTGCATGGGTAAAAGCTTCGAGACCGCCGCGCGCCGTGACTTTTCGTCGTCGGCGAGGATCATTTCACGCACCGCCTGGATGCGCCCTTCTTCGAAGAACATGTGCTCGGTCCGGCAGAGGCCGATACCTTCGGCGCCGAAACGCACAGCTGCTTTCGCGTCTGCTGGCGTATCGGCGTTGGCGCGCACGCCAAGCTTGCGCACTTTGTCGGCCCAGCCGATCAACGTCGAGAATTCGTCAGAGAGCTGAGGCTCGATCATTTCGACCTTGCCTGCCAGGACCTGCCCGGTAGACCCGTCGACAGTGATCTGATCCCCCTTTTTGAAAGTCTGTCCGCTGGCGGTCATGGTGCCCGCGGCGTAGTCGACGCGCAAAGAACCCGCGCCGGAGACGCAAGGCTTACCCATACCACGTGCAACGACAGCGGCGTGGGACGTCATGCCACCACGTGTAGTCAGAATGCCCTCAGCCGCGTGCATGCCATGAATGTCCTCGGGCGAGGTTTCTACGCGAACGAGAACCACTTTCTTGCCGTCGGTTTTGAGCTGCGCCGCTTCATCGGGTGAAAACACGATTTCGCCGCTCGCGGCGCCGGGCGATGCCGGCAGCCCTGTGGCAATGACGCGCCGGTGTGCACGCGGATCGATGGTCGGGTGCAGCAGCTGATCGAGCGAAAGCGGGTCGACGCGCAACACCGCGTCATTTTTTGAAATGAGGCCTTCGTTGGCCAGCTCGACCGCGATGCGAAGCGCAGCCTTTGCGGTGCGCTTGCCTGAGCGCGTCTGGAGCATCCATAGCTTGCCCTGCTCGACAGTGAATTCGAGGTCCTGCATGTCGCGGTAGTGGCGCTCAAGCACATTGTAGATGCGCTTGAGTTCCGCATAGGCCTTCGGCAGCGTGTATTCCATCGACGGTTTGTCGGAGCCGGCTTCCTTGCGCGCAGCTTCGCTGATCTCCTGCGGCGTGCGGATGCCGGCGACGACGTCTTCGCCCTGCGCGTTGATCAAAAATTCGCCGTAGAGTTTCTTCTCACCGGTCGATGGATTGCGTGTGAAGGCGACGCCTGTCGCAGACGTGTCGCCCATATTGCCGAAGACCATCGCTTGCACGTTCACCGCCGTGCCCCAGCTTTCGGGAATATTGTGCAGCTTGCGATAAGTAATGGCGCGCTGGTTCATCCAGGAGCCGAACACGGCGCCGATAGCGCCCCAAAGCTGCTTGTGAGGATCCTGCGGAAAGTCCTGGCCCAGCTCGTCCTTGACACGTTTCTTGTAGCGCACGACCAGCTCAGCCCAATCGTCGGCCGAAAGATCGGTGTCGAGGCTGTAACCCTGGCGCTCCTTGTGGTTGTCGAGCAACTCCTCGAAATGCTCATGGCCAACGCCAAGCACCACGTCGGAGTACATCGTGATGAAGCGCCGGTAGCTGTCAAAAGCAAAACGGCGGTTGCCGGATTTCTTGGCAAGGGCCTCAACGGTCTCGTCGTTGAGCCCAAGATTGAGCACCGTGTCCATCATGCCTGGCATCGAGGCGCGGCCACCCGACCGCACCGAAACAAGCAGCGGATTGGATTTGTCACCAAAGGTCTTGCCGGCAACGCGGCCGATTTGTGCGAGCGCCTTCGCCACCTGAGCGCTCAGATCCTTCGGATACTGCTTGTCGTGCCCGTAATAGTAGGTGCAGACGTCCGTGGTAATCGTGAACCCGGGCGGGACCGGCAGGCCAAGATTGGCCATTTCGGCAAGCCCGGCGCCCTTTCCGCCCAGCAGATTGCGCATTGAGGCCTTGCCCTCGGCGCGCCCATCGCCGAAGCCATAGACCCATTTGCCCTTGGATAGGGCGGCGGCGGCCCTCGGCTTGCGCCGCAATGCCTTTCGCGCCGTTCGTTTCTTGCTTTTTACGCTGACGCGCGAACGTTTTCGTTTGGCCATTGGTCAAGCAACGTTGGTGGGGCGACGGCCTTTAAAAGCACCGCCGAACGGCCCGATGCAAGTCAGGAATTCGGCCTAATGGAACAGCCCAATGCCGAGCAGGCCAACCAGGATCAGATAAACGGCGACGATAATGTTAAGCAGGCGCGGGATGACAAGAATAAGAATGCCCGCAATGAGCGCGACGATAGGCTGCAAATGCGCAACACCAATAGTCATGACCTTAATCCCTTTTGCTGACCTTCAACAAATCGCCAGACGATGGCTGGTTCCGAGTTTTTTGTGTCCGTGGGGATATGTCATGAGTCGACGGGCCCGCACCAGCCCGGCAAATACCGGGCATCGAGACTCTTTGCCAATTTCATCGCCTTTTTGACGGCGGCACGAAAATCCTGTTGTACCGACCTGCGGTTCATGCGCCGGCGTAGGAAATCCGCCCACAGAAATTCACTGAATGGCGTGGTGTCTTTGGCGAAACCGCCAACGCGCCGAAGCTCGCCGGCAAGGCTCCGGAACGGATCGTCCTTGAGTTTGTCGATCGCTTTCGGAATTTTCGAGAAATCACAGCGGCGGCCGGCCTCATCATAGGGGTGCACCCAGCTGTGATGATCGAGCACAAGCCAGAAGTCATCGGAATCGAGCTCGCTGAGATCGGCCACAACCGTGCACAACACCTTTTTCACCCCCTCGGAGTGCAGCGAAAGCGCGAGGTGATGGTGGTCGATCACATAGTGGCGTTTCTTCGGGCCCAGGATCACGGGAATCATGTGGTCACCCAGGAAATTCCCGATCTTCTTCGCGCCTCGCTTGCGCAAGCGTTTGCGCTTCTCTTTGACTTCATGCATTCCGACCGAAATCTGTGTCGGACGCAGGTCGACGATGGAAACAGGCGTGAGGATTGGATCGCGTGCATAGGCTGACATGGACACACCCATTGGCTTTGCCAAATGCGGGGCCGCCAGCCTAGCCTCCTATTTTGGAAAAATCAGCGACCGCGCGCGTGGCCTCACGGATCTCGTTGAGGAGCTTGAGGCGGTTCTCCCGTAAGGCTTTGTCATCCACGTTGACGGTTACCTTGTCGAAGAACGCATCGACGCGTGGACGAAGCTTGGCCATCGCACGCATGGCGGCCGCGAAGTCTTCCTTGCCGACAGCGGCAGAGGCTTCTTTCTTGGTGACGCCGATTGCTTCAGCCAGAGCCTTTTCTTCGGCAAGCTCATAGCGCTTTGGGTCGGGCGCGCCGGTATATTCGTGCTTGTCCTTCTTTTCCTCGATGCGAAGGATGTTCGACGCGCGCTTCACGCCGGCGAGCAGGTTCTTTCCGTCATCGGTATCGAGGAATTTGCCGAGCGCCTCGACGCGCCGCACGATCATCAGCAAGTCGTCCTGGCCTTCGAGGGCGAATACCGCATCGACAAGATCGTGGCGCGCGCCCTGCTCGCGCAGCTGTACCTTTAAGCGATCGGCGAAGAAGGAAAGTAAATTAACGCACTTGGCGTCGACTTTCTGGCCATTCCACACAACTATGCCCTGCCCGATAAAGAATGTTTTCTTTCCAGCGTCACGGATAACTTTCGCCAGCGAGCCTAATCTTTTCGACACATGAACATTGAAAATGGGTATGAGATTTAATCGAATTTTATTTTCAACTAAGAGCCTGATCACCCCCAAAGCGGCCCGCCGCAATGCATACGGATCTTTCGAGCCAGTTGGCTGCTCGTCGACTACCCAAAATCCGACAAGAGTGTCGATCTTATCGGCGAGTGCGACAGCGACGGAAACAGGGTCGGCAGGAACGAGATCGTCAGGACCTTTTGGCTTATAGTGGTCCTCGCAGGCGTGGGCGTCCGCTTCGTCCTCCCCCTGCGCCTCGGCATAATAGCGGCCCATCAGCCCCTGCGATTCGGGAAATTCGCCGACCAATTCTGTAAGAAGATCGGCCTTGCATAATTGCGCAGCTCGCTCGGCCGTCGCCACATCTGCTCCAACGATATTTGCGAGCTGGCCCGCGAGAGCTGTAATGCGCGAAATGCGCTCGGCTTGCGTGTCGAGCCTCTCGTGGAACACGATCTGCTCGAACTTTGGCAGCCGGTCTTCCAGTCGGGTTTTCAGGTCGGTCTCATAGAAGAACTTTGCGTCCGACAGCCGCGCGCGAATGACGCGTTCATTGCCAGCGACAATCGCCTTGCCACCGTCGGTCGCTTCCTCATTGGCGACAAGGACGAATTTGTTGATGAGCTTTGCCGTCTGCGGATCGCGCAAGACAAAGCATTTCTGATTGTTGCGGATGGTGGCGCGGATCACCTCATCGGGGATCGACAGGAATACCTGGTCGAAAGTGCCCGTCAACGTGACCGGCCATTCAACCAGGCCCGAGACCTCCGCAAGGAGAGTTTCGTCTTCCACCAGTTCAAAACCTTGCGCAAATGCGAGGTTC
>WNFI01003722.1_pt1 | contig 12625 bp, 14 predicted proteins | sample 5400471 | NCBI WGS metagenome assembly WNFI01 (sample SAMN13153348, study PRJNA577476) | soil metagenome | isolation source: 100 cm saprolite on Douglas fir-dominated hillslope | place: USA:California | collected 2013-09-17
TCGTAAACGAAAGTCTTGAAGCAGACCTTGTTGTGCGCACTGCACTTTTCCCTTCAGATACATGGAGCACCGCAGAAATTTCGCTGAAGGACCCTGCCAGCTCTGAGTCTATCGTTACCAGTCAGAGCAACATAACCTTCGACAACGGTGCCGCGCGGGTTGTGTTCCATTTCAAGAAGGGAGAAGTCAAATTATGGTATCCTGTCGGATATGGTGAACAGCCTTTGTATGAGGTCCAGGTCAGGATCTATGATGATGTACGTTTTTTGCTGATAGTGAAGAATTCGTTTACTGAGGCCATTGGTGTAGCAAAGCCAATTGCTGGATAGCAAGAAACAAAAAGTTGGGTTCCGTCGCGTGAACGTCGTTGAAGACAAGTTGGTCGACCAACCCGGACTCACTTGGCTCTTCGAAATAAATAACATCCGTATCTTCTGCGGAGGCTCGAATTGGATCCCAGCAGACTCGTTCCTGACGACGTGAGTACATGTCGACCACGTTTCGTATATATGGTTATGAACGGCGTGTTCCAGCGTTGCACCCGAGCGATATCGTGCGTGGTTGCAGTTGTTGAAGGACGGAAACCAGAACATGGTAAGGGTTTGGGGCGGTGGCATCTACGAGCATGATGTGTTCTATGATATCTGTGATGGTCTGTTCTGTTTCTCATGTCAAATATCGTCCTCTTCCATCTGACCGTCTTCTAGAGTTGGGTATTCTTGTTTGGCAAGACTTTATGTTCGGCTGTGGTCAGGTCAGTTATTCATTTTCTACCCAATCGGCAACCAGTACTCAGAGAACCTAAGTATCCGGCTTATGACGCCTTTGTTGCAAACGTAAAATTGGAAGTGGAGCAAAATATTCAGAGGCTGCGACATCACCCTTCAATTGTGATTCTCGCTGGGAACAACGAAGGTCTGGCGCCTTTCTCGGAGTCTTAAGATCAGCGGCACCGGATCTAAAGCACGAGATGCAGACTACCAATTGGCGGAGTCGTCAGAGCTGGATCTCGACTACGAAGACGAAGAGTCCGACTTTCGGAAGACAAATTTTCCCGGACGCTATATCTATGAACGTGTCTTACCCCAGATCGTTAAAAAGCATTCGGATCTTTATTATCACCGAGGTTCTCCATATAGTGGACATGGTAAGCTGACCACAGACCAGACGTATGGAGACCTGCACCAGTGGAACGTGTGGCATGGTTCTCAGGAGCCGTGGCACAACTGGGACGTCCTTTCAGGACGGTTTGTTTCAGAGTTTGGAATGTTGGTTGCCCAAGAATTCCAGAGATCCTGGCATACAAAAACTTACTAGCTGTGTAGGCAGGGATATCCCAACATCCGCACGGTCGACTACTGGACGGGTGGAGATGTTTCTGAGCGCTATCCACAATCTCGGTACGTGCATGTATCATTTAGTGACAGAAGTCTGAAATAATGATCCGTTTAGAACGGCCGTGAATCACAACAAAGCGGCTGGCTTCGAGCGCCGCCTCGAGCTGTACCTAATGGAAAATTTTAAGCATGCGTTTGACATGGAAAGGTTCGGCATTCAATTCTAGTGAACAGAGGTATTCTCAGATACCCAACAGCTATGTATACTACACCCAGATCATGCAGGCGGAGACCCTTGCGGCTGCATATCGCACGTGGCGCAGGAAATGGGCTGGCCCTGGTAGGGAATATACGGCCGGTGTGCTCGTGTGGCAGGTGGGCGCACTTCGGCGCCTTGTTGTTCCCACGTTTTCGTCATTGACTTCCCAATAGATCAACGATTGTTGGCCCGTGACCTCTTGGTCAATAATTGACTATTTCCTCCGACCGAAGCCCGCATATTTCGCGATCGCACGCGAGCTCCGTCCGTACACTGTGGGAATGACACGCAAGGATTACAGAGAGTACGCGAACGAACGTACACTGGCGCATTTCACGATTACGTCGCAGTTGGAAATATGGGGCACCAACAGCACGCTCGAGCCGAAGCGTGCCACATTGCATGTCACGTCTTTCGATCTGGAGCGACCTGATTGGAACGATCAGTGGGAAATGAACATCACCCTGACGCCCAATGCCAGCACCGAGCTCTGGAGAGGGAAAGTGCCTGGTCAGCCGGTGCGCACCCAGGAAAGCCAAGTGCCGAAAGCGATTGTGGTTAGCGCGCGGTTACTCGATGAGGATAGCACCATCTTGGGGCGGTATTCCAATTGGTGGGTGCTGACATGAGTATGGGGTAATCGCAGCAGTTACTGATGTGCAGGAACCGACCAGGCCGGAACCATTCAAATATTTACATTTCCCTGACGTGAAGGACCTGGGTTTCAAAATTACACAAGGCGAGGATGGCGAATCTGTCGCGCTGAGCACCCAGCGTCCCATAAAGGGCATCGTGCTTGAAGTCGAGAGCGAGGGGGTTAGATGGGGTGATCAAGCTATCGACCTAGTACCAGGTGACCCACAGGTAGTCAAAGCTATCGGATTGAAGGGCAGGACGGTGAAAGCTAGGTTTCTTGGTGACGGAACCGCTTGAGGCATAAAATGGGTAGCAGGCGCATGATAGGCTGGGGTCTAGAACCTGTATTCGTCTTACTAGTACTGCGGTCGGAGTGAAGTCGGCCTCTGGCCGGAAATGAAGATCGATGTCGTTTCCTGGGTCCTTGTGCCAGTAAGGCCATGATGTATTGCAACGCGGCGTTCTTCAGAGAAGAGGTGTTGGAAATTCGCAGCTGTGTCAACAGTCGGAACAAACATGATAATGATATTAGAAACCACCAGTGGAGGGCGTAGTACGGGAACAGACCCGCTGACTTGGGACGGAAGATGCGCTATAAGTACATACAAGGTCAAAGCATGGGGACACCAAGGGCTTCTAAGGAGCTGATGTTCCCTCTAGTCCAATAGAAAGTGATTAAACTGGAAACACAGAGAACCTCACACGGTGTAGACTGTGGTAGTAATGATGAGAGTAAGGGAATGTAGGCCCTTTGTGAGAACCAGATCAATAGAAGCACAATTCACAGTCCACGAACGATAAGAATCTAGCCAGTTCCAGAGAGAAAACAAAAGGGGGTAAGGGTGGCTCGTCACATAATTAGGCAACGGCTGGCCTGTGGTTCGGCCTTCGTGGGAGCTTGTCGCTCGATCTCGGCGAGGCACAGCTCAAAGACTTTGGCTACCATGTATATCAATTAAGGCCAGATAACGTTTGCGGTATGAATAGAAAGGCAACTCACCGACATTGACGTTATTTTTCGCGCTTGTCTCAACCCAGGCTGCACGATTTGCCTTGGCAAGGTCTTCACCCTCTGCGGGTAACACCTGTCTACAGCTCCTTGTGAGATCAAGACATGGAGGCGATCGGAACGGCACCTGAATGGAATAAATTACATTACCTTTGTGGAAGGTCTATCTTGGAGCCGACTATAACACAAGGGATATCCTTAATCCCACAGAAGTTGACAATCTTGTCATATACAATCTGGATCATCTCGAAGGAATTTTTCGAGGTGACCGAGTAGACGAGAACGAAACCATGGATGCCAATAGCATGCTTTGAGTTGAGGATGGAATACTCGTCCTTTCCAATGAGGTGTGGTCAGTATGGAAGTGTAACGTGTAAAACACGCGTGGATACCTGGCCAGCGGTATCGATGATATCACAATCGTAGTCAACACCCTTGTAATTGACACTCTTGGTGAAGGTGTTCTCAATAGTAGGGTAATAAGACTCGATGAACTGGTTCTCTGTGAACTGTATCACGAGGGACGACTTTCCTGATGTAGTAGACAGAGGGATAAGCATAGAATCGTATATAATAAACTTGGCAGGTTCACCAACTGAGCGGGAGCCGAGGACAGCAATCTTCCTTTTCTTGAGAATGTCGCCTGGCATGTCGATGGGGCAAGGTGGTGGATGGGGGAAAGGAAGGAAAAAAGGTAGAAAAAGGACTGGATTTATTCCGCTGTCACTCGGGACGGGCAGGAACAACAATCCCGGCCCCTCTCGGCCCGTCAAACACGCGTGACCATTAAAGACGCGCACGTGACCTGTCGCGTGTACACGTGCATGTTCGACGTTCATCAATTAATGTTCATCTCTCGATACCCTTGAATCACGTCCATCATGTCCTCCTCAAGTGACTCCCCTGACTCTGTTCATGTCCAACCCCTTCACAATCCCCAAAATGCTGCCCAAGTCTCCATACCACAAGCGCCTCTTGGTAATGCCACCAATGGCCCAATAGCCCATGGCCCAGGAATGGGTACAAGGGCCTTTCTCGCGAAACGTATGGCGAAGACGCAGTAAGTCCACCCTCTTCACTCTCCGATGATATTAACTGAAGCACTCGAACAGGAATCCGACTTATGTCTCGCCAACAGATAATTTGGTGACCCCAGTGACGCAGAAGATCAGTGCCGCCAGGAAGAAACACTTCAATAAGTGAGTATTCTTGACGCTGTATTCCTGCTCGATCTGGCTGACGGACTGGCGTTCTTTAGAGGCAACTCTATGCCTATGCCCACCCTTTTTGGTGGTACCACTGCGAACGCATCTGACGACGAGGACGGAGAAATGATTCCTCCAGCGAGCTCGGGCACATCGGGCGAGCTTGTGACTACGGATGACAACCCATTCTGAATAGTGCTGTGTCAGCGGGGCTGGCAAGTTCACTGCAAAGATGATAGATGAGGCTATGATATATTCTGTGTTTGTTGTGCTGTTCTGTGATGATATGCCTAGTTCTGTGTAAGCTGATCCTATTCTCGTTCGATGCTTCACCTTGAGACGTCAGTCCGGCTTTCCCTCGTTAAGTAGATCCGTGTTTTCCTTGCGTCTCATAATGTGTTTTCCCAACGTACTTTCTTTATTGTGCTTGAAGCGTATCGCTTTGTCCCATTTGCGTATATAAAGGAACATGCAGGTAATTTGAGACGCATCTTTGTCATGAACCGTGTAGCCCCTTCGTGAATCCCTTTGACCCCAACGTACTGAGCGTGATCGACCCCAATTCCGATCCTGGGAGGGGCCTAGCGATTTCTCTGGAAGCGAACGCAGAAGAGCGAGAGGAGGAAAACGGCACCGGAAGACCGACAGACAGGTATGCATCCATCATCACTTTACATTGCTGATCTTTCCTAATTGATGTCTAGTCAGGTTGAAGCCATTATCGAGAGGCTCCCCCGCTTGACCAAGGCCAATCTGGATCGTCTTGGACAACGTGGTGCGTGATGCCAACACAACCAGGATCCCATCTTACGGACTTCACATGGCAAGACTCATCATGTTTCATCTGCCTGAATACCTTTCTCGATGGTATCGCAGAAGAGACGGCCTACGACATGCGAACACGTATTCAAATTCCGCCGAAAAGAGTTAAGTAGTTTGTTGCCATGCACGTCGTTTCGATCGCTGATCACCGCGTCGCTCAAACAATCTTATACGCTTGTGTATATCAAATTTCCCTAATTTAGAGTATTGCGTTTCCATGCAGAACAATACCTGTCCCATGTGTCGCACTCGACTGGTCAAGTCATCCTTAGAATGGGCAAACTGAGGTGCACAAACTTTGGGCACTGAGGGTAAATAGCAGCCACGGTGGTATCGAAGCTAGAAATCCTGGACAGGAACATCTATTATAAATCCCCCTAAGCCCTACCACCTTTGACACAGGTAGTGATTGATGTGACGGAACAAAGCTAATCAGAAAAGGTCCGTGATGAATTAACGAATGCATAATCAAAGGCGATGAAATCAATGGACTGCGACACCTCTCACGACTTCCTGAAGCACGCGAAAAGATTGCGCTTAAAGAAATACCACAAGCACTGAATGGAACAAGCTCAGATTCGGGAACGAGGAATAACGAAAACTACTTACGCCAATAAATCGTACAAGAGATAATCCAAATGTCGAATAAAGGATGAACGCGAAATAGATGTTTTGCTTCAGGCGGAGGTCCTGCTGGTCCACACTTGCATTACTACTCGGAAGGCCATTGATATTTTCGATAGCGACGGCAAGCCCTGCATTCGAGAGCATCCAAAACACCACCAGACGTGTCCGGAACGTTTTGTTCTGGTCATCCATAGAAGGTTTCTCCGGGACCTCCTTCACCTCAAGCTTGGTCACGGCACGGTTTACGGTCTCCTTAAATACAGCATCCAAGTCTTCTTGCATACGCTCTGTATCTTGCACCACAGCGGCTTCTTCGTTTTTACCTTTGGATGACGAAACCGACGGAAGTGCCTCGGCTTTATCTGAGCCTTTAGTACCCCATGAAACATCATGCAAGTTGCAGAATGCGTAGACGTTGAGAACGTTGGTGAAGCTGGGAGCCAAACACAAGTACTGGAAGAAACTGGAGAACATGTGCCAGGGATCACGCTACATAGACTAGTGAGTGGGGTTGACGTTTGGTACGACGAGGTATGGCTCACGTAGAGGATTGACGCGAAGAGATAGATACCAAACGTCGACACCATGGCCGCAATCAACGCACCAACCGGAGGTTTGAAGAATGTAAGTATGACCTCTACCGTTGTCTTGTTCTTCAACAAGGTCGGAATATTCTAGTGAGGAGGGTATCAACGTTCACAATACTTTGAGTATATTCTGATTCTATGAACTCACCGTGAATGATTTGACAGTGAGCGCCAGGGAACACACGAGGAGGTAGATGGCAAGTATAGCATATACCCTGATATGTCTATCTTCAGTGGAGACACAGAGGGAATAGAAGTATGACGCACCAGAGGGTGATGAGATATGCCATGCGTTCACCTTTCGGTCGGTTGCCTAGAGCCAAAACAAACTTCGCAGGTAGTTAGTAGTAGTCGGTAGTCGGGTGAAGGCCTTTATCTACCTGTATGGCAAGAAAACCAAGATAAGTCCACTTTAAAGCTAGATTGACCCAGTGTGTCTAGATCTCCTTTAGCGGGATGTCACATTAGAGGGAGGGACTCACGATATCAAGTCCTGTGTGGTTGTTGCCACCAAAGAGCACCACATTCTCGCTTGGTAGGAGATCGATAATAATACTAAACGTCAGCCAGAGATTCGCTAGGGCGAACCAAGAAAAGATAAGCGAGAATACGTTATACTACATCACAAAGATCAAAGAATGCATAAGAAATCAACAGAGCATGACGCACAAGGGCTTGAATGTGGAAGAAGAACATGCGGATGATGCCATGGCCAGACTTGTACAATCGGAAGAAGTGCACGACAGCATACTAAGAAGCCAGTTAAGTGACTACATCTGACAAAGCTGAGCATGACACTTACGATGGATGCAGCAAATGAGCCGTTCAACCATCGGCGACGCTGACCGATCAACTCTGGCGCACTCTCGGGGACATCGGTCTCAGCCTTGGAAGGCTTGACGTAAGTGAGGGTCCATTTACAACCAGCTTTCGCCACCAATTCGAAGCAAAGAATTCGATCCTCGGCCAAGAACATGTTTTTAGTGAAGATATCCATGCCGTGAATACCCTTGGGGCCAAGGCGGTCCGCGAGTGAGTGGTCGCCATGAAAATATTGCTCAAGAGGTCTGCCTTGGATCGCGCGATATCGATATGCGGAGAAAGCACCGGGGAGGACAGACACATAACCAAAGCTACTCTCAAGCGGCTTGTCCAGAATATTTGACATCTTGTATTCGAAGTTTTGTGCTGCGACAAGTGGGTTGAGCAGCTTCCTGCCCTTATTGATCATGGCGTGAATTTCACCGCAGCAACCACCGAGGTGCGCGTCGTTGTAGAATGCCTCCCAAAGATAATAGAGGGACTTGTGCCCCGGTTTCGTACCAGCATCAATAAGAATACAAATTTCCGGCTGGAACCCATACCCCGGTTGATTCAACACATTAGAGAGCGGTACCTGAAAAAGCCCATGAAAATACGTACCTGCAGCATTCGACCTATGGCGTTGAACAGCCAGCGATGAGAATTGATCTTCTTCTGGTTTTTAGCTTTCAAGACGAAGATAATTTGTACCGGCACAAGGTTATTAGGATCATCGCCGTGAGGCAAAATAAGCTTTGGACTCGCATCCACCGAAATTTGAGTCGTGTACTAGTCAGGGCCGGTATTAGACCAGGAGATACGGCCAAAAACTGGGAACAAACCTCAAAGATGTGAGCGACGGTGTCTATATCGTCGACCTGTTTCTTCATCACGCCGTCCTGGTAAACGCCAACCGTAGCCAAAATATCCAAAACCGTTTTGTCCATAGCCTCCAGGCCATCGACAACCAAAGCTACGGTGATCTTCTGCCAGCCAGGAACACCCTCTTCCGCACTACGTCGCCAATACTTTGACTGTTTAGTCTTGCAAATGTCGCGAATGTTGACCATTACTCCATGAAGTGTGCGAGCGTACAGAGTCTTGTCTTCGTTGTATGAAGTGATGGCGATAAGAAGCTCTGTCTCACGGTTATACATGTGTGTCCGAAGTGACCATCCATTTTCGATTGTAAACTCATCAGGATCGCATGTGGCTGCGGTGTAACGCATGTGCCTGGAGAGGGCATGAGCTTAGGGTCAGGGCACCGAGCAATCTACTCACGAGAACTCTGTTGTTCTCACACCGGACTTCCACTTGTCTTCAACCGCGCTGTAGACTGGTGTGGGGACAAGGTAATCTGTGATAAAGTGGCCATTCGTCAATTTTACTGCCTTCTTGACGCCACGGCGGATGGTCTGCCGGCGACGCCATGCAGTTTCGACGCCATTAGACGCAGAAGAGGCAACAGAAAGAGGACGAGAGTGAGGGTATGGGTCGCCATAGGTATTGGGATTAAAAGGCCTGTTGTGAACCAGAGTGAAAAGGAGACTATATGGACTCAAGGTTACACTCACCCTGGAGGGTAAAAGCCCCCCGGGACGTTGCCGCCAGTAAGGGGTTGCTTTTCTATCTCTTCGTCTTCATATGGATTACCTTGACCACCGAACTCTTGGGTAAGGGAGACGGTGGAGTCGAAAGGCCTGACTTGGGGTTCCTGAAAGTGGAGGGCGCGGGGTCGGTCGGCGAAGGGATCTGGGCTGTGGTCCGAGTCGTGTGAGGACAAAGAGGTAGGTGGGGGACGACCAGCCATGACAGAAAATAATGAATGAATGTCAAGAGGATTGTGAGGAGAAGAGGTGGGATGAGCGTTGCCTGGCAAACCCCGTTTTGTTTGACCTGGTAACGAGGCTGTGTTTGTTTGATCTCCCGCGCAGTCACCAACACGCCACAGCCCGTCTCACTTCTGCTCATTTTTCATTTGACAGCCCGGAAGGCCACTTTCCCCCGTATTCTCAGCTGTATCTGACCGAAGCTTACAGTTTTGGCTGAGAAATCGGGTTGTATTACTGTGCCCCACGTGCAGTACAAAAGTTCGTGAGATTGTTCCATCACAACCCCAAGCCGCCCTGCCGCGGCCAGCTCGGCGTCTCGTTGCACAGGACTGAACCTCACCTCAGCGCTCCGGTCCGGTGCACTCTCCTCATGTCGGCTCGCGGTCAGGCAGGAGCGCAGAATAACCAACAAGATGAATCCCCTTTTCGCAAGTTCATTGCCATTGCACAGGTGCGCGCATATACTATAGTCACGATACTCCGAAATCGCCTTCTCACTGCCTCTAATTATAAAGCAAATCCTCCTCGTTTATGTAGTGACACAGTTCGGTGAGCTCTCGTCGATTACCTTCTTCCCAATTGGAGCTGACTTGGACTTAGCAGGCAAGTTATTGGCGCCAAGGACTGCGCCCACTATATCTCCTGATGCGACACCTGGAGGGTCCGGTCCTGAATTCGTTGATCCATTCTCGCTCCCTCCTGCGCAGGCACATCTTGCATGGCCGTTGGGAATTCCAGTATCTCTCCACTTTTACTTGTCAACAAGTGGACAAGCCTTTGCTCTCAACCCGGAGGATGTGGATCTGCCTCACTTCGTTTGGCATGACATCACTTTCGGGGATTGGAACGATTTGCGAACGGTAGACTACAATGTACATCTACCTGAGGTAAGTGGACTACAAGTTGTTGCTTCTATGGCTTTGAACATATTATAACCAAGCTTGTTCAACGGAACGGCACCTTATGGGCGCACATATTCTTAACAAAAGACAATGCAGACCCCGACCCGTTCAACCCAGCATACAAAGAGAACTCCGTTCTTCATGTTAGAAAGCGTGCGTGCTGAGGACTCGCTTGTGCGCCTTCTGATTCTCAGCTGTCCAGTTTTGACACGTTATCTCCCGAGGCCCAAGATTCGCAAAGAGAGGAATCTTCTACAGGACAAGAATGCCATGGCGGAAGGAGAAGATGAAACCGAGGTGCGGTCAGGCGCACTCATCATTGGCTCGCCCTTACCCGACAAACAGGTCGCAGACACGATTGTTTCCTATTGGCATCAGGTCTGTTCATCTAATCCCACGGCCGACTCTCCAGCTATTGATACGTTGCCTACAGAATCTCACTTTGGCTCTTGTCTCAGATGCCACTGTTCTTCAATATGCCCAACTGCCTCCTCCTATCGCAGAGCGTACGTCTACGAACATCAGCCTGGTCCTGGCAGAACTTACAGTAAAAACAGATGTTGTTTTGATTCCTGGAAAGCGAGACGAGACCGGAAAAGAGGGCTACTATAACCCGATCATCTTTCCCAATGAATTTTGGCACTTGAGATCTCAATACATCGAAATCAATGCCACTACACCTACAGTCCCCTTACAGATCGTATTCCAGCCGATGTCATACTTCAAGTTTCAGGTGTTCGCCTCCATGACATTCGGTTTCCAGGAAGCTATCAAACAGAAAGGTGGTGGCTCTGCTGCGGAGTTTGACGAGGTTAAGCGTATGCTAGTGGAGACAAATCCTTGGTTCTTGGGTCTAACTGGTGTCGTGAGCGTACTCCACGTGGTGTCAGCTAGTCAGGTCTTCGTGCGCCATTATCTTACACAACTTTAGGTTTGAGATGTTGGCATTCAAGTCGGATGTCTCTCATTGGAGAAAGAAAAATGAGCTCACTGGCGTGTCCGTCCGGTATGTGTTTTTTGACATGATTTTTTTTTCACATTTGTTGATCTCACCGGGGCAGAACGGTATGTTTCTGTGCTCTCTGGAGCACGCAGTGCATACCAAAGCTCCTTCACTGTGCAGATCATCACGAACGTCTTCGTGCAGCTAGTCATCTTACTATATCTCATTGACAACAATACTGATACGAGCTGGATGATCCTTATGGGCTCAGGCATGGGAGTACTCATAGAGGCTTGGAAGGTGCGATTGGCCTATCTGTGAAAATGCCCGACTAGCTGATTCCATTTTCAAAAAATAAGATTACGAAGGCCGTTGACATTAAAATCGTCGCTTCAGAACCAGGGTCGATGCTGCCTCGGAAGGTCATATTCGCAGGTAGGTTCACGATGCTATGATGATGTGTCGGTAGTCGTGACGTAGAGTCCCAGATAAGCATGTACTCAGTGAAGATGAAAAGAAAACGCAGGAGTACGTCATCCGCCATTCGTGATCTGTCGCAGCGCCTGATCCCGTTTCTAAAAGGTACGACAAATTAGCGTTCCGCTACGTTTCATACGTTGCCCTTCCCGCACTCGCTATCTACGCCGTCTATTCCTTGGTGTATGAGAGCCATAGAGGGTGGTACAGCTTCATTATTTCGACATTGACATCTTTCGTGTACATGTTTGGCTTTGTACGTGCAAAAGGTGCTCTCTGCTGGGCCCAGTCGATCTCACAAGGACAATTGATTGCAGGCTCAGCTAATCCCGCAACTTATCATCAATTATAAGCTCAAGGTCAGATTGACTAGTTTGCCAGCTGCGAAATCTGATGGGATATTTCAGAGTGTGGCACATATGCCGATGAAAGCGATGGTGTACAAGACGCTGTCGACAGTAATTGATGACTTTTTCGCGTGAGTTGTCGGAATTCCTAGACCCGATGCATGATACGATGGGGTGCGGACTACTAGGTTCATCATCAAGATGCCGATTTTGCATAGACTGGCATGTTTCCGGGACGACGTTGTGTTTTTGGTGTTCCTATACCAGGCAAGTGTATCGTCTATGGGATGTGTATATTTGGTGACGAAGAATACCAGCGATGGATCTACCGAATTGATCCGAAACGGGTGAACGAGTATGGGCAGGTGATGGATGAAGGGGAGCGGAAGAAAGATTAGATTAGATTGGGTTATGTGTTCGGGCCGGAGTGGGGGGTTCGTTGAGCGGAGGAGCGAACGAGTGCTGTGTAACATGTCTCCCAACTATGCTTGTCCCTGCCTCAATGTGCAGCTCCGTGCCCTTCGCCCTCCCCCCTCCTCATCGTCCCCCCCGCTCAGCCACGAAAATTATCAGCCCCTCTATGTCGGTCAGGATGGCATCTTCATCGTACACACTTCCCTCCTTTATTTCTATATTTTATTTATTTTCTCCTTCAGGTTCACCCACAATTGACCCTCAGGAATCGCTCACACTCCAAACTCCAGTCTGATTCCGACCGTTTTCTCCGTAGACACACATCTTTGACATGCCTTATCTGCCGTCTCTCTGTCTACCGTGTACTCCAGCTGATGCCGCCCGACATGGACTCTACCGAAGGCCCCATATTACCCACCGAAGAACG
>WNFI01155091.1_pt1 | contig 12625 bp, 10 predicted proteins | sample 5400471 | NCBI WGS metagenome assembly WNFI01 (sample SAMN13153348, study PRJNA577476) | soil metagenome | isolation source: 100 cm saprolite on Douglas fir-dominated hillslope | place: USA:California | collected 2013-09-17
TGCGGCGGCGGAACGCCTTGAGTTGCTCCGACACCGGCCGCATGTCGGGAACAAACCAGGGTGGCGCCATCAATGAAGAGATGTCGACCTTAGCGGCATCGCCATCGACCGCATGCAATGCACGCAAAAGGTCTTTCACGTGCAAGATGCCGACGATGTTTTCCGGATTGCCGCGCCAAAGGGGTAACCGCGTTACCGGCGAGGCGATCACCGCGTTGACCACGTCCTCCGGTTTGTCGTCGGCGTTCAAGGTGATCATGTTTGTGCGGTGGATCATCACGTCGGAGACGGCCAGTTCGCGCAAGTCGAGCACACCACCGAACATGTCGCGATCAAGCGTTTCGACGTCGCCCTCGCGATGCAGAAGATCGACCGCACCGCGCAATTCCTCGTGGGGCGACAGCACCTGCTGATCCTCGCCGACCGTCATGCCAACGAGCTTAAGCAACCAGCGCACCAATGCCTCGATCGCCATCAGGACGGGGCCAAACAGTGTGACGAACCAGTGTATGGGGCGTGCGACCGCGAGCGCGATCCGGTCGGGGGCGTTAAACGCTGCCGTTTTCGGCAAGATCTCGGAGAACACGACGACGACAATTGTCATGACCACCGTGGCGTAGACGACGCCGGCCGGACCGAACCAGGCCAACAACACGCCCGTCGCCAGCGCCGAGGCCGCAATGTTGACGGCATTGTTGCCGAACAGCAGCGCGCCGAGCAGGCGCTCGCGCTGTTCCAGCAAACGATTGACGAGCCGTGCGCGCCGATTTCCGTGCTTCTCCAATCGAGCCATGCTGGCGCGGGAAGAAGCGGTCAGCGCGGTTTCACTGCCGGCAAAAAAAGCGGAAAGCAGCAGGCAGATCAGGACGACGACAAGGGACAGCCAGTCGTTCGCGGTCATCGCTCGGCAAGTTTGTCTGTGAGAAAGGTCCGCACTTCGGCGGCGTCGACATTATTTTCAATGAAAGCCCGGCCGATACCGCGCACCAAAATAAACGTGAGCGTCCCGCGCTTTACTTTTTTGTCTTGAGCAATCAGGTCCATCAAAGCATCAATAGCCGGCGCACCGCCGGCAATATCCTTCAGATGGGTCGGCAGGCCGACCGCTGCAAGATGAGCGGCAGCGCGCGCAGCCTCCGAGGCCGCAATGAGCCCCTTTCGCGCCGAAAATTCAAATGCCAGCACGATACCCAGCGCTACGGCTTCACCGTGCAGCAGCCGCTCGGAGAAGCCGCAGCCAGCCTCCAAAGCGTGACCGAAGGTGTGACCGAGATTGAGCAGGGCGCGCTCGCCGTTTTCGCGCTCGTCACGCGCGACAATGCCGGCCTTGCCGCGACAACACACAGCAATCGCATGTTCGCGCGCGGGGCCTCCCGCGAAGACGTCTTGCCAATTCTTCTCCAGCCAGGCGAAAAGCGCTGCGTCGCCGAGCAAGCCGTATTTCGCAACTTCAGCATAGCCAGAGCGGAATTCGCGCTTGGGCAATGTATCGAGCAAAGCAGTATCGGCGATCACGAGAGCGGGCTGGTGGAAAGCGCCGATCAGATTCTTGCCCTGACGAGAATTGATCCCCGTCTTGCCGCCAACCGATGAATCGACCTGGGCGAGAAGCGTCGTCGGAACCTGCACGAAGTCGAGACCGCGGCGCACGCTGGCCGCCGCATAACCGGCAAGATCGCCAATCACGCCGCCGCCAAGCGCTACGATGAGATCGTTGCGTTCGATACGCGCCGCGATGATTGCCTCGCAGACTTTTTCGAACGTTGCATAACTTTTGGAGGCCTCACCTGCTGGCACAAGAATGCGCGCGCTTTCGATAGCTGTCGTTTTAAGCGCCGCCTCGGCAGCGGCGAGATGGTGTTTGGCGACAGTCTCGTCGGTGACAATGGCGACCCGCGCGCCGGAGCGCATGGCCTTGATGCGCTCACCGAGACTCGCCAGCGCGCCACGGCCAATGACAATATCGTAAGAGCGCGCGCCGAGCGCGACTGGTACCTGCATCGCCTCGGTCTGTCGCAGCAGCGCGGTCATGATGGCCTCTCTGCGTCAAGACCGAGATGTTTCGGCAGCTGGGCCATGATCTCGTCGACGATCATATCATGCGGTTCGTCGCGCGAATGAACGACAATGTCGGACGTTGCATACAGCGGCTCACGCTTCGGCAGCAGCTCCCTGATCTTCTCGACCAACGGTCGATCGCTACGGCGCTTAGTCCGCTTAATCAGCACGTCCGCATCGGCCTTCAACCACACGGAAATTCCCTTGATATGGATGAGATCGCGCGTGTTCTGGTCCATCACCGCGCCGCCGCCGGTCGCCAGCACCTGCGGGCCGTTGTCGAGCAAGCGCGCGATCACGCGTTTCTCGCCGGCACGGAAATACGGCTCGCCGTGTTTGTCGAAAATTTCGGAAATAGTCATGCCCGCAGCGCTTTCGATTTCAGCATCGGCATCAACGAATGGAATCCCGAGCCGGGCGGCAAGCCTTCGGCCGATCGAGGATTTGCCCGCGCCCATCATGCCGACGAGCACAATAGACCGGCTGCCGAGCGCGCGGACCATTACCAGGCCATTTTCCGCTGGTTTTTGAATGGCACCGTTAACCATGCTATGGTTCCGAAGCGAATCCACGGTTCCATATACCAGCAATCGGGACACCGCGAGGGCGGTCTTGTCAGCGGTTCCAGAACGTGGTCGTAACTCGCCTGAAATCGCTAGCGCTGACGTATGGGCGCTTGTCGGGGTTTTGACGATGCCGAGTCTGTTCAGGTTCCTGCTCTTTTTCGGCTTGCTCGGCGGGCTGGCCTACGGTGCCGTGTTCTCGCTCGCCACTTTCGTCAAATATCAGCCGCGTGAGATCATCCTCGACATGCTCGCAGCCGAACGCGGCGCCGGCGCGAATACGCTTTCCGCCTATCGGGGTGACCTCGATGACTTGTCGGCGCATCTGCGCGCCGCTGGCGTAAGAATCACCGCGGCAACCACCGACGACTTACGCGGATTTATTGCAAGCCTCGCCGAGCGCGGCTTCAAAGCCTCGTCGCTTGCGCGGCGATTGTCATCGATGCGCCAACTCTACCGGTTTCTTTACGCAGAGGGAAAACGCGCCGACGATCCGGCCGCCGTATTGGAAGGGCCTAAACGCGCACGGTCCCTCCCGAAGGTGTTATCCATTGCCGACGTCGATGCACTTCTTAGGCAGGCCCGGATCAATGCCGAGAACAGCGACCAGCCACCGGCTCAACGGTTGCGTGCCGCGCGCCTGCTGTGCCTGCTCGAAGTGGTCTATGCAACCGGGCTACGCGTGTCCGAACTCGTGGCTTTGCCGGCGTCGGCCGCGCGGCGCGAACAGCACATGCTGGTCGTGCGAGGCAAGGGCGGCAAGGAGCGGCTTGTGCCGCTCAACAAGGAAGCCAAGCGCGCCATCTCCGAGTATCTTGAACTGCGCGAAAAAGCCGGCCGCGATTCAAAATCGAAATGGCTGTTTCCGTCTTTTGGTGAGCAAGGACACCTTACCCGTCAGCATTTCGCGCGCGAGCTCAAGGCGCTCGGCCAAGCCTCCGGTATCCTGCCGGCGCGCCTGAGTCCGCACGTATTGCGCCATGCCTTTGCCAGCCACCTGTTGCATAACGGGGCAGACCTGCGCGTGGTCCAGACCCTGCTCGGCCATGCCGATATCTCGACCACACAAATCTATACTCATGTGCTGGAAGAGCGGCTGAAAACGCTGGTTCGCGACCTGCATCCATTGGGAGATGGCTAGCCCGAAACATACGTAAAAGCGAAATTAACTCGTTTACTTGACTTAGAGGCTTGGCCCGCGTCAGTTCGCCCCGAAAATCATTCAAATCCGGACCCAATGCGCAGTTATCTCGATTTCGAAAAACCGGTGGCCGAACTGGAGGCTAAGGTCGAGGAATTGCGCGCGATGGGCGAGAGCGACACCGCAGTTGCCGTCGGCGACGAAATTTCTCGGCTCGAAGTGAAAGCCGCGGTGGCGCTGAAAGAACTCTATGCCGAGCTTACGCCCTGGCAGAAGACTCAAGTCGCCCGTCATCCGCAGCGGCCGCACTGCCTCGACTATATCGCGGCACTGATCGGCAATTTCATTCCTCTCGCTGGTGACCGCAAATTCGGCGACGACGCTGCCATCGTCGGCGGCTTCGGCCGGTTCCGCGGCGAAAGCGTTTGCGTGATCGGCCATGAAAAAGGCTCCGACACCGAAAGGCGGCTCAAGCACAATTTCGGCATGGCGCGCCCCGAGGGATACCGAAAAGCAGCTCGACTGATGGAAATGGCCGACCGTTTCGGCCTTCCCGTCATCGCGCTGGTTGACACTGCCGGCGCCTATCCGGGCATCGGCGCTGAAGAGCGCGGTCAGGCGGAAGCCATTGCACGCTCAACCGAGACATGTCTTTCACTTGGCGTTCCAAACATCGCGGTGATCCTGGGCGAAGGAGGCTCCGGCGGCGCTATCGCGATCGCCACAGCCAATCGTGTGCTGATGCTCGAGCACGCCATCTACAGCGTGATCTCTCCGGAAGGCGCCGCCTCGATCTTGTGGCGCGATACGGCGAAAGCGCAGGAGGCGGCGACCAGCATGAAGATCACCGCCGAGGACATGGTGCGCTTTGGCGTGATCGACAGCATCGTGCCGGAGCCCACCGGGGGCGCCCACCGCGACCCGCAGGTGGCGATCGCGGCAACGGGCGAGGCCATCGCCAATGCCCTCGCCGAATTGCAGGGTCTGGACCGCGATGCGGTGCGAAAACAGCGGCGTGAGAAGTTCCTCACAATGGGACGCACTGTTGGTTAACCGCCGGGGCGATTTACTTTTGCTTTACCATAGGGTTAGCGGTATTCTGGGATGACGCGGCATGCCTTGCAGATGCCACATCTTAAGGATAACGATTGCTCAAGAGGGCCCGCGCTTTCGGGGAGTATCACGTTTGAATCGACAGTTTGCTCGCGCGCTGCTGGCGTCTGCGGCTATCGCCGCTGCGATTGCCCTTGCTGGCTGTGATCCCGAATACATCGTCCCGACCGGCCGCGCCCAGGCCCCGATTTCCGATAGGACGCTCGCCGAGATCGCGGCGAAAAATATGGATAAGGAATCCCCGATCCTTGCCCGCATCTTCAAGGAAGAGGCGGAGCTGGAGATCTGGAAGAAAAATCGCGACGGTGAATACGCGCTGCTTAAGAGCTTTCCAATCTGCCGCTGGTCGGGTGATCTAGGTCCCAAGAAAAAAGAACGTGATCGACAGGCGCCGGAGGGCTTCTACACGATCACTCCAGGGCAGATGAATCCGAATTCCAACTACTACCTCGCTTTCAACACCGGCTTTCCAAACACATATGACCGGGCGATGGGCTATACCGGCTCCGAGTTGATGGTGCATGGCGACTGCTCATCCCGCGGCTGCTACGCGATGACCGACGAGCAGATCCAGGAAATTTACGCGTTGGCGCGCGAGTCTTTCTTCGGCGGCCAGAAGTCGTTCCAGCTGCAGGCCTATCCGTTCCACATGACTGCGATGAACATGGCCAAGCACCGCAACAATTCGAACTTCGCGTTCTGGAAGATGTTGAAAGAGGGCTACGATCACTTCGACGCCACGCACCAGGAGCCGAAGGTCGCGGTCTGCGACAAGCACTACGTCTTCGACGCAGCAGCCCCCGACGACTCGACTAAGCCGCTCTCGTTCAATGCAAAAGGCGCCTGCCCGGCCTACCAGCTCGACAAGACTGTGGCCGATGCCGTGCTCGAACAGCATCGGCAAGAGCAGTACAAAATGGCCGAGTACATCGCTAATGGTGTTTCGACTGTTCCATCCCGTACTGGCGTCGACGGTGGCATGAACCCTGTGTTCGCCGACAAGCTCGGCACGCAGGAGGGATACGACAGCAAGGGCCGCTTGATCCGCGTCGCGACTGCACCTGGTTCGCTGCCACGCACGCCCGACAAGCCGGCTCCAGCGCCGATCATTTCGGTGCCCGAAGCCGCGCCCGTTGCGGCGCCCGAAGCAGCGCCGCAAACTGAAACTGCGCCGGTGGTGATGGCGAGCGTACCGATGCCGCGGCCGGCGCCCCAGCCGAAGCAAGGCGAAGCGCCTGCAAAGCCGACTTCGATTGCGGGGATTATCGGAAGCTGGTTTGGCCGCTCGAAGGCGGAAGCCGCGTCGACGCCAGCGCAAAATGAACAGGTCGCCTCGCGCGGCGCCAACACCGACCTGGCGGCCAAGCCCAAGCAAACCGCTCCGGTGCGCACCGTCTCCACTACGGCTTCGGCGCCTGTTCAGGCAGCACCTGCCACAGTTGCGTCGGTACCGGCTGCACGCCAGCCCACGCCAAATGCCGTTGTCGAGAGTGTTTGGGGCCCCCCACCCAAGATGCCGGTGCAGCAAAGTGCCAAAGCTGAGCCGCCGCGGGCGCCGGAACCGGAATTGCGCACAGCCTATTCCACGCCACCAGCGAGCAACGGTGGCTTGCTTTCGGGTGCACAGCCCGTGGTTCCGGTGGGCACGTTCAATAATAGCTTCCGCTGAGTGTTGGCCGCGCCAGCAGACGAAGCATGGATTGCTACGTCTATGTCCTCGGCAGCCTCACCAAAAAACGCCATCTGACTTATGTCGGCTGGACCGACGACGTCGCGCGGCGGCTCGCACAACACAATAGCGGCAAAGGCGCCCGTTCCACGCGAGGCCGCGTATGGGTGCTGCTTTATTCGGAACGCTGCGCCAGCAAGCGGCATGCGATGAGCCGCGAATGGCATCTCAAACGCGACCGTGCATTTCGAAAAGACCTTGCACAGGCCCTGAAAAAATAAACGCCGACAGAAGCCGGCGCTTTCATATTGCTCCATAAAATCGGCACGCTCAGGCGAATTTACCGTGGCAATGCTTGAATTTTTTCCCCGAGCCGCAGGGGCACGGTTCGTTGCGTCCGACCTTTCCCCAACTGGACGGGTCGTTTGAATTGCGCTCCGTCTGTGCGCCGTTGCCGTTGCCGGCCAGCGCGGGTGCCAGCGCCGGCGCCATCTCATCCTCGCCCGTCGTCGGATCGACTTTGTGCGCTTCCATATAAGGCAGAGTCGCGGCCTCTTCGGCCGGCGGCTGCTGCACGACCTCGACGCGCATGAGTTGCGCGGTCACGGCTTCGCGCAAGTGCGCCACCATGGCTTCAAATAGAGAGAAGGCCTCCGCCTTGTATTCGTTGAGCGGATCCCGCTGGCCATAGCCGCGCAGGCCAATGACTTGCCGCAAGTGCTCGAGCATGACGAGATGCTCGCGCCAAAGATGATCGAGCGTCTGCAACAAAATTGATTTCTCGACGTAGCGCATGACGTCGGGGCCCCATTTGGCCACCTTGCCCGCCATCCACTCGTCCGCGCGCCGCGTGATGCGTTCCCGCACGTCTTCGACAGTAATACCTTCCTCTTTCGCCCAGTCCCGAACCGGCAACTCCTGGGTCAGGATGCTACGCAGGTCGCTGTCGAGACCCGTCACGTCCCACTGCTCCGGATAAGCATTCTCAGGGATGTGCTTGGCGACCAGATCTTCGATCATGGCGTGGCGCATATCGCCGATGGTTTCATCAACCGTCTCATCTCGCATCAGCTCGAGCCGCTGCTCAAAGATGACCTTGCGCTGGTCATTCATAACATTGTCGAACTTGAGCAGGTTTTTGCGAATGTCGAAATTGCGCGCTTCGACCTTCTGTTGCGCTTTTTCCAACGCCTTGTTGATCCAAGGGTGAACGATCGCCTCGTCCTCCTTCAGGCCTAGCTTCTGCAACATTCCGTCGAGCTTGTCGGAGCCGAAGATGCGCATCAGGTCGTCTTCGAGCGACAGGAAAAACTTCGAATGGCCCGGGTCGCCCTGGCGGCCGGAACGGCCGCGCAGCGGATGCGCATGTCGGCATTTCCGCCGAGTTGAATATCGGTACCGCGTCCGGCCATGTTGGTCGCGATCGTAATTGCACCCGGCACACCGGCCTGCGAGACAATGTAAGCTTCCTGCTCGTGGTAGCGGGCGTTGAGAATGGCAAATACCTTGGTCTTGGTAGCGCCGTCATCGCCGGAATAAAGCGCCGCGAACGCATTCGGGTCGGAAAAGTCGTGCTGTTCCCATCCAGCCTTGCGCAGCATCTCGGCAAGCTGTTCGGATTTCTCAATCGACGTGGTGCCGACCAGCACCGGCTGGCCGCGCTGTTTGCAATCCTCGATCAGCGTCAGGATTGCACGGTATTTTTCAACAGCCGTGCGATAGACCTCATCGTCGTCGTCGAGGCGAACGAGCGGCATATTGGTTGGCACCTCGAGCACTTCGAGGTTGTAAATATCCATAAATTCTTCGGCTTCCGTGAGCGCCGTACCGGTCATGCCGGCGAGCTTTTCGTACATGCGAAAGTAATTCTGGAAGGTGATCGAGGCGAGCGTCTGGTTCTCGGGCTGAATGGGTTGATGTTCTTTGGCTTCCAGCGCCTGGTGCAGACCTTCCGAATAACGACGGCCCGGCATCATGCGGCCGGTGAACTCGTCGATGATGACGACCTCGCCATTGCGCACGATGTAATCTTTGTCGCGCTGAAACAGCTTGTGCGCGCGGAGCGCCTGATTGACATGGTGAACGACGGAAACGTTCTCCACGTCGTAGAGCGACTCTCCTTTGAGCTGGCCGGCCGCGCGCAGCCGCTGCTCGAGCTTTTCCATGCCAACTTCGGTCAACGTCACCGTGCGTTGCTTTTCGTCGACTTCGTAGTCGGCCTTGTCGAGCGCCGGAATATAGCTGTCGATCGTGTTGTAGAATTCGGAACGGTCGTCGAGCGGACCGGAAATGATCAGTGGCGTGCGCGCTTCGTCGACCAGGATCGAGTCGACCTCGTCGACGATGGCGTAGACATGCCCGCGCTGGACCATATCTTCCATGCGGTACTTCATATTGTCGCGCAGATAGTCGAAGCCGAGCTCGTTATTGGTGCCGTAAGTGATATCGCAGTCGTAAGATTTCTTGCGCTGCTCGTCGTCGATTCCATGCACGATGACGCCGACGGAAAGCCCGAGGAAACTGTAAATCTGGCCCATCCACTCGGCATCGCGCTTGGCCAAATAGTCGTTGACGGTAACGACATGCACCCCGCGGCCGGAAATCGCATTGAGATAGACGGGAAGAGTTGCCACCAGCGTCTTGCCTTCGCCGGTCTTCATCTCGGCAATCTTGCCTTCGTGCAGGATCATGCCGCCGATCAGCTGCACGTCGAAATGGCGCTGTCCGAGTGTGCGTTTGGCGGCTTCCCGCACCGTGGCAAATGCAGGAACCAGGATATCGTCGAGCGAGGTGCCTTCGGCGACTTTTTTCTTGAACTCGTCGGTGCGCGCCTTCAGCGCATCGTTGGAAAGCGCTTCGAGCTCTTTCTCCAGTTCATTAATCTCGCTAACCCGGGGCAGATAGCTGCGAATCCGCCGCTCGTTGGCCGAGCCGAACAGCTTGCGGAAAAAGCCATCAAACATGCGGGGAGCTCCAAGACTTGCGCCGGGGCGCTTATATCATGCCGCCGCGGCCGGATTTGCTTCCGGCGCTCCGGAATGCGGCACTTTTCGGGCAAATTCGACGCGAAACGCGCCGGCAAATAGCGGATCAGCTAAAGCTGAGCGAGAGATATGAGGGGGTCGGATTGTTGTCAATTGCTGGGCTGCCGTCATCTTAACGGCTAACGGTCACGCGGACGTTAAATCCCGCGCACCAGTCGGCCATTGCAATGCCACGGTTGTTGGGCGAATAGTCCACCCGCCGCCCCCCGGACCGGCGGAACCACATTTCCAAGGACAGCGTCATGACGATTTCAATTCCCGCAGGCCCTAAGGGCCATTCGCGCGCGGTTTTAACCGCAGCCCTGGCACTGCTCATCGTGTCAGCCGGGCCGCTCAATGCCCAGGACAAGGATCCGCTTGTCGCCAAGGTCAGCGGAGTAGAAGTCCATCAAAGCGATCTCGCCGTCGCCGAGGAAGAAGCCGGGCAAATTCCGCCGATGTCGCCCGAAGCCAAGCAAGACTATCTTGTGCAGTTTGTGGCCGACATGATCCTTGTTTCGAAGGCGGCAGAAGACAAGAAATTCGGAGACTCCACCGAGTTCAAGCGCAAGGTCGATTTCGCCCGCAAAAAACTGCTGATGGAAGGGCTGCTGCAATCGGTCGGCAAGGAAGCCCTCTCCGACGCGGCCATGCGCAAGGTCTATGACGAGGCCGTCAAGCAGATCGGCGAAGAGAAAGAAGTGCACGCTCGCCACATTCTGTTCCGCACACCCGCCGGCGATGAAAAGGCGAGCAAGGAAGCCGAAGACAAGCTCAAGGCCGTGATCGTCCGGCTGAAGAAAGGCGAGGACTTCGGGAAAGTGGCGACCGAAGTGACCGAAGATCCGTCCGGCAAGGCCAATGGCGGGGATCTCGGCTATTTCAGCAAGGACCAGATGGTGCCGGAATTTTCCGAGGTCGCGTTTAAGCTGGATAAGGGACAAATCTCGGAGCCGGTGAAAACTCAGTTCGGCTGGCACGTGATCAAGATCGAGGACAAGCGCGTAAAAGAACCGCCGAAATTCGAGGATGTGAAGCCGCAAATCGAGAATTTCGTGGTGCGCAAAGCGCAGGCCGATCTGGTTACCAAATTGCGCGCGGACGCCAAAATCGAGCGCATGGACAAGCCGGCAAAGACCGAAGAAAAGCCGGCCATCGACCCCGCTCCTGCACCGGCTAAGAAGTAGTTTTCGCCATCGTCGGCACCACACACGCCGCGTCATGCCCGGCCTTGTGCCGGGCATCCACGTCTTCTAAACATCGTCGCACTGCAAAGACGTGGATGGCCGGGACGAGCCCGGCCAAGACGACACCGTGAACGCCGTGACAACCGCCATCTCCCCCCTCGCCCCCCTTCATGTACCGGACATGCCCACAATTCCCGGCATGCGGCTCGCGACTGCTGCCGCCGGCATCCGCTATGCCGAACGCACCGATGTTCTGCTCGCGATATTTGAGCCCGGATCGACCATCGCCGGAGTATTCACGCGTTCGAAGTGTGCGTCGGCCCCCGTCGAGTGGTGCCAAGCGCGATTGAAAGCAGCCAAGCCGCGCGCGCTGGTCGTCAATTCCGGAAACGCGAATGCCTTCACCGGAAAGAGTGGACGAGATGCCTGTAAATTCACCGCACAGATCGCAGCGCGTGCGATTGGTTGCAAGCCGGACGACGTCTTTCTTGCTTCGACCGGTGTGATCGGCGAACCATTAAAAGCGGAAGTCTTCGATGGCGTGATGGAGGGCATGGTCGCCCGCGCACAGGAAGGAGATTTCCTCTCTGCGGCACGTGCAATCATGACGACCGACACATTTCCAAAAGTGGCAACAGCTGTCGCGAAGATCGGCAAAGCCACCGTTACGATCAATGGAATTGCCAAAGGTGCCGGCATGATCGCACCCGATATGGCAACGATGCTTTCCTTTATTTTCACCGATGCGGCGATTTCCGCGCCCGCATTGCAAAACCTCCTGAAAGAAAGCGTTGTCGACACCTTTAACGCCGTGACGATCGACGGCGACACATCCACATCCGACACGCTGTTGGTGTTTGCGACCGGACAGACGGATGCTCCGCGCATCGCCCGCGCCGCTGATCCGCGCCTGAAAGATTTCAAGAAGGCGTTGCTTGGCGTGCTGGCAAATCTTTCCGAACAAATTGCACGCGACGGCGAAGGAGCACGCAAGCTGGTCGAAATCGTCGTGGAAGGCGCCGTGTCGAAAGCGTCTGCACGCCGAATCGCCATGTCGATTGCCAATTCGCCTCTCGTGAAGACGGCAATTGCCGGCGAAGACGCAAATTGGGGACGCGTCGTGATGGCCGTCGGCAAAGCCGGCGAACCCGCCGACCGCGACAAGCTTTCGATCTGGTTCGGGGGTATTCGTGTCGCACACAAAGGCGCGCGCGATCCCGGTTATGACGAGGCGACCGTCAGCGCGGCGATGAAAAAGCCGGAGATCAGCTTGAAAGTAGCGCTCGGGCTGGGCAAAGGCCATGATCGCGTGCTGACTTGCGATTTGACCAAGGAATATATCGCCATCAACGGCGACTACCGATCATAAGCATCATCGAGGCTGAGGCCTGTGGCCGCCAAAATCGTTCTCGTCGCCGCCTGCGCGCTCCTTGACGCTGACGGCCGCGTGCTCATCGCGCAACGCCCGGCGGGCAAACCGATGGCCGGCCTGTGGGAGTTTCCTGGCGGCAAGGTTGAAAATGGCGAACGGCCAGAGGAAACGCTGATACGCGAACTTCGGGAAGAGTTGGCAATTATTGTGAGCGAGGCCTGTTTGGCCCCGCTCACTTTCGCAAGCCACAGCTATCCCGAGTTTCATCTCCTCATGCCGCTGTACGTCTGCCGTCGTTGGGAGGGAACGGTCACCGCCACAGAAGGCCAGCAACTCGCCTGGGTGAAGACAAACCGGCTACGCAACTATGAAATGCCACCAGGGGACGTGCCGCTCGTGTCGCACCTGATCGCCCTGCACTAAATCGTCTCCCTAGGGTGCCATTGGACGCAAAAGTTGTCATTCCCGTTTGATTCCGACGTGTCGCTAGAAGTCTCTG
>WNFI01207281.1_pt1 | contig 12625 bp, 8 predicted proteins | sample 5400471 | NCBI WGS metagenome assembly WNFI01 (sample SAMN13153348, study PRJNA577476) | soil metagenome | isolation source: 100 cm saprolite on Douglas fir-dominated hillslope | place: USA:California | collected 2013-09-17
GCTCTCGCGGCGCACCGGCAACCACATCCTCCTCAAGCGCGAGGACAAGCAGCCGGTGTTCTCCTTCAAGCTGCGCGGCGCGTACAACAAGATGGCGCACCTCGCGCCCGAGAAGCTCGCGCGCGGAGTGATTTGCGCCAGTGCGGGCAACCACGCGCAGGGTGTGGCGCTCGCCGCGCAGAGGCTCAACGTCCAGGCCACCATCGTGATGCCGGTGACCACTCCGCGCATCAAGGTGACGGCGGTGTCCTCGCGCGGCGCGAAGGTCGAGCTGCACGGCGACAGCTATCACGAGGCCAACCTGCATGCGCTCGCGCTTGCGAGAGCGCACAAGGCGACGGTCGTGCACCCGTACGACGACCCGCTGGTGATCGCCGGCCAGGGCACCATCGGGCTGGAGATCCTGCGCCAGCACACCCGCCCCATCGAGGCCATCTTCGTTCCCGTGGGCGGCGGCGGGTTGATCGCCGGCATCGCGGCGTATGTGAAACGGGTCTCGCCGAGGACGAAGGTGATCGGCGTGGAGCCGGTGGACTCCAACGCCATGGAGCAGTCGATCCGCGCCGGGCGGCGCGTGATCCTTCCGCACGTGAACCTTTTCGCCGACGGCGTGGCGGTGCGCCAGGTGGGGCGCGAGACCTTGAGGCTATGCCGCAAGCTCGTCGACGACATGGTGCTCGTCGACACCGACGAGATCTGCGCGGCGATCAAGGACATCTTCGAGGACACGCGCACGGTGCTCGAGCCCGCCGGGGCGCTGGCGCTCGCGGGTGCCAAGCGCTGGATCGAGCGCCGCGGGGTCAAGGGGCGCACCTTCGTCGCCATCGCGAGCGGCGCCAACATGAACTTCGACCGGCTGCGCTTCGTCGCCGAGAGGGCCGAGCTGGGCGAGCATCGCGAAGCGGTCCTCGCCGTCACCATTCCCGAGCGGCCCGGGAGCTTCCGCGCGCTTTGCGGCCTGCTCGGCCGCCGCAACGTGACCGAGTTCAACTACCGCTTCGCGAGCGGCCGCGAGGCGCATGTGTTCCTCGGCGTTTCGGTCTCGGGGCGCGACGAGACGCAGCGCCTCATCGCCAACCTGCACCAACACGGCATGCCGGCGGTCGATCTCTCGGACAACGAGATGGCGAAGCTGCACGGCCGCCACCTCGTCGGAGGACGCGCTCCCGCCAAGGCCGCGGAGAGCCTGTACCGATTCGAATTCCCCGAGCGGCCCGGGGCGCTCATGAATTTCCTCAATCGGATGGGGTCGGGCTGGAACATCTCGCTCTTCCATTACCGCAACCACGGCGCCGACGTCGGGCGCGTCCTCGTCGGCCTGCAGGTTCCCGAGCGCGAGAGGGCCGCGCTGCGCCGCTTCCTGCGCGAGCTGGGCTACGACTACAGCGACGAGTCGCGCAACCCCGCCTACCGCTTCTTCCTGAAATGATCGATCCCGGCGGCAAGGGGGCCGCGGAAGCGTACGCGCGCGCCGTGGTGCTCTTCCAGTCCGGGCGCCTCGCCGAATCCGAGGGTGTGCTGCGCGAGCTGGTCGCTGCCGCGCCCGCCCTGGCCGAGGGGCTGCAGCTCCTCGGCGCGGCGCTGAGCGCGCAGGGAAGGCCGCAGGAAGGGCTCGAATGGTTCGATCGCGCGCGCGCGCTGCGCGCTCCCGGACCGACGCTGCTGCACAACCGCGCCCAGGCGCTCTTCGCGCTCGGCCGCCTCGCCGAGGCGCGCGCCGAGATCGAGGGCGCGACCGCGCTCGATCCGGCCTCCGCCTCGGCGTGGAGCCTCACCGCCAACATCCTTGCCGCAAGCGGCGAGCGCGAGAGCGCGGAGCGCGCCTATCGCAGGGCGCTCGTCCTCAAGCCCGAAAGCGCCGAGACCCACTACAACCTCGCGCTGCTGCTGCAGGAAGCCGGACGTTACGAGGAGGCGGTGGCGAGCTACCGCAAGGCGCTGGCCCTTCGTCCCGCGTTCGCCGCCGCGCACAACAACCTCGCCAACATCTTCAAGGTGCAGGGCCGTCTCGACGAGGCGATGGCCCACTACGGCCACGCGGTGCGCATCGACCCGCAGCTCGCCGATGCGCTGTCCAACCTGGGCACGGCGTTGCGCGAAGCGGGCCGCGCCGAGGAAGCGATCGGCCTCCTCGAGCGCGCCGCAGAGCTGAAACCGGGTTCCGAGGCGGTCCACAACAACCTCGGCATCGCGTATTTCGAGCGCAACCGATTCGCCGAAGCGGTGGCGTGCTATCGCAAGGCGCTCGCGCTGCGCCCCGCGTTCTACGAAGCGCGCAACAACCTCGGCAACGCGCTCTCGGCGCTGGGCGCGGGCGACGCGGCGATCGGGTGCTATCGCGAGGTGATCGCGCAGGCTCCCGACTACCCGGACGCCCACAGCAACCTCGGGTTGATCCTGCAGGAGCGTGGAGAAGCGGCCGCGGCGATCGCCTGCTATGAAAGGGCCCTGGCGCTGCGCCCCGACCACGCCGACGCCATCAACAACATGGGCTATCTGTTGCAGGAGCGGGGGCGGCGGCGCGAGGCGATGGCACTTTACGCGCGCGCTCTCGAGGCCGACCCGGGAAACGCGCGCGCCGGATACAACCTCGGTCTCGCGCACCTGTGCGAGCTCGAGTTCGAGCCGGGTTGGAAGCTGCACGAGCTGCGCTACCACACCAGGCCGCCGATCGCGGTGCCGCGCGCATTTCCGGTTCCGCCGTTCAGCGCCGCCGACTGGGGGCGCGCGCGCCGCCTCGCCGTATGGCGCGAGCAGGGAGTGGGCGACCAGCTCCTCTATTCCACGCTGGCAGCCGAGCTTGCGGCGCGCGGCCAGGAATTCGTGCTCGAAGCCGACGCGCGTCTCGTCGCCGCGTTCAAGCGCGCCCACCCCCAATGGAACGTCGTGCCCCCAGGCGATTCGGACGCGGCGTTCGCCGCTTGCGACCGCCATGTCGCCCTGGGCTCGCTGCCGCGCCTGCTGCGTCCCTCACTCGAGAGCTTCGCGGCGCAGCCGCGCGCGCTCCTCGGCGCCGATGCCGCGCGCGCATCCGCGTTTCGCGAGCGCCTCGCGCTCGCGGGTGCGCGGGTCGCCGGCATCTCGTGGCGCAGCTTTCAGCCGAAGACGCGCGGCTACCTGCAGGCGAAGAAATCCGCCCCTCTCGAAGCGTTCATGGGGCTTTCGCGCCGGGCGGACCTGCGGCTTCTCGACCTCCAATACGGCGATACCGCCGCCGAGCGCGACGCGTTCGCTGCGCGCGGCGGGCAGCTCGCGCGGCTCGCGGACCTCGACCTCTTCAACGACCTCGACGGAGTGCTCGCGGCCATCGAGGCCTGCGATCTCGTCGTGACCACGAGCAATGTCACCGCGCACCTCGCCGGCGTCCTCGGCAAGCGCACGCTGCTCGTGTACCTCGCCGCCAATCCGCCCTTCCACTATTGGGTGACGGGCGCCGACGGCCGCTGCCTGTGGTATCCGTCAGTGCACATCGTCACCGACCGCGACCTCGATTCGTGGGACAAGGCGTTCGCGCGCGTCGATGAGCTCATCCGTTCCTGACCCGCGCGAGCTGAGGGCGCGTGGCCTCGCGCTGTTCCAGGCGGGGCGGCTTGCCGAAGCGGAAAGCGCGTGGCGCTCGATCCTCGCCGCGCAACCGGACGACCCCGACGCGCTCCATATCCTGGGCTGCATCCTCTCGCAGGGCCCGATGCGCGCCGAGGGGCTGGCCCTCATCGACCGCTCCCTCGAGAGCTCGCCGCGCAACGCCGCGTTCCTCAACAACCGCGCGCGCGTGCTCCTGGAATCCGGGCGCGCGGAAGACGCGCTTCGCGACGCCAGAAGAGCGGTGCAGCTCGAGCCGGCGTTCTACGCCGCCTTCTGCCAACTGGGAGGTATCCTGCGCGCCCTCGGCCGGCTGGAAGAGGCGGCCGCGGCGTTTCGCCGCGCCGCGGCGATCGATCCGCGCGGCTCCGAGGCCCAGGCCGGACTGGGAAACGTTCTCCACAGCCGCGGCTCGCTCTTCTTCGAGACGGGCGACTTCACCGGCGCCGAGGTTTCGCTGCGCGAAGCACTCGTCCACGCGCCCGCGCACCCGGGCATTCTCACCAACCTGGGCCTTGCCTTGCACGCGCAGGGCCGCACGCACGATGCGACGGATCTCTACGCGCGTGCCATCGCCGTCCGGCCCGATTTCGCGCCCGCGTTCCTGAACTGGGGCAACGCGTTGAAGGACGCGGGAGATCTCGCCGCGGCGCAAGCGAAATACGAAGAGGCGATCGCGCGGGCTCCCGATTTCGCCGAGGCGCTCAACAACGCCGCGGGAATCGCGCTCGATCGCGGCCGCCTCGACGAGGCGCGCCGGCGCTACGCCGATGCGGCCCGGGCCGCTCCCGCCATGCCGGGCCCGCGCTATGGGCTGGCGCAGGTCGCGCTGCGCGAGAAGCGCTTCGAGGAGGGCTGGGAAGGCTACGAGATGCGCTTCGCCGCGGGCCAGGCGACGCGGCACGTCGTCTCGCTTCCCGCGCTCGATGCGAACGGGCTCGACCCTGCAAAGCGCGTGGCGATCACCCTGGAGCAGGGCGTGGGCGACCAGGTCCTCTTCACGACATTGCTGCCGGAGCTCGAGCGCCGCGGCGTGAAGGCGGTCGTCGAACTGGATGCGCGCCTCGTCGCCATCTACCGGTGCAGCCTGCCGGGGCTTACCTTCGTGACACCCGCGGAGTCCGAAGCCGCCTTCCGGTCTTGCGATGCGCAGCTCGCGCTGGGCTCGCTCCCGCGCCTGCTGCGTCCTTCGTTCGAGAGCTTCGCGCGGCAGCCGCGCGCGCTGCTCGTCCCCGACGCCGATCGTGTCGCGCGCGCGCGCGCGCAGCTGGGGCCGGGGCGCTGGATCGCGATCTCGTGGCGCAGCCTGCAGCGCGGCGAACGCAAGGCGCTGGGCGAGCGCAAGTCGATTCCGCTCGAGCATTTCGCGCGCCTCGCGCAATGCGCGGGCGCGCGCCTGCTCGACCTTCAGTATGGAGAGGTCGCCGCGGAGCGCCGGGCTTTCCAGGCCCGCCACCCCGGGATGCTCGCGCGCCTCGAGGATCTCGACACCGACAACGATTTCGAGGGCGTGATCGCCGCGATCGCCGCGTGCGGGCGCGTGGTCACCTCGAGCAACGTGACGGCCCATTTCGCCGGCGCGATCGGCAAGGAAACTTCACTCATGTTCCTCGAAGGATGGCCGCCGTTCCACTACTGGACGGCGGGGAGCGACGGGCGGTCGCTCTGGTATCCTTCGGTGCGGATCGCGAGCGATAAGTCATGGACCGATTGGGACCAGGCGTTCGCGGTGCTCTGCGCAAGCATGGGGACGTAGGTGCTGAAGAGAATCAAGGATCACGACGCGATCAAGCACCTCGGCCCCGGCCTCATCACCGGCGCGGCCGACGACGATCCGAGCGGCATCGCGACCTACTCGCAGGCCGGCGCGCAGTTCGGCTTCAACATGCTGTGGACGATCGTCCTCACCTACCCGCTCATGGTCGGCATCCAGACGGTGAGCGCGCGCATGGGGCGCATCACCGGCAAGGGCCTGGCGGCCAACATCCGCACCGTCTTTCCGCGCCCGATCCTGCTCGGCATCATCGGGTTGCTGGCGCTCGCCAATACGATCAACATCGCCGCGGACATCGGCGCGATGGCGCAGGCGCTGGGACTGATCATGGGCGGCAGCGAGCACGTCCACGCGGTCGTCTTCGGCTTCGTGTCGCTCGTCCTGCAGATCTTCATGCCCTACGAGCGCTACGTGCGCTTCCTGAAGTGGCTGACCCTTGCGCTGCTGGCCTACGTGGCGGTCGTCTTCACGGTGCAGGTCCCGTGGACGCAGGTCCTGGTGCGCACCGTCTGGCCGCGGTTCACCTTCGACTCCGAGTCGATCACGCTGATCGTCGCGGTGTTCGGCACCACGATCAGCCCGTATCTTTTCTTCTGGCAGGCCACGCACGAGGCGCAGGACGTGCGCGCCGATCCGAGCGCGCAGGCGCTGATCCGCTCGCCCGAGCAGGCGAAGGCGCACCTGCGCCGCATCAAATGGGACACCTACATCGGCATGGGGTTTTCGAACCTGATCGCGTTCTTCATCATCCTCAGCACGGCGGTTACGCTTCACGAAGCGGGAATCGTCCAGATCCAGACCGCGGCACAGGCGGCCGAGGCATTGCGGCCGATCGCGGGTGACCTCACCTTCATGCTGTTCGCCCTGGGCATCATCGGCACCGGAATGCTCGCCGTGCCCGTCCTCGCGGGATCCGCGGCCTACGCGGTCGCGGAAGCCTTCGACTGGCAAACAGGGCTCGATCGCAAGCTCTTCGAGGCCAAGGAGTTCTACGCCATCGTCACGCTCGCCACCGCCGGCGGCGCGCTGCTGGGTTTCACTCCGATCGACCCGATCAAGGCGTTGATCTGGAGCGCGGTCGTGAATGGCTTCATCGCCGTGCCCATCATGGCGGTGATGATGATCCTCGCCCAGCGTCCCGACGTCATGGGGCAATTCGTCGTGAGGCCGCGGCTGCGCGTGCTCGGCTGGGCCGCCACGATCGTGATGCTGGTTGCCGTGGTCGCGATGGTCGCGACCCTATGACCGCCGCCCACCTTTGCAATTCGGGCCGGATTGCGACAGATTGACGCAAGCGTTGGCATATAGGCTCCCAAGATGACTTTGCATTCTCCGAAGAGGCGCGGGCATTGGGCGAAGGCTGCCTGGTCTCGCATCTTCGCCGCGCTTGCGATCGCCACGGCGTCAGCGTGCTTTCCCGCGGCGGCGCAAACCCTTTATGCGGTCAGTGTCAGGACCTACTCGGATCCCTCATACCGGGGGGTCGAGGGAAACCTCTACCGCGTCGACCCGACTACGGGTGCGGCGACACTGATCGCGCCCCTGCGGCTCGACGGGCGCGACAGCATCGGACTCGACGGGCTTGCGATCCATCCGCGCTCCGGGGAATTCTTCGGGATTACGGCGCCGACGGGAAATGCCATTCCGCACTCTCTGGTGCGCCTGGATCCCGCGAGCGGAAATGCAACTCTCATCGGGGATCTGGGCACGGGCGCCTCGGACATCGCGTTCGACAACGACGGAGCGCTCTTCGCGTGGCTGCCGGGAACGAGCCAGTTGGCCAAGGTCGATTTGAAGACTGGCGCGATGACGACCCTGGGGACTCCGCGCCAGGCGGCGGCCGCGAAAGGGGGGTTCACAGTGACGGCGCGCGGAGTTGCCTTGATTGCCGCATCGGGCGCGAATGGATCGCTGGACACCGTTGACTTGGGGAGCGGCGCGGTCATTTCGAGCGTCCCCTTGAAGGGCGCTCGCTACCCGGAATTGATCAACGGATTGGCCGGCTCGCCGCAAGGCACTTTGTATGGAGTCAACACGAACGCGGGCGCTCCCGCCCTGGCCGACCTGGTGAAGATCGAAGCGAGAACCGGGCAGGTATCGATCGTGGGCCCTCTGCCAAACGATACGGATGCGCTCACCTTCGGCCCCACCGTGGCCGGCGAGAACCACTCCTGGGATATCGATCAGTGGCGTTCGCTGCTTCTCCCCGTGCTGATCCTGATCGCAGTCGGGCTGCTCATCGGCATCAGCCGGTGGCTGCGCCTGTAGATCCGCGAGCGCAGCGGCTAGGACTTTGCGTCGTCAATCAGGTCCAGGATCACGTGCCCGCGCGCCCGCAGCCGCTTGCCGAGCTCCAGCACTAGATCATCCCGCAGCGCCTTTGCATCCTCGAGCGTCTTCGCCTCCGCGGTTTTCACGCCACCGGTGCGCTCTTGCGTGCGCTCGTCCTTGGGAACGGCCGATACCGTGACGAAGAAGCGCTCCGGCGCGATTTGCGTAATTTCCGCCCAGATCTGATAGGTCGCCATGCGCGCATTGTAATGGCACGTTCGGACGAACCTGCGACCTTCGCATTGCCGGTGCGTGTGGCTGAGGCCAGCCGCACAGGTTACTGAAAGGTTTTAGGGCTAGATTGCGGTTGCGGCGCTGGGAGCCGCAGCCGCAAGAACAGGACCCTGAAGGGGCCATCGGGATCCCCGCAGCACGCTTGCGATCCGGAACCGCCGCGGCGTCACGAACCGGAGGGAGTCGTCCATGAAGCGTGGTTTCGTCGCTGCGGCCCTGGCGGCCGCTTGCATTTCCCCGTGGGCGCCCGGGCAGACGCTGCCGACGATGGGCGATCAGGGGACAGGGCCAAGCAAGCTGGACCGCCCCGTAATGGGCCAGGGCACGATCGCGGGAATCAATCCCGCGGACCTCGCCGCGCTCGACCTCACCGAAAGGCAGCGCGACAAGGTGACGGAGGTCCAGCGCGACCTGCAACGCAAGCGGGGGAGCGTAACGGCCTCGATCCGCGAGCTACGCTGGAAGCAGCAGGACATGATGAGGGGCTCCGAGTTCGATGCCGGCGCGGCCCGCAAGACCCACGACGAGATCGCCGGACTTCGCAAGGAGATGTTCGAGGCGGCGCTCGATGCCCGCAAGCGCATCGAGGCGGTCCTCACGAAGCAGCAGCTGGAATGGCTCAAGCAGCGCAGGATGGCTGCGCCGCGGCGGTGATTCCCGATCGAACGAACGCGCGCAACCCCGGGATTCTGGTTCTCGGCCTGGGAGTGGTCGCCCTCTTCCTTTGGTTGCCGGCGTTGTCGACTCCGTTCTGGGGTGACGACTACCTGTTTCTCGAGGGCGCCCTGGCGTCACGGCCTCGCGGCGAGTCCTGGTGGAATCCATTCTGGCCCGACATGCGCGTCCAGTTCTGGCGGCCGCTGGGCCACGAGACGTATTGGCGATTCGTGGAAGGAATTCTTGGCGCCGATCCCTGGGCCGCCCATCTGACGAACTTCACCTTGTGGCTTCTGGGGTGCCTGTCCGTGGGACTTCTGGGCGCCACGCTCGCCAGAGCGGTTCGCTGGGATCGGCAAGCATTGAGCGGCGGACTTGCAGCGGGCGTGTATGCCGTCTCGGCGATCCATTTCACCCCGATCCATTGGACCTCGAGCGGCGACAGCTTGTTGATCGTCCTGTGGTCGGCGCTCACGCTCGCGGCGTGGCTGGGGGCGCCGCTGAGCAAACCATCGATCCGCGCGCTGTTATGCGGATCGATTCCGATTCTTCAGGTCCTGGCGCTCTTCAGCAAGGAATCCGCGGTCCTTCTTCCAGTGCTGACACTGTGCCTGAGCGCCTTTGCATGGGAGCGATGCAGACCGGGGCGTCCCGAAATGACGGCCTGGTTCACGTGCTGCGCGTTGATCCTGGTTTGGCTGGCTCTGCGTGAAAGCTTTGTCCTTCCACCCGCCCCCGAATATGCCATGGTCCTCGAGGCCAATGTCCTTCGCAACGCCGCTTCCTTGGCTGCGTGGGGCTTCAACATTCCGCGGGAGGCGCTGCGCATGATGATCGTCGGGCCCCGAGTGGATGGAGCGCTGTGGGCCCTCGCTGCGGCGCTGCCGATGACGGCCTTCATAGGTCTTGCCGGCGTCCCGCTCGTCAATCGTTTGTCGATCAGACAAGGGGCGGCGGTCGCGATTTTTGTGCTGGTGGGGTATGGCCCTTACTTCCTCCTGAGCTGGCAGAGTTATGAGTACTACGCTCAGGTGGCGATGATCGTGCCCGCGGTCCTGCTCGCTCGAGGCTTGATGTTGTCGACTCGTGCTCATGTGGCGATGGCCCTGTTTTCGCTTTCGTCGTTCGTTGCCGTCGAGGGCAGCAGAATGCTTGGCTACCCCAGCTTGATCGGGAGGGCCCACTGGGGTGAGGAGCAGCTGAACGACCTTGCCACCGGTTTCGACGGGGCGCAGGCAACCCAGGACATTTCGACGCCGCTATTGGTGAATGTCTCGAATCCACACCAGTTCCATGCAATCGGCAGATCCGGTCTGGCCTGGCGCCTGGCGCTGCCGGAAAGCGATGTTGCGATCGTCGAAGGCTGCGAGGGAGAAGCCGATGGCCTGCTCGCCTTTCGTGCCGGGACCGTGAGCTACGTCGAGTGCGTTGCGGGCGAAGACGACGATCTGTGACCTCTGGCGCGACCGAGCCATTCAATCCCGCCTCTCACATCAAACTCTTCGCCGAGGAGAAGCGCGGCCGCTTTCTACGGCGGGCTCAACTGATCGACGGTGGGGCTAGTTTCACGACGCTGGTTCACCACCAGAGAGAAGAGCGAGCTGTGGGAGCGGTGGAGGCGCGGTCAGTGCATTAGTGATATGGCGCGAGCTTTCAAGCAGACTCTGACGATCCTACCCTCGCAGGTAGCTTTCCTGGTCGTCCGGCTCTGGCAGACTCCCAACGTCCTCCGGATGGGAGAGAAAGATGAAGACACCGTTCGAGATCACAGCTGTCGCCCTGGCTGCCGCGGCGCTTGCTGGTTGCGCGACATCCCACGACTTCTCGAAACAGGCCATGACGGCCAACCTCGCGATCGAGGAGGCCACGAATCAGGCGCTTCTCATCAACGTCGTGCGCGGAATGAAGCGTCGCCCGATGCACTTCAGCGCGATCCAATCGATCAACGGCCCGGCCGGATATGGTGCCCCGACGCTCACAATCCCGCTTCCCGTAGGGCCCGCAAGCGCGACGGGATATGCACTATCGGGGACATACAAGCCAGACACGGCGTCCTTCACAGTGTCACCACTCGATACGCAGGAATTCGTGCGTGGCATTACTACGCCGCTGCCCGCCAAGACATTCGCCTATTACCTGGACCAGGGATGGCCGGCCACCATGCTCTTCCATCTGCTGATCCGCGAGATCCAGATCTTCCGCATGAACGACAACGAGAAGGTGCGCGTCGCACGCTTCACGAATTATCCGCAGAATCAGAAAGACTTCGACCAATTCCAGGAAGCGGTGGAGCAGCTGGTGAGCTGCGGTCCGGAAGCCGGCATCGAAACTGGTACGGACCGTTACGGTGCGCAATTGACCAATGACAAGGCCTCGGACTTGCGCAAACTGGCGGAGGCGAAGAAGGCGGAGATAAAGCTGGAACCTGTTTACAAGGATAAGACCGCTACCAAACACGCGAAGGACGACGAGATCGTCGCATACTGGCCAACGATCGAGGATAAGACGGTGGTCATCAAACTATCGACCGACCCGTGCTACCTCACGCTTCCCCATCCAGTTCAGACCGACGGCATGGCGACTGCGGCCAAGCTCACCTCGAAAGATAAGATCGCGCTCGCCGGAGTAGCCGAGTCTGGGCCGTCGGAGGCGCAGCGGACGAAAGAGGCGATGTATCAGATTAGCCTCAAGATGCGCTCACCCGAGGCCGTGGCCTACTATCTTGGCGAGCTGGCGCGCGCGCAAGTTGAAGGTGTCTACCCGGAGGAGGGCGCCCACGCGCTCGTCAAGACGAAACCGCCGAAGATCCGTCTCGGCAAATCCGAAACTGTGGAGCTCTTCGTCGTCCAGGAGACCGAGCCGGCGGACACGACAGACGCCGTGCTCGCGGTGAAGTACGACAACAAGCGATACATCATTCCCCAAAACGAGAGCGGCAGCTCGATGCACGCGCTTTCCCTGCTCAACCAAATCCTGAACCTGCAGAAGAAAGCCGCAGACCTGCCCGGTCCGGCGAGTGTTCGAATCGTTCAATAGCGGAAGCGGGTCACACAGCTCTACCTGCTCGTGACATTCGAGCGGCGCTCGCGTCGATGAGCACGGCGACGACGGCGCTTCGGAATCTGGCAATTCCAAAGTTTCTTCCGACAATGAACAATCTCGAATACGTGGACTTCTTCCACGCGTCGAGCGCCGGACACTACAAGTTATTCGTACTTGCTCTTTCCAAGATAGGTGGCGGAATGCGCATCCTCTCGCATGCATCCTCAAAGGGCGGGTATCAATGAAAATCCTGATCTATAAGCGCACCCACGTCGGAGACCCAAATACCAAGCGCGAGTTCGGTAATGAAAACTGCATGGGTCGCGTTCGCAATTTCCCATTCGATCTTGTAATCGGCGTTGGTGGCGTAGGCGGACAACCAATCCAGCAACGCCTCGCGCGGAAGATCAACTGGGTTGGTCGAAAACCCAAGAGATCAGCGAATCCCAGTGGTTGCAAAATCCTGCCAGAAGAGTTGACTTGTAGAATGTCTACCGGGCAGGAAGGTTACGCAACGACCCGGCCGCGTTCAGGGAGGCGCACATGAACCGCTTCGCAGCACTGATGGCCGCGAGCTTGCTCGCCTCACTGGTTGCGCTCGGCGCCGAGCTGACCACCGCGCTCCCGCATACCCAAGCGGCGTGGGCGAGCGCCGAGAACGACCTAGGCGAAGTCGACCCAAGCCTCAAGCTCACGCACCTCACGATCGTGCTCAATCGCCCGGCGGAGCGCCAAAGCGCCTTCGAAGCGCTCCTGCGCCAGCAACAGGATCCCAGCTCGCTCAATTTCCATCGCTGGCTCACGCCTGAGGAGATTGGCCAGGAGTTCGGCCCGCTGGACCAGGACATCGCGGCGGTGAGCTCGTGGCTAGAGTCCCAGGGCCTGCAGGTAGACGCCGTAGCCAGCAGTCGAGTGCGCATCGAGTTCAGTGGCCAGGCGGCCAGCGTGAGCGCGGCTTTCGCAGCATCCCTGCACACGTTTCTGGTGGACGGCGAGCAGCGCGTT
>WNFI01079349.1_pt1 | contig 12624 bp, 9 predicted proteins | sample 5400471 | NCBI WGS metagenome assembly WNFI01 (sample SAMN13153348, study PRJNA577476) | soil metagenome | isolation source: 100 cm saprolite on Douglas fir-dominated hillslope | place: USA:California | collected 2013-09-17
CAGGTGTGGGGTTCATTCTGATCCGGTGTGCGGTTTTCATCGCCTGCCCCCTCGTTGCAGTGTTTTCAAAGAAACAGGGATTCTCTTCCCAAAATCTCTCAGCACTCCTCATGCTATTCGAACGTTTGTTTGAGAAAATATACCATACTTCTTCGTTCCCGGCAACTGCTCTTGCCCTGTGAGATCGTCTCGCAATTTCGCTGTGTTCCCCGTGGCAAATATCAGTTGTTTCACGGCAAGCACAGTGAACAGAAAGCATGGGCACCGCGCAAGGTCAAAGGCTGGAAGCTCTATGAACGCGTGGCAGCCAAAGGGCAGATTGGCTACATTGGAGCACGACGGCTCAAAGGATCGTTTGTCTTGAAAGGACGCATGCTCAGCAAAACGCTTCTTGTCGTATTGCTCACTTTGTCAAAGAACAAAGGACCAGGCGCCCTCTCGCGAGCGGTGGCCTGGTCCTTTGTTTGCTTTTTTGCACGCAGCTGTTTTAATCCAGGTAGCGATAGGCGGGCAGCGTTAAGAACTCGACAAATTCATCGTCGGTAATGATCTCGTCGAGGATTTGCGCGGCGTCGCGGAAGCGGCGTCCGGCGAGTTGCTGGACGCTCAGCGTGGCTTCGACCTTCTCGCGTTCTTCTTGCGCCAGTTGGCGGAAAAGCTCGATCGTGACCTTGCGCCCATCGCCGAGCACGCCCTTGGGATGGTGAATCCACTGCCAGACCTGGGCGCGGGAAATCTCGACGGTGGCCGCGTCCTCCATGAGGTTGTTGATCGGCACGCAGCCGGAACCGCGCAGCCACGATTCGAGGTATTGCAGGCCGACGCTGATATTGTTGCGTAGCCCGGCCTCGGTGATCGTGCCCTCTGGCACTTTCAGTAGATCGGCAGCGGTTACACGCACATCGTCGCGCTGGCGTGTGATCTGGTTGGGTGTGGGCATGGCCGCGTCAAACTCGCCCATGGCGATGGCGACCAGGCCAGGATGAGCGACCCAGGTGCCGTCGTGACCGTCGGTTGCCTCGCGGTGTTTGTCGGCGCGCACTTTGCCCAGGGCCTCTTCGTTGGCCTGGGGATCGTTCTTGATCGGGATTTGCGCGGCCATACCGCCGATCGCGGGAGCGTTGCGCCGGTGGCAAGTTTTGATGGCCAGCAGCGAGTACGAGCGCATAAAGTGCGTGGTCATAGTCACCTGGACGCGATCGGGGAAGATGAATTCAGGGATGTTGCGAAACTTCTTGATCGCGCTAAAGATATAGTCCCAGCGCCCGCAATTGAGGCCCGCCGAGTGCTCGCGCAACTCGTAGAGAATTTCGTCCATCTCGAACGTGGCCAGAATAGTTTCAATCAGCACAGTGGCTCTGATTGTGCCCTGCGGGATATGCTGCAAATCCTGGGCCATGACAAAAATGTTGTTCCATAGGCGCGCCTCCAGGTGGCTCTCGATCTTGGGAAGGTAGAAGTAGGGGCCGCTCCCTTTGGCGAGCAGGGGACGCACATTATGGAAGAAGAAGAGGGCGAGGTCGAAAATACCACCGGAGACTGGCTCTCCATCAACCAGCACGTGTTTTTCCAGCAAATGCCAGCCGCGTGGTCGCACGATCAGCGTAGCAATCTGCTCGTTCAGCTTGTAAGCTTTGCCTTCTGGGCTTTGGAACGTAATCGTGCCAGCTATGGCGTCGCGCAGATTGATCTGGCCCTGAATCGTGGCTTCCCAGGTGGGAGCGTGCGAATCCTCGAAATCGGCCATATAGGTCTTCGCGCCCGAATTCAGCGCGTTGATGACCATCTTGCGATCGACCGGGCCAGTGATCTCCACGCGGCGATCCTGCAGGTCAGCGGGAATGGGCGCGATGGTCCAGTCGCCCTGGCGGATCGACGCGGTTTCGGCCAGGAAGTCCGGCAGCTTGCCGTTATCAATCTCAACCTGGCGCTCTGCCCGGCGCTGCAACAATTCCGCGCGCCTGGGACCGAAGGCCCGCATCAACGTGGCCACAAATTTCAGCGCGTCGGGCGTGAGAATCTCGGCAAATTCAGCGCTAACCGGGGCGGTAATCTCAATATTTTCTTGCGATGTCGTCTGAGTCATAGCAAGCATTCCTTTCATGTTCTCACAAGCAAAAGGGCATACGACCTTCGCTTGAAGCATATCTTCTCTCGCAACGAAATGCAAATGTATCCTTAGAGAAACAGAAGCGTGTGTGGTTGATCAGAGCAGCGGCCGCTGCTCTGATCAACCACACACGCTTCTGTTTCTCTATTAATGAAACTGTTCCGCTTCGGTCGAGCCAGCCAGGGCTGTTGTGGACGAGAGGCCACCGGAGATCACCTGGGCCACTTCGTCGAAGTAGCCAGTGCCAACCTCGCGCTGGTGTTTGGTCGCGCTGTAGCCGTGCGCCTCCATAGCGAACTCAGCCTGCTGGAGCTTAGAGTAAGCAGCCATGCCCTGATCGCGATAGCCGAGGGCCAGCTCAAACATGCTGTAGTTGAGAGCGTGGAAACCGGCCAGGGTGACGAACTGGAATTTATACCCCATCTTGCCCAGCTCGACCTGGAATTTCGCGATGGTCTCTTCATCCAGCTTTTTGCGCCAGTTGAACGAGGGCGAGCAGTTGTAGGCCAGCAGCTTGCCGGGGAATTTGGCGTGAATGGCCTCGGCGAAGCGCCGCGCCTCCTCGATGTTTGGCTCGGAGGTTTCGCACCAGATCAAGTCGGCGTAGGGAGCGTAGGAGAGGCCGCGTGCGATGGCCGAGTCGATCCCGCTACGAATGCGGAAGAAGCCCTCAACAGTGCGCTCGCCGGTCAGGAACGCGTGGTCCACGGGATCGATATCGGTGGTCAACAGGCTCGCGCCGTTGGCATCGGTACGCGCGACAAGGATCGTGGGAACGCCCATCACGTCGGCTGCTAAACGAGCGGCAACCAGATTTTTCACCGCGTTCTGTGTTGGGATCAGGACTTTGCCGCCCATGTGACCGCATTTTTTCTCTGAGGAGAGCTGATCCTCGAAGTGCACGCCAGCCGCGCCAGCCTCGATCATGCCCTTCATAAGTTCAAAGACGTTCAAGGGGCCACCAAAGCCAGCCTCGGCATCGGCCACGATAGGCGCGAACCAGTGGGTGTCGCCCGTACCTTCACTGTGCTGGACCTGGTCGGCGCGCTGCAAGGCATGGTTGATTTTGCGCACAACTTCGGGCACGCTGTTAGCGGGATAGAGGCTCTGGTCGGGATACATCTGCCCGGCCAGGTTGGCGTCAGCCGCGACCTGCCAGCCGCTCAGATAGATGGCTTTCAATCCAGCTTTGACCTGCTGCACTGCCTGATTGCCGGTCAAAGCACCCAGGGCGTTGATAAATGCTTCGGTATGCAACAACTCCCAGAGCCGCTCAGCGCCCATACGCGCCAGGGTATGCTCGATCTGCACCGAGCCACGTAAACGCAGAACATCTTCGGGACTATAAGGCCGGGTAATACCATGCCAGCGCTGCTCCTCACGCCAGCTTGCCGCGATCTCCGCCGCCTGGTGAAGAGACGTTGGATATTTACCATTTGCCATATGGCCGTTTCCGTTGGTGATCTCTTGTTCGCTCATGATCATGTCCTTTCGTCAGCGAATAAACGCTATCTTTATACCTAAATGTGAGCCGTTCTCTGGCGTGGATTTCATTTTCTACCAAAAGATTACCATGGATTTTCTACGCAGGTCCAGGAATTAGCTTCAAACCTCCTGACGCTATGCATAAGTTGATACTTATACATGTAGTTGGGGAAGAGCAAAAAGGTGTGCATGGGCGGTCGGCGACCGCCCATGCACACCTTTTTGCTCTTCCCCAACTACCGTTGCCCCAATGTGTGATTACCGAGAACTTGACGCACGAAGCAGCACCCGCTTTCTCACATGAGAGGTCGAAAGCAAAGCCAGGGTATTTTTGGGTTGAGACGTGCGTAAAGCGATGGAAGCCCTCCATCCGGCGTAAGACACACATTTCCCCGATGAAGGGGGGGCGGTGAGACCCTGCGACGGCAACAGCAGCGTCGCGCCGGCGCCCGTGTAGGACACCGGCTTGACCAATTCGTCTGAATCAGTCATGCGGTACTCCTGGTACCGCCTGGTGGCATGGGAGGTGACGAGAGAAGCCATGCCCAGCCGCGCGATGTTGAGGGAGGCGGCATAGTCGCGCGCCCCGTTCCACCGGCAGGCGGGGTTGCGGCAGATGAGCCAGGGTGCCCAGTGCTCGGCCTGCTTGCGGTCGGCTTTGGCCGGGGAGCGATAGGTGTGGGCCGGCAGGTGACAGTGGGGGCAGGTATGCGTCGTGCCATCAGCCGGCACGTCCCGACAGCGGATGCCCAGCAGATAACACTTGTACTTGAGCACGCGCCACAGCTCCCCGCGCACAGTCGTGTTGTTTCTCCAGTTGCGCCAGCGTCCACGCACCCCACGACCCCGTCCGATGGTTTTGAGGGTGCGCAGATCCTCCCCACAGATCAGCCGGCAGTCGTGCAGCAGCGCGAGCAGGATGAGCAGATTGGCCGCGAGATGCGCCAGCTCCCGGTTGCGTCGTTCATACTTCTTCCAACACTGTTTGATCCGCGCCTCAAAGGCATCGATGCGATCCTGCCACTTCGGGAAATGCGCCGGCAGCGGCACCTGGCGCTCCACCCGGGCGATGACGGCTGCTCTGACCAGCTTCACATAGCGCTCCCGGCAGGCCTTGAGCCGGTCGATCTCGCGGCGCAGTCTGGCCTGCCGCCCATCCAGACCTCCCGTATCCAGAAACACGGGGCGGCTGATCTGGTGGAACGACTTCTCCCCTGCCTCGCCTGGCTCCACGATGCTCGCGGTGATCAGGCTGCGCACGCCCCAGTCCCAGCCCAGCACCCGGCGTTCCCGCTCCAGGTCCCCGACGGAGTGCGCCGGCACCTCCAGGGCGAGGTCGAGCACCGCCACGCGGCTGCCATCGTCTGCCCGGATTTCGCGCAAGGTCGGAGCCTGAGGCAGCGCTCCCTGGGCCAGCCGCTCGACGACCGGAGCGGGCAGTTCGATCACCGCACAGCACGTCCCCCACCTCCACGTGCCCTCGCCGTCTGGCGCGCGCAGATGCAGGAACAGGCGGGCGGTGGTGCGCTCGGCACGCGTCTGGAGCAGGCAGACGTGGCGGAAATCGATCCTGGCCCGGTAGGTTTGCCCTTTGGCCATCCCATCATCGCCGGCAAAGGTCAGTTGCCCCACCTTGAGCACGGGGACCGGCTGCAGCTCCTCGTAGGTCTGCGGCCAGGACTCCGTGGCGAGGAAGTGATTGCAGGCCTGCTCGATGACGTTGGTCATGGCCAGGAAGGAGTCCGGGTCAGCGAGGGCCTCGCGCAGTTCGCTGACCTGCGCTTTGATCGCCCAGTGATCTTTGTGCGCCTTGCGTGTGCCTTCGGCGGGCTTGATCAGGGCATCGGTCAGCAGAGGCAGGATGGTGAGAAAGACCTGCTTGCGGGTGACCTGGGCGCGCAGAATGCGGCCCGCCTGCTCCATCTCGCAGCGCTCTTGCCGGCTTCCGTGTCCGGAGCGAGCCACCAGGTGTTGTTCGACCTGCTTCCAGGCGAGACCAGTCCGATCACCGGCAAAGGCATCCAGCCTGGGCCAGAGGTCCTCGATGATCCGGTTGATCGCGGGACGGCTCGCATCCAGCAGGCGCAGAGCCTGCGCTTGCTGGCAATCCGGCAAGCGGATGGGGAACGAGAGCATCTGCGTCTTGGCCATCTCACGGCTCCTCTTCTGCCGGAGCGTTCGCACCGCGCCTCATGGCATTCGAACATTTGTTATAGAGAGTATACCATATTTCTTCGTTCCCAGCAACTGTTATTACCCTATGCTCCGTGGCACCTCTTGTACTTCTTACCGCTACCGCAAGGGCAGGGGTCGTTGCGACCGATCCGGGCGGCTGCGGGACGTGGTGAGGTGTGGTTGGCGGACTTCTGGCCATTCTGCGCATCAACTGCTCCACAATGTAATGCTGGATCTGCGTCTTGAGCGTCTCGAACATGACATAGGCTTCGTTCTTGAATTCCACCAGCGGATCGCGCTGGCCGATCGAACGGAAACCAATGCTGGCGCGCATCACGTCCAGCGCGTCGATATGGTCCATCCAGAGTCGATCCAGCACCTGCAAGGTGTAGGCGCGCTCGATATCGCCGATCGTGGGAATGCCCAGGCCCGGATTATCCGCAGACAACTGGTTGAGCTGATTGCCACGCGCTTCGTAGTGCTTCACAAACGCGTCGGTCAGCTTGTTGGCCAGGTCGCCGCGTCTGACCGCGTGGATGTTTTCCGGCAGTACCTCGTCAGGAATGGGCATCCAGTTTTCCAGCACGCTGAAGAGTTCGTCCAACTGCTCCTCGTCTTCAAGCATGTTGCCAGGAATATGCGCATTGACAATACCGGTCACTTCATTGCGAATCATATTCAGCACGCGTTCGTGCAAGTCGGCGTGCTCCAGGACGGCCCGGCGGTCAGCGTAGATCACTTCGCGCTGTTTGGCGATGACATCGTCGTATTCGACAACATTTTTACGGATGTCGAAGTTATAGCCCTCAACGCGCGTCTGCGACTGCTCGATCAGACGCGAAACCATCTTGTTCTCCAGGGGAATATCATCGCCCATTCCCGCCATTTCCATGAAGCGGGAGACGCGTTCGCCACCGAAACGGCGCATCAAGTCGTCTTCCAGCGAGAGGTAGAAGCGTGCCTCGCCGGGATCTCCCTGGCGGCCCGCGCGACCACGCAACTGATTATCGATACGCCGCGACTCGTGGCGCTCGGTGCCAATAATATAGAGGCCGCCCAGTTCAACCACGCACTCGTGGTCCTCGTCGCACTCGCGTTTCTTGGTCTCGAAAAGCTCGTCCTTCTCTTCCTGGGTCATATTCGCCAGGTACTCTTCGATGGCCTCGGCTTTCTCGCTCCGTTCCTCGGCAGTGGTTTCCGGCATATCGCGAATGAAGTCCACGTGCTCGACGTGTTTGCGCAGGATAGCGTCGAAGTAGCCCTCGGGATTGCCACCCAGCACGATATCGGTACCACGACCTGCCATGTTGGTCGCGATCGTGACCGCACCGCTGCGCCCGGCCTGGGCCACAATCTGGGCCTCACGCTCGTGGTGCTTGGCGTTCAGCACATTATGTTCGATGCCCTGCATCTCCAACTTGTTTGCGAGGTGCTCGGAGACTTCTACCGAGGTTGTGCCGACAAGGACCGGTTGGCCCAGATCGTGGCGCTCTTTAATTTCCGCGATCACCGCGTCGTATTTTCCTTCGGCGGTGCGGTAGATGTAGTCAGGCTGGTTCACGCGGATCATCGGCTTATTGGTCGGGATCACCACCACGTCGAGGCTGTAGATTTTATTGAGTTCCTCGGCCTCGGTCAACGCAGTACCGGTCATGCCTGAGAGCTTGTTATAGAGGCGGAAGAAGTTCTGGAAGGTGATCGTGGCTAGAGTGCGGTTTTCGTTTTGTACGGTCACGCCCTCTTTGGCCTCAATCGCCTGGTGCAGACCCTCGCTATATTGGTGATACCTTCCTCGGTGAGAATCACGGTGCGTGTCTTCTCCTCGACGGTGTAATCCTCCTCCACCTTGAGCCGGGGTGCCCAGCGCGCGAACCTGGTGTACATATCGGTCGATTCCTGGCCCGCGCCAGAGATGATCAAGGGAGTACGCGCTTCATCGATCAGGATGTTATCGACCTCGTCCACGATGGCAAAGTTGAGTTCGCGCTGCACCGTCTGGTCGAGCGAGGCCACCATATTGTCGCGCAGGTAGTCAAAACCGAACTCGTTATTGGTGCCATAGGTGATATCGGCCTCGTAGGCGGCGCGGCGTTCGGGCGTTTGCGGCTGCACAGCGTTGACGATTACGCCAACTGTCAGGCCCAGGAAACGATGGATTCTGCCCATCCAATCGGCGTCACGGCGAGCCAGATAGTCGTTGACGGTTACGACGTGAACGCCTTTGCCGGTCAGGGCGTTGAGGTAGGATGGCAGGGTTGCGACGAGCGTTTTACCTTCGCCAGTCTTCATCTCGGCGATTTTGCCGTGATGCATCGTGATGCCGCCGATCAACTGGACATCGTAGTGGCGCATGTGGATCACGCGTTTGCCAGCCTCGCGTACAGCGGCAAAGGCTTCGGGCAGGAGATCGTCCAGCGTCTCGCCGTTTTTGTAGCGTTTCTCCATCTCCGGTAGCAGCTCATCCATCTCTTCGGCCCGCAGCGCTGCCAGTTCGGGCTGCAAACGCAGCAGGATATTGCCCAACAGCTTTTCCAGGCGTTCGTCGGCTCCCACCTCTTTATCGGGGGCAGCGTTACGCGCCTCCTCAAACTTTGGCCAGGCTTTCTTAAACGCCTCGATCTGGAAATCCTCGTCCACCTCTTCCAGCACCGGCTCTGCCTTGAGCAACAGAGCAAGCGTTGCCTGCTGGGGATTCTCGGCCTCGTCGGGCCATTCCTGGCTCTTTTCGGCCAGATCCATGGCAGTAGAGACCCGTAGTGCATTGAGGGCCGGACTCAGGCTCTCGTAGCTCTTCTCAAAACATACCGAGAGGGTGTCGCTCAGATGATCACGCAGGGTATATTCGGCGTCGCGTTTCTGCTCAATCTCCCGGCGATGTTCGGTCAGAGCCGCGCGCAGTTGCTCGTCGCTGCACTTCGCGGCCAACGGCTCAACCTTGTCCAGTGCTTCGCGGAACAGGTGAAGCAGCTCATTCTCCAGGACCAGCCCGCCCTTGAGGTGCAGGGAGAGCTGGTCGCGAAATTCGTCTGTTTTCGCAGTCAGCTCGTCATCGCTGAGCTGCTGCATGTCTTCTTCTAGCTCGTTAATCTCGTCGATCAACGGCTGGATGGTTTTCAATTCCTTCTTGTTGGGGTCACCCAGCATTTTCCCAAGTAGTTGCATAGCGTTGAACGTCTCCTCAAACCGGGCGTTGGTGCGGTTGTTTCTTCTAACTGCCAGTGGTCGGCTAATCTATAGTAATGATAAGGATTCTCTGTTAAGGATTGTCTCGTTCATTATAGCATACGCGTAGCTGATCCTATATGTGGATTTTTAGACCTCCCCTGGTGCATTAAAAGATTTTTCTAATTCAAAGGCAGATAAAAAATGTTTCACATTTTTTATCTGCCTTTGAATTAGAAAAATCTTTTAAATTAGAGGCCATCGACAATTTGCTTAATCAACGCATCCACTCCCTCACCTGCCTGTATACCCTCAGCGCCCAGATACATCACAAAGCGTTCCATGGCCTCGCGCACAGCAGTTAGCAGCGCGGCGTCTGGCTTGATATCCTCTTCCCACCACCAGCGTGTGATGGTCCAGATGCCCTTTTCCAGGCGCGAGTCGAGGCGGGCGATAAAGCGGTCGCCGTAGAGGATGGGGAGGACGTAGTAGCCCCATTTGCGCAGAGGCTCAGGTTTGTAAACCTCCCAGGTGTAATCGAAGCCAAATATCTGCTGCACGCCCTTGCGATCCCAGAGAAAGCTGTCCAGTGGTCCCAGGAAGATGACGCGTGGCTCAAGCGGTGGCTGGTCAAGCTGTTTGAGCAGCTCGGCGTACGCGTAAAAGAGTTGGGGCCTCTCACCAATCTGGATGGGGATCAGCGTGCCCGCGTCCACCAGCTCGGTCAGGGCTTGCTTGCGCTGAGCGGCCTCGCCACAGGCTGACCAGATGGCGGCCTCGGCAGTGGGACGCAGCAGGCCGGTAGCCTGGTAGCGCCGCGCGACAATCCAGCGGTAGTACGCGGCCTTGTCGAGTAACGGTGGCTGCTCAAAGTGCTGCGATGGGATAACGCGCTCGGCTCGATCGTAGTAGTGTCGCCCATTAAGACGATGATGGGTGACTAGTTCGCCACTGACCCAGAGCGAACGCAGGATACGTTTGGCCTGGGTTGAGCCAGCCCAGGACTGCGGATCGTAACCGGTTTTCCTCTCAAACTCCAGCGAGGAGAGCGGCCCACGCTCATCAAGCGCTGCCAGAATTGTCCTGACGGCCTCAGCTTCTTCCTGCACAATCTCACGATCATGATAGGGACGGTGGTGCTCGCGAGTCAGTGCGCGCCTGGGCCAGTCGTTCACTGGCACCAAACAGGCCTGTTTGTCCCAGGCGTCGTAAATCAGCCGTTGCTCATAGGCCAGCGCCTGCCAGTCGTCCACGCGATAGCCTGGCACCCGCGCCTGCAAGACCAGGTCGGGATTGCGCCCAACAGGATTGAGCGGATCGTACTGGACCGTGCCCAGACGCTCAAAGACGCGGGGCAGGTCGGTCGGTGCGAAATGATAACGCGCGAGCAAGCCCCGTGCCTGCTCGCGCGAAAGGTGTACTGTCTGTGCTGTCATTGTCATTGTATTCGTCGCTACGCCTTCTGGCGGGCCAGCCACGCCTCGATCATCGGCGCGTGTTCCTCGTAGTGCCAGAACGAGTTGCCACCGACGTTTTTCCAGAGCGGCTCGCCCTCCAACCGGGCAAAACGTCCCGGATCAAAGAGGTCGCTCTCGTTTACCAGCATGACGCTAGTCTGCAAGCGTTGGACAGAAGCGCGAAAATCTGCCAGAACCTCAGCGAGGGGGCGCGAGCGATTGGCGGCGAAGGTCGCGTCATTGAACGCGTTCATCTCCTCCTCGTTGTTAATCACGGGTTCGGGTTCCACTGCTTCGTTCCTGGCGAGACCCTCCAGGCGCTCGGACATGCGTCCCTGCCAGGTCGTGATATGGACCAGAACATCTTTAATCGACCAGTCGCCGTTCACTCCCGGCGCGGTCAACTGCGTTTCGCTGAGCGGTGCCAGCAGCGCCTCAAACGCGGCGTAGCTGCTTTGCACTGTTTCGAGTAATTCGGTCTTGTTGGTAGGATCAGCCATGATTATATCCCCTACAATTCAATCTCGTGGGCAGGTTGCACGGCGACTCGGTGTTCACTAGCCCAGAAGCCGTTCAATGTCTCGTTGTAGAACGCGACGATCTGTTCCGCTGGCAGCGTTTCGCTATCGCTGGTGGTGTGGGCATCGCTGGCGAGTACGACATCGTAGCCCTGAGCCACGGCCCGGCGCACTGACGTGTCGACACAGTACTGCGTCTCGCCCCCAGCGATAACCAGGCGTTGGATGCCGCGTACTGCCAGTTCCTCTTGCAAGTGTGTCCCGTGAAACGAATCGGGTGATTTCTTGCGTACAATTGGCTCGCCCTCACGCGGGGCAATCGCGGGATGAATCGGCCAGTACGGTGAGTTAGGCTCCAGACCGTCCCCTTTGGGGCCATCGTGCTGCACATAAATTACTGGCGTGCCATTGCTGCGGGCGCGTGCTAATAGCAGATTGATGTTATCCAGCACCTTGTCGTGGTGATAGGCTTCTCCCACCACGCCTATCTGTGCATCGATGATTACCAGGGCAGTATTTGCGTTCATACATCAGGCTCCTTTTGGTATTTTTAGCGATACAATTCTATCTCTCTTGAGTTTACCAGAAAAAGCGGTTAAAATCATACCTGATTGTTCGAGCGAATATATCTGAGAGAGAAAGAAGAAGCCATGTATTTTCCAGCCACCCGCGTCCTGACCATTTTGGAGATGCTGCAATCGCGCCAGCGCCTGAGCGGGCCAGAGCTGGCCGAGCGTCTGGAAGTAAATACGCGCACAGTGCGCCGTTATGTTACCATGCTCCAGGATCTGGGTTTTCCGATCGAGGCCGAACGCGGGCGGCATGGCTTCTATCACTTGCGTCCCGGTTTTAAGCTTCCTCCGCTGATGTTTACCGACGAAGAGGCGCTGGCCCTGACGCTGGGACTGCTGGCCGCTCGCCGCCTGGGCCTGACTGTGAGCGCTCCAGCGGTTGAGGGAGCGTTGGCCAAAGTCGAGCGCGTGCTACCTCAGAGCCTGCAAGAACGAGTGCGCGCTGTGCAGGATACCCTGAGCCTGACCTTCCCCCCGGTCAGTGCGTCGCCCAAGAGCGAAACGCTGCTTACCCTCTGTCTCGCGGCCCAGGGAGAGCGGCGTGTGCATCTGCGCTATCAAACCTGGCAGGGTGAGGAGAGCGAGCGCGAGGCCGATATCTACGGCCTGGTCTACCGCGCCGGTTACTGGTACAGCGCTGGCTACTGTCATCTGCGCCACGATCTGCGCGTCTTCCGACTGGATCGCATCAGCAGCGTTGAGATGCGCGACGAGACGTTTACGCGTCCGCTCGATTTCGATTGCGTCGATTACGTCATGCGTTCCCTGTCCACTACGCCGACCACCTGGCCGGTTGAGATCCTGCTGGAAACGACCCTGGCCGAAGCTCAGGAAGTGATCCTGCCAGCCGTTGCGACCCTTGAGGAGACAGGCCAGGGCGTGATGATGCGCTGCTCTGTTGGGAACCTGGACTGGCTGGCCGAAAGTTTGCTCACGCGCCTGGAGTGGCCCTTTATTGTGGTTCAACCGCCAGAGCTACGCGCGGAAATGCACAAACTGGCCGCCAGGATCGAGCGGATGGCTTCGCGCAGCCTCCCAGAAGCATAGGGTGATAACAGTTGCAGAAAACCAGGAAGAATGGTATACTATCTAGAACAAATGCTCTTTTCTCCCTTGAGAAGCGGTCAGAGAGGGATCAGAAAAAC
>WNFI01091817.1_pt1 | contig 12623 bp, 13 predicted proteins | sample 5400471 | NCBI WGS metagenome assembly WNFI01 (sample SAMN13153348, study PRJNA577476) | soil metagenome | isolation source: 100 cm saprolite on Douglas fir-dominated hillslope | place: USA:California | collected 2013-09-17
GTGATCTTGTTCTCCTTGCCGGTCGCCTTGTCCTTGGCGTGCACGTGCAGGATGCCGTTCGCGTCGATGTCGAACGCGACCTCGATCTGCGGCATGCCGCGCGGGGAGGGCGGGATGCCCTCGAGGTTGAACTGGCCGAGGCTCTTGTTGCCGCTCGCCATGTCGCGCTCGCCCTGCAGCACGTGGATCGTCACCGCCGACTGGTTGTCGTCCGCGGTCGAGAACACCTGCTGCGCCTTGGTCGGGATCGTGGTGTCCTTCTGGATCAGCTTGGTCATCACGCCGCCGAGCGTCTCGATGCCGAGCGAGAGCGGCGTCACGTCGAGCAGCAGCACGTCCTTCACGTCGCCCTGCAGCACGCCGCCCTGGATCGCGGCGCCCACGGCGACCGCCTCGTCCGGGTTCACGTCCTTGCGCGGCTCCTTGCCGAAGATCTCCTTCACGGTGTCCTGCACCTTCGGCATGCGCGTCATGCCGCCGACGAGGATCACGTCGCTGATGTCGGAGACCTTCACGCCCGCATCCTTGATCGCGATGCGGCACGGCTCCACGGTCTTCTGGATGAGCTCGTCGACGAGCGATTCGAACTTCGCGCGCGTGAGCTTCATCGTGAGGTGCCTCGGGCCCGACGCGTCCGCCGTGATGTACGGCAGGTTGATGTCGGTCGACTGCGTGCTCGAGAGCTCGATCTTCGCCTTCTCGGCGGCTTCCTTGAGGCGCTGCAGCGCGAGCACGTCCTTGGAGAGGTCGACGCCCTGCTCCTTCTTGAACTCGGTGACGATGTACTCGATCAGGCGCTGGTCGAAGTCCTCGCCGCCCAGGAACGTGTCGCCGTTCGTGGAGAGCACTTCGAACTGATGCTCGCCCTCGACGGCCGCGATCTCGATGATCGAGATGTCGAACGTGCCGCCGCCCAGGTCGTAGACCGCGATCTTGCGGTCGCCCTCTTTCTTGTCGAGGCCGAACGCCAGCGCCGCCGCCGTGGGCTCGTTGATGATGCGCTTCACCTCCAGGCCCGCGATGCGGCCCGCGTCCTTGGTGGCCTGGCGCTGCGAATCGTTGAAGTACGCCGGCACCGTGATGACGGCTTCGGTGACGGGCTCGCCCAGGTAGTCCTCGGCGGTCTTCTTCATCTTGCGGAGCACTTCCGCGGAAACCTGCTGCGGTGTTCTTCGCGTTGGTGACCGCCTGGCGCTTGGCCGGCGCGCCGACGAGGATCTCCCCGCCGTCGGTATAGGCGACGACCGAAGGTGTGGTGCGCGCGCCTTCGCTGTTCTCGATGACCTTGGGCTTGCCGCCTTCCATGATGGCGACGCAGCTGTTCGTGGTGCCGAGGTCGATGCCGATGATCTTTGCCATGTTCGTGTCCCTCGTGAGGGGGTTGTGTTTTGACGTTGGGTTCTACGTGAGGGGAAAAGGCCTTGTTTTCAAGACGGACTGGCCGCGGTGCCGGAGGGGGTCGATGCATCGCGCGCGCGCGCCACCGTCACCAGGGCGGGGCGAAGCACGCGGTCGTGGAGGAGGTAGCCCTTCTGCAGGACCGCGACCACGGTATTGGCCGGCTGCTCGCTCGCGACCTGGCTGATGGCCTGGTGGCGGTGCGGATCGAACTTCTCGCCCACCGGATTGATCGCCTTGATCGCGAATTTCTCGAACACCGCCTCGAGCTGCCTGGCGGTGATCTCGACGCCTTCCTTGAACGATTCGATCGAGGTGTTCTCGACGGTGATCGCCGCGTCCAGGCTGTCCTTCACGGCGAGCAGCGCGCCGGCGAAGCCCTCGACGCCGAAGCGATGCGCCTTCGCCACGTCCTCGGTGGCGCGCCGGCGCACGTTCTCGGCCTCGGCCTTGGCGCGCAGCCAGTCCTCGCGCAGTTTCTCGGCTTCGGCGAGGGCGACCGAAAGCTTCGCCTCGAGGTCGGCGAGCGTCGCGTCGACCCCGTCCGGCGAAGTGGCGCCCTGGCCGGCGGGGGAGCCCGCGCCGAAGGGGCTGGAAAAGTCGGTGTCAGTCACGCTTAAATCCTATGAAAAACAAGTGCTTGCAGAAAGACAACATGGGTATGTTCCGGCGAATTTCAAGCATCCCGTTTGCGGCGCGGAAAGAGCAGCCAGCTGGTGACGAGCGTGATGAGGCTGTACAGGATCGATCCGATCAACGCCGCGCCGAAACCGGTGACCGTAAAGCCATGCACGAGTTCGGCCACCACCCAGAAGAGGAACGCGTTGATGACGAAGAGGAAGAGCCCGAGCGTGAGCAGCGTCACCGGCAGCGTGAGGATCACGAGCAGCGGACGGACGATCGCGTTCACGAGGCCGAGCACGAGCGCCGCGACCAGCGCCGCGACGAAGTCGCGCACCTGCACGCCGGGATAGAGGTACGCGACGAGCAGCAGGGCGCCGGCGTTGACGATCCAGCGGGCGAGCAGGGCGAGCATCAGAGATTTTCCATGGCGAGGATCGACAACGCGGTCATCCAGGCGGGGGTGTCGTTCGTGGTAGGGATGTAATGGAACTCCTTGCCGCCCGCCTTCAGGAACACGGCCCGGTTTTCGATCGCGATCTCCTCGAGCGTCTCGAGGCAATCGGCGGCGAAGCCCGGGCAGATCACGTCCGCGCGTCCCACGCCTTCCTCGCCGAGCTTGCGCAGCGTGGCGTCGGTGTACGGCTGCAGCCATTCCGCGGCGCCGAAGCGCGACTGGAACGCGACCATCGTGCGCGCGTCGTTCCAGCCGAGCTCGGTGGCGATCAGGCGCGCGCTCTCGCGGCATTGCTTCTCGTACGGGTCACCCGCTTCCACCACGGCCCGCGGCAGTCCGTGGAAGCTCATCAGCAAGCGATCGGGGCGTCCGGTTTTCATCCAGTATTCGTTCACGTTCCTCGCGATCGCCTTCACGTACGCCGTGTGGTCGTGAAAATCCTTCACGATCTTGACGGCGGGCGCGGGCTTCCAGCGCCGGAGTCCTTTGGCCAACGCATCCTCGGTGCTCGCCGTCGTGCTCTGCGCGTACTGCGGAAACATCGGGATCACCAGGATCCGATCGCAGCCGCGCTCTTTCAGTTCCGCGAGCCCCGCCGCGAGGGACGGCTTTCCGTATCGCATTGCGGGGACCACGGGAACCTGCCGGCCCAGCTTCTGGCCGAGGTAGCCGCGCAGCAGCTGCGCCTGCCGCTCGTGGTAGATGCGAAGCGGCGATCCGTCGGGCCGCCAGATGGCCGCGTACTTGCGCGCGCTCCTCACCGGGCGCAGCGGCAGAACGACGAGATAAAGGATCGGAAGCCACACGATGCGCGGGATCCGGACCACGCGCGGATCCGACAGGAACTCGCGCAGGTAGCGGCGCACCGCGCCGGCGGTCGGTGCGTCGGGCGTGCCGAGGTTGACCAGCAAGACGCCCGGCGAGCCCGCCATGCGTCAATGTTGCGAGAGCGCGGAGGAGACGAGCTTCGCGGTGACGTCGACGATGGGAATCACGCGCTCGTAGGCCATGCGCGTCGGGCCGATCACGCCCACGGTGCCCACCACCTGGCCGTCGACTTCGTACGGCGCGGTGACGATGGAGCACTCGTCGAGCGGCACCAGCTGCGATTCGCCGCCGATGAAGATCTTCACGCCCTCGGCGCGCTCGCTCGTCTCGAGGATGTCGAGGAGCTGTGTCTTCTGCTCGAAGAGGTCGAACAAGCGGCGCAGGCGCGGCATGTCGCCCGAAAGCTCGTCCACCTCGAGCAGGTTGCGTCCGCCGGAAATGACGACGCTCTCCGTGGGCTGGCGCAGCGCCTCGCTTCCGCTCTGGATCGCCGCCTGCATGAGCCCCGAGATGTCCCGGTGCAGGTCGATCAGCTCGCCTCGCACGCGCGCTCGCAGCTGGTCGAATTCCAGTCCCGCATAGTGCGCGTTGATGTAGTTGGCGGCCTCCGTGAGCTGGCTCGGCGAGTAGTTGCGGTCCGTGACCAGCACGCGGTTCTGCACTTCGCCGTCGCTCGCGACGATCACGAGCAGCACGCGCTTGTCCGAGAGGCCGAAGAATTCGACGTGCCGCAACGCCGCCCCGCGCCGGCGCGGCGCCACCACGATGCCGGCGAAGTGCGTGAGGTCCGAGAGGAGCTGCGAGGCGTTCACCACGACGCGATGCGGATCGTCGGGCATGAGGTGCTCCTCGAGCTGCTGGCGCTCCATGTCCTCGAGGGGCCGCACCGTGAGCAGCGTATCGACGAAGAAGCGATAGCCCTTCGGCGTGGGCACTTGAGCAGACTTTGGGCGCGTTCGCTCAGCATGACCGTATTGTAATTCATGCTCTAATTGTGGCCATGCCCCCCGCGTTCAAGTCGGTGGCCGTGGTCGGCAAGAGCGACGCGGCGAACCTTCCGGAAGTGCTCGACCAGCTCACGGGCGTGCTGCGCAAGCGCGGGCTGAAAGTGGCGATGGATGCGGCGACCGCCGGCGCATCGAAGGCGGCGCCCGACGTCACTTCGGAGCTCGCTCTCCTGGCCTCGCATGCGGACCTCGCGATCGTCGTGGGCGGCGACGGAACGCTGATCTCGTGCGCGCGGCTGATGGCCGAGCGCGGCGTGCCGCTCGTCGGCGTGAATCTCGGCACGCTCGGCTTCCTCACCGACATTCCGGCCGACAGCCTCGAGGGCGCGATCGAGTCCGTGCTCGACGGCGAGTTCATCTCCGAGCAGCGCGCGCTTCTTGCGGGGAGCGTGCGGCGCGGGGGCAAGACGATGTTCTCGGCGCTCGCGATGAACGACGTCGTGGTGAGCCGCGGCGCCGTCGGCAGCATGATCGAGTTCGCGGTCACCGTGGACGGCGAGTTCATCTACGCGCTGCGCGCCGACGGCCTCATCGTCGCGACGCCCACGGGCTCGACGGCGTATGCGCTCTCCGCGGGCGGCCCGATCCTCCATCCCGCGCTGCAGGCGATCGCGCTGGTGCCGATCTCGCCGCACACGCTCTCCAACCGGCCGGTCGCGATCCGCGGCTCGTCGCGCGTCGAGATCACGCTCATGCGCGGCGCCGATTCGCGCGCCAACTTCGACGTGCAGGCGCATTTCCAGCTCGAGCCCGGCGACGTCGTGAGCGTTTCCGCGGCGGCGAAACCGGCGACGGTGCTGCATCCGAAGGGTTACCGGTATTTCTCGATGCTGAGGCAGAAGCTCCGCTGGTCGGAGAGGACTGCCTAGGTCCGAGGTGCGAGGCCAATGCTCCGCGCGCTATCCATCCGGGACTATGTGATCGTCGAGCGGCTCGATCTCGAGCTGGCCTCGGGATTCACTGCGCTCACGGGAGAGACCGGCGCCGGCAAATCGATCCTCGTCGATGCGCTCGGGCTCGCGTTGGGCGGGCGTGCCGATGCGGGCATCGTGCGCGCGGGCTCGCAACGCGCGGAGGTGAGCGCCGATTTCGATGCCGAGGCGCTGCCCGCGGCGCGCGAGTGGCTCGCGGCCCAGGACTTCGACGAAGGCGATGGCGCGTGCATCCTGCGGCGCACGGTCGATTCGACGGGTCGCTCGCGCGGGTTCGTGAATGGCCGGCCGGCGACCGCTGCGCAGCTGCGCGAGCTGGGCGACATGCTGGTCGACATCCACGGCCAGCACGAGCACCAGCTGCTCCTGCGGCGCGACCGCCAGCGGCTGCTGCTCGATGCGTTCGGCGGCTCCGAAGCGCTCGCGCGCGAGGTCGCGTCCCGATTCGGCGCATGGCGCCGCCTCGCAGAGCAGCGCGCCGCGCGCGAAAAAGCGCAAGCCACTTCCGCCCGCGAGCGCGATCTCCTCGCCCACGAGGTCCACGACCTCGAGGCGCTCGCGTTCGATTCGCGCCAGTGGACCGAGGACCAGGCCGAGCACCGCCGTCTCGGCCACGCGCAGGAACTGATCGCGATGGTCTCCGAATGCGCGCAAACGCTCGACGAGGCCGAAGATTCCGCGACCGCGCGCCTCTCGCACGCGGCCTCGCGCCTGGCCGCGGCGGCCGAGCTCGACCCCGCGCTCGAAGAGGTCCGCCGCGACGCGCAAACCGCGAGCGTCCACGCGGGCGAGGCCGCGCAGCAACTGCGCCGTTACCTGCAGCGCATCGATGTCGATCCATCCCGGCTCGCGCAGCTCGATGCGCGCATCAAGGCCGTGATGGATGCGGCACGCAAGCACCGCGTCGATCCCGCGGCGCTTGCGGACGTGCTCGCGGAGCGGCGCGCGCGCCTGGCCGAGCTGGGCGGCGAGGAGAGCCTCGAGAAACTCAAGGAGCAGGAGCACGCCGCGGAGCGCGAGTATCGCGCGGCGGCGGCGGATCTCACCAAGGCGCGACGCGGCGCGGCGAAGAAGCTCGCCGCCGAGGTGACGCGGACGATGCAGGACCTCGCGATGGCGGGTGGCCGTCTCGAGGTCGCGCTCGAGGCGCTCGAAGCGCCATCGGCGGGTGGCATGGAAGCCGTCGAGCTGCGGGTCAGCGCGCACGCGGGACAGGAGCTCGCCCCACTCGCGAAGGTCGCATCCGGCGGCGAGCTGTCGCGCATCTCGCTCGCGATCCAGGTGCTCATGTCCGGGCAGGCATCGGTGCCGACGCTCATCTTCGACGAGGTCGATTCGGGGATCGGCGGCGGCGTAGCCGAGATCGTCGGCCGCCTTCTCGCGGCGCTCGGCAAGCATCACCAGGTCCTCTCGGTCACGCACCTGCCGCAGGTCGCGGTCCACGCGCGCTCGCAGCTTCGCGTGGCCAAGCAGACGCGCGGCAACGCCGCGCTCGCGACGGTCTGCGCGCTTTCGCCCGACGAGCGCGTCGATGAGATCGCCCGCATGCTGGGCGGGCTCACCATCACCGAGGCCACCCGGCGCCACGCCGCCGAGCTGTTGCAAACGGGGCGGGTTGCGAGTACACCGGGTAAGGGAGGTCAGAAGACGGTGGCGCATGGAGTCCGAAGGGGGTAAATCCGGGGTTGTGCTGGCGGGCGGGGGCGCGCGGGCGGCCTACCAGGTCGGCGCGCTCCAGGCGCTGAAGGAGATCCTGCCCGACCCGAAGGCGAACCCGTTCGCGATCATCTGCGGCACGTCCGCCGGCGCGGTGAACGCGGGGGCGCTCGCGGTGCACGCCGATGATTTCGGCCGCGCGGTCGACAACCTGCTCGGCGTGTGGCGCAACTTCGAGCCGCGCCACGTCTATCGCGCGGATTTCGCCGGCGCCACGGCGAACAGCGTGCGCTGGCTGACGAGCTTCCTCTTCGGCGCCTTCCTCAAGAACCGCCGCGTCTCGCTGCTCGACAATCGTCCGCTCGAGCACCTGCTTTCGCGCCATCTCGATTTCTCCCGGATCGAGGCGAACATCAACGCGGGCGCGCTCGATGCGGTGGCCATCACGTGCTCCGGCTACATGTCGGGACAGAGCTGCAGCTTCTTCCAGGCCAACGAGACGTTCGAGGGATGGCAGCGCTCGCAGCGCATCGGCATCAAGACGAAGATCGGTGTCGAGCACATGATGGCGTCGTCCGCGATTCCCTTCGTGTTCCCGGCGTACAAGCTCAACCGCGAGTTCTTCGGCGACGGCTCGATGCGCCAGATCGCGCCGGTGAGCCCCGCGCTGCACCTGGGCGCGGACCGCATCGTGGTGATCGGAACCGCGCGCATCCGCAACGACGCGCCGGAGCGAACGCGCGGGGACCTGTATCCGACGCTCGCGCAGGTCGCCGGCCACGTCATGAACTCGATCTTCCTCGACAGCCTCGCGGTGGACCTCGAGCGGCTCGAGCGCATCAACCGCACCATCAGCTGCGTCGACCCCGCGACCCTCAAGAAGATGGGGCTTTCGCTGCACCATGTCGACGTGCTCGTGCTCACGCCTTCGGAGCCGCTCGAGGCGATCGCGGCGAAGCACATTCGCAGCCTGCCGTGGACCATCCGGTTCTTCCTGAGCAGCGTGGGCGCCATGCGCCGCGGCGGCGCGAACCTCGCGAGCTACCTCCTCTTCGAGCGCGGGTACTGCAACGAGCTGATCGACCTCGGGTACAACGACACCATCAAGCGCAGGGAGGAGGTCGAGGCGTTCCTCGCCGGGGGACTGTCCACCGTGCCGGGCTCGTACATGCGCACCGTGAAATTCCTCGTGCCCGTGACCGAGAAGGCCGGCGCCGGCAAGTCCGCGGCATGAGTGGGCGGCCGCGCCCGCATCGCCGCGAAGACTATCCACACGCGCGCATCCTCACGACGCGATGGGCGGACAGCGATCCGTACGGGCACATGAATAACGTCGTGCACTACGCGCTCTTCGACTCCGTCGTGAACGCGTGGCTGATCGAGCGGGGCGCGCTCGACATCCAGAGGAGCAGGGTGATCGGCCTCGTGGTCGAGACCGGCTGCCATTACTTCGCGCCGCTCACGTACCCCGAGGCGGTGACCGCGGCCTTGCGCGTCGCGCACGTCGGGCGATCGAGCGTAGTCTACGAAGTCGCGCTGTTCGGCTCGGCGTCGGAGACCGCCGCGGCGCAAGGCAAGTTCGTCCACGTGTATGTCGACCGGGAGAGCCGCCAGCCGGTCGCGGAATTGCCGGCGGCGTTGCAGCGCGCGCTCGAGCCGCTGCGTGTTCCCCAAGGACAGGAGACCCCATGAGATCCGCATTGCTGCTTGCCGCCGCCATCGCGGCGTTCACCGTCGCCGCCGACGCGCAGACGCCGTCGGCTCCCGCCATCAAACGCACGATGCTCCAGCGCTTCGACCTCGCGCCCGACAGGGAAGTCGTGACGGCCGTGGCGGAGATTCCGCCGGGAATGTCGGCCGGCCGTCACACGCATCCTGGCCCGGAAACCAGTTACGTGATCGAAGGGTCCGCGTCGCTCGAGGTGGAGGGCGAAGTGCCGCGCGTCGTGAAAGCCGGCGATTCCTTCGCCATCCCCGCCGGAAAGGTCCACGACGCCAAGGTCATCGGCGACAAGCCCGTCAAGGTCCTCGCCACTTACATCATCGAGAAGGGCAAGCCTCTCGCGACCCCGGCGCCGTAGAAACCGGGTCACCCTAATTGGTGCCAGGCACAAATAGACGTCTATTTGTGCCTGGCACAAATTAACGCGCGAGCTGGATGATCGACGAGCGCGGTTCGTCGCCGTTGCGTGAGTCGCCGCCGAACACCCACGTGAGGTACTCGCCGATCGCCGCGACTTCCTCGGCGCACACGGCGTGCGGAATCGGCCAGACCTGCCAATCGATCCGGTACCCGCGTTGGTCGAGCGCTTTGCGCGACGCGTCGGCCAGCTGCACGGGAATGACGGGGTCCTGCGTCCCGTGCGCCATGAAGATGGGCGTGGCCTTGTTGGCTGGGCCGGCTTCGGCGTCGAGCGATTCCTGCAGCGGAAGGTAAGTCGAGAGCGCGACGATCCCGGCCAGCTTTTCCCTGTGGCGCAGCCCCGTCTGCAGCGCGATGGCGCCGCCCTGCGAGAAGCCGGCGAGCACGATGCGCTCGGCGGGGATTCCGCGTTGCGTCTCGCGCGCGATGAGCGCCTCGACCAGCGCCTGCGATTCGCGGATGCCCGCCTCGTCCGGCAAGCGCGCGATGTCGTTCTGGCGGATGTCGTACCAGGCGCGCATCTCCTGGCCGCCGTTGATCGTGACCGGTCGCACCGGCGCGTGCGGAAAGACGAAGCGCAGCTCGAGGTCCTCGGCGAGCGGCAGCTCGCGCACGATCGGCACGAAGTCCCAGCCGTCGGCGCCGAGGCCGTGCATCCAGATCACGGTGCCGCGCGGCTCGGCGCCGGTGGCGAGCTCGACCTGTTGAAGTGGCTTCACGCTAGCTCCTGGGGGGGCGGATCGCGGATTTCGGGCGGAATGCCTTCACCACTTCCTCGCGCGTCTCGGTGTAAGGACCGCCGATGAGGTCGATGCAATACGGCATGCGCCGCATCTGCTCGCCGAATCCCGGCATCTCGCGGTCGGCCACCGCGAGCGTGGCGTCGGGCGTCACGTCGCGCGGCGCGGGGCCGGTGCCTCCGGTCGTGATGACAAGGTGGCAGCCGCGCGCGTCGACGAGCTCCTTCAACGCCTTCTCGATCTCGTTGCGCTCGTCGGCAATGAGCCGGCGCTCGAACTCGAGCGGGTTGAGGCACGCGCCCGCGAGCCACTCCTCCAGCGCCGGGATGCCTTCGTCCTTGTAGACGCCCTGCGAGGCGCGATCGCTGGTGGAGACGAGGCCCACGCGGACGGTGTCGTGCGAGCTCATGGATTGCGCCTCGCGTGGTCCTGGAGGAATGCGTTCAGCACATGGAACAGCTCGCGATAGCGCCGCAGCGGCTTCGACGTGCGCTTCTCTTCGCGCGCTTTCTCGGCGAGCTCGCGCAGGCGGTTCGGATCGGCTTCGGGGTACTCCTTGACGAATCTCGCGATCGCATCGGGTTGCTCGAGAAGGTCGGTGCGCCAGCGTTCGGCCACGTGGAAGACGGCGGTCTGGCGTTTCGACGGCGCTTCGATCTGCGCCAGCTGCGCCGCGATCGGACCCGCGTCGATGTCGCGCATGATGCGGCCGATGTATTGCACCTGGCGGCGCCGCGCCTCGTGCTTGGTGATGTCCCGGCATTGCGTGATGGCCTCGCGCAGCCTCTCGGGCATCTCGATGCGCGTGAGCTGGTCCTTCGACAGTTTCACCAGCGCCGCGCCCACGTCCTGCAGTTCCTTCATCTGCCGCTTGCGGCGGGTCTTGCTGATAAAATCGTCTTCTTCCATGTCCGCCGAAGTTTAGCCGTTTTGCCGGACCATCCCATCGTACCCCTGCCCCTCACACGCGACGCCATGGCCGACATGGCCCGCCGCGCGATCGCGCACGCCGTGTCGAAGGGCGCCAGCGGCTCGGAAGTCGAGGTCTCCGCCGCGGTGGGCCAATCCGTCACGGTCCGGCGCGGCGAAGTCGAGACCGTCGAATACAACCGCGACAAGGGCCTGGGCATCACGGTGTACTTCGGCAAGCGCCGCGGCAACGCGAGCACGTCCGACCTTTCGCCCGAGGCGATCGAGCGCACGGTCGACGCCGCATGCGCCATCGCGCGCCACACCGCCGGGGACGACGCGACCGGACTTCCCGATCGGGATCGGCTTTATCAAGGAGTGCCGCCGGATCTCGATCTGTTCCACCCGTGGGGGCTCGAAGTCGAGGAGGCGATCGAGGTCGCGCGCCGCACCGAAGCCGCCGCGATGGATGTCGACAAGCGCATCACGAATTCTGAAGGCGCGACGGTCTCCTCGTACGACACCGACTTCGTGCTCGCCAACTCGCTCGGGTTCCTCGATGGCTTCCCGAATTCCAAGGCGAGCATCGGCGTGGGTGTGGTCGCCGAAGACAAGAACGGCATGCAGCGCGATCACTGGTACACCACGCATCGCGATCCGGCGCGGCTCGAGCCGGCGGAGCTCGTCGGGCGCATCGCGGGCGAGCGCTCGATCCGCCGCCTCGGCGGACGCAAGCTGGCCACCCTCGAGGCACCCGTGGTCTTCGAGGCCAACATCGCGGGCAGCCTGCTGTCGCATTTCGTGGGCGCCGCGAGCGGCTCGGCGCTGTATCGCCATTCGTCGTTCCTCATGGATCGCCTCGGCACCCAGGTCTTCGCGCCGCACGTGCGCCTCATCGAGGATCCGCATCGTCCCGGCGAGCTCGCGAGCAGCTACTACGACGCGGAAGGCGTGGCCACCGCGAAGCGCACGCTCGTCGATGCCGGCGTGTTGAACGGCTGGTTCCTGTCGTCGTATTCGGCGCGCAAGCTCGGCCTCGAGACCACCGGCAACGCGGGCGGAAACCACAATCTCTTCCTCGTGCCCGGAGAGCTCGACCTCGACGGACTGGTGAAGAAGATGGGCCGCGGCTTGCTGGTGACGGAGCTGATGGGACAGGGCGTGAACCCGGTGACCGGCGACTACTCGCGCGGCGCCGCCGGCTTCTGGGTCGAGGGCGGCGAGATCCGCTTCCCGGTCGAGGAAGTCACGATCGCGGGCAACCTCATCGACATGTACAAGGGAATCGTGGCGATCGGGCGCGACGTCCTGGTGCGCGGCTCGAAGCACGCGGGCTCGATCCTCATCGACCGGATGACCATCGCGGGCGACTGAGGTACGCTACCCTCCGAATTCCAACGAGGAGGAGAGGCACATGAAGCGCAGGCAGTTCATCAATGGCACCGGCGCGGGCATGGCCGGCATCCTCGCGGCCGGCGTGGCGCCGGCGTTCGCGCAGGGCGGACCCGAGATCAAGTGGCGCCTCGCGTCGAGCTTCCCGAAGTCGCTCGACACCATCTACGGCGCGGCCGAGACGATGTCGAAGCGCATCGCGGCGTGCACGGGCGGCAAGTTCCAGGTCCAGGTGTTCGCGGCGGGCGAAATCGTTCCCGGGCTGCAAGTGCTCGACGCCGTGCAGAGCGGCACGGTGCAGGCGGGACACACAGCGCCGTATTACTACTGGGGCAAGGATCCCGCCTTCGCGCTCGACACCGCGGTTCCCTTCAGCCTGAACGCACGCCAGACCGATGCCTGGCAGATCTTCGGCGGCGGCAACGAGCTCTTCGCCGATTTCTACAAGGGCTACAACATGGTGCGCTTCCCCTGCGGCAACACCGGCGCGCAGATGGGCGGCTGGTTCCGCAAGGAAGTGAAGACCGTCGCGGACCTGAA
>WNFI01402330.1_pt1 | contig 12623 bp, 11 predicted proteins | sample 5400471 | NCBI WGS metagenome assembly WNFI01 (sample SAMN13153348, study PRJNA577476) | soil metagenome | isolation source: 100 cm saprolite on Douglas fir-dominated hillslope | place: USA:California | collected 2013-09-17
CCAAAGCTCAGCGCCTTGTTGCCGCCGCTCTGCATCTGGCGCATCATGAAAATCCAGAAGGCCAGCAGCAGGATGAATGGCGATGCGTTCACCAGGAGCGAAATCCAATTGCTGGAATTTCCCTCCTTGATTTCGATAGTGACGTTTTTTTCCTGCAGCAGCTTGTAGATGTCTGGATAGTTCAGGGGAATTTGCGTATGAAATGCCGCGTCCTGCCGGTATTCGCCGTGCACTTCCGTGCCGCTGATCTGGACCTGCTTCACCTTTCCGGCGTCAACCTCCGCGAGAAACTGGCTGAAGTTGATCGCCACGTCGGAGCGGCTCTTGCCCGTCTTGACGACGGTCCATAACAGAACCGCGACGCAGATCAGCACCACCCAGAAAATAGCGGTCTTTATATTAGAATTCACACACCCTCCCTACCGAACAGCCAAGGCACTCTATTGCCATAGACGTCATGCGCATCCGGATTGATTCCAACTTTCGCCGCGGAACCAATGCTCCATTCACGCCAGGGTCTCCTGAATCTTCAGGAGCACGCGGCTCTGCGGAGTGGCCACCAGATCCGCCGCCGGACCGAAGCGGCGAGCCCAGATGATTTCGTTTCCGCTGGTGATGACCGGCCAACTGCGGCGCTCCCACAACGGGATACGCGCCTGCTGGAAGAGAAGTTTGATCCGTTCCCCGCCTGCATGGCCAGCCGGCCGGTACTGGTCTCCGGGCCTCCAGTTACGCAGTTCCAGCGCACCGGAAATCCGGTCCCAGTCCAAACAAGCCATCAATCCATTATATCCGGATTCTTTGGTTTCGGTAGTTGCTTTATTTTCAACAAGTTCGAGCAGTACGGCCGAGTCGCCCTCGGGCAATGGCACACTGCCTGGAACCGGTGCGGGATAGCGGAAATTGCGATTTTCAAGACGGTCGATCCCCGGCGGCGCTAACCGCATCCACTCGAAGCTCCGATAGACATCGACGCCCGGAACTTGCAGCCGGCCGTGACCCTCCTGCAGGCTTGCTAGCGCCAGCACGGCAGCGATGTGCGCGAAATCGAGGCCGCGCAGGTCGCCCTTCACTATTTCAATGGCACGGCGGACCAGCCGGCGGGCGGAGGCTTCAGGCAGCGCCGTCATCTCATCGGCCCGAAAAAAAACAGCGGGCGGCTTCACTGCGAGATAACGGCTAGCCAAGTGTTCGACTTCGGTCTCCCAGTAGGCTTCTTCGGAGAGCGCCCAATCGGCGGTGTGCGCCAGGGTCTCGGCAATCGCCGGATTCCACTCACGCGCCAGCATGGGAAGCAGCTCCCGGCGGATGCGATTGCGGGCGAAATCGAGGCTGGCGTTGCTGGAGTCCTCGCGCCACGCGATTTTTCGATCGCGGAGGAATTGCTCGACGGCGGCGCGATCGATGGCGATGAGCGGGCGCACGAAACCCTCGTCGGTGACGGGCCGGATGCCCGCCAGACCTGCGGTGCCGGAGCCACGCAGAAAACGGAAGAGCACGGTTTCGGCCTGATCGGACTGTGTGTGTCCCAACGCGATTCGGTCCGCGGCGCCGGCGTTCAAGTGCTCCAAGAAGAAGCGGCGGCGTTCGTGGCGCGCGGCCTGTTCCAGATTTTCGCCTCTCTCGCGCGCCAGCTTTGCTACATCCACCTCCGTAAGCGTGAAGGGCAGACCAAGGGCCGCCGCCATCTGCTCAACGAAGCGGGCGTCTTCGCGGGACTCTTCGCCGCGCAGTTGATGGTCCAGATGGATCACGCTGAGGTGGAGGTTCCAACGGGGGGCGAGCTCGAACAGCACATGCAGCAGACAGGTGGAATCCGCGCCGCCGGACACCGCAACCGCCACGCGTTGGCCCGTTTGGAACATGTTATAACGGGTGATGATTTCCGCCACGCGCTCGAGCACGAACCGATTCTAACAAGTTGACCGGACCGGCCAACTTCCGCCCGGCGTGACACAACGACTCAAGGAGAGTGGATTTGCCCGCTGATGTGAACCAGCTTGCCGCGCGCGTGAAACTGCTGCTGATGGACGTGGACGGGGTGATGACCGACGGCCGGCTTTACAACGTTCCCGGCCCCGACGGCAACATGGCCGAAACGAAAGGCTTCGATTCGCAGGACGGCATCGCGCTCCAGTGGCTCAACTGGAAAGGCATCAAGACCGGGCTCATCAGCGGGCGCGTTTCCCCGGCCACGGTGGAGCGCGCCAAGCAGACCAAGTTCACCTACGTCTATCAGGGCCACATCGAGAAGGTTCCGATCCTGGAGGAGATTCTGCGCGACGCCAAAATCGACGCCGGCGAAACCGCGTACATCGGCGACGATCTCACCGATGTGGTGGTGATGCGCCGCGTCGGCCTGGCCGTGGCCACAGCGAACGCGCGCCCGGACGTCAAGCGGCACGCGCATTACGTCACGTTGCAACCCGGCGGCCAGGGCGCGGTCCGCGAGGTGATCGAGCTGATCCTGAAAGCGCAGGGACTGTGGAACGAGATTCTGCGCAAGTACGAAGCGGAGTAAGCGGGCGGCCTTACCGCAGAGTCGCAGAGAAATCATTCTGTGCAGCTTCGCTGGCTGGGTGAAATCACCGCTCCGCGTGGGAACGACAAACCTGGGCGTCTCGTTGTTGAAGATCTATCGACGGATCGACTCCGCCTGGCAAGCCCGCCTGTTGTAAGATGGCTAACCGCGCATATGGATCATATTCTTTCCATCGTTCTGTTCACGCCGCTGGTTGGGCTGATCGTGCTGCTGTTCATTCCTGCGAGCAACCCGCGAGCGGTCAAGCTCTGGGCGAACGTCGCCTCGTTCACCGGCTTTCTGGTTTCGCTGCCGCTGGTCTTTCAGTTTGACCACACCAAAGACTTTCAGTTTGTGGAGCGCGCCAACTGGATTCCTTCGATCGGCGCGTCGTACCACCTGGGTATCGACGGCCTTTCGCTGCTGCTGGTGATGCTGACCACGCTGCTGGGGTTCCTCTCCATCCTTTCCAGCTGGACGGCGATTCAAGACCGTCTCAAGGAATACTACGCGTTCTTTCTGCTGCTGCAGGTGGGCATGCTGGGCGTGTTCATGTCGCTCGATTTTCTGCTGTTTTTCGTTTTCTGGGAAACGGTGCTGGTGCCGATGTACTTCATCATCGCCATCTGGGGTGGCGCGCGGCGGATGTACGCGGCCATCAAGTTCATGATCTACACGCTGATCGGCTCAGTGCTGATGCTGCTCGGCATCCTGACGCTCTACTTCCAGTATTTCAGCCAGTATCAGGCGTACTCATTCGACATCGCCGACCTCATGAAAGCCAATTTGCCGGCGACGATGGCGTGGTGGGTGTTCTGGGCGTTCTTCGTGGGCTTTGCGGTGAAGGTGCCGATGTTCCCGTTCCACACGTGGCTGCCGGACGCCCACACCGAAGCCCCGACGGCCGGTTCGGTCATCCTGGCGAGCGTGCTTTTAAAAATGGGCACGTACGGTTTCCTGCGCTTCTCGCTGCCGCTGCTGCCCGACACCGCGAAGAACCCGACGGTGGTCAACGTGATGGCGATTCTCTCGATCATCGGCATCGTCTACGGCGCGCTGGCTTCGCTGATGCAGAAGGATTGGAAGAAGCTGGTGGCGTACTCGTCGGTGAGCCACCTGGGATTCTGCACGCTGGGAATTTTCGCGCTGAACCCGGAGGGCATTCAAGGGTCGGTGATCCAGCAGATCAACCACGGCATCTCGACCGGCATGCTGTTCCTGATCGTCGGCATCGTCTACGAGAGGCGGCACACGCGCGAGATCGCGGAATACGGCGGCCTGCTGCGCGTGATGCCGGTTTTCACGATCGTGTTTCTGATCGCCGCGCTGAGCTCGATGGGCATGCCGCCGCTCAACGGATTTATCGGCGAGATCACGATTCTGCAAGGCGCATATCAGATGTCGCTGAACTGGGCGGTGTGGGGCGGGCTCGGCATCGTGCTGGGCGCGGCGTACCTGATATGGCTGTTCCAGCGCACGATGCTGGGCGACATTTCGGAGAAAAACAAAACGCTGAAGGATCTCTCATGGCGCGAGATTGCGGTTTTTGCGCCGCTACTGGTGTGGGCGTTCTGGATCGGCTTGAATCCGAATCCGTATTTCAAGGTGCTGGAGCGGCCTACGGCGCAGATCGTGGAGCGCGTGCGGCCGGGGTATTACGCGGAGCATCACTTGGTGAATCCGCTGGCGGGCGGGGTGGTGGCGGAGAGGTGAGGGGATCGAAGCCAGCGGCCGAGAGCGTTGCTCGAGTTCACGGAAGAATTCCGCTTTAGGGCCACGCGGGAAAGACGGCTGTGTCTAGTGCGTGTGTCCAATCGTCTTGCACCAAGAAAAGGTCGAGGAGGGATTTACTAACAACAATTCGCCTCAAAATTGCGCAAAGAAGGAACAGCGCTGGCTCGTTCAATATGTCTGCTTCAAGATAATTCAAAAACTTTCCCGTGAGAGGAAATGGCCCACCCGTCGCCTGAAAGCCGACCTTTCGTCTGAAGCTTTCATCGATTTCCACACCATGCGCTATCAAACTGCGCAGCTTGTACATGCGTGAGGCCAGCTTCTCGACCTTATAGATCGGCTGCCGACCGCTTCCATCTGCGGGAAATACATATGAGTTCGCGCCCAATAGATTAGAAATGCGGCGTTTGAACTTAGCTTCTGTATTTGCGACTAAGAGAGCATCTATACCTGTAGTCCACAAGAAGCTCCGGACACCTGCATTATCTGCCTGGAGGCCGAGTTCAAGAAAATATAGTGGGTTCATTAGGCGAGCGCTCTTCGTTGAGAACGCCATCTGAACGCCTTCGACAACGCTTCTCACTTCTGAAGCGGAAGTATTGTCCGGCCACAGCATGCGTGGCCAGTGAGGCGGCTCAAGAGCTCGGTACACCGAGCTTCCTAGATCGAGTCGTTTGGTTTTCCACATCGTCAGGAAGATCAGTTCTGACTCGCGGGGAAGGATGATCTGAAAGGCGAGCTGCGTATTCAGGAGATCTCTTATAGCAGACTGCTCAATTGTCTTGCTAGGCCGCGAACTCGGTTGTTCCTCAGCTAAAAGATCTTGCACGAGCCAGAATTCGCACGCACGAAGCCTTTTCTTCTGATCTTCCGTGATGTGAGGGTCAGCTGAAAGATTTGGGCGCAGGCCCTCCGGCATTCGAACCACTTCCGCTCCACCAGCTAGCTCGACGTTGCCGAGATTCCATCGCAGGATCGGACTCATTACAGCAAAATCAGCTGCTACTGGCATAGAAGATGACGGCAGGAATCAGACAAGATACTACTCAATTCTAGCCCAGGGTATCGAGGAAAGACGGCAAAGGAAAGAAAGGGGGGAAACGACCCGAGTTTCGGCTTTAAGTGTGTGTACATTTGTGCATATAATAGAACGTGGAGTCCGAATGGGACCCGGCGAAGGCTCGGGCCAACTTCACGAAGCACGGCGTCAGGTTCGCCGACGCGGTGACCGCGCTGGAGGATGATTCGGCGCTGACAATGCGCGATCTATCGACAGAGGGCGAGGAGCGATGGGTCACCATGGGGCTGGATACGTCTGGACGGCTTTTGGTCGTCGTCTACACATGGCGCGGTGAGCGGATACGGCTGATTTCGGCGAGGCAAGCAACGCCGCACGAACGCCAGCAGTACGAGGAACGCACATGAAGAAGCAATACGATTTCTCGAAGGCCAGGCGCGGAGCGGTGATCAAAGTTCCGCGCGGCAAATCGCGCATCACCATCCGGCTGGACGCCGACGTTTTGGACTGGTTCCGCAAGCAAGTGGACAACGCGGGCGGCGGAAGTTACCAGAACCTGATCAACCGGGCGTTGCGCGAGTACGTGGAGCGCTCGCAGGAACCACTTGAAGCCATCCTTCGGCGCGTAGTGCGGGAAGAACTGCGGCATGCGAGCTGAACTTGAGCCCGGAAGACTTGTGAAGAGCAGCATTATGCTTTTGTTTTTCGTAACTCACAAGGCTTCAGCATGACTCGCGTCGTCGCGGCCGAAGCGCGGACAGCGGATAGTTCCTGTTCCGTTGTGGATCGCTGGCAAGCTGGCGCTGTATCTGGCGATGATCGAGCGCGGGCTCAGCAATAGCGAGCTGGCGCGGCGTCTCGGAGTACGCGAGACCATGGTCCGGCGGATGCTTGATCCGCACCATGACACCAAATCCGAGAAGATTCAGGCGGCGCTGGAAGTGCTGGGGAAGCAGATCGTAGTTGCCGTCGACGACGCGGCATGAAGAGGCGATACGATTTTTCGAAAGGCAGGCCGCGGAGCGGTAACGAAATGAGGCGCAACAAGCCGCGCATCACGATCCGGTTGGATGCCGATGGTTTGGACTGGTTCCGCAAGCAAGTGGATGACGCGGGAGGCGGAAGCTGCCAGAACCTGCGATGAGAAATCGAATCGCTGGATTCGCTATTCCTTCACGCCGAACGCGTAAACATTCGAATCGAAAGTGGTCACGAAGACGCGCCCGCCCGAAATCGAAATGCCGCTGAAATGCGTAAAGGACGGCATCGTGTCGCCACTCGAAAAAAGCTGTTTGCCGGTTGCGGCGTCGAAGGCGTAGAGCACCGTTTTGCCCACATGCTTCGCGGCACGCTCGGCTGAATTGAACAACGCGCCATCGCCCTTCGACTGCCGCGCGAATTCGCCATTCGAAATTGCGAACACCAGGCCGCCCGCTACGATCGGCGGCTCCGGCAGATTCATGTCGCGCGAGATCCACGCTGGCACCGCGGTCGGCTTGCCGTCTTTCTCCTCGATCCGGAACGCCATGATGCTGCCGTTCGGCGCTTCCCCATTGGTCAGCGGAAATTTCACGCCGCTCGCGGCCGCGCCTCCAGCCGGCACGTATAGCCAGCGCGCCTTCTTTTCGTCTTCCGCAGTGGCCATCGCTCCCCAAAATCCTTTGCCGGCGAAATCGGCTTCCTCGTTGGCGAGCACCGGGCTGCGATAGAGCGGCGTCTTGTGATCCCCGCCGCCCACCTGCTTGGCATCCAGCAGATAGATGACGCCCTCTTTCCCTCCGGCGGCCACGATTTCGCGCCCGTTCAGCGGAAACACCAAAGGCGAGAGGCTGCCCATATCGAGATCTTTCCGCGTCAGGTAGTTGTGATTGACGGGCGTAAAATAATCCACCAGCTTGACGTCTTTGGCCGAAAGTTGCACGATGGTGTCGGGCAGGTTCCCCTTCGCCGCGTCGTACGTGCCGTCACCTGTGCCGCCAAAAACCATGGCCCCATGACTGATGGCCACGCCCGCGCGCCCCCAGATACCGGCCGCGCCCCCGGCCGCCTGGAAGAAATTGATCTTGTGATCGGACGACGTCAGGTCCATGGCATAGACGCCGGACTTCGCGCCGCCGCAGCCCTGCGACGTGTTGGTGTACAGAATGCCATCCGCCAGATTCAGGCTCCAGTTCTTGGAGTATGGCGGCACGAACTGGACGGGCGGCGTGCGATCCTCGCCATCAATCACGTTCAGCACATGCAGCTTGCCATCGCTCGATATCGTGTACACGCTCGCGGCCAGCCCTTGCTTGCGGATCAGCGGCGTGGCATTCAAAGCGTTCGGACACAGCCAGAACGGCTGCTGGCGCGGCTTCACATCCACGGTGAACGTTTTTTTCCAAAGCAGCTTGCCCGTTCCCGCGTCCATGGCGAAGAGATGATCGGACGCGCCGCCCACGACGACGATTTCTTTCATGCCCAGGTCGGTGACCACCCACTCGACCACCACCGCCGCCGTCAGGCCGTTCAGTTCTCGCGGCTCATTTTCGAGGTGGGCCTTCCATAGAAGCGCCATCGACTTCGCGTTCTCGCGATTGATGTCCGTTTCCTGCGGGCTCCAGCTGGTGCGTTGCGGATCGTTGCCAAAACTAAGCCAATTGGCGGCGTTCAGTTGGACGAAAGGCGCCAGCGGCAGACACAGAGCGAGAAAAAGTTTTGCGGCTTGCATATTCTTGACCTGCAATTATAGTTCATTGCGGCGTGGGCAACGATAAATGCAGCGGTCCCGCCCAGGGCGACAAGTGCGCCTATCGAAAGCCGTGGTAAATTAACCGCGTGATGACGGCCGTTCCGTTTCTGATGCTCGCCATCGCGCTAACGGCATCCGCGGAAGACTGGCCCGAGTGGCGCGGCCAAGGGCGCCGCGGCGTCTGGAATGAAACCGGCATTCTGCAGAAATTTGCCGATACCGGCCTGCGCGTCGAGTGGCGCGTTCCAATCAAGAGCGGTTTCAGCGGACCCGCGGTCAGCGCCGGCCGAATTTACGTCACGGACTTTACTGAATCCTCGCACCTGAAGGGACGCGAGCGGGTCTTGTGTCTCGACGAGAAGACGGGCAAGATTCTTTGGACGCGCGCGTGGGACGCCGAATACATCGGCCTGATGGAAACCTTCGCCTCCGGCCCGCGCGCCACGCCGACCGTCGATGGCGACCGCGTCTACGTCGTGGGCGCGAAAGGCATGCTGCTGTGCCTGAACGCGGCCTCAGGCGAAATCCGCTGGCAAAAAGACTACGTCAAGGAATACGCCGCCGAGATTCCAACCTGGGGCACTACTTCGGCTCCGCTGGTGGATGGCAACCGTCTGATCTGCCTGGTGGGAGGCGCGCACAACGCCAAGGTCGTGGCCTTCGACAAAATGACCGGAAAAGAAATCTGGCGCGCGCTCGATTCCAATTCCGAGCCCGGCTACTGCCAGCCGGTCATCATCGAAAAAACCGAAAACGCCGGCGCGCGGCAGCTCATCATCTGGCATCCGCTGGCCGTAGTTTCGCTTGATCCCGAAACCGGCAGCGTGTACTGGGAGCAGCCGTTCAAGATCGAAGCCGGGCTCGCGGTGGCGACGCCGGTGTGGAGCGGGCCGCAGCTGCTGGCCTCATCGTTCTATAACGGCTCGCTGATGATGTCGATGTCGATGGACAATCAGAAACCGCGCGCCGAGATGCTGTGGCGTGGCAAAAGCCATAGCGAGATCGATACCGATGGATTGCACTCGCTGGTTACGACTCCGGTAATCGTCGGAGATTACGTCTATGGCATCTGCAGTTATGGCCAACTGCGCTGCCTGAACGCGCGCACCGGCGAGCGCGTCTGGGAGAGTCTGGCTCTGACGCAGGAGAAGGCGCGCTGGGCGTCCGGTTTCCTGGTGCGGCACGGCGACCACTTCTTCATCAACAGCGACCGCGGCGACTTGATTATCGCAGCGCTCTCACCGGAGGGCTACCGGGAGATCAGCAGGACGAAACTGATTCAGCCTACGTCTAATCCCGGCAACCGCCGCGAGATGCAGGCCGTCAACTGGTCGCATCCCGCGTACGCCAACCGGCACATCGTGGCCCGAAACGACGCCGAGATCATCCGCGCGAGTCTGGAGGCCAACTAGAGAGCGCCCGGTGCTATCGCCAGCGGTCGCGTCTGTAGTCGTCGCGGTCATGGTAATAGCGGTGGTCACGATCACGGTAATAATGGGAGCGTCCATAATAGTCCGCGCGCACCGCGCAACCCATCGAGAACAGCATCGCCAGCATTGGCACTAACAGGAGTGCTCGCTTCATAACTACCTCCTGCCTATGCAAACGTCCAATGTACTGCCCCGGTTGCCATGTTCATCCTCTGTTAATGACAAAGCCTTCTGACTGATGTCACGACAGTTATGACTCTCTGCGGCCGCCCGATGTCATAACAAGCACGCTCTCTCTGCGCGATTTCTCACTTACCTTTATCGCGCCTTGACAACGCGGCGGATTGGGACGAACGCTTATCGGCGCTTCAAATACGCGTCGATGCTCGCGATATTATTCCGCGCACCAGCCTCGGCAAGATCCCTGCGCCCCAGTAACCTCCTCACCGTGACATAATCTTTCTTTGCCTCGGCAAATGATCGATTTCCTGGCCGGGAATTGGGGCAACGTGGCCTCAGTTGCTGGATTGGTTTTCAGCATCCTGGCGTTTGTGTTTTCAAAGCGCGCGTCAAGAGCTGCGGAGCAGGCGCGCAATGCGACACTCCTCCGATCATTGAGTGAGGAAATGAATGGGGCGAACAAGGCAGCGGGAGAGATCGTCACGTACGTCGGAATGGAACGAGGCGACATGGCACTCCTTCGAACCAGCGAGCTTATGAACCAGACGAGCTATTTCCTGGCTCGGTGGGATAATAGGCTATCGGAGGGGTCGAAGAACAATCTGTTGTCTACGCGCGAACAATTGCGCTTGATCCACAGGGCCCTGACCAAGGGCATGATTGCTGATCTCAACCTGAAAGCCAAAGCCGAACTTGCGCAAGCCTGTCAGCAGGTGAATGCCATTTTCAGCGAAGAATATGGGAGAGCAGTGAGGACGTCTGAAGGCGAGGTTCACTGATGGAAGATACCAAGGCGAAGGAATTCTTTGAAGGAGTGCTCTCGAAAACAAGAGCCGGACGAATTCGTTGGCAGCCAACCGCAGAGGAGTCCGACTACATCGCTGCGATCGGCGGGCAATTCACGCTCTCAATTTCGTCGGACCAGTACGGGTGGACTCTCCTACTAAAGGACCAAGACGGCAGGGCGTTAACAGCCGTCAGGAGCACCGATGATGGTATCGAGCCGATGGAGATCCGCGAACTCTACGAAACTGCAAGACGGCAGGCCCTTCGGGTTGACGATAAGATCGATCTGGCTCTGGGGGAACTGAGCAAGCTCTAGCCCGCCCCTACCGGCTCTTCATATACGCGTCGATGCTCGCAATATTCTTCCGCGCCAGGTCGGCTTCAGCCAGATCGGCATTCAGCGCCAGCATGGTCGCGAAATGCTGGCGGGCGGCGGGGAGCATTTCGACGATGCCCTTCTCCTGGGCTTTTTTCGCCAGCGCCAGGCCGAGCGCGAGATGGACGTACGGGTCGTCGGCCGAGTAATTGAGCGACTTCTCGCAATAGCCGATGGCCTGGTCAAAATGCGCCTGCTTGCGCTCGGCGTCGCACAGCCCGAAGTAAGCCAGGCTGCGCAGGTCCTTCCAAATGTCCTGCTGGGCGGCGCGTTTCTTTTTCCCAAAGCCCATCAGGTAACCGAGCACGTAGTAGTTCAACTGACCGGCCAGCTTGCTGTCGAAATCGCTGAGCTTCAGGTACTGCAGGTATTCGGTCTTGGCTTCCTCGTAACCGCCGCTCAAGCGCAGGCTTTCCGCCAGCCAGAAGTGCGCCTCGGCCTTATTCGGTGTCAGCTGGATGGCCTTGCGCGCGGATTCAATCGACTGCGGATACGCTTCCTTCAGCCGGTACGCTTCCGCCAGCAGATAGCACGCCATCGCATTGTTCGGGTCGCGCTGCACAGCCACGTTCAACTGGCGAACTGATTCATCTACATTGCCCGTATCCAATAACATTCCGGCGAAGCTGGCATGCGCCTCGGTGTAATCCGGGTCGATCTCAATCGCCTTACGGAAATATGTCTCGGCTTTGTCTTCCTCAAACAGCGCATTGTAAGTGCGGCCTAAGTAGAGAGCCGCCTGGCTGTAAGTAGGATCGATCTCGATGGCTTTTTGGAAGTAAGTCGCGGCCTTGCGATAGTTGTCCGCAAACCCCTTGGTGTAGTACTCCATTCCTTTATCGAGCGCGTCCGCCGCAGCCTTGTTGCGGCGTTTGGCGATCAGAATCTTGATGCTGACGGTAGTTTCCTGTCCCGGGTAAACCATCTCCTCGCGCGGCCCGTCAGGCTCGTAGCCCATCTTGACGCCCTTGATGGTGTGGACTCCCGGCACCAGGCCTGGCAAACTCAGGGGCGAGCCCTTACTCACGACCCCAACCGACTTGCCGTCCACAAAAACTTCGACGCCGGCGGTATTGGCTTCGAGCACCAGCGTGCCGAACTTGGGCGGCGGCGGCGCGCCCGGCTTTACATTTGAGGGGACGAAGGAAAGCAGCATGTTGGTGTCGAAACTGCCGCGGTCCGATGTCGGATTCTGCTGCCCGCCGGTGGCCTCGCGCACGTTGCGGTGCACGTATTCGGCAAGCTCATCGGCGGTGACAATGCCGTCACCCGATTCATCCGCCGCGCCTTCCATCCCCTTCACCACGTAATAAGTGAAGATGCCGTGGCCGCCGCCCCAGTCTTTGCTTTCGAACGAGCGCTCGCGGTCGCGGCTGGCCGTCAGCGAAAACAGCGACTTATTCAGATTGCCCAGCGTGCCGTTGATCAGCTGCACGTCGGCATCGGGATTGATGGCGCCCGAGTGGCAGGAATCGGTTAACAGCACTTTCCACTTACCCTTAATCTTCACGCCCATGTCGCGGCCCAGGGCGTCCATAGCGTAACCGGTGGCCGCGATATTTTTGAGATCGATGTCGTAAGGCGCCAGATACGCCTTGCCGCTGTATACGAAGCCGTGGCCGGCGAAATAAATCAGCACGCGATCGTCGTCTTTGGCAACCGAGGGCAGCCATTCTTCCAGTTCATGGCGCAGCCCTGCCAGCGTCGCCTTCGCGCCCACCAGCTTGTGCACGTTTTCCGCGCGAAAATTTCCGCCTTCGGTGCTGATCAGGATCGAGTAGATCGATTCCGCATCCCGTTCGGGATACTGCAGCTGCTGTGCCGCTGTCAGGTTCTGGTAGTTCGCG
>WNFI01471046.1_pt1 | contig 12623 bp, 12 predicted proteins | sample 5400471 | NCBI WGS metagenome assembly WNFI01 (sample SAMN13153348, study PRJNA577476) | soil metagenome | isolation source: 100 cm saprolite on Douglas fir-dominated hillslope | place: USA:California | collected 2013-09-17
CTGCTCAACGACCAGGTCGGCAAGACCGGCCTCGAGTACCAGGGCGAGAAGTACCTGCGCGGCGCCAGCGGCGACCGCGTCATCGAGACCGACGCCCAGGGGCGCCAGGTCCAGGTCGTCTCGCAAAGCGACCCCATCCCCGGTGACAACGTCTACCTGAGCCTTGACCTGGGCCTCCAGAGGGAAGTCGTCAAGGATCTCCAGGCGGCGATGGACTCCCAGCACCAGAAGCTCGGCGGCAACAAGGCGCTGGCCGGCGCCTCGATTGTCCTGAACCCCCAGACGGGCGAGATCTACAGCCTGGTCAGCTTGCCGGACTACAACCTCAACCAGTTCGCCAACGGGATCACGGAGGCGCAGTACCAGGCGCTCACCACCGACCCACGCCTGCCCTTACTGGACCGCGCGATCAGCGGCCTGTACCCGCCGGGATCGACATTCAAGCCCGTGACAGGTTCGGCGGCCCTGCAGTCGGGCACCATCAACCAGGGATCGGGAATCTTCTGCCCCGGCTTCCTGCAGCGCGGCTCCACGCGTTTCAACTGCTGGCTCGGGTCGGGCCACGGCACCCAGAACGTGATCCAGGCCATCGCCCACTCGTGCGACGTGTTTTTCTACACCGTCGCCGACCAGATGGGGGACAAGATCCTCAACAAGTTCGCGCAGGACTTCGGCGTCGGACGCAGGTCCGGCATCGACCTTGGCGGGGAGGCCAAGGGGATCGCCCCTGACCGAGACTGGAAGAAGGTCTACTTCGCCGACGCCTACGCCTCCACCGGCGATCCCGGCTGGCAGGACTCCTACTGGTATGAGGGCAACACCATCACCTACGGCATCGGGCAGAGCTACCTGCTGGTGACCCCGCTCCAGGACCTCGAGTGGACCGCCACCGTGGCCAACGGCGGCCACTACCTGCGGCCGCAGGTGACCAACCACATCACCTCGGCCGCCGACGGCTCGATGGTGAAGCCGTTCGCACCGATCCTGGACCACAACGTTTCGGTATCCCCGGCGGTGCTCGCCATCATCCGGGAAGGCCTCCGAGATGCGGCCTCTCCCGGCGGCACCTCAGGGTTCATCTGGGCCGGGAAGCAATTCGCCAACGTTCCCTCGCCCAGCGGGAAGACGGGAACGGCGCAGTATGGCACCGCGGACGCCAAGGGCAACTACGCGCTCCACGCCTGGTACACCGCCTATGCACCGGTGGTGGACCCGGAGGTTGCAGTGATCACCTTCGTGGAGGGTGGCGGCGAAGGCCACGAGGGGGCATCGCCGGCCGCGGCGCAGATCCTCAGCTACTACTTCGCCCATCGCGACCAGATTCGCTCGACGACAACCGCGGCTCCCGGCTCGACCGCGGTCGCCTCCGCCACCACCGCGCCGGGCTGAATGGCCATGGGCATGCCCAGAGAGGGGGCGGCGGTTTGGCGCCGCTACGACTATGTGATGAGCCTCTTCCTGTTGATGGTCCTGGTGCTGGGGGCAACCGCCATCTTCAGCGCCGCCGGCGCCGGCAACCGGGTGGAGTTCGTCCGCCAGGTGATCTACATCGCACTCGGTTTCGGCGTCCTTCTGTATTTCTCACTGACGGACTACCGCTCGCTGGGACGCCTCTACGGCCTCACCTACATCCTCATGCTGCTCCTCCTGGTGCTGGTCCGAGTCGCCGGTCACCAGGCGCTGGGCGCCCAACGCGAGATCAACCTCGGCCTTTTCGAACTGCAGGCGTCGGAGATCTCGAAGTTGATGATGATCATCGTCCTGGCCCGCTTCTTCAACAGTCGTCGCGACAGGATTCGCAGCCCCGTGACCTTCCTGCTGGCGATAGTGCTGGTCGCCCCCCCGACGCTGCTCATCCTGGCTCAGCCCGACCTGGGCACTGCGCTGGTGTACGTCGGAATCTTCTTTGGCATCGCCTTCATGGCGGGCGTCCCCAAGCGCTACATGATCGGTGTGATAGGCCTTTCGGCGGCGGCGCTGCCGCTGGTTGTCAGCCGCCTCCAGGGCTACCAGCGGACCCGTCTGATCACGTTCCTGAACCCGGGGTCCGACCCCTCGGGCGCCGGCTACAACATCCTCCAGGCCAAGATCGCGGTGGGCTCAGGCGGGTTGTTCGGCAAGGGATTCCTGACCGGCACCCAGGGCCAGCTGGGTTTCGTCCCCAGCCGCGTCACCGACTTCATCTTCGCCATCTTCAGCGAGGAGTGGGGCTTTGTCGGCGGCATGATCTTGCTGGCTCTGTTCTTCGTCGTGCTGCTTCGCCTCTTCCGCGCCGCTCAACTCGCCCGCGACTCATTCGGGGCGCTGCTGGCCTTCGGGGTCGCCACCATGATCGCGTTCCAGGTGGTCGTCAACGTGGGGATGAACATCGGTGTGATGCCGGTGGTGGGCATTCCGCTACCGTTCATCTCCTACGGAGGCAGCTCGATGCTGACCAATATGGCGGCCATCGGGATGGTGCAGAGCGTGATCATCCATCACAAGGACCTGATGTTTTGACGGCGCTTGGCCCGGTCTGGGTTCTGTGCCTGGGAGTCGCTGTGTCGGGCATGGGGCTGAGCTCGTGCAGCTTCATACCGGGCGACATCAACCTGGTGGTGAAGCAGAAGGACCAGACGCCCCAGTCGGGACCCACGGATTTCAAGACCATCGAGATCGAGGTCGACAACACCGGCTCCGGCACCGCGCGGGGCATCGTTCTGCGCGACGCTCTGCCCACCGGCTTCAGCTACGTGAGCACCAAGCCGACGGTGGGGTCGGCGATCAGGACCCGCACGGCGGATCCACCCATCCACAGCCCCTCGCCGACCTGGGCGGCGTGGAGCATTCCCGGCGGCAGCGCCCACTCGCCAGGCAAGCTGGTCCTGGACTTCCTGGTCGCGGTCAGCGCCGCGCCGGGTAGGACGCCGAACTTCGTCGAGGTCACCAGCGACGACACCGACCCGGTGGCGGCGCCCCCGCTTGGGCTCTCCGTACAGCCGACAGCGGCGATGGATATCCGGGTGGCGGCGGCTCGAGGCACTGTGGCGCAGGGCCAGACTGTGCGCTACACGATCACGGTCCGCAACACCGGTACCGCTCCGGCGCTGGCAACCTTCATCTCGGCGGCGCTGCCATCGGGCTTCATCTTCGTCAACGGCGTCGAGATCTCGGGAAACTCGGCCAGGATCGGCAGCACCAACCCGGTGCCGAAGAGCCTGCTGCCGTCGTGGGGCACTTGGAACGTTCCCGAGCAGGAACCCGGCAGCCCGCCGGGGACCCTGAGGATCGTCTTCGACGCCAACGTGGTCCCCAACGATCCAACCGGCAACTACCCGATCAGCGTGACCATCACCTACAACAACCTTCCCGCCCAGACGGTTGCCGACCAGGCGGTGGTGAACGTAACCAAGAAACCCTGACCGCTCGGGGCGCGCCGGGGCTCATGTTAGAATCGCCGCTCCCGCCACCTGACGTCTAAGCACGCTCGGAGCTGGCCCGGAGCAAAGTGATGGAAGCAATCGTCAAGATCAGTGGCAAGCAGTACCGCGTTGCCGAAGGCGCGCGGCTGACCGTTGATCGCCTCGCGTCAAAGGTCGGCGACGAGGTGAGCTTCGGCGATGTCCTGCTGCTCGCGGACGGCGCCAAGGCCACCATCGGCAAGCCCGTCGTCGAAGGCGCTGCGGTTACCGCCCGAGTGGTCGCCGCGACGCGCGGCCCCAAGATCGTGGTCTACAAGTACAAGGCCAAGAAACGCTACCGCCGCACCCAGGGCGCACGTGCCGAGCAGAGCCTGCTCGAGGTGATCGCTGTGAGTGGTCCTGGATCCAAGAAGACCGCAGGGCCGGCCAAGGCCGACGCCGCCCCCGCCAAGGCCGGCAAGGCCGAGTCGAAGACGCCCAAGATCGACTCCAAGGCCGCCAATTCCGAGCCCAAGGCGGCCAAACCCGCTTCCAAGGCGGCCAAGGCAGCCACCGCCGACGCCAGGGCGGAGTCGCCCAAGACGAAGTCCGCACCTGAAGGCACCCCGCCGGATCCGGAGGTCGTGGAGTAAGCGATGGCACATAAAAAAGGTGGAGGCAGTTCCCGCAACGGTCGCGACAGCAACGCCCAGCGTCTTGGTGTGAAGCGCTTTGGCGGCGAACTGGTGACGGGGGGCACGATCATCGTGCGCCAGCGGGGCACGCGTATCCACCCGGGAGAAAACGTCGGCTTGGGCCGCGACCACACGCTCTTTGCGCTCGCCGATGGCACTGTCAAATTCATCGACTTCGGCGACGACCGGAAGCGCGTCAACGTCATCCCGGTGGCCGCCGGCGCCTCCGCGCCGAGCTCAGCCGAAACCGAGTCCGCCGGGAAGGCAGACAAAGCGACCGCCGAAAAGCCGGCCTAGAGCCGCGCGCGTGTTCCTGGACGAGGTCCGGATCCATGTGCGTTCTGGTGCCGGCGGATCTGGCGCGGTCACCTTCCGGAAGGAGAAGTACGTACCTCGCGGCGGCCCCGACGGCGGTGACGGTGGGCGTGGCGGCGACGTGATCCTGGTTGCCAGCAAGGGCTTGACCAGCCTTTCGCACTTCAAGGGTCGGCGCCTGCTGGCGGCTCAGCGGGGGGGCGCCGGCTCCCGCAACCTTCGCCACGGCGCCGCGGCTGACCCGGTCCGGGTGCTGGTGCCGCTGGGCACCGCTGTGAGGGATGCGAGCAAGGACGAGTTGATGGGCGAGCTGAACGTCGAAGGCGAGGAGCTGGTCGTGGCCAGGGGTGGTCGCGGCGGCCGAGGCAACGCCCACTTCGCCGACAGCCGCAACCAGGCGCCCCGATACGCCGAGCTGGGAACGCCGGCAGAGGAGAAGGAGGTGGTCCTGGAGCTCAGGCTGATCGCTGACGTGGGCCTGGTGGGCGCTCCCAACGCCGGCAAGTCCACGCTGCTGGCGGGGCTGACCGCGGCCACCCCCAGGATCGCGAGCTATCCGTTCACCACGCTGGAGCCGAACCTCGGCGTGGTGTCGTTCGAGGACGGCGACCGGCTGGTCCTGGCGGATGTCCCCGGCCTGATCGAGGGCGCGTCTGAAGGGGTGGGCCTGGGCACCGAATTCCTCAAGCACCTGGCCAAGACCTCGGTGCTGGTTCACGTCGTGGACGCATCGCTGCCACCGCTCGAGGCTCGCGCCGCGTACGACAACGTCCTCTCGGAGCTGCGCCGGTACGACAAGCAGCTGCCGGAACGCGTACGCATCGTCGCCCTCAACAAGATCGACCTTGCCGAGGCGGATCTGACCGCCCGACGGCTGGCCAAAGACCTCGAGGCCGAGGGTGTGGTGTTCCATAGGATCTCAGCCCGCCAGGGCCAGGGCCTGGAGCAGCTGCTCGAATCGATCCGAGACTCCTCACGGACCGGCCGGCGGACACGTCCCGCCGCGCTCCGGATTTACCACCCTGAGGCCGCCCTCGAGAAGATCCGGGTCCGCCGGCGCGAGGACTCGTACCTGGTGCTGGGTAAGGGCGTCGAAGCGATCGTGGCCCGTACTGACGTGAACAATCCCGAGGCCCTGGCGCGCATGCGACGTCAGCTCGATGTCGCCGGCCTGCGGGAGGCGCTGCTCGACGCCGGCGCGGGGGTTGGCGACACGATCGTGATTGGCACTGTGGAGTTTCTCTTTGACCCCGACCTCTGAGCCGGCGCGGATCGGCGTCTTTGGCGGCACCTTCGATCCGATTCACCGCGGGCACGTCCAGGTGGCGGACGAGTGCGCGTCTGCTCTGGACCTCGACCTGGTCCTCATGATCCCCTCGTTCTGGCCGCCTCATCGGCCCCAGCCACAAGCGTCTCCCGCCGATCGCCTGGCCATGGTGCGGCTGGCGGTCGAGGGACATCCTCGCCTCCAGGCCTCCGACATTGAGGTCAATCGCGCGGGCGTGTCGTACACGATCGACACGATTCGGGCGCTGGCCGCCCAGGATCCGTCCGCGGATCTGACCCTGCTGCTGGGTTGGGACGCCGCCCGGGAATTCCACGACTGGCACGAGGCACCGGAAATAGCCAGGCTGGCTCGAATCGCGGTCTTCAACCGCAGCGGCGCCGGCGACGCCGCCAGCGGGGACCTGGCAGCGCTCGGCCTGCCGGCCGACGCGGTCTACGTCGAGGTGTCATCGCCGTTGCTTTCGGGTACCTGGGTGCGCGACATCTTGACCCACGAGGGCCGTGGCGAGGACCTCCTGCCGCCCGCGGTGGCGTCATTCATTCAAGATCGCGGCATATACCGGGAGAAATAGTGCGCCTGTGTCATAATCGCGCCGAGTGACATCCCGACAGTTGGTTCGGCTGGTTCGTGACGCCGCCCTCGCTAAAAAGGCCCGGGATGTGGTCGAGATCGATCTCCGCAAGAAGACCTCGCTGGCCGACTTCTTCGTGATCTGTGAAGGCGATACCGATCGCCAGACCCGTGCCATCGCCGACGGCATTCGCGAAGCCGCCAAGTCGAAAGGGCTGTCTCCGCTTCATACCACTGGTGAAAGAGACGGCGCCTGGATCCTGATGGACTACGTCGAGGTGGTGGTGCACGTGTTCCTGCCGGGAGAGCGTGCCTTCTACGACCTTGAGTCGCTATGGACCGCCGAGCCCATGGTCGAGCTGGCGCGCCGCCGCGGCGCGGAGCAGGCGTGATCCGCCCAAGCCCTCGGAATGGTCGCGCGTCCGAGCGCAAGAGCGACCGGACCCGCCGCCGCGTGCTCAACGCAGCCAAGCAGCTGTTCGACCGGAAGGGCTACCGCGACACCACCATCGACGACATCACCCGCCGCGCGAATATCGCCCACGGCACCTTCTACCTCTACTTCCACGGCAAGCGGGACCTGCTGAAGGAGCTCCTGGAACAGACCTTCGCCGAGTTCGACGCGATCGTGAGCACCCCGTTTCGGGTGGAGGACATCCATGACTTGCTACGTAAGGCGCTCGAGACTTACCAGCGCAACCAGCTGTTGATGAGAGTGCTGCGCGAGGCGTCGGCGGCGGACGCGTTTTTCCGCGAGCACTACGACGAGTTCTTCGTCGAGCTGCTGGTGAACCACCTGCGCCAGACGATCTCGAGCCTGCAGGAGCCGGTGCCCGAATCTTCGCGACCGGTCGACGCTCGGGGCGCCGCTCGCGCGATAGTGGGCATGATCGAAAGTTTTGCCTACGGCGTCTTCATCGGTGGCGAGGATTACTCGCTCGACCTCGTCGTCGACACCCTCACCCATTTCTGCGTCAGCGCCATAGCCGTCCCGGCCTCCGGCGCGCTTGACCTGGAGGACAGCGCCGCCCAGGTTTAGCCTGGTACCGACCGGTCGCCGGGCGGCGCCTCAGTAAACTCACCGGATGCCAGCCGCGGGTGGCCTCATTGACGACCTGCTGGGTCGGCGCGTGCTCATCCTCACGGGTAAGGGCGGGGTGGGCAAAAGCACGACATCGGCCGCCCTGGCGCTGCTGGCCGCCAACCGCGGCCGGCGGGTGCTGGTCGTCGAGGTCGACGCCAAGGGCAACGTGCCCGACTTCTTCGACACCAAGAGGGTGGGTTTCAAATACCGCCGGCTTCACAAGAACGTGTGGGGCTTGTCGATGCAGCCCAAGGACTCGATGCAGGAATACCTCTCGCTGATGCTTCACCTGCCTGGTTTTTCGTTGAAGCCGATGCAGGGCTTCATCGAATACACCTCGGGAGCGATCCCGGGGCTGAAGGAAATCCTCGTCACCGGCAAGATCTACTACGAGGAGAACGCCACCGAGGCCGGCGGTCCGAGATGGGACCTGATCGTCGTCGACGGCGCTCCCACGGGGCACGTGGTGTCCCAGCTGGGGGCGGCTCGCCACCTGTCCACCCTGGTTCGGTCGGGACCGATACACGACCAGGCGGTCCGAATCGCCGACCTCTTGTGTGACGTCGAACGAACCGCCTTGGTGCTGGTGACGATCGCCGAGGAGATGCCCGTCAGCGAGACCATCGACCTGTCTCATCGTTTCGCCAGCGACACCGACATGATCCCGGCCGCCCTGCTGGTCAACCAGCTGCAACCCGAGATCGTGCCGGATACCGACCTGCCCGCGTTCAAGCGCCTGGTCACCGGGGCCGGCCGCAAGGAGTTCCTCAACCGCCATCCCGATGGCGAGCCCCTGCTTGGCGCCGGCGAGATGATGCTCGAGGCCCAGGGCCGCTCCGAGCACCTCGGGAAGCTGCTGGCGCGATCGCTGAAGCTGCCTACCCTCAACATCCCCTACGTTTTCCAGCGCAACCATGGGTTCGCCTTCACGCGGACCATGGCGCGGGCGCTGGACGAGCTCCGATGACCGTCGACGACCTGCTCAAGCCCGGGATCCTGGTGCTCTGCGGCAGCGATGGCGTCGGCAAGACCACCACGGCGGCGGCCCTGGCGGCGCGGGCCGCGCTCAGGGAGGACATGCAGGTGGCGGTGCTGACGATCGATCCGGCCCGGCGACTGGCCAATGCCATGGGTCTGGCCAAGCTCGGCAATCGCCTGCGCCAGGTCGACCTGTCGGCTGCCGCCGAGACGACCGCCAAGGGGAAGCTCGAGGCCGGCATGCTGGAGACCAAGAGCGCCTGGGACCATCTGATCATCGAGCAGGCCGGCAGCCGCGAGAAAGCCGAAAAAATCCTCTCCAACCCGTTCTACAAGGAGATTTCGGGAGCCTTTGTCGGCTCCCACGAATACATCGCGATGGAGCGCCTGTACGACCTCCACCAGTCGGGCAAGTACGACCTGATCGTCCTGGACACTCCTCCCAGCCGCAACGCACTGGATTTCCTGGAGGCCCCCAACCGGATGACCGAGCTGGTCAGTGGGGGGCTGCTCGGGCTGCTTGCCCGCCCGGGTATGTTCGCCGGAAAGGTCGGGCTGCGCATGTTCAGCCTCACCGCCAAACCGATCATGCGTATCGCCGACAACCTCCTGGGGGGCAGCACCCTCAGTGAGCTCTCGGAATTCCTGGTCAGCGTTGAAGACATGTATGGCGGCTTCAAGGCTCGAGCGGAGGGCGTCTACGACCTGCTCGGCCAGGCGTCCACCAGCTTCCTGGTGGTCACCACTCTCGAGGATGTGCCTTTCGAAGAGGCGCGATTCTTCGTGGAGAAATTGAGCGAGGCCGGTATGCACCTCGTCGGCGCGATCGTCAACAAGCGCCTGCCGTCATACCTGCTTGACTCTGCCGCCACCAACCTGGCGCGACGGCTGCTGGAGCGTTCGACCCCGGTGGAGCGGGCGTTGGCCGAGAACTTCCTCGCCTACCGCACCCTTGGCCAGCGCGACAACGACCTGATGAGCCGCATCGCCGAGCTTGGCGTCCCGCTGCTGGGCTCGGTGCCGAGGATGTCGGAACCGGTCGGTGACCTCAGCGGGTTGCTTGAGGTCGGGAGGCTGCTGGCCGAAGGGATCTGAGCTCGGCCTCGTCGATGTCGCATCCCTCCGCGGCCACGCCGGAATCGCTGCCGCAGAGACGTACTAGCGGATGGTCTCCTGGTCTCGAGGGCAGGCAGCCTCGGGGCCCAAGCTCATGTCCCAAGCGTACGCCGGTGCATAGGTCGGTATCGCGCTTGGGCCTGCGGGGTGTTACAACACGAAAATGATGCTGCGGCTGGGACGCCGTGTAAAAGAAGACAGAACGCCGCCGCCGCCTGCGGGCTCCTTGCCCTGCCACGACCGTGGGTGCGGACGGTCGAACGCGGTCCCCTGCGCCTACAAGGACCGGCGCAGGCGGGGTAACCGCGCGGCCTCCCTCTGCGAATGGATCGGCAACGATCTCGCCGCCGGAGTTCGCGCCATGCTCAAAGTGGCGCAGGGTGTGCAGTCGGGCTGGAACCTGTCCGAAAGCGGTCTCACCAGCGTCATCGAGGGAACCCCGCGGTCGATGGTGTGGACCCGTGGCTGGATGCTGAGCGACCACACCGGGAAGCAGATGCGGGTCACCATCTGGGTCGACGAGGCGCGCCCTTCGGAGGTGCTGGTGCGGGTGGACGCGACCGAGGTGGCGCGCTTCGTCCCACCATGGATCGTGGAGCGCCGCGGCGCCTCTCGGCTGGACCTGGGCGTCGAGCGCGAGCAGCGCGAGTACCTGCGCAGCAGCGTCCTCGAGGCGATCGCGGCGGCCACCACCCGGGGTGAGTCGTTCGCCGAGATCGGCCGCGTGGTCGAGCGGCTGGCTCACAGCGAAGAGCGCTTCCGAGAGAGCGAGGAACGCAGCCGCGCGGTGCTGGAGAACGTCGCCGACGGCATCATCACGCTCGGGGAGGGCGGCCTGATCGAATCGCTCAACCCCGCGGCGCGGCGGCTTCTCGGGTACAGCGGTAACGAGATCGTAGGGCGCAGCACCGCCGACCTGGTGCTCGGCCCCGACGGCGCCAGCATGCTTCTGGAGCTTGACGAGTGGGCCTCGCGGACCGATCCCACCGAGATCATCGCCAGGCGCGCCGACGGCGCCACCTTCCCCATCGATTTGACGCTTTTCAGCGATCGGCTGCAGCAGGCGCTACTGACCGTTCAGCGAACCAACCAGCGACTCGCGATCCTGCTGATCGACCTCGATCGGTTCAAGGAAGTCAACGACACGCTTGGCCACGAGCATGGCGACGCCCTTCTCCAGGAGATCTCGGCTCGACTGCGAGGGGCGCTCCGCGAGGCCGACACGGTGGCCAGGCTGGGTGGCGACGAGTTCGCGATCCTGCCCTCGGGTGGGGTCGGGGGAGAGGGGCTGGAAGCCACCGCGGAAAAGGTCCTGGAGGCGCTCCGAAAGCCGATCGAGCTGCTGGGCAACACCGTCGACGTCGACGCCAGCATCGGCGTTGCCCGCTATCCCGAGGACGGCGACGAAGCCAACGTCCTGCTCCGGCGAGCAGACGTGGCGATGTACCAGGCCAAGCGCACTCGCAGCGGCTACGCGCTCTACTCTCCCGACCAGGACTTCCACAGCGCCGCCCGCCTGGCGTTGATCGGCGAGCTGAGGCTCGGCATCAGCCGTGAGGAGCTGGTGCTGCAGTACCAGCCCAAGGTGGACTGCAAAACCGGTTCCCTGAGCGGGGTCGAGGCGCTGGTCCGCTGGGCCCATCCCCGCGACGGCGTGCTCGGCCCCGACCGGTTCATCCCCGCCGCCGAGGAAAGCGGCCTGATCTGGCCGCTGACGATCTGGGTGCTAAACCAGGCGCTGCGCCAGGTGCGGCGCTGGGCGGACGAGGGCCAGGACATCGGGGTCGCTGTCAACCTGTCGCCACGGAACCTCCAGGTCCACGAACTCGAGCTCACCATCGCCGAGCTGATCGACGCCTGGGAGGTTGAGCCCGGCAAGCTGACGCTCGAGATCACCGAGAGCATGGCGATGGCGCCAGGGTCCCACGACGCCATCGCGCGCCTGCGCGCCCTGGGGGTGAGCCTGGCGATCGACGATTTCGGCACCGGCTACTCATCGCTGGCCCACCTCAAGAGCCTGCCGGTACAGGAGATCAAGATCGACCAGTCGTTCGTCCGCGATCTCGCCAACAACATCGACGACGCCGCCATCGTCCGGTCCACCATCGACCTGGGCCACCACCTCGGCCTCCGGGTCGTCGCCGAAGGCGTCGCCGACGCCAACTCGATGTGGATGTTGGAGCGCTACGGCTGCGACGTGGCCCAGGGCAACCACGTCAGCACACCCCTCACCGGCGACGAGATTCTTCGCTGGCTGGCGGACCCGGACTCGGTCAACCGCGCCGGCCGGGCCGGCTGACTCAGGTCGCCGCGGCTGGCGGCGGCGTCCACCACGGCGGCGGGGGCGCGGTGCGCACCGACGACGTCCATTCATTGACGCCGTTGCCGATACCCAGCCGGCTGCCGATGTTCACCGCGCAGCCGATGCTGACTCCGCTGCCGATGGCGACGACGCAGCCGATGCTGACCCCCGAGCCGATGCTGACCACGCTGCCGGTGGCGACCCCGTTGCCAATCGCCACCACCGAGCCGCCCTGCAGTAGGTTGAAGGCGCTGGTCAGGTTGGCCAGGCTGAGCAGGTTGGCAAGACTGAAGAGGTTGGCCAGGCTGAGGAGCGCCCGGCTGGAGAGGAACCGCCCGGAATCGATCACTCAGTAGGCCGCCAGCCGGCGGAGGCTGTCGGCGATGCGCTCGGGGTTGGGCAGGAAGGCCTCCTCCAGGCCGACCGCGAACGGCATCGCCGGGCTGTCGGGACCGGTGAGGCGCATCAACGGAGCGTCAAGGTGCTCAAAGGCGTGCTCCGCGATCAGCATCCCGACCTCGCTGGTCACGGCGCAGAACGGGTTGGCCTCGGTCAGCAGCAGGACTTTCCCGGTCTTGCGCGCCGTCGCCAGGATGGCCTCCTCGTCGAGCGGCTTGAGGGTCCTGAGGTCAAGGATCTCGACGTCGACATTCTCCTGGGCCAGGTGGGCCGCGGCCTTGAGGGCCTGGTGGACCATCAGCCCGTAGGTGATCACCGAGAGGTGGCGCCCCTGGCGCGCGATTCGCGCCCTGCCGATAGCCAGGGCGTAGGGCCCCTCGGGGACGATTCCCTTGACCAGCCGGTAGGCGCGCTTGTGCTCCAGGAAGAGCACCGGGTCCGGGTCGCGGATGGCGGCGATCAGAAGCCCCTTGGCGTCGTACGGGTTGCTGGGGGC
>WNFI01684325.1_pt1 | contig 12623 bp, 12 predicted proteins | sample 5400471 | NCBI WGS metagenome assembly WNFI01 (sample SAMN13153348, study PRJNA577476) | soil metagenome | isolation source: 100 cm saprolite on Douglas fir-dominated hillslope | place: USA:California | collected 2013-09-17
CCAGGGCTGCGCGGGCAGCCATGATGTCAGCAGTTCCAGCTTGCTGGGGCTCATCGTGGTGTCGTGGATGATGGCCATGCCTGGTCGGGCTCCTCTCGCCGCGTGCTGGTCAGAGGCTACTGCCACGCGCAGATCAGCCAGATCCGTGCTCACGCCGACGACGCTGTCGTGGGCCAGCAAGCCACGCATAGCGGCTCGGCGAGCGTCCTCCCTCGCCTCCCCCGTCACTCAAGGTGATGCCGTCGACCGTGGGCTCTGCGGCGTGACTAGCCTGGAGGCCGCCGCTAGGCCGAGGTGCATGTCGATGATCCGGGCGAACGTCCAGGGAAACACATATCGCCGGGTGGGATTCGCCGCGAGCAACACCGACGGCGCCGCGATATGATGCCAGCTCCCACATTAACTTAATGCCATTGGGGCATGGCCTGCATAATTATGCATCGCCACCTTCCACCGAGAACGCTCGCTCATGCTTGATATGGAGGTGGTCGTTAGGCGCCAAGGCCAAGAGCGTGACATACACGAGGCGTCTGGGTAAGCGCAGGAGCTCTGTGAAATCCCAGCGCGGGACAGCGCACGTCAGCAGATCCGTGGACAGTCAGTGACGTGAATACTAGACGAAGAAGTGTGCGCTGAGTCCCGCGACCCATAGAGGCACCTACGAACATCCTGTCAGTCATGCCGCATTGGCGCACGCGGTCCGGCAAGGCCGGGGTGCCCGGCTGACGGTGTAGCCAGACTCGCTTGACGTGGAAGCCCCGGTGGTAGCCGCTGGCTCGGCCGGCCGGCGTTGCCGGCGTGTGTCATGGTATCTGCGTGGGTGAGGACCTGTGGGATGCCTACGACCGGATGGGCCCGGGCTTTCAGCAGCATGCGGCGGACAGTGCGTACAACGCCCATTACGACCGGCCGGCGGTGCTGGCCGCGCTCGGACCGGTCGTCGGCCGGCAGGTCCTGGACGCAGCCTGCGGCCCCGGCCTGTACCTGCGCGAACTGCTGGAGCGAGGGGCCGAGGTCACCGCCTTTGATGCGAGCCCGGTCATGGTGAGCTTGGCCAGGCAGCGGACGGCGGACCGGGTGCGGATCGACCAGGCGGTGCTCGGGGAGCCGCTGCCCTACCCCGATGGCGTTTTCGACCTCATCGTCTGCGCCCTGGCCATTCACTACGCCCGCGGCCGCGCGGCCGCCTTCGCCGAGTTCTGCCGCGTCCTGCGCCCCGGCGGGGCAGCTGTGGTATCGACGCAGCACCCGGTGATGGACTGGCTGCGCAAAGGCGGCTCCTACTTCCAGACCATCCTGGAAACCGACATCTGGCATACCCCATCGGGAGACCAGCCAGTGCGCTTTTGGCGTGAACCGCTGTCAGCTCTGTGCACGGCTGCCACCGATGCCGGATTTCTCATCGAAAAACTCATCGAGCCGATCCCAGCCGAAACAATGCGCAAGCGCTATCCCGAGGACTACGAGAAACTGAGCAAGGAACCAGGATTCCTGATCCTCCGCCTTCTCAAGCCAGCCAGACCCGATCCCGGCCCTCAGGGCTGACCCGGTGCCGCTACCGTCGCGTCCCGGGCAGGGCACGCAACGCTCGCTAATGCCGCTCCCGGTGCGCGTGCAGGCCGACGACTTTGCCGAAAAGCGGTAGTCCGGACCGACTGCCCGCTGTAAACGTCGCCACATCGACCAGACCACCGGACAGGCCCCTGCTGACCAGGAGATCTCCGAGGCCACGGCCGCCGAGCGTGAGTCGCTGAGCCTGGAGTGCCGAGGTGATCCGGCTTGCCTTGAGCGGCTGCTCGCGCCTGACTTCCACGAGTTCGGTACCTCCGGAGGCGAGATCGGCTACGAGGGAACCGCTGCGCGAGTAGCCGCAGCGACAGACCTCGATGGCGAACCGATCAAAGTGGAGAACATGCGGGGATGGCTGCTGGCCGACGGCCTCGTCATGCGCCGGCGTAGCCCGCCCAGCCGCGGATGAGGTGCCGGATCGCCGGCCGGGCCTTGAGGCCATACCAGGCCGCTGCCTATGCCTAGTAGTTCTATGTGTCAAAGGAGCGGGCAGTGCAGAGCAGCAAGGCCAGGCGCGAGCACCGGACGAAGACGATGCCGCACAACGCCCAGGCGCCAGCCCGACCACCAGGAGCTTGTCCGGGCCGAGCAGCTGCCTGGCCTGGGGCGGTGAACTCGGGCGGCACCATGGCGGGGAATGCCCCGTCGGCAATCTCGCGAGACAGTGCGAGCATCCAGCTCTCAGCGGGCCACGCATCGCCGCTTGCCCTATGTGTCGGCGCGCAGATCGGCGGCTGTATGCAGTCGATCTGTGGGTAAGCGTCAGGTTTGCACCGAGCTTTGGGCCGCCATCATCACCCCGCGCTGTGTGAGCCAGTCCAGGACCGGCAGCGGCAGTTCGTAGGGTGCGTCGAGTAGTGCCAGGCATAGGTCCCGCGCTGGTTGCGAAGCGACAGGACTTGGGGAAGCTCGCGCGTTGGAAGCAGCTGCTGAATCTCGGGCGCTGTGGCCGGCCGCAAACGCCCAGCAGGGGAGGACCCCAAGGCCAGTGGCCGGAGCGGCGGCCTCAACCAGTCCGGGTCTGCCGCGGACGATGTAACACCCTGGGCAGTCTTGGCGCTTCGTCATGAGATGCCCGGGTCCTCCCCTTACCGGGTCCGCTCAGCCAGTCCGGAACCTGAGCGGCATAGACCTTGACCTCGAAGGGCGCCGACATTGACCAGGCTCACCGTCACAACGCTCGCTGCCGTGACCATCGCGCTGGCCGCCGGATGCTCGACCACGGGGCAGACGCCCGCGGCCTCGAGTGGGCAGCGTTCCGCCACCCCGCCCGCGAATCTCGCCCACGCCGCGCCAGCGCCGGCCCGCCGGCTCACCATGGCCCAGGCCCGCGCCGCCTACAACGGGATCGCCCGCCCGTTCAACGCAGCGGTAGCCGCCGTCAACCGCGACGTGGCCAGCGGTGCGCAGTGGAGCCGGTTCCGCGCCGATACCCTCGCCGTGGTCAGGGCAGACCGGGCCTGGGCCCGTCATATGCGCGCAGAACGGTGGCCGCCCAGGGTGCAGCGCTACGTCACAGCCATGCTGCGCGCCGACATCCCGGCCGGAATCCGGTGCGACCAGGAGATGGCCGCCGCAGGAAGCCTGCAGGCCGCCACGACAGTGTTCAACTCCCGTGCGGACTGCAAGGACCACACCGCCAACGAGGACAAGATCAGGAAGATGCTGCACCTGCCCCTCGTGACCTGAGTCCATACCTTCCCGGAAACCGGCTCGGGCGCACGTCAGGACTACCGCATCATCGTCGGCAGGCCGCACCCGCTGGCGCGATGTTGTCCTTCCCGCGCAGTAGTGGTGGATGCTCGCGATGCTGACCACCTTCGTGGTTGCGCGTGTCGAGCCGCGGAGGCGCATGAATTTCAGGGCGAAAGGCTGCTGCGAGATCTTGCCTGGGCCTTCATGTTGGAGCAGCATATGAACCGCTATTGCCTACCATCAGCGCGGATGGAGTAACAACGTGTTCCATGTGCATCTTCGGCAGAGTGTCCGGCAGTTGGCGTCGCTAGCCTTCGCCAGCGCGCTGGCGCTCGGTCTGGGGCCTGTCGGCGCCGGCCTCGCCGCCACCGGAAGTCTGCCACCGCCAGTGCCTACCGTCGGGGAGTACCAGTTCCTTAGCGGGAGCATCACGCCGCCGACCCAGGCGAACTGCTTCTCGGTCCGCCGGCGCTGCTTCACCTCGGCGTCCATGCAGGCCTCCTACAACCTGCCCGCGCTGTATTCGGCGGGAAACCAGGGACAGGGCATGACGATCGCCATCATCGACTCGTTCGGCAACCCGAACATCGCGTCGGACCTGGGCAACTTCGACACCCAGATGGGCCTGCAGCACATGTGCGGCGAGCCGGGCGTGACCTGCGCGGCCGGCATGCCGACGTTCCAGCACGTCTTCTGGAACGGCACCACCCAGGTCAAGGCACCGCCGCCGAACAGCCACGGCACCGGCCAGCAGACCCGCAACATCTGGGCCCTGGAGACCAGCCTCGATGTGGAATGGGCGCACACCATAGCGCCGAAGGCCAACATCCTGAACGTCACGACGAATCCCGCGGAGACGCTGGGCGTGCAGGGCTTCCCGGCGATGATGGACGCTGAGCAGTTCGTCGTGGACCATCACGAGGCGACGGTTATCTCGCAGAGCTTCGCTGCCGCCGAGGAGAGCTTCCCGAGCGTCCAGTCGCTGCTGAAGCTGCGGCACGCGTTCGTGTCGGCCGCCGCGAGCGGCGTCACCGTTCTGGGCAGCTCGGGTGACGGCGGCTCGGCCAACTCCGAGAAGACACCGGTCAAGAACCCTGTGACCCTGCCCTTCCCGACGGTCGAATGGCCGGCTTCCGACCCGCTGGTGACCGGGACTGGCGGCACCTACCTGTGCACGAACCCTGCCACCGGCCTCGGCATCGACTCGACGGACCCGCCGGTGAACTGCAAGTCCAGCCCGGGCGTGCGCGAGATCGGCTGGATCGACTCGGGCGGCGGCTTCAGTCACGTGTTCGCGAAGCCTTCCTACCAGGACACGCTCCCGGCAGGCTCGACCCCGATTGGCGCGATGCGCGGCGTCCCCGACGTCGCCTACAACGCCAGCTCCCGCACCGGGGTGCTGGTGTATGACACCGCCCCCGGAGACGCCAGCCGCGGCCTCGCCTGCCCGAGCGGCGACCCTTGCAGCGCCGGCTGGTACGTGGTCGGCGGGACGTCCGCATCCTCGCCGCAGTGGGCCGGTCTCGTCGCGATCGCCGACCAGATCGCCGGACACGGTCTCGGCCAAATCAACCCGACCCTATATGCGCTGGCATCCGGGCCCGGCTACGGCACCTACTTCTACGACGTGACGACCGGCAACAACCAAGCCGACCCGGCCGTCCCCGGATACCCGGCGACCACCGGCTGGGACCCGGTCACCGGCCTTGGCACACCCAACGCCGCCACACTGGTACCGGCGCTCGCCGGTCACTGACCCTCTGGCGGGGGGATCCCACAGCGGATCCCCCCGCCAGGCACCGGTGTACATCGCCGCGCGCCGACCCGCCGGTCCCGGCGGCAGGCCAGCAGACTGGCATCGCCCGGACCCCGGCGGTGAAGGCCTGGCCGGGGAACGGCGCGTCGTAGGCGGCCAGCACCGCGCCGGGCAGCGCGGTCTGGCAGCCGGAGGCCACCAGCCGGGCTGCCCACGGGTGCGTGCGTCTGGAACTTCGGCAATACCATCCGGCACGTCACGACCCAGGACTTCGGCAAGGACGCCGAGTATGGCGTGCCCGACGTGGCGCGCTTCGGCGGCACGCTCACCAGCCCGGTCATGGCCAACCCGGAGTTCTCCGGCAGCTGCCCGTCGTTCTCCCTGCCCAGCTGAGGCGCCGCGCCCGCAGCCGCGCCTCCTGATGCAGAACCCGGGCCTGTTCCCCGCACCCGCGGGGAGCAGGCCCGGTCACCGCATGCCAGAGCCAGAGTGCGTTCTCCTCTCAGAACGGCCATAGCCCGGACATCTCCCCGGCGCTGATCACCAGGCCCGACGCGTCGCCGGTGGGGGTTATCGCGGCCGCCCGCCAGGGCGAGGTTACCGACGACTACGGCGGGGCCGCCGGGGGGATCACCGACGTCATGCTCGCAGGCACCGAGCGGAGGCGCCCGTTCTTCGCCGCGTGCGGGCACCGCGGTAGCGGGGTTAGCGTGAACGTGTGACGGTGGACCTGTTCGCGGGGCTTGCGGTGAGCGACTACCAGCGCGCGCTCAGGTGGTACGAGCGGCTGCTGGGCTCCGAACCCGCGTTCTTCCCGAACGCGACGGAGGCGGTGTGGGAGCTTGCCGAGCACCGGTACTTCTACATCGAGGAGCTGCCCGAGCGCGCCGGCCACGCACTGCACACGATGTTCGTCGACGACCTCGATGAGCGGGTCGAGAGCATCGGCGCCCGGGGAATCGAGCCCGCCTCGCAGGAGACGTACGGGAACGGTGTGCGCAAGGTGATCTACCGCGACCCCGACGGCAACGAGATCGGCTTGGGCGGCGCCCCGCTCGAGTGACCGGCGCGTCCTGACCGCGGCAAAGCGCACCTCGAGACCGGGCTTTCGCTGCTGTACATGCTCATGATCCCGGCGATGGTGCCATCAGTCCTCGCCGCGTACGCCGTCGTCGGCGAACGCGAGCAAGGCACCCTCGAGCCGGTTCTCATCACCCCCATCCACCGCGAGGAGTTCCTCGTCGGCAAGGCCCTGGCGGTGCTCGTCCCCACCCTCGGCATCGCCTATCTGGTCTTCGGCATCTTCCTCGGCATCGCGGCGATCTCCGCCCAGCCCGGCGCCGCCTCGGCCGTGTTCGAGGGCTCCCACCTGTTCGTCCAGCTTCTCTTCACACCGTTGCTCGCTGGCTGGTCGATCTGGGCCGGCATCGCCATCTCCGCGCGGTCGGCCGACGTGCGAGCCGCCCAGCAACTCGGCGTGCTCGCCAGCCTTCCCCCGCTCGTCATCATCGCGCTGATGTCTTTCAACGTCATCGTGCCGACCCTCGGACTCGCGCTCGGGCTCGCCGGCGCGCTGCTGATCGTCGATGCCCTCGGATGGCGGGCGGTGGCCGCGGTGTTCGACCGGGAACGGCTCACCACCGGTACCCGGAGCTGAGCCCTTCACCTTGTAGCAGCCGACGAAACCCAGCGAAGGGAATCTCAAGATGCCGGCAACGGTCAAGCTGACCCGACACCTCATCGGCGTGCAGATCCGTCGTGGCAAGTTCGACGTCCTGTTCGACGGCACGGGCGTCGCGTCGATCGACGCGCATGAGACCATCGAGACGCCAGTCGAACCCGGACATCACACCCTGCAGCTCCGCTACGGCCGATACTCGAGCCGAACTGCGGCCTTCGACGCGGCCGAGGGCCAAGTCGTCGCCTTCCGATGCGGCGAAAAGAGGTTTCTGCCGATCTTTCTCGCGTCCTTCGTCGTGCCATCCCTGGCGATCCCGCTCAGAGCGTGCACCTCTACCTCGCCGACTGTGGCAGCGAGGGCCGCCGTTCCTGGCTCCGGGCGCTTGACACGATCGAGCAGCTGCACCCGCGCGCGGTCGTGGCGGGGCATAAGGACCCCTCGGCTAGCGACGGCCCCGAGATCATCGGCGAGACCCGCGGCTACATCCGCGACTTCGAGGCCGGCATCGCGGCCACTTCAACCACGCTTGATCTGTATCGCTATATGAAGGAACGCTACTCGCATCGGATCAACCCCGGCGTTCTGTGGGAATCGGCACGGGTCGCAAAAGACTCGAATCCGTGAACGGGAGAATTTCCATGGCACACCTGCCTCGGCTGCGCTGAGCGCCGAAATGGCTGTGGCCGCACTAGTCTGCTCGGCGCTGATCGTCTTGATCGACCGGTAGGCAATTCATCCCGGTCTGGGGGCGCCCACCGTAAACCCCACTCCGCAAGGCCACTGGCGGGGCGTGGGCAAGGGTGATGCGGAGGGATCGCGGTCAGCGGGGCAGGAAGTCGAGCAGCAGCGCGTTGACCTGGTTCGGTGCATCCAACTGCATCCAGTGACCCGGGCCGTCTAGACGCTCGTATCGCCACGGGCCTGCTACGTTCTTGGCGGAGTCCGTCATCTGGATCTCGGTGAGGGCTGGGTCGCTGGTGCTCCAGATACCCATGGTGGGGGCCTGCACAGGCGGTACCTGTGGCGGTGGCTCCACCCAGGATTCGGGCGGGACGTTGGCCCGGTACCAGTTGAGGCCCGGTGTGAGCGAGCCAGCTGACTCCAGTTCCGCGATCACCTCGTCGGCGTCGGGGTGGCGGGCCCAGGTCCGGAAGTTAGCCCAGTTGTCCTCGGTCAGCCAGCGTTCGGCGATGCCGGGGAACTGGAACAGCAGCATGTACCAGGACTTCTCGCGCTGCTCCTGGCGATGTTCAAGTCGGCCAGGATGGCCAGGACATCCCCGGTCACTACCGCAAGGGAATAGGCCTCGGGGGCCTCCGGCTTCCCGGAGCGCCCGTAGCCCCGCAGATCGGGTACCACCACCTGGAACCCTGCCGCGGCCAGCGCCGGCACCTGATGGCGCCAGAGCCTGCCGGAGTCGGGCCAGCCGTGTAGGAGCACGACCGGATGCCCCTGCCCGACGACCTCATAGTCGATGCCGACCCCGTCGGCATCCACCCGTCCCATCTGGCCCCCGTCACAGCGCGGCTGCCCACGGTCCTAGCGGTACGCCCATACCCCTACCACTAGGATCCAACCGGCAACGCGCACTCCTGCTCGTCCGAGGGCGAACCTCAGGACCGGCGAGGATTCGGCTGGCCGGCTGCTGGCCAAGGCCGAGGTCGGATGCACCCCGCTGCGCTGTCTGATGCGGCTGAACTCACCATCGATCAGAACGTGCACGAGGTGATCGCCGGGTGGCGCGCGACCGGAGTTCCGATTAGCCAGGAGCGCGCGGAGCGATGGCGGCCATTCCGAGCGCATGCGGTTACCTACTGTCGCTGTCCACCGCGGGTCAGATCACGCTCACGCCGTCCCTGCAGCCCGCTAGTGCCGGACGCTGACCAGTGACCGCTGGCCGCATGTCCAGCAGGTCGGCGTTGATCGTCTCGGCCTGGGTGGTCGGCGCTCTTCGGCAGGCCGCCGGACTCCGCCCGCATCCGGCGCCCCGGGTCGAGATCGGCCGAGCGGGACGCCTGCTGTTAACGCCAGCGCCTAGATGAGGTCACGGTGCGATAACCTTCCCGCGCCCGCTTGAATCCAGATGTGATGATATCCGCGGCGACGTACCACGCTGCCCGGAGTGCTCGATCGCGCAGGCCCGGAGGGTGCAGTCCCATGGACCGACGCCACTGGAGGACCACTTCCCAGCACCGCACGGCTGGCACTGGCAAGCCCGCGGCGGGTCCGCGCCGGGCCCGCGCAGCCTCGTTCGGGGCGCTGGTGACGCTGGCGCTGGCCCTGTTGCCTGCCCTCATCGGATCGGTCCCCGGCGGCCCGGCGGGGACGGCCCAGGCCGACGATGCGACCGTCCAGCTGAACAATATGCGCACTGGCTGGGACCAGAGCGAGACCGCGATGGGCCCGTCGGTGGTGCCAAGGTTTGTGCAGCGGTTCACCACAGCCGTCGACGGGCAGGTGTGGGCGCAGCCACTGGTGATCGACTCGACGCACACGGTCGTCGTGGCCACCGAGAACGACCAGGTCTACGGGCTGAATGCGACCACCGGCGCGGTGAAGTGGCACACCTCGCTGGGCACGCCGTACGACCTCGTGACATCGCCGTTCCGCGCGCTCAGATCGTGCCGCGACCTGCTCCCGAACATCGGCGTGACCGGCGCTCCCGTGTACGACCCCAGCAGCCAGCGCTTGTATATGTTCGCGCAGGTGGTGGTCCTCGGAAACCCGAAGTACGTCCTGTTCGCGCTCGATGCGGTGAAAGGGGGCATCATCTGGCGGGCGCGCATTCAGGGCCATCCGGGCAACAACCCCAATATCACGTTCCATCCCGGGTTCGAGCTGGAGCGGCCCGGCGCGCTGCTGCTCAATGGGATGGTCTTTGCGGCATTCGGCTCGCACTGCGACCAGAAGCCCTACGCCGGGTACGTGACCGGGGTCAACATCAAATCGCGCACGGTGACCCTGTGGACGGACGAGTCCGGGGTGAGCTACAACCAGGGCGGTATCTGGCAGTCCGGCGGCGGGATGATGGCCGACCCCTCCGGGCAGATCTTCGCCACTACCAGCAACGGCATATCCCCGCCCGCGGGCCCGGGCAACGCCCCGCCCGGGCAACTCGGGGAATCGGTGGTCCGGCTGGCGGTCAGCCGCAACGGGACGCTGTCGGCCAGGGACTTCTTCAGCCAGGTCAGCGCGCCCCAGCAGGCCGCAACCAACCTTGACTTCGGCGCCGGCGGTCCGGTGGGGCTGCCATTCGGCACCGCCACATACCCGGACGTGATGGTCCAGGCCGGCAAGGACGGCCATATCTTCCTGCTCAACCGCGACAACCTGGGCGGGCGCGAGCAGGGCCCCGGCGGCACCGACGACGCCCTGTTCGTGACCCAGGCTTACGGGGGCCAGTTCGGGCACCCGGCGGTGTTCTTCGGGACCCCCGCCCCCCTGACCGCGTCCACCACCAACGACTTCCTGTTCTACGACGGTGCCAACGACGTCCTGCGCGCGTTCCGGCTCGGCGTCAACGGCTCCGACGCGCCCACGCTGTCCGACGTGGCCAACGGTGGCCTCAGTTACCCCTTCGGCGCTGGCTCGCCGGTGGTGACCTCCAACGGCACCAACCCCACCTCCGCCGTCGTCTGGATCGTCCACCGGGCCGCCTCCGGCATCGGCTCGGTGCTTGAGGCCTACGCCCTGGGCCAGCTGATTTCCAGCGCAGGCACGCCATCGCCCTGCACGTCGGCGGCGCCATGCCAGCTGAGGCCGATCTGGTCCGCGAACTTCGGCCTCGCCGTCAAGTTCTGCGTCCCCGCCATCAGCAGAGGGTGGGTTTACATCGGTACCAACGATGACCATGTGCTCGGGTTCGGCTTGCCGGCGCCGAAGGCGGCGGCCGTGGGGGAGGCCGTCGCCTTCGCCCCGACCAATGTCAGCACCCGCGTCACCAAGCACGTTTCGGTGACCGCCCAGGGCTCCGTCACGTTCACCGGCGTGACCGTCACTACTGGCGCCTCTGACAACCCGGTGCCCACCAACGAGTTCAGGGTGGGCCAGGTCACCGAGACCGGGCGGAGCAGCCACACCCCGGTCGCGGTGACGTTCCCAGTCACGCTGTCGAAGGGTGACGAGCTGACCGCGGCGGTGACTTTCCGGCCGATTGCTCCTGGCACCGCCGACGGCACGTTGTCGTTCACCACCCGCTCGGCGATTTCCCCTAAGGTCAACGTGCCGCTCAACGGGGACGGTACCCAAGATGGGCTGATCCCGCAGGCCCGCGTGGTCTCCATGCTGCTGCCACTGGACACGGGGCCCGCCGACGTCCCGGTCGGGGTCACCGAGACGCAGGGGATCATCATCACCAACTTCGGCACGACCACCCAGACCGTCACCTCGGTCATCCGTCCGACCCCTCCGTTTACCGCCGCTGGCCTGCCCGCCGTGGGCAGCAAGATCAGGCCAGGACGGAGCATCAGCGTGCAGGTCTCCTACGCGCCGGTCGCGCCCCGGCCGGCCGCCGGGTCGTTCACCATCGCGGGCAGCAGTGGGCTCAACGCCACCGTCACCCTGACCGGGACCGGCACGGCGGCGGTCAGCCAGCTCGCCACGAGCGACCCGGTCGTGAAGTTCGGGAACATCCCGGTCGGCAAGCAGGCCACCGCCCATGTCCGCATCTCCAACACCGGTAACCAGGTGAGCACGGTGGCGGGAACGTCGGCACTGGCCAAGCCGTTCGCCGCGCCGCTCAAGCCGGCCCAGGGACTGCCCTTCATCCCCGAAAGCGACATGGCGATCCCGGTGACCTTCACACCGACCAGGAAGGGCCCCTTCACCACCCACTACCGGCTCACCTGGACCGACCCGACCGGCTCCCACACCCTGGCGGTGATCCTCACCGGGGCGGGGATCTGACTCTGTGCCTGTGCCGCCGCCTGGCATCTGCACATGGCTGTGGATCAGCGCCTCCGGGTCAGCTTGTTGGTGGGCGGCGATGAAGGGCTGGAGCAGGCGGCGCTGCTCCTAATCGGGGTACGCCCTGGTGATTGCGTCTCATCCCGCTGGGTGTCCGCCGGACACTCGATCCACTGCGCAGCGCGCAGCCGCGGCGTGATGGTGCACGCTGGTTTGGGCGAGATAGACCTGTAGCCGGCCGCGCAGATACGCCGCTAGACGGCAGCTCGGCGCGTAGCCACGAACCTGGTATATGGCGGACCCAGCAGCGAGGAACGAAGCCGTACCGTTGATGAGCGGTGGCTCCGCATGCCGTTGATCTTCCTCGGCACCCAGCGAGCACCGGACGTGCGTGATCACGCGCCCGAGTTCGGCAGCCTTGATGTGCTGCGCGGCGGCAACATACATGTGGCCGCCGGATCTCAGGAAATCGACATAGTCGATCGCGATTCCCGTTCCAGGGGGTAGGAGCCGCCCGAGCGGGCAGCCCTCTGGTGTGTGCGCGTGTCGGCCTGGTGAGTGCACGGTGGCCAGGGCAGCGTCGCCGGCGTGCCGCGGTGCCGTCGTTGCGCAGGCAGTAAGGCTAGCGGCCAGACAGGCCAGCAGAGCAAGACGTGGCATCGGTGATCTCAACGCTACCTCCCCTTCTTGGACGCGGGGGGGTGGCCGTTGGGTTCCGTTGGCACCGCCGGTAACCCCGTCGTGAACGAGATCCGCGGCCTGTTCAAGTCGGTTGCTCTGACACTCTGACGGCGCCACGACCGTTTGCGAGCGGGTCAGCGGGGACCCGCCGGCCTGGATGATCTGGAACCTGTAGGCACTGGCCTGCCCGGCGGGGACTGAGCCGGTCAACGGCCGCAGCGTCAGGCCCGCCGCGGTGGCCAGCAGGCCTTGGCCGAGCTGGCCGATGCGGGTCGTATACCCCCAGGAAATCGCCGGCTCTACGGGCGTGTCACCGGCGGGGGAACGAGCTGGAGA
>WNFI01008753.1_pt1 | contig 12619 bp, 12 predicted proteins | sample 5400471 | NCBI WGS metagenome assembly WNFI01 (sample SAMN13153348, study PRJNA577476) | soil metagenome | isolation source: 100 cm saprolite on Douglas fir-dominated hillslope | place: USA:California | collected 2013-09-17
GTGGCCGAAAAGTACTGGAGCGCTACGAAGCTTCCGGCGGAGAGTGCCGTAGCCGACTAGCATTGGCCGCCGAGTGATTTTGATGTTGCGTTGCTCAATAACATGAACGCGTACGCTACCGTGGAAGAGCGGCGCTTCCAGCGCCGCGTAAAGCGAGCAGAATGAATGCGGGCTTTAGCCGCTGAGGGTCGTAACATTCGACTGAAAAACTTAAACGGTGGGAGATTATGACAAATGAAACCAAATCGCCGGTCGCGCTGGTCCTTCTTGCGTGGCTCTTCGTCGGATTACCGCTCGGCTGGGGCGTCTACAATACGGTGCGCAACTCGATGAAGTTATTTCAGAAAGCGTCGCCACCTGCGCATGCAAACATGGTCAAATCAGGCGAGATTCCGCCGCTCACGGTTTAGTTCGCCTCATCCCTCACAGCCCTCGCCCATACACAGGAATCGCCGCGCCCGTCACGTCTTTCCCCGCATCGCCCGCCAGCCAAACGATCAGGCTTGCCACCGACGTTGGCTGCACCCACGTGCTGACATCCGCGCCCGGCATATCTCTGCGGTTGGCCGGAGTGTCCATCGTCCCCGGCAGAATCACGTTCGCTGTAATGCCCGCATCTTTGTTCTCCAGCGCGACAGTGCGTATCAACGACACGAGAGCGGCCTTGGACGCGCTGTAAGCGCCGACGCTTGGACCGGGATCTTCGGCGGCGCGGCTGCCGATGCCGATGATGCGTCCCCCGCCCGCCTTGCGCATCGGCGGAATGACCGCACGCAGCATGTGGAAGGCACTATTCAAGTTCATCTCAAACATGCGATGGAAGGTGGCGTCGTCGGTGTCGGAAACAGACTGTCCTCCCGCGAATCCGCCGACCAAATGCGCCAGAACGTCAATCTTTCCGAATCGTGCGAGAACGGTATCAACCGCCTTCTTCGCTGCGTCGAGAGTGTCGAGTGACGCCGCCAGCGCCGTGAACTTAGGATGGTCGAAGTCCGACTGTTGGATTTTGGGCGCGAGCCCGACGACGGCGAATCCGGCGTCCAGCAAGGCTTTCGTGACGTGTGTTCCAAGGCCGCCGTTGGCTCCGGTGACTAGGGCAATTTTTTCTAGCATGAGGCATTAACTCCCAGACAATTCTACGATAGTCATCACTGGACCCTTATCGAGAGGTTGTGGGTGGTCTGTCTCCAGAGCATCAGGCAGTGCAGTTGTAAAATTACATCGGTGAACTCCAAAATTGGCGAAGGCCGGCGATGTATCTACACGCAGCCGCTCGGCCTGTGCGATGGTAGCCAGCCATTGCATCCCAAAGAGCACTATCTTCCCGCTGCGCTTGGCAACTTCCGTAACGACGTGCGGTTGCGCGACTACATCTGCACAGGCTGCCAGCAAAATTTCAGCAGTCTTGAGGACGTGTTCATTCACCACGGACCGGAAGCATTCTTTAGGCAGATAATCGGCGTGAGAGGCAGAAAAAAGCATCGCAAAAAGGACATTTTCTATGAGCGCACTGCTGGTATGCCACCGTTAACCGTTATTGCGCAGCAACCGGGGCAGGATTTCACGTTGCTGTGGCAAGTAGACAGCATCTCAGAAGGGCGACAGATGAAACAGTTGGTGTTCCGAGATGAGCAAAACGCGGATATCCACCTACCGTTCACACCTGGCAAGCTTGCGCAGGATTTCGAACGTTTTCGCAAGGAGCACAAGGGCAAGCTTCTGCGACTTATCGTCTATTTCTACGACACTGCCAACCCTGCTGAAGAACAAGAAATTGAGCTAGTGTGCAGTGACTTCCTGAAGGGTGCGCGCAGCGAGCCGATCATCCCGGAAGGAGGCGACGTTGAGGCCAAAATGCAGGCACCTATATCGCTTCCATACCTTCGCGCCGTTGCTAAAATTGGGTTCCATTTTGTGTTGGCACATTTTCCATTCACGGGGCTGGAGCCACAATTTGATGGTATCAAGCAATTCATTTTTAACGGCAACGACCTGGAACGCTTCGTGCAGTTTATGCACGAACCCTTTATCGAGGAACTGAAAAATTCCAATGTGATCGCACGTCATTGGTGCCATCTAATGAGTGCACAATACGACTACAAAACCATTGAAGCGCGCATGCAGTTCTTCGCTGGGCCAAAACTGCAACCGCTCGTCTGGAGAGTGATGTTAGGTGGTAGCCCATCCCGCGTGGTAGGAACATGCGGCCAAGCATTCCAATACCGTTACTACGATGCTCCGGACGAGGAGGGGTATGCTGGTGTAATGATGCCACTCCAACCTGCCAAACTGTAGAAATGCGGTTCAAACTTCATCGGCTACTCTGTTAATCGGGCAGAACTTTCACGCCAGATTCCGCTGCAGTGTCGCCCGATCCAACTCATTCTCCCACCTCGCCACTACCAGCGTGGCTACGCCGTTGCCGATCATGTTGACCAGGGCGCGGAACATGCTCATGAAGCGGTCGATGCCGAGGATGAGCGCCATCCCGGCCACGGGAATCGACGGGATCACGCTCAGCGTACCCACCAGCGCGATGAACGCGGCACCCTGTACGCCGCTGGCCCCTTTTGAGGTCATGATCGCTACCGAAAAAATCATCAACTGCTGAAACAGGCTCAGGTGCGTGTTGGTCGCCTGCGCCACGAACAGCGCCGCCAGCGTCATGTAGAGGCTGCTGCCGTCGGTGTTAAAAGTGTAGCCCGTGGGCACGACCAGGCCGACCAGAGATCGCGTGCAGCCCAGGCCTTCCAGCTTTTCCATCAGCGTGGGAAGTGCAGTCTCGGACGAACTGGTCGCCAGTACCAGCAGAATTTCCTCTTTGATGTGCAGCAAAAACTTCACCAGATTGAATCCCGCCAGCCACGCAATTCCCCCGAACACAATAAATACGAATAGGGTCGAAGTCACATAAAACGAAGCGATCAGCTTAAGCAGCGGGCCCAGGGCGGCGAGTCCATACTTTCCGATAGTGAAGGCCATCGCGCCGAACGCGCCGATCGGGGCGAAGCGCATTACGATATTCACAATGCGAAAAACCACCTGGCTCAGCGACTCCAATATCTCGACCAGCGGTTTAGCCCGGGGCCCTGCCAACGACATAGCAAGGCCGAACAGAATCGACACCAGCACGACTTGGAGGATGTCTCCCTTGGCAAAGGCGTCCACCACAGTCGTGGGGATGATGTGCATCAGAAACTCGGTGACGCTTTGCGCTTTGGCCTGTCCCGCATAATCGGAGACCGCGCGGGCGTCGAGCTTGGAGGCATCCACGTTGAAGCCATTTCCGGGGTGCACCAGATTGCCGACACACAGGCCGACGACCAGCGCCAGCGTCGAAACAATTTCAAAGTAGAGAAGAGCTTTACCGCCCACCCGCCCGACCTTACGCAGGTCCTGCATGCCAGCGATTCCGGTCACCACCGTGCAGAAAATGATGATCGTAATGATCATCGTGATCAGCTTGATGAAGGCATCGCCCAGTGGCTTCATGGCCACTCCCCACGCGGGGAAGAAGTGGCCAAAGATGACCGCACCAACAATCCCGACACTGACCTGCATCCATAGGGAGGAATAGAAACGCTTAGGTCGGGGAGCCGGAGTGGCCGCAGCATTCGGAGCAGTCGGGATGGAAGTCGGCATATGTTTACTCTGCGCGGAAAATTTACCGCCTTATCCCGATGCAGGCATTTCTCAATTCGTGGGCGCCAGCACCTTCACCAGCCACGGAATGATGACTTCTTTGAATATCCTGGGATCGGGCCACACGCCCACCTGCCGACCCAAATGTCCGCCGCGGGGATTGATCCATGCTTCTTTCGGCACGTCGCCCTTGCTCAAGAGCAGATACTCATCTTCGATGGGCACCTGCGTGTCGAGCACTCCCGCCAGGATCAACATAGGCGCCATCGGTTTGCCCAGCAGGCCTTGGTGCACCAGCGACATTTTCGGCAGGAACTCGCCCAACTCGTTGAGGCTGTGCACGCCTTCAAGAATGTTCATGAGCGCCGGCACCTGATCGAAAAGATACTCACGGTTCCCCAGCAGTGAGTTCATCAGAAAATCTTTCTGGAAAAATTTGTCCACGGGCGGAGATTGCGCGCTCGCTCCTCGCAACCGGGCACGCTCCACAATTGCCATCTTTGTCGCCCAATAGGCTCCCCAACTCACGCCGTGCATGGCGATACGGTTCTTGTCGATCTCTGGACGCGACTGTGCGTAATCGATGACCTTGGACAATACGCGGTCCGCGGTTTCGCTGACCTTAATAGGATTCTGCCCCGTGCCTGGCCCGTCGACTGCGAGATAGCCGATGCCAAAGGGTAGAATCGCTCCGAAACTTTCCGTCAGATCTTCCTTGCGGCTGTCGAGTCCATTTACCGCGATCACTAGCGGCACAGGGCCCTTGGCGTTCTTGGGCAGGCGCAGGTAGCCGATGATTTCTTTGCCTTCGAAGGGAATCTTTACCACTTCGAGCGGCGGATCGAAGAACTTCGCGTGCGCAAGAAATGACTCGAGCGCTTTCTCGTAGGAGCGCTGCTTGCCCGGCGACGCGGGAAAAGGCCAGCGCCCGAAAGAATAAACTCGCCACGCGCGAACATAGTCCACGTCGGCCTTCTTAGGATCGCTCTTCTCCAGCGACTTGGCTTCGTTGAAATAACGGTCGGCGACGCGCATGAATCCGGCGGCCCACTCGTCTTTGTCGCTGGTGTGAATGCTCTCGAAGGCTTCTTTCACGTCGGCGGGATCGAGTCCAATCAGCGGATACTGACCCACTTCAGCCCGATGCACCGCCTCGGTCTTGATCTCATCGATCGTGCGTTCGCGACGTTCCTGTGCCGCCGTCGAGTCAACCGCCACAACTGTCGTGACCGCAGTTATCAGCGTTAAGAAAAGAAAAGAATGCCTCACCTGTGAAGCCCTCCGGGAACAATCCGCTGGAATTCAATCTGCATTAAAAAACAAAAGGGCCGGCCATGTGGACGGCCCTTTGTTGAGTCGAGACAAAGATATTTCTTGCTGCGGTTAGAAGATGAACTTCATGCCCAGCTGCACAGCCCGGCTTCCGCCGGAGCCGACAACCGGGTTGGCCGCGGCAACGTCCGGAGTAGCACACTCGCAACCGAATGCGCCGAATGCCGACGGATCGTTTTGTCCGAAGCCGTTTTGTCCGCCGTAAGGGTTTGCGAAGTTCGGGTGATTGAAAATGTTAAAGAACTCGGCGCGGAACTGGGCTCGCAAACGTTCGCCCAAATGCCAGTTTTTAGCGATTGAGAAATCGAAGTTCTTAAAGCCCGAGTCGGGAAACGTATTACGCCCGAGATTGCCAAATTGTCCCAACGGCGGCGCCATCATCATCGAAGCGCCTTTCGCGTAGCAGCCAAACAAGTTGAGCGCCGCGGTTTCCGCTCCCGCACTTCCTCCGTCAACGGTCAACGCTTGAGCGGCACAAGCTGCGTTCGAAGCGCCAGCGAAATAAGGAATCGGCGTCGGTCCTGCTTTGAAGTCGGAGGGCTTGCCGTAGAAACTCCAGCGAATCGGTGCCGTGGCGGGTGGGCTGACCGGCAAAGGTCCAGTTCCGGAAGCATCGGTTCCCAAATCAATTGGCCCATAGAATTGCGAGCTTTGCAGGGTCACAATGGAGTTGAGTTCCCAGCCTTCCATCATTTGCCCGAAGCCTTTTCTGCCCGGAATGGCATAGGTGAGCGAAACGGTAAGGCGGTGTCGCAGGTCAAAATCGCTGTTCGCGTATTCGCGGCCTACGTGGGATGAATCCTGCGGCAGTCCGGCTCCGTAGCCGAAGTCCCAGTTCGCGCCCACATCATCGAGTGAGTGTGAGTATGTGTAACCAGCCACCATGTTCAGGCCATGGTAGTTCCGCGAATTCACCGTGAACTGCAAGCCGTTGTAGTTCGACTTGTAGATATTTCCCATCTGGAAGATGTTGCTCAGATAAGGAAACTTGGTTGCGTAAGGGCGGTTGGCCTCTTCCCCTCCGGTGCTGTCCGGCGCGCAGTTAACCGGGTCGGTGTAACCGGATTGGATGCAAGCTGTGATTGAGGCCGCAGGCCATCCCGAACCCACCGGCGGTTGGTTAATATCCCGAATTCCCGTCAGGTTTGAACCGTGATTGCCGACGTAGGCGATTTCCATCGACAAGTTCGGAGTGAACGAGTGCTGAATGCTCAACGTCCAGTTCGTCACGTAGGGAGTCGTCAAATTGCGATCCACGCCCATGATGCCGCAAGGGCTGCCGGAACAGTCGAGCGTCTGACTGAGGTTGCCGTAAATCGGGCCGTTATCCCAGGGGTAGTTGGGGAAAATTGTTAAGTTGCCAGTGGTAATGGTGCCCCCGGCAGTGTTGCCCGCGGAGTCGATGATCGCCCCAGTCGGAACACTGGGCAAACCAAAGCTGTTATTGAAGGCCAGGAATGACTGCCAGTTGACTGTCTCGAAGACCAATCCCCCGCCGCCGCGTATTACCGTACTTCCCTTGCCATTGACGTCCCAGGCAAAGCCGCCCCGCGGACCGAAGTTTTTGTGATCCGCATTGTAAGGAGAGCTGATCTGCTTGCCTACCTGCACCATGCCCAGAGTTGGATCAAAATTCCCCAGCAAATTATGATCTTCCTTGACCACGGTGTTGAACTCGTAACGCACCCCGAAATTCACTGTCAGATTCTTGTTGACCCGCCAGTCGTCCTGCGCAAATGCAGCATATGCCCAGTTATGCATGTGCCGCGTAGGATCTCCGGTGAGCACCGACACTTTGAAAGGCGCGCCGGAAAAGAAGTCCTCCAACTGGGTTGTGTTCAGAAATGCCCCTGCGTTGCTGGGATCCGGTGTGTTGCCGCCAAGAAAGGTGACGCTGCCTCTGGCGTTGCCAAATGCTCCGCCCTGCACGCCGTCGCGGTGAATCTCACCGCCGAACTTCCAGGCATGCTTGCCCACAGTGTAGGAAACGTGATCGATAAATTGAGTAATCGTGTCGGGTCCCTGTATCTTCGGCCACTTAAACCCGCCCAGGCCCGGAAAGAAATACCCAGCGAAACCGATGCGCGGCAGACCTCCCGTGTATTGTCCGGTGACGCCCGTGTCCAGGCCGTAGGCCGAGGCTGGCGTGTTGAGATCGCCCGGCAGACTGGGCTGGTATAGGCGGTTGTAGCCGAACCGCGCTTCGTTCACGATGCGCGCGCTCGGAGTCCATATCCAGCTTCCGCAATCTTCGACCGCCACTTCGACTGTAGCTCGGGAAAGTCTTCCACCGTTCCCGAGTTATTGCCGAAGAAATACGTCGCGCTCAGGTTGTTGCGCTCATTTACGTTAAAGTCGAACTTCGCCACCACATTGTCGACGCCGACTTGGTTGGGGAAGCCATTGACAATGCTGATCGATGGGTTGGTGTTCGTCGGAAAACCAGTGCCGTCGCAGGACACGACTCCGCCAGAAATCGCGCATCCTGCTACCTTCAGGCTAGCCGGACTAATCGTAACTCCTTGCGCCTGCAAATCTGCTATCGCATTCGGAATACTTCCCGCGCAATCGCCAGTAGTGGAAAGACAGTTTCCCGCGTCCGGCATCGCCACCATCGACGGGCTGGTCACGCCACCGAAGGCGTTCCCCACATCGTAGCGTTGTCCCTCATAAGAGCCAAAGAAAAAGGCTTTATCTTTAATGATCGGGCCCCCAACGGAGCCACCAAACTGCTCCAATGTCCTGGGATTTTTCGGATTAGGATCTGCGTTGAAGTAGTTACGCGCGTCCATGGCGCCGTCACGTCCGAAGGCGAACGCCGTTCCATGCAGGCTGTTCGTACCAGCCTTCAGTCCAACGTTCACGATCGCGCCCGGCTTCCACCCATATTCCGCCGGGGCGTTCTCCTGGAGGTTGAACTCTTGAATGGAATCGATCGGAAGAATCGTGGCGGAATCGCCCGCGATCCCGGCGCCATTGATGATCCCCTGGCCCGAATAAGGTTCACTGTCTAACAGGCCTTCGATGTAATAAGCGTTGTCTTCCGCGCGCAGCCCGTTCGTGCTGGTCGTGGAGAATCCGCCACCCGGATACCGCACCACGCCGGGACGCAGTTGCAGCAGGTTCTCGTAGTTGCGCCCGTTGAGTGGCAGGTCGTTGATCTCCTGATTGCTCAATGTTCCACCCAGTGTGGCCGAGGTCGTATTCAGAAGAGGGATATCTTCCGTGATGGTCACGACCTCGTTAATCTGTCCTGTAGGCAGCGCGAAGTCGGCACGAACGTCGCTTGCGACCTCAATCTGCACGCTCGGTCGCTCTACTTTCTTGAAGCCCTTGGCTTCGACGTGAATGCTATATGTTCCCGGTTGCAGGTCGGAGGCAACATACTCGCCCGCCTCGTCAGTGGTAAGCGTGCGAGAAATGCCGCGCTGGGTGTCGGTGACCACCACAGAAGCGCCCGCAACCGCTGCGCTACTCTGGTCCGTGACGGTGCCTAGAATGCGTCCTGCGGTGGACTGAGCCAATGCCGGGAGCGTGAAGAAAATTAGCGTGAAAATGGTTAGCAGCAACCGGCAAGATGCGGTCGCTCTGTGATCGCGCAAGGGGATCGAGCTGACCGTGGGGGATAGCATAAGAACGCCTCCAAGTATTCCTGGTCCGACAGCCATACCACTATCGGTAAAACCGTGTCAAGCAAATTCATTTCTTGAATGGGTTTGTAGAAGCGTACTCTAGCCACCTTGGCGAAGGGGAGTTCCAATATAGACACCTCAAAGTTCTGAAGGGCATGACCTTTTGGGCTTGCGCCCAACATGGGCAATGAGGTAATATTCGAAGTGGTCATACCACCATACCGGTATACCTACAACGTGACAGATACCGAAGAAACGCCCCAACCCGTTTTGGATATGCGGTATAGTAGTCGGACCATAGCCAGAGTCCCGGTTGGCTACGCTCCATACCCTGCGGGGGGCAGCCCTGTGTACAAGCTAGTACGAACGTCGCGGCTCTATGAGCAAATCGTTCAGCAAATAGAAGAGTCCATTCTGAAAGGCGCTTTGAAGGCTGGCGATCAATTGCCGGCAGAGCGCGAACTGGCTCAGCGTTTTGGCGTGAGCCGCACCGCCGTCCGCGAAGCCGTGAAGGCGCTGCGTGAAAAAGGCCTGGTCGAGGCCTATTCCGGGCGCGGCACTTTCATCACCGATGGCACCACACAAGCTGTGCGCCAGTCGCTGGACCTGATGACCAAGATCGGGCAGCCTGAAGGCTCCACCCACTTGGCGGAGGTGCGGGCTATTCTGGAACCTGAGATTGCCGCTCTGGCCGCGTCACGAGGCCAGGAATCTGAGATTACGACCATGCGCGAAGCGGTCGCAGTAATGGACGCCGCCGGTCAGGATCCGGACGCTTACATCGAAGCCGATCTGGATTTTCACCTCGCGCTGGCTGAAGCGGCGGGCAATCCTCTCATTCTGTCCCTGATTGATTCCATCGTGGGACTGCTGCGCGAACAGCGGCTGCGAATCTTTCGGGTCTCGGGTGGTCCTGAGCGGGGACAGATTCATCACAAACGAATTCTCGATGCCGTGGAGCGCCGCGATCCGGAAAAAGCACGAGAAGCCATGAAGGTTCACTTGGAACAGGTGCGCGACGACAGTCAGGCGCCAGCCGCGAAACGCGCTCCCGGCAAGAATAGATCAGACTAGCGTCTTGAAGACGAGCGCTTTGAAAGGGTGCGGCTTCAAGCCGCACCGTAAGCGGGCACAAACTTAATAGCGGCTTTAGCCGCGAAGGACAACGGATGGCGAAAGTAGGATTTATCGGTCTCGGAGTGATGGGCAGTCAGATGGTGAATCGTCTGCTCAGCAAGGGTCACACCGTGACCGGCTACAACCGCACACGCGGCAAGGCGCAATGGCTGGTGGAGAAGGGAGTCCTACCGTGAGCCGCGCTCTCGCCGCCAAAGTTCGCGCAGCCGGCGCCGATATGGTAGATGCCCCCGTCTCCGGCAGCGTGATCACATTGCAGGAAGGCAAACTGTCGGTGATGGTCGGTGGCCGCAAAGATACCTTCGAAAAAATCAAGCCATTGCTGCTCGACATCGGCCCCAAAGTGACGCAAGTCGGCGACAACGGCCTCGCTCTCTCCATGAAAATTGCCATCAATCTGAGTCTTGCGGTCCAGATGCTGGCATTTTCCGAAGGTGTGCTGCTAGCGGAGAAGAGTGGCATCGCGCGCGATGTCGCCGTCGACGTGCTCGTCAACAGCGCCGTCGCTTCGCCGATGATCAAGTACCGCGGACCCTTCGTTCTACAGCAGCCCGAAGAAGCCTGGTTCGATGTCAACATGATGCAAAAAGATATGGTGCTCGCCATGGACTTAGGCCGCCAGCTTGATGTGCCGCTGCCCACCACCGCGGTAAGCAATGAAATTCTGACGGCTGCGCGCGGCATGGGTTGGACGAAATACGATTTCGCTTGCATGTTCGACGTGCTGGCTGCAATGGCAGGGGTAAGTACACCAGTAACCACCGGAGGAAAGAAGTGACCACTGCAACACCCAACGCCTCGGCAAATCAGTCGGCTGCCGAGACTACTGAAAAAACCAAATGGCTGCGCGCCTACCGGCAGATGGTCCGTATCCGCCTCTTTGAAGAGCAGGTAAACGAGCTCTACACCCGCGCGCTTATGCCCGGACTGGCGCATCTCTACAGCGGCCAGGAGGCTGTTGCTGTTGGTATTTGCGAAGCGCTGCGCATCGATGACTACATCACCAGCACTCATCGCGGTCACGGACATTGCTTGGCCAAGGGGGCAACGCCTGATCGCATGTTTGCCGAACTTTTGGGCAAAAAAGCAGGCTACTGCAAAGGCAAGGGCGGATCGATGCACATTGCCGATCCTGCGACTGGCAACCTGGGCGCGAACGCCATCGTGGGCGGCAGTGTAGGCATCGCCACCGGCGCAGCTTTTGCCGCCAAGCGTTTGGGGAATGGCCGGGTTGCCGTGTGCTTCTTCGGGGAAGGCGCTCTGGGCCAGGGATCGCTCTACGAAGTAATGAACCTCTCGCAGCTCTGGAAGTTACCTGTGATTTATGTCTGCGAAAACAATATGTACAACGAGTACACGCACTTCAGCGAGACTACAGCCGGTACGATTCTCGGCCGAGCCGGAGCCTTCGGCCTTGAAGCCGCGCAGGTTGATGGCCAGGATGTACGCGCAGTGAATGAAGTCGCAGCGCGACTCATAAAGCGAGCTCGCACCGGCGGAGGCCCGGCGTTCCTTCAGGCCGACACCTATCGCTACAGCGGCCACCACGTTGGCGACATCAATCGCGAATACTACCGCTCCAAGCAGGAAGAGCAGCACTGGAAGACCGAGCGAGATCCCATCAAGCTGCATACCAGTTGGCTGCTCGCGCAAGGCTATGCCGACGCGGCGATCCTCGAACAAATCACCTCCGAAGCCCGCAGCGAGATGGAAGCCGCCGTAAAGTTTGCCATCGCCTCACCCTATCCCGGCGTCGACGAAGTGGAACAGGACGTCTATGCCTGAGCGCGAGTCTCCGGACTCGTCGAAGAATTCGGCGCGGACCGCGTCGTCGATACTCCCATCTCTGAGGCTGGATTCACCGGCGTCGGCGTCGGCGCGGCCATGACCGGCTTGCGTCCCGTCGTCGACATTATGTTTGGCGACTTCCTCACCCTTACCATGGATCAAATGGTCAACCAGGCCGCCAAAGCCCATTACATGTCGGGCGGACACTGGAAAGTCCCCATGGTGATGCGCACTACGCTGGGCGCAACCCGCCGCTCGGCCGCACAACATTCGCAATCGCTCCATGCCTGGTTCAGCCACGTTCCGGGATTGAAAGTCGTCCTGCCTTCAACGCCGTATGACGCGAAAGGCCTGCTCAAGACGGCTATTCGCGACGAGAACCCGGTCATCTTCTTCGAAGACAAGATGATGTACAAGCTCAAAGGCCCAGTGCCCGCCGATGACTATACGATTCCACTCGGCCTGGCCGATATAAAGCGTGTGGGCGACGACATCACTCTGGTCGCCACCAGCAGCATGGTGCAAGTCGCGCTGGGTGCGGCGGTGATGCTCGAAAAAGAAGGTATCAGTGCGGAAGTCGTCGATCCCCGCACGACGTGGCCGCTGGATGAGAAGACGTTGATCGAGTCCGCGAAGAAAACTTCCCGCGTAATCGTGATGGACGAAGGCTATGGCCGCTACGGCGTCACCGCGGAACTCGCCGCTGTGATTGCCGAAGGCGCGTTCTATGATCTCGACGCCCCGGTGAAGCGTATGGGAGCAATGCACATCCCGATCCCGTTCTCGCCGCCGCTGGAAGACGTCACCGTGCCGACGGAAGAAACAGTATTCGAAGCTGCCCGGCAGATGTGCAGCAAAAGTTGAATCGAGTCGTAGAGACGTAGCTTGCTACGTCTCTGTGTGCGGCGTTCCAAATGATGGCGGCAAGACGTTGCAAGCAACGTCTCTACGGTGGAGGTTGTTATGGCACTCAAAACTCACGGAACCATGGCCGTCGACTGGGAGCAGCGCATCGACTTCGATCGCCTCCGCCGCGAGCGTCTGCAGCGCGCGAAAGATCTGCTCAAGAAGTCGTCGATGGGCGCACT
>WNFI01024651.1_pt1 | contig 12619 bp, 13 predicted proteins | sample 5400471 | NCBI WGS metagenome assembly WNFI01 (sample SAMN13153348, study PRJNA577476) | soil metagenome | isolation source: 100 cm saprolite on Douglas fir-dominated hillslope | place: USA:California | collected 2013-09-17
ACGCTCCCGTTGTGAAAGCCGCGGGAGCGTTCTTCTTTGTACCCATCCCAATCGCTTGTCTGGAAGCCTCGTTGTACGACCGCTTTTGGCGCAAAGCGGCCGTTCATAAGTAAGCACGCCTGTAAGCGCGTGACGGATACCGAACGACTGAAAAGCTTGCCTCCGACCTCAAACTTGAGGCGGACCAACCATCTTGAGAACGTACTCGGCGTATAAATCTCCAAGCTGCTCGGGTGTCAGCTCGCCTTTGACCGAAAACCATTGCGACACGGAAGTACAAAGCGACATGATCGCAACGCGCAAATGTGGTGCACTACGAAATCGGAACTCGCCGCGCGCTCGCCCGTCATCGAGACAGTCGGCGAAAAGCTGTTTTACTTGTTCGCGTATTGCAACGACGGCGCGCTGTTGGCGGCGATCGAGTGCATCAAACTCGTAAGTCGCCACATGGACGGTGGTATACATGCGCGCATTACAGCGAACGTAGGCGGCGACCAGGGCGCGGAGCCGTTCCGTAGCGGAAGCTTCGACCGCTGCCGTCCGTTGTAATTCTTTGAGCATGGCCGAAGCGGTAACCACCGTAAGCTTGAACAACAGTTCGTTCTTGCTTCGGAAGTGAACGTAGAGGGCCGCCGGGCTCATCTGGGCCCGCTTGGCGATATCCCGCGTGGTGGTAGCCCGATAGCCGCGTTCCGCGAAGCACTCGATGGCGGCAATGACCAGCTTGCGAGTCGAGTTGTTGCGCTCGGCGCCAAAAAATTCCGATAACACCCCCCGGTTGATGGAGTCGGTAAAGGCAATGACGTCGGATCCACTGGATACTGGCAGTTTGGATGTTCGGCGCGCGGTCCTGGGTCCGCTCGGCCTGGTGGCGTTCTTCAAATTCCTGGCTTCCATCATCGCCTTATCAAAAATGCGCCGGAGTTGGCGCGCGCAATTCAGTAGTACACGACGGCTTGCCGATCCGCACCGGGATAGTCGGACGCAACCGCACAATTGCAAACCTGACGCGATGCGAGAATCGCAAAGCGCGCTGGCTGCCATTGACAACGTGCCAAGTTTATCCCTAGTCTCACTAACTAAGCAAGCGCTTGCATAGCGAGCGGACCAATTGAACGCGGCGAGGGTGGGAAATGATCAGGGTCAGCCACGACTATCTGGATCCGGGCTTCATTGCGGACCCGTACCCGTATTTCAAGAAGATCCGCAACGAGATGCCTGTCCACTGGAACGAGCGCTGGCGCGGCTGGATCGTCACGCGCTACGACGACGTGTACGCCGCGCTGCACAACGATCGGCTGATGGCCGATACGGTCACTCCTTACTTCAACGCGATGAAGCCGCAGGATCGGGCGAAATACGTGCTGATCTACGACGTCCTGAACAACTGGACGGTCTTCATCGATCCACCGAAGCATACCCGCCTGCGCCGCCTGATGCAGCGGGCGTTCACGCCGCGCGCGATCTCGAAGATGCGTGAGGTCGTCGAGGCGATCGTGGCGAAGCAGCTGGACAAGTGGGAGCAGAAAAAGCAGATCGACGTCATCGATGATTTCGCCTATCCGCTGCCGGCCAGCGTGATCGCCACCATGATCGGGGCTCCGCTCGAGGACGTGCATCTGTTTCATGTCTGGGCGGATACCCTCACCAACCTGCTGCACGGCGGCGTCGGTGCATCGGACCGGCTGACCAGGGCCCAGACCGCGGTCGAGGAATTCAACGTCTATTTGTCTGGACTGTACGCGCAGCGACTGACCAACCCGCGCGCCGACATGATGAGCTGGCTGATGGAAGCCCAGGCCAGCGACCCGTCGATCCGCAAGGAGGACGTGATCTATTCATGCATGCTGCTGCTGGTCGCGGGTCATGAAACCACGCAAAACCTGATCGCCAACACCCTGGTCGCGCTATTGATGTCGCCGGATCAGCTCGCGCTGCTGCGCCAGGACGAGCGGCATATCCCAACCGCCATCGAGGAAGGGCTTCGTTACAACGGTCCGGCGAAGGGAACGATGCGGGTGGCGGCCGGCGACATGGAGATTCGCGGTGCCTCCATCAAGGACGGCGATCGCGTGCTGTTGTGGATGGCTGCCGCCAACCGCGATCCGGAGAAGTTCGCCGCGCCCGATACTTTCGATGTGACCCGCAGCCCCAACCCGCATCTGACCTTCAGTCACGGCATTCATTTCTGCATGGGCGCGCCGCTGGCGCGGCTGGAGCTGGAAGTTGCGCTGACCCACATCCTCCGGCGGTTTCCGAAACTCGCGCTCGCCGGCCCGGTGGTTTATCGCCCCCGCGTGCTGACGCGCACCATGGAAGCGCCACTTCTCATGGCGGTGGCATAATGTCTTCAAGCAAGACCAAATTCCGCGTCGTGATCGATCGCGATCTGTGCGTGGGCTCCGGGCTGTGCGTTGCGACCGACCGCCGGCGCTTTGCGATCGGTCCGGACGGCAAAGCGGAGTATTCCTCTGAAACCGTCGATGTCGATCTGGCCGAGGAGGCCGCCGAGCTGTGCCCGCAAGCCGCCATCAGGCTCGAATCCGGGGATGGCACATGAGCGCACCGACCTCGTGGCGCACCGCACTGACCGAGGCGACCGACGACGGCGTGCGCATTCGCGGCTACGATCTGCGCGATCTCGTTGGCGGAGTCAGCTTTGCCGAGGGCATACTGCTGATGGCCCGGGGTGAACTGCCGACGAAAGGTGAGGCGCGCCTGCTGGAGGCGATCCTGGTATCGGTGCTCGATCGCGGCATCGTTCCATGCTCCGTGGTGACGCGCTACCTCGCATCTTCGGGTTCGCCGATTCAGGCGGCCGTCGCCGGCGGCATTCTCTCCTTCGGCGACGTCTATGGCGGCGCCGGCGAGCAACTGGCCGAGGCGCTGGCGAACCACATTGCGGCGGCGCGCGACGCAAAGGCAGACCGGCAAGAGGCGGCTCGACGTGTGGTGCAGCATTTCACCGATCGCGGTCTGCGTGTCCCCGGATATGGCAGCGCCGTCCACCGTGGCGGCGATCCGCGCGTGCCGAGGTTGTTCGAGATCGCCGAAAAGGCAAACGTACAGGGTGATTTCACGCATTTGGCGATGGAGGTCGAAAAGCAGCTCTCGAAGGCCAAGGGGCGTCCGCTTGGAATGAACCAGGATGGCGCACTGGCCGCGCTCGGTCTCGATCTCAGGCTCGATTGGCGCCTGATGCGGGCATTGGCGTTCATTCCGCGCTCGGCCGGCCTTGCCATGCACGCGCTGGAGGAGATGACGAGAGAGTCGGGCTGGCGGCACGTGCCGAACGCCGAGGTTGTCCATGACGGACCGGCGGCGCGCCCACTGCCACGGAGAGGCGGAGGGAGCTGATGAGCATCGGCGAATGGATCGTTCGCAGCAGCCAATGGTACCCGGACAAACTGGCGCTGGTGGCCGGCGAGCGGCGCTACACCTACGCGCAATTCAATGCGCGGGTGAACCGGCAGGCCAACGGCCTGATTGCAGCCGGGATGCGGCGTGGCGATCGGATCGCCTATCTCGGCAACAACAATGCCGAAGCGGTGGAATGCACCGCGGCTTCGGCCAAGGGCGCTTTCGTCCATGTGCCGATCAGCTTCAGGCTGTCCAACCGCGAAGTCCGCCAGATCCTGCAGCACAGCGGCGCGCGCATGCTGATCATCGAGACCGAATTCGCCGACAAGCTCGGCGAAATCGGCGATTGCCCCGATCTCGAGCGGACCATCCGCTTCGACCCCGGCAGCCTCGCCGCATCGCCATTCGAGGCCTGGCTCGCCACGCAGACGGACGGCGAACCCGACGTCGACGCGCTGGCCGACGATAATTTTCTCATCGTCTACACCAGCGGCACGACCGGATCGCCCAAGGGAGTGCTGTTCCAGCAACGGCAATCCATCGCGCATGCCCCGGTTCCGATCCTCTACTATGACATTGGCGCCGATAGCCGCTTGCTGATGGTTTATCCGCACAACTCCGTCGCATCGATCAATATGTTCTACATCCCCGCCTGGATGGTCGGTGCGACGGTGGTGATGGCGGATGCGAGGGGGTTTGTCGCCGAGCGATGGCTGGCGCAAGTCGAAGCCGAAAAGATAACACATTGTCATCTGGTGCCGACGATGCTGATCCGCGTGCTCGACAGCGGTGCCGCGGCCCGCTTCGATCTGTCGAGCCTGCAGACGCTCGGCTACGGTTCTGCGGCGATGCCCCGCGAGCGCATCGAGCAGCTGCACGGGACATTCGGCAGCATCCTGGTGCAGGGCTACGGCATGACCGAGGTCAGTTCGCTGGCCGCGGTGCTGACCAAGGCCGATCATGCGAAAGCGCTGAGTGGCGATGGCCGGCAACTCTCGGCATGCGGGCGGCCGGTGTTCGGTTGCGAATTGCGGGTGGTGGACGACAACGGCCGCGTGGTCGGACACGGAGAGATTGGGGAGATCGTTTTCCGCAGTCCCCAGGTCACCAGCGGCTACTGGCGCGATACCGAGCGCACCGGGGCCGCCATCCAGCACGGCTGGCTGCATTCAGGCGATCTCGCGACCGTCGATTCCGAGGGCTACATTTACATTGTCGACCGCAAGAGCGACATCATCATCAGCGGCGGCTTCAACGTCTCCAGCAAGGAAGTCGAGGAAATCATCGGCTGGCACCCCGGCGTGAAAGAGGCGGCGGTGGTGGCGCGGCCGGATGCGGAATGGGGCGAGAAGGTGCATGCCTTCGTGGTGCTGCAGCCCGACACCCGGCTGACACAGGCGGAATTGATCGCGTTCTGCCGCGACAAGCTCGCCGGCATCAAATGTCCCGATGCCGTCGAGTTCATCGACGAACTGCCGCGCAATGCGCTCGGCAAGCTCATTAAATCGGAACTTCGTGGATGGGTGCGCGCGCACGCATCCGACAAACAGGTAAGAAACCATGCGTGAAGCCATTCTCGACGTTAGTTATGAGGACATCAAACTGGAGCGGCGCGGCCTTGCTGCCTGGATCACCATCGACCGCGCCAACCGCGGCAATTCCTTCCGGCGCCAGACGCTGGACGAGATCATCGATGCCCTGGAACGCATCGGCGATGCGCCTGATGTCCGCGCGGTCGTTCTTACATCCGCCGGCAGTCGTTTCTTTTCGACCGGCGGCGATGTCGGCGACTACTGGACACGGTACCGCGACGACATGGTCGGAATGCGCGCCTACGAACGCGCGCTGGAAAAAACCTTCGCCGAGATGATCCACTGCCCGAAGCCGATCATCCATCGCATCAACGGCGACTGCGTCGGCGGCGCCAACGCCTTTCATCTCGCCGCGGATATTGCTGTGATGTCGACCAACGCCAAGCTGCAGCAGGTCGGGACCATGATTGGCAGCGTCGGCGGCTTCGGGCCCACGCAGTGGTGGCCGCAGGCGGTGGGCGACAAGCGCGCGAGAGAGATATTGCTGTGCTGCAAGCCCGTTGGCGCCGAACTGGCGCTGCAGTGGGGGGCGGTCAACGCCATTGCACCCTATGACAAGCTCGATGAAACCGTGCAGGCCTATGTCGACAAGCTGTCGAAAGGCTTCCCCGATGCCATGCGCTACACCAAGGTCGCCGTCAATGCGCCGAAGGAACTTGCGTTTCGCGAAATGACCCAGGCGCGCGAATGGCTCTCCTTGCATTTCCCGTCGATGGAATCCCGCGAGGGTTTCGGCGCCTTCTTCGAGAAGCGGGCCGTCAATTCCGAGCCAAGCTGGAAGGCCACTGACACCGGCCACGTGACGGTGGCGCCATATGGCGGTTTCAGCATCAATTGCGCGCGCGTTCGTGGTATCGGCCGCGGCAGGGGGCATTGGCGGCGAATTGGTCGGGCGTTTGTTGACTGCCGGCCACCGTGTGCTTGCCTGCGATATCAGTTCGCGGCGCTTGGCCGCGCTATCCGAACGTTTTGGCACGCAGCAAGATTCGCTGGTGACCCACAAGGCCGACGTTGCCGACGAGGCGTCGGCCACTCGTATCGCCGAACTCGCCGTCGAACGCTTCGGTACCGTGCACGGCCTTGCCAACGTGGCCGGGGGCATCGCCGGAATTGGCGAGGACGTGATCGATCGGGATATCGAGCGGATCGGTCTGGAGGAAATGCGTCAAACCTTCCGGCTCAACGTCGACAGTGCGTTCCTGCTCACCAAGGCGCTGGTTCCTGCGTTCAGGGCAGGGCGGTACGGCAAAATCGTCAACGTCGCGTCGTTGGCCGCCTTCGGCAATTTCGATCACATGGGCAACGCCGCCTACGACGCCGCCAAGGCCGCCGTGATCGGGCTCACCCGCACGCTGTCGCGCAGCCTCGGCAGCGATGGCATCCGCGTCAACGTGGTGGCGCCCGGCTCGATCTATACCGAGCGGGTGCGCGAAGTCTTTAGCCAGGAATTTCTCGACACCCAGATCGCGCGGATTCCGTTGCGACGGATGCCGGGTCCGAACGACGTCGCCGCGCTGATCGAGTTCCTGTTGATGCCGGATTCGGATCAGATCAGTGGAGAGGTAATGAGAGTGGCTGGTGGGCTGAGATAGCGTTTAGAGACCGGAATCGGAAAACATAAATAAAATTTCCTGGGAGGGAAGCCATGCGCAGATTAGTTTCGCTCGTCTTGCCGGCGGTCGCTGCCGTCATGCTGTCAAGCGCTGCCGCCCTGTCGGCGGAAGCTGTCAAAATCGGCGTCGTTCTGAGTTTGAGCGGACCGGCCGCCGTGTTCGGAATCCCCGAGCGCGACGCCATCCTGGCCGCCATGGAAAAGTTGAAGGCGGACGGCAAGCTCAAGCGGGGAATCGATCTGGTCATTTACGACGACAAGACCAATCCCACCGAAGCGACGCGCATGGTCACGCAGGCCATCAGCAACGACAAGGTCGTCGCCATTATCGGCCCCGGTACCGGCGGCAACATCCTGGCGGCCGGGCCGCTCGCGCTGCGCATGCAGGTGCCGTTGCTTGGGCCGGCCGGAACGATGGCGATCACCGACCACAAGAACGAGTTCTACCCGTGGGTGTTCCGCGTGGCGCCGAGCGACCGCGTCGACGTCAAGGTCATCCTCGAGGATATGGCCAAGAGCAAGGCCAAGAAGATCGGCGTGTTCTTTCAGGAGGACGCCTATGGCAAGACCGGTGTCGACTTCGCCAAGGAGATTGGCGCGACGCTCGGCATGGAAGTCGTCGAGACCGTCAGCGCTCCCTACGCCGCGACCGATCTGACGGCCCAGGCAACGCGGCTGCGCAATGCCGGCGTTGAGGCCGTGTTCCTCCAGGTTTCCATCTCCTCGCTCGGCGCCTCGTTCGTCAAGGCCGCCAACCAGGTCGGGCTCACGGCGCCGGCCTATGCCAATGCCGGTCTTGCCCAGCGTTCGTTTGCCGAGTCGGTTGGCAGCGACGTCGACGGCCTGCGTGTGCTCAGCATCGGCAATCTCCCCTATGATCCGTCCGACGGCGAGGCTGAGCTTGCCAAACTGCTGAAACAGGCCGGCAAGGTGCCGCAAGGTTGGGGTGAATTGGTTGGCACCAACGGATTGATGACGGTCGTCGCCGCAGTGAATGCCCAGGGTGACAAGGAGATTACCGGCGTCTCGATGCGCGATACCATCGAGGGCCTATGTGGCTATCTCGCGTTTGCCCGCGGCAAACCGTGCTTCTCCAAGGATAGCCACGACGGCTGGGCGGAGGATTCTCTGGTGATTACCGAACTGCGCAACAAAGAGCTGAAAACCAGGCGTTAACCCGCGGAGACGGCGTTGTACGTTCTGACCGAGTACATTGTACGCGGCATCCAGGCCGGTTCGATCTACGGGCTGTTGGCGCTGCCCATGAGCCTGCTGTTTGCGACCGCGGGTACAATCGACTTTGCGGTCGGTGCCTATGCCTTGCTCGCCGCCGCGGTCGCCACCATTGTCGCGGGTCCGCTTGGACTGGTCATCGGCGTTGCAGCGGCGACCACCGCGGCAGCGGCGATGGGCATCATCTTTCTCGTCCTCACGCGCACCGGAACCAGGGATCATATCGTCTTTGCACTCGCAAGCTTCGGTCTCGCTGTCGCGATCGCCTCGTTCATTCTCTGGCAATTCGGAACGCAGGCCTTCGTCAGGGCGTCGTTCTCGCAGTTCTGGTCGCTCGGCGGCATTCGGATCAGCCCGCAAGGTGTGATCAATCTCGGGCTCGGAGCGCTGGTCACGCTGCTGCTGTATCTGCTGTTGTACTGGTCGGACCTCGGCCGCATGATGCGCGCGGCCGCTGCAAATCCGTCCGGGGCCGAGCTTGCCGGCATTCCCGTCGCGCGGATCCAGTTTGGAACTTACCTCGCAGGCGGATTGCTCGGCGGCCTTGCCGGGATCATGATCCTGTACAGCGCCGGGCTCGATTTCACCGCCTCGCTGAGCCTCACGCTCAGCGGCTTTGGCGCGGCCATCATCTTCGGCATCACCAGTCCGCTGCGGTGCCTGCTGGGTGGCATCGCCATGGGCGTTGCGGAAGCACTTGCCGCTGGCTACACCTCGGGAATGGTGACCGCCATGGTGCCGTTCCTGTTCGTCCTGATCGTGCTGTCGCTGAGCAACATCGGTGGTGGCGCGATGGCCGGAGATCGGCCATGAGAGCCTTCACGAGCCGCCCGAACACGATGATCGTGCTGGGGTTGGCCGTCGTGAGCGTCGCTTTTGCTGTCCGCGATCCGGTCTGGACCGACAGCTGGGTGATTGTCGGTGTCTATGTGCTGATCGCGCTGTCGACCGGCATCAGTTACGGACAGGCCGGAATCCTGTCGATGTCGCAAGGCGCCTTTGCGGCGATCGGCGGCTATGCCGCGGCCGTAAGCACGCTGCGCTTCAAGTTGCCGCCCGGGGTCGATCTCCTGATCGCCGCCGCGCTGCCGGCGTTGCTCGCCTACGGGCTGGCGCGCCTCGTCACCCGTTTGACGCCGCTCGCAACCGCCCTCGCCACGCTTGCGCTCGGCAGCATCATCGAGATCGCCCTGCGCAACATGGACAGCATCACGGGGGGCTACATCGGTCTTGCCGGAATACCAGGCGTCGGCATGATCGACACGCCGTCGAAATACTGCGTGCTGGTTTGGGCGATGATTTGCGGGTGCGTTCTACTATACGAAAATCTGGTGAACTCGCCGTTCGGCCGCGCGCTCAATGTGATCAGGCACGATCGGATGCGCGCGCAAGCCGACGGGGTCAATGTTCCGCAATTGCTCAGCGCCGCGTTCGCGTTTTCGGCGGCAATCGCCGGATCGGCCGGCTGGTTTTACGCGCATTACATCAGCTACATCAGTCCGAATTCGCTCGACACCCACACCTCGATCTCGGCACTGCTGATGACCGCGATCGGCGGTTCCGGTATCATTCTCGGACCGCTCGCGGGAACCGTATTCCTCGACGTTCTGGTTCGTCATTTGCCGGCTCAGGAGCTTCAGGGGATGTTCTATGGCGGCGCGCTGATTCTAATTCTGATTTTGGCGCCGACCGGATTGCTCGGGCTGGCGCCGGCCTTGTTGGCAAGGCTGCGCGCCAATCGCGATCCCCGCGATACCACCAAGGCGGCCACGGTCAAGCCGGAGGCGGCGCAGTGACGGGCGTGCTCGCAGCCAGCGGAATCCGCATGTCGTTCGGCGGCCTCACCGCATTGAAGGGCGGCACCATCGAGGTGACGGCGGGCGCCATCATTGGACTGATCGGCCGCAACGGTTCGGGCAAGAGCACGCTTTTCAATTGCATGACCGGCTACTTCCGTCCGCAGGCCGGCAAGATTACGCTGTCCGGACGCGACATCACGGGAGTTGCGCCGCACCGTATCGTCGAACATGGCATCGTTCGCACCTTTCAAACCCCGCGACTTGATTTCGATGCCAGTGTGCTGGCTGCCGTGCTCTGCGGTTTTTACCCGGCGCGATGCTCGACGTTTCTTGGTGCGCTTTGTGGTCTTCCGGGCGTGCGCCGCGAGGAGCGGAGGCTCATCGAGCAAGCCGATCACCTGATCGAGCGGCTCGGGCTCGGCGCGCAGCGCGACCAACCGCTCGGCACCCTGTCGATGGGCCAGGTCAGGCTGGTCGAAGTGGCGCGTTGTCTGGCCGCCGATGCGAAATTCGTGTTGCTGGACGAGCCTGCCGCGGGTTTGACGCGCGAGGAGCAGCTGGTGCTTTGTCGCCAGATTCGCGGGCTGGCGGAGCAGGGCATCGGCGTGCTTCTGGTCGAGCACAACTTTTTCCTGATTCATGAACTCTGCGAACGAGTGACCGTGCTCGATGAAGGGGCCGTGATCTTTGTCGGCACGCCGGACGAGGTTGCGCGCGATCCCGGCGTGTTGCGCTCCTATCTTGGCGCGGCGGCCGAATATGCGCGCGGGATGGCGGCGGAATGACGTTCGAGGTGTCAAAATTATCCGCGCGTTATTCCCGCATCGAAGTTTGCCATGACATCTCCTTTGAGGTCGCAAACGGCGAATTCCTGGCGATCCTCGGCGCCAACGGCGCGGGCAAAAGCAGCCTGCTCGGCGCCATCGCCGGTACGGTTTCCGGCAAAGGCAGCATCCTTCTCGGCGGACGACGCATCGACCTTCTGTCATCGCACCAGCGCGCGCATGCCGGGATCGCATTCGTGCCCGAGGGACGGCGCAACCTGTTCGGGCCGCTGACCGTGAACGAGAACCTGCAACTCGGGTTGCGCCTAAGCCCGGAGTCGCGGCGCGCGTCGATCTGGGACCGGATCATCGAACTTTTTCCGATCCTGGGCCGGCGCGGCAGACAATTGAGCGGCATGCTCAGCGGCGGCGAGCAGCAAATGCTGGCGATGGCAGTTGCGGTGGCGCGAGAGCCGTCACTGCTGCTGCTGGATGAGCCATCGCAAGGCCTGGCGCCCGTCGTGCTTGAGGAAATCGCGCTGGCGATCAAGCAACTGCGCGCCTTCGGCCTCACCCTGTTGTTGGCGGAACAGAACCACCAGTTCGCAAGCGGTCTCGCCGATCGCTTCATCGCGCTGCAGGGCGGCGAGATTGTCGATACCGGTGACAAGGCGGCTCTTGAGAGCCGCGAGCGGGTGGCTGCCGCCATCATGGCGCACTGAGATCGAGCGACGGCCGCCGCGCCGCGCGCCCGACCGCTTATTTGGCCGGCTTGACCATTGCAGCGACCAGCCCGGCATAATACTCGCCGATCTGCTCAGGTGAGAGCCGACCACGCGGCGAGTACCACCTCAGCACCGACCGGCACAGTGCCACGATGGCCGTCTTCATCATGTCGATATCCGTGATCCCGAACTCGCCGGTGGCGCAACCGTCCTTCAGGCAGTCCGCTACAATGAGCTCGAGCGCATCGCGGATCTTCACGATATCCTTGCGCTGGGCCGGATTGAGGAAGTTGAATTCGGTGTTGGCGACGCTGGCGGCCTTGAACATCTTGAGCGGGAAGGCGACATAGTCCTGAACGATGCGCTGCAGGCGCTCGGTCGGATTGCCGGCCTCCTGCGAGGTGGCGGCCAGCCGCTCATGCAGCCGCTCGGCCACCACGACGATAATCGTGAACAGCAGTTCTTCCTTCGACTTGAAGTGCACATAGACCGCCGCCGGACTGAGCTTTGCTCGCTTGGCGATGTCGCGGGTGCTGGAAGCGTGGAAGCCGCTCTTCCAGAAGCTGTCGACCGCCGCCAGCAACAGCCTGCGAATCGAGGGGCTTTCAACGCGACGCTGGAACAGGTCGGGAAGCGTCGATTCGGTGGAGCGGCCGACCGTGGAGGGCTCAAAGGATAGAGTCCTCGACGCGGCGTCTCTGAGACTGGATGTCATGCACTTTCTTGAAGTTGTGGTTGCAGGCCAATTCGCCTTCCTAGCACAAATTTGCAGCCCTGGAGCTGGTTGGCGGCGCCGTCTCAGAATGCGCTGTGGACCGGGAAGACGGGCTTTCGCTTCTCCTTGATTGCCGCCATGCCCTCCTTGAGCTCAGGCCCGGTAAAGGCATGAAATTCGAAGGCCAGCGAAGCATCGAAGATCGGCCCCGCCATCCGCAGCCAGTGGTTCATCGTGTACTTGGTCAGCCGGATCGCGGTCGGCGGTCCTTCGGCAAGCGTCGAGGCAATTTCAATGGCCTTGGCATCCAGCTCGGAATCCTCGACCGCCATCGAAACCAGGCCGATCCGTTCAGCCTCCTCGCCGGTGATGGTGGTGCACATCAGCAAGTGGTATTTGGCGCGCGCCATGCCGCACAAGAGCGGCCAGATGATCGCCGCATGGTCGCCCGCCGCAAGCCCGAGCCGGGTGTGACCGTCGATCAGCTTGGCGGTCTTGCTCACGATCGAGATATCCGACATCAGCGCACAGACCAGGCCGCCGCCGACCGCCGGCCCGCGCACCGCGCTGATGATGGGCTTGGTGCAGTTGATCATGTTGTAGACGACATCGCGCGCCTCGCGCAGGTTCTTCATGCGCATCTCGTGGTTCTCGACCATCTGCTGCACCATCTCGAAATTGCCGCCGGCGCAGAATGCGTCGCCCGCTCCGGTCAGGATCACCGCCGCGACGCTGTCGTCGTACGAGATGTCGTGCCAGACCCGGACCATCTCGGGATGCATCACCTCGTCGATCGAGTTCTTCTTGCCCGGATTGTCG
>WNFI01686413.1_pt1 | contig 12617 bp, 8 predicted proteins | sample 5400471 | NCBI WGS metagenome assembly WNFI01 (sample SAMN13153348, study PRJNA577476) | soil metagenome | isolation source: 100 cm saprolite on Douglas fir-dominated hillslope | place: USA:California | collected 2013-09-17
GTTCGGCGAGCTGGCCCGCGCCTTGGGCGACTGTGATCCTGCGGCAGTCCGGGCTGCGGTTTTGCACCTGCTCTGGCTCGGTGAGCTGAAGACCGACCTGAGCACGCCCCTGAGCGGTCGCCACCAGCTCGTGAGGCCAGCATGAGCAGGGCCGGCGTGCGAGTGGGAGTCGCTCACGCTCAGCCTCCAGGTCAGCCCGCAGACCGCTAACTGCGGCCCGCAGCGCGGCAAGATCGGTGTCCTTCGCCTCGATCACCGCGCGCAGCCGCGCTACGCGCGCGCCGCTTCCCGGCCGCACCGGACGGATCGGGCTTACCAGACACAAGCCCCAAGCTTGCTCAACCTGAACTAAAGGTTCAAGCACCCTAACCGCGGTGTGTCGCACAGGCCCCACCCAGCCTCAAGCAACCTCAGACCCGTAAATGGACAAAAAAGCTCGCCATCCCGACGTCCGGGCCAATCGAACGTCCGGCCGACTCAATGGTGATCTTCGCGATCTTCCTGCGGGTCTGCTGCCAGGAAGCAGATCCATGCTGGATCAAGTGAGGCCGGGCATATGGCTATGCATGGGGCAATAACTCTGGCTAAGGTGAACGAAGGCGTTCAGGGGGGAGGGATTCGGTGATTCGGCTGTTAACCGGAATCGGGCCGGTGCTTGCTAGCCCTGCTGAGATCGGCTTCAGCGCGACCTCGGCGGCAATGTACAGTCCTGGCCGAGATGCCATTCAGCTCTCGATGGGCCTGAGCGGGACGCCGCCAGCGAGGTGACCGCTCGTGGTTGCTGACGGGTCGCACCCATGGCTCGTCCGTATCATGAATAGAGATGAGCAGGTCCCTAGCGGCGCAGGCGTGCTACTGGGCGGTAGGCAGGTACTCACGTGCGCGCGCGTGGTGGCGGCCGCCCTGGGCGTGAAGGTCGGCCCGGTGGCGCCGCCCGGCGCGGTCCGGGTGGACTTCCCTGGATGCGAGACGACCGGCGAGTCACCTCGCGCACTGGAGGCGCGGGCCGACGAATTCGGCTGGCTTCGGCGCCTCGATGTCCCCCAGGACATCGCGATACTCAACCTGGAGAGCGATCCGCCTGCTGAGGCGAAACCACCGGTGTTCCGACACTACGGCGGGGGCTATGGGCTGCTTGTCGGCGTATTCGGGCATCCAGAGGCCGTGCCAGAGGGCATCTGGTCTGGGGCACACCTCGCCGGGTTGGTCAGGAACAACGAGCTGGCACAGCTCGTCGGCGGCCACGGTGAGTACCCGATCGGGCCAGGCTTCGAGGGAGCCGGCGTCATCGACCGAGCCACCGGCGAGGTGATCGGATGCCTGCTGGAGGTCGTCAGCGCCGAGGCCGAGCCCAGAGTCGCGTGGATGATGCCACTCGAGAAGGTGCTTAGCTACCTGCCGGACTATAAGTTCATCTTGCCGTCGGCGCCAGAACGCGCGACCGCAACGTCCGCCGGGCCCGTCGAACAACCTCCCGTCGGTGACGCGGATTCCGCCCGTGCTGCCCAGCAGGCCAGCCTCGCGAGCCTCAGTCCCGAGCATCGGGCGATGATCGATGCGCTGTCGGCTCTCGTCGGAGCGGAAACCCCCGCCTGGATGGATAACACTGTCGTCAGGCTGACCGCCCACATCGGCCGGTTCTTCGAGGTGCCGCCGCGGCGCGGCCGCACGGTGAATGTTGCCGACCTGGCGCTCGCGTGTCTATCCCAGCCCGGCGGGATGCATGAACTGCTCGACGAACTGCATCGCAGCTACGGTGAGCATCCGCCCGCCGCGCTGGGCGAACTTGACCAGCTCGTGCTGCAGAACGTTCCTGACCCGCTGCTTACCCCGCGCGAACGGGAGGTACTGTACGGGCTGATCGCCGACACCCAGCCGTTCCAGGCGGCCGAGGCATACAGTCAAGCGATTGGTCCGGTCGGCAAACCGCCGTCGGCCCGCGCGGGCGACGTGATCGCGATGGCGGGCGAGCTAGAGGGATTCAACGGTCCGCCTGGCGGGCTGCCGCCTCTGGCAGCGTTCGCCGAGTCGCTGGCCCGGGTTGCCTCGCCGGCCAAGGCGCGGCGGATCGGCCGCTGGGTCGAGGATTACCGCCAGCGAGCACGACTCCCCGCGCCGCTGGGTCTTCCGTTCGCGATCGGGTACGCGACCCCGGGGCCATCCGCGTCAGAGCCTGCATACCTGATCGTCCAGCTGGATGCGGATCGGCTTCAGAAAGGCGCACCTCGCCTGGACCAGGCTCAATTCTCAGTAACGGCCTGGCTGCAGCGAGGCTCTGGGCTTGGCGAGCCGCTGCGCCGAGCGACACCGGCGCGGCGCCTGAGGCATGTCCGCTCCTCCCTCATGGATGAGCTGCTGATGGAGGCAGAGGAGAAGCTGGCAGCGTCGGCAACGGTCCTGACGATCGAATTCATACTTCCTCGTGACTTGCTCTGGTACGCCGATGTAGATCAGTGGCCGGCTGGGCACGACAGTCCCGGCAAGAAACTCGGGGAGGTCTATCCCGTTGTCGTCAGGAGCCTTGAACGCATGACCGATAGCGGGATCCGGCCACGCTGGGAGCGCAATTGGGCCTGGGCCAAGGCCAACTGCGGCCGCCCCAACCCGTGGGCTTACCGCTGGCTGCCTGAGGAGGGTCAGCTGGAGCCCGAGGCAATGTTCCAGCGTCTCGCCGGCGACGGGTCGGTCTGTCTGGCGCTCGGCTATCCGCCGAGCCGACCGCATGGCCTGTCCAGAGACGAGATATCCGCAGGGTTGCTAGCAGGGCTGCCGATCATGATTTGGTGCCGTGACGGCCAGCAGGACGCCATTTCAGCAGGCTTGATGCCCCTGGTGTCCCGCTACGCGCTGCTGAGCCTTCCCCAGGTGGTTGCCGAGCGCAGGGCCGAGGCCGGACGAAGGCGCGAATCGCAACAAAGCGCGGTAACCGATCGGACGGGAGACGATGATCTGGCGGGTCACTTGACGCTTCTGTTCGACCCTGCGGATCGATTCCCGGAGGCAGAAATGGCGAGCCAGGCCCCGCAATGAGGAGATCTGATGGTTGGTGATGGTGGGCTCTCCCTGGGAGGCGATATTGATGGAACGCCCGAGCCCGAGGCTAGTGACTGGCGGATCTACCTGGGCGACGGCTCGTCGCACGACGACATCGACAGGCTGCCGGCGCCCCCCCCGTGGCGCGCGTACGGCGGCGAGCCGCTAATAACGCAGGAGTTCGGCACCGACGACGCGGCCGACCGGCGGCTCGGAGGCGCTGGGCAGCCCAGCGCCTACCGGGCCGATGCAAATGTCGTCCGCATGGTCAACGCCGCGCTGTATCTGCGGCGCCCGCTGCTGGTCACCGGAAAGCCCGGCACCGGAAAGTCGACCCTGGCCTACAGCATCGCCCACGAGCTAAAGCTCGGGCCCGTGCTGTCCTGGCCTATCACTAGCCGGTCGACTCTCAGCGATGGCCTCTACCAGTACGATGCGCTCGGACGCCTTCAGGAAGCGAATGTCCGGCGGCACATGCCGGACTCCGGCACCCCAGACTCGGTGGAGGATGTCGGCCGGTTCATCACGCTCGGACCACTCGGTACCGCGCTGCTCCCGCAGGCACGACCGCGGGTCCTGCTCATTGACGAGTTGGACAAGAGCGACATAGACCTGCCCAATGACCTGCTGCACGTCTTCGAGAACGGTAGTTATCACATTGGCGAGCTGGCGAGGCTGCCGGAAGGCCAGTCGCGCGCCTGGGTCTTCACCGCCGACGTGGATCCCCGCACGGCCGACCCGCGCTCTCGCGTGCCCATCGACCGCGGCCGGGTCGCCTGCAGGGCCTTTCCCGTCGTCGTTATCACCAGCAACGCGGAGCGCGAGTTCCCCGCCGCCTTCCAAAGGCGCTGCATGCGGCTCACCATCCAGCCTCCCGATCGCGCGAAGCTCGCCGCGATCGTGGCCGCACAACTGGGCGCGAAGGCAGCCGAACAGGCGGGACCTATCATCGCCCGGTTCCTTGATCGTCGTGAGCGGAGTGACCTCGCCACCGACCAGTTGCTGAACGCCATCTACTTCGCCACCTCGGGGGCCCAGTTGCCGGAGGCCAGCTTCGAGGGGCTAGAGAACGAGCTACTGAGCCCGCTGGACTCGGCGGGCGCGTGATGATCGGCGGCTGGTGGGACCCGCCGGTCCCGCAGGTTCTCCCGGTCCCCGCGCTTCTGTCTGGCCTGAGCCGCCGGGCGAGCCGCAGGAGCCGTGGCGGGAGGTCTGGGGGACCAGCGCGCAACGCCGGCTCACCGGCCAAGCCGCCGATAAGCTGAGCGGCCCTGGGACGCTGGCATATCAGCCACCGGCGGATGCCGCGGCGGCCAGCAGGGCCAGCCTGGCCGCCGCGGGTATGCCCGCCGTATCGGCGCTGCCAGGCATCCGCGAGATCAACCGCGCGCTGCGTCCGCTGCGGCGCAGGTATGAATCACCGGTCAATTCGACCGTTGACGAGGCAGTGACCGCGGCGTCCATCGCGGATTCTGGCCTGTGGTATCCGCGGCTGCGGCCGGGCATGCAGCGATGGCTCAGCCTGACGCTACTATTCGACGACAGCGAGTCGATGGTAGTTTGGCGGCAGACCAGCAGCGAGCTCCGGGTCCTGCTCGAGCGCCTGGGCGCGTTTTCTGACTTGCGTACGTGGCGGTTCGACGGGGATCTGGCGGAGGGCAGGTTCCCGCGGCTCCGCGGCGAGTCCGGTCAGCCGGTACGCCACCGTCAACTCCTCCAGCCTGGAGGCAGGCAACTGGTCCTGCTGGTCAGCGACTGCGTCGGGGCTGCCTGGACGTCAGGTTCGGTCGCCCGCCTGCTCGAGGAGCTCAGCGGCATCGCGCTCGTGGCAGTCCTGCAACCGCTGCCGCAGTGGCTCTGGGCGCGCTGCGTCAGGCTCTGCCTCGGGCGTCGCTCTGTTTACTCGCGCCATGACCGGGGCGCGTGCCATTGCCGAGGCGGAAAAACGTGAATCGGCGAGCGACACCGGTGCGCTGCCCGCTCTGCAACGGGTGCTCAGCTTCCGCGCCGCCTCGTCGCCTACTGCCTACGAACTCGCCGGGTATTTGGCCGCCGCGCCGCTCAGCCTCCCGGTTATGCGCCTCGTCCAGACCGCGATGCTGCCGAAGTCACGCCCGGCGCACCTGGCCGAGATCTTCTTGGGCGGCTTGCTGCGCCGGGTTGGCCCCGACGCCGTCGGCCAGCAGCCGTACCGCTACGACTTTCATGCCGACGTCCGTGAGTTGCTGCTCACCGGGCTATCCAGGGCGGACACGCTGCGGGTGCTGCGGGAGACATCGCGCTTCGTGAGCGCTCGCCTCGGCTCGCCTGCGGATTTTCAGGCGCTACTCGCCGACGCCGGAAAGATCACAGATCTCGGCCTGCCGTTCGCGCGTGTGGCGTACACCGCGCTGCGTGCGCTCGGCGGACGCTATGCCGAGGTTGCCGCGAAACTCGAGCCCCAGCTCGCTACGGAGTATCCAGAACCGCTGCCGTGGAGCGGCGCCGCAGAGCCCGCGACAGTACTATCGCGCGCGCCCACGCCGCTAAATATGCTGGAAGGAAAGGCGGAGCTGGGCACTTCTCAGAATGCCGGCCGCAGACCGCGGGCTAGTCAGGCGGACAGCCCATCTGACGCCCAAGGAGGCAACGTGACGTATCCCAGCCCTGGCGCGCCCACCGGACATGAGGTTGACGAGCTGCCCAGGGTCTTCCATGACGTACCGCGGCAAAATCCGAACTTCACCGGACGCAAGAATTTGCTGGAGGAACTGCGCCACGATCTGAGCCACGATGTCGCCGCGCTGCTGCCAGCGGCCTTGCACGGTCTCGGTGGTGTCGGAAAGACGCAGCTGGCCATTGAATTCGCGCACCGCTTCGCTGCGAACTACGAGCTTGTCTGGTGGATCAAGGCCGCAGAGCTCGCATTGGTCCGCGCGTCGCTCGAGGAGCTCGCTGGCGAGCTGGGAGTCACTCCCGGGGGAGACACGGAGACGACGGTACGTGGTGTCATCGATGCGCTGCGGCGCGGACGGCCCTACAAGCGCTGGCTACTGATCTTTGATAACGCAGACGACCCGGACGAGTTGCAGCAGTACCTGCCAGAACTGGGCGGCCATGTCATCGTCACGTCGAGGAACAGGAAATGGAGCTCAGCGGCGAAGACGATTCCAGTGGACGTCTTCACCCGCGAGGAGAGCATCGAGCTCATCAGGCATCGAGAACCAAAGATCAGCACACAAGCCGCGGCGAGGCTCGCCGAGCGGCTCGGCGACCTGCCGCTGGTCATCGAGCAAGCCGCCGCGTGGCAAAGCCAGACCGGTATGTCCGCGGATGCCTACCTGGAGCTGTTCGAGAAGGCGCACGACCGATTGCTTAAGGAGAACCTGCCGCCCGACTACCCGAACTCGGTCGCGGTCACCTGGCGCCTGGGTTTCGAGCAGCTGATGGCCGTTTCTACGACGGCAGCGCAGCTTCTGCAGCTAAGCGCCTTCTTCGGGCCGCAGCCGATCTCGATTCACATCCTGGCGGCCGGGCAGCATGTGGCCGACATGCCGACCGGGCTCGCCGCGGCGATGCAAGACACGTTCCTGCTGCACACCGCGATCAGGGACATCGGCCGTTATGCTCTCGCCAGCGCCGATTCGGTCGATGAGAACCTCCAGGTTCACCCGCTCGTACAGCTTGTGTTGAGAGATCAGATTCCGCCGGAGGAGCAAGAGCACCAGCGAGATCTCGTCCACCATCTGCTCGCGGTCGCCAATCCCGGCGACCCTGACGACCGTGAGAACTGGCCGCGACTTGCGGAAGTCAATCAGCATATTGTGCGCAGTGTCGGGATGATCGAGGGCAGGGGAGACAGCGTCCGCCAGGTGATCGTCGATCAGATCCGCTATCTGTACGTACGCGGCGATTACGAGAGCAGCCGTTCCCTGGGCGAGACAGCGCTGCTGGTCTGGTGGGATATGTATGGCGCAGACGACGCACTGACACTGATGGCCTGCCGTCAGCTCGGCAACTCATGGCGGGCGCTCGGGCAAACCGACGTGGCGAGGGTGTACAACAAGGACACGCTTGACCGCATGGGGCGCGTTTTTGGTCCCGACGATGAGCGAACTCTGGAGCTTGCCAACAGCTATGGCGCTGACCTGCGCATCCACGGGGACCTGAACGAGGCCCGGAGGCTTGACGAGGACAACTTGGAGCGCCACAGGCGCGTACTCGGGCCGGATAAGCGAGCCACCTTGCGCAGCGAGAACAACCTGGCTGTCGACCTGAGGCTCGCCGGCCAATTCAGGGATGCCCTAGCCATTGACGAGGACATCTACCAGCGGCGCCGCAGCACGCTGGGAGCCGCGGACCAGGAGACCCTGTTCTCCCGCTGCATGGTGGCTCGAGACCTGCGCGGATGCGGGCAGTACCGGGAAGCGCTCGACCTCTACGACCGGGTGCTCGGCCAGTTCAAAGACCTGCTCGGCCACGAGCATCAGGACGTCCTAAACGCCAGGCTCAGCTACGGGGTGACGCTCCAGCGCGCCGGGCAGTATGCCAGGGCCCGTGCGGAGATCGAGGAGGTCCTGGCCGACGTCCGCCGGCGATTCGGGCCCGAGCATCCCAGCTCCGTCGCCGCGATGACGGCCTTGGCCGGACCGCTCCGACAGCTCGGGGACGTCGGAGGCGCGTGCAGGTTGGCCGAACAGGCGGTGGCGCTCGCGCGCCGGGTGCATGGCGACCGTCACGTCTTCACCCTGATGTACGCCAACAACCTCGCGATCGCGCTGCGGGCTGCGGGACAAGTCCCGGCGGCACGCCGGCTGGACGAGGAGACTTTCCACGAGTTCACGCACAGTCTCGGCGCGGACCACGTGTTCACCCTGTCGAGCGCCGCCAACTACGCCCACAGCTTGTATCTCTGCGGCGACTTCGCGGCGGCGAAGGAGATCTCACGGGACACCCTGGAACGATCCATTACGGTTCGGGGCGAGGATAATCCGCTGACCCAGCTGTGCGCCTGTAACCTCGCCATTGACCTGCGCGTCGCCGACGAGATATCCGAAGCTGACGAGCTCTGCCAACAGGCGGTGGAGCGCCTCTCTGTCCTGCTCGGCCAGGACAATCCGGAGACCGTGGCGGCTACGGCAGGCCAGCGGCACAACTTCGACATCGAGCCGCCTCAGCTTTGACCGCGAGATCGGCTCGGCCCTGATGCCGCAGTCGGTCAAGCCCGCGCCACGTTTTCGTCCCCTAGCCAGTCGGCCAGGGCAGCGGGATCTGGCGCGTTCGCTGAGATCTCACGTATCCGCCGGTACACCGCGTAGGCCAGCTCGGGCTGCAGGCGGAGAGCAAAGGGCGGTCCCTGTGTCAGGGCGAGTCCCACCCAGGCGTCGGCGCGGTCCGGATCGTCGGCAAGCAGCTGCCGGTAGTGCCCCGCAGCGATGGAGTAATCTCCCCGCGCGAGGGCGCGGTCAGCGGCGTACTCGTTATCGGACCCGACCCCGCTGTCAGGGCCGCGCAACTGGGCCGGATCCCTGAGCATCAGGCTGATGAGCTCGATCCGGTCACTGCGGGACAGGGCCTGGCCCGAGGCTGTCACAGCAGCTCGTGACGATCTTCCAGCGACTGCGTCTCCGGCGAGCCATGCGGCGGCAAGGTGGTTGACGTCGGCGCGACTTGGGCAGAGGTTCCGGAGCCGCCAGCTGATCTGGTGGTCGGCGATGGCCATATCGGCCGCCGCGCGCGGCATGTCGGCGACGGGCTCAGCCTGCCACGGAACGAGTCGTGAACGCATGCCGGCCACAAGAGCACGTCCGGCCGAGGTGAGCAGGCCGGACCGTTCGATGTCCCGAACCGCACCCAGCGTTGGTGCCCGCCACCGGGCGAACCCGAAATCATCGAATGCGGTCCGCGTGGAGGTTCTGCGCTGAGCCCGCCACACGTCTGTGACGCCGAGGTAGGCGTAGGCACCATGCAGCAACCCGTGCAGCGGCCGCGGGTCGTCCCGCCATGGTGAGTAGTAGCGGACGTCAGGCGTTGCCGTGTGCAGGGGCACCAGGTCGTGCAGGGCTCCAAGCTTGGCGTGCTGGAACTCGTGCACCAGGGTAACCGCCAGGGTCTGCGCGTCCGGCGGGAATGAGAGGGCGCAGGCGCCGAACGCGTCGCTGGAGGTAGTGCTGACCCCCTTGCCGCCGGGCCCAGCCCGCAATGGTACGAGGCAGCTCAATCCGGCTTGGATCGCCGTCGCGTACCAGGGGTGGAGCCGGACCAGAATCGACCAGGCCTCATCCACACGCTGCCGCCAGTCGGCCAGCATGGGTACTGAAAGTCGGTCGTCGACCGGGAAGCCATAGCAAGCGCGGAACGGGTCGAGGTCGTCGAGTACGAGCTCAATGGTCAGGTCTTCTGCCGTGGACCGGAGCCGCCGCAGGCCATGCCAGCCATCCTGATCCGAGCTGGCATCGGCTGGGACCACGACTGCGTGTCGGCCGACGATGACCTGGGTTGTCCCCGATCCGCCCCGCACGATCCCGGCGTCCGCCCGGTCGTCAGCGAACTGCGCCCGCCCGAGCGCTGGCAGCAGAATCGCGCCGGAGCGGGTCGGCACGTCAATCTGGAATTCGAGACCCGTGCTGGCTGCCGCCGACGCGGCGACGGCTGCGAGATGGCCGATCATCCCCGCGGACTCACCGGGGGACCAATCGCTGGCACGCAACCCCCGCAGGCACGAAGCCGACCACGCTCCGACCGACGGGTACATGAGTACCTTCGCCGCCGCGACCGGATCTTGTTCTTGTGCCAGGGTCAGCAGGTCGTACCCACGGTGCAGGCTCGCGGCCTGGTCGGGCGGCAAGTTACGCGCCTCGTCCACGATCAGGCGCAGCCTGAGCATGCGCCTGCTGGCCTGCGCCGCCGCGAGCCTCGCGATGACCGTGGCTCCGCCGCGGCCGGTCGCGAGCGCCCGGAAGTCTGCCGACGGGACGCTGTGGGTCGCGATCACCGTTCCTGCTTGGCGAAGCGGAGCACATCGGTGGCGAGGCGATCCCGGATATGCCCGATGAGCTTGTACAGATCCGGGCAATAGACAGACGGATTGCGGTAGCCCGATCCGGCCAGGTAGCGATGCGGGTAGTAACCACCGCCGCAGATACGGTGGATTGCACAGTCGGTGCACGTCTGGCTGAGGGCTGCCACGCCGATCTGCCGTGCTATCACTCCCGGATAGGCCAGCGCCATGCCGAAGTCATGCGCGAAGACGTTGAGGCCGGTGGCTGATGCTCCGGGAGACGCTGATCTGAGGGTATCGACCTGCTCCAGAGAGCCGTCCGTATCGACGACGATCAGCCCGACAGGGCTGAGCCCGACGGCCTCAGAACGACTCCGGCCACCCAAGCACAACTGAATGATCTCCTCGAACAGCCTGATCTTCGCGCGCCGGACGGGGGCTGAATACCAGTGATCGAAGATAGCGATGAGCCAATCGGCGTAAGGCGTGGCCGTGCTGTCCGCGACCCGGGCGGGTGGTCGGTGCGTCCAGTTCCCATGCGGGAGGATGAAGTCGACCGTAGGTGGCTCGAAGGCCAGCAAGGCTTCAAACACTTCAATCGGATCGGTGCTTACGTCGATCACACCGAGAATCCCTGTGAAGAGCCTGGCATAAGGCCCCTGGCTGAGTAGTTTCAGACCCTGCGCTACCTCGTCGTAGCTGCCACGGCCGCTGGCGTAACGTCGGTGCTTGTCGTGGCTGACCTTGTCGCCGTCCAGGCTCACGCCAACGCTAATGTCGTGCGCGAGCAGAACATCGAGGAGCTCGCGGGTTAGCAGGACGCCGTTTGTCTGGATACTGAGGCTGGCCGGAACCTCGGGAGCGAGTGCGTCGCGGAGCGTTGCTGCCGTGAATGCGATGAACGCCTGGCCAGCCAGCAGTGGCTCGCCGCCGTGCAGCACGACAGAGACCTCATCTAGGCGATGAGTCCGTGCGGACTGAGCGATACGAAAGGCAGCCTGCTCGACCGTCGCAGGCGACATGATCGCGGGGCGGCTGCGCCAGCTCTGATCCTGCATTGCGTAGACGTAGCAGTAATCGCAGGAGAGATTACAGCGGCTGTGGATCTTTAGAATGTACTGGCGAAATGGCGTTGGGCGCCAGCCTGACCCAGCCAACGAGTCGACTTCCAGCAACTGATCTGGCCATTCGACGCCGGGCGTCGTCTGACTAGAGGCTTGACTGGAATCCGGCAACAACTTCGGCAGGATTGTCGGCCTCCTCCAGCAACCGTCGGAGCGATCGGCCGAGCACCGAGTCGTCGAGGCTGTCCAGAGACTTGAGCTCAGCGAGCGATAGGGTGGTCACGTCGGCCAGCGTCGACTCCAGGTCAGGAGCAGGAGTCTGCATGCGACGCGATCTCCAAGCATTAGTGAGAAGTCTGTAGCTTACGGCTGTTCCGGGAACTTGGTGCTAGCGAGAAGCCTCACATCGAGCCCGCCCTCCGTTGCTGTGGCCAGCCTGTGCCAACTGACGCCGGGGACACCATACGGATCGGGATACTAGCGCGCGGCTTCCGGGCTCGCAGCCGATCCTGAAGATGTAGCGGTCAAGGCGCGCGCAGGGCAACACCACGGACTTTAGGTGTTTGCGGTTCGCTGAGGTGTTGCGATTGTTGTGTTGTGTCTCTGTCGTGGAGTCTGTTTCCCGGATGGCGTCGTCGGCGTGAGGGCATGATTTCTGCCCGCGCGTCGCGGCGGGTCTGGCGTGCGGTTCCACAGTCCGCGGCCCCGGCGAGCCGGGCGGTTCCTCCTTCCTGGGGGCCGGTCTGGACAGCGGGCTAGGAGTAGCCGGGGGCGAACACGGTGACCTGGGGTTTTCCCGTGATGGTCTGCTTGGTCGCGGAGGCATGCGCGAATTTCGGGCGCGCCTTCTGCGCTCGCTGTGAGTGCCGTTGCCGTCCGGGACGTTGAGGGTGTGCAGGGCGGCGCGTGCCGCAGCGTCCGCCGCGGCGGCGAGCGCGTCCAATGACGACGAGGCCGTGACCTGGGAAGATGTCATCGAGCGGATCGAGTGGTGACGGGCGGCGGTGAAGGATTCCTCGTCCGCGGTGACCGGGGCATTGTCCTTCCGGCGCAGGGCGCGGGCCCGCGGCGGCCTCGCTGTGCAGGGCTGCGTGTACGCCTCCCGCACCGCTTCCGCGGGTGCGGCCTGGTGGTCCAGGAGGTTGTGATGAGGGTGCAGGTCTCGGAGACTTCCTGGCCGTCGCCGCGGGACAGGACGGCGTTGTGCTCGGCGGCGCGGACCGGGAGCCGGTCTTCTCCTTCACGCGCGCCACGACATGCCCGCCCGCGTCCAGGATCGCCGTGATGAGGTCGTAGCCGGTAGGGTGGGCTGCACGGCGAGGTCCCGTGTTCATGTTGCGTGAACGCGGGCCTTTTCCGTGCAGCCTCCCTCCGAACCCGGCGTGCGCCCTTTCAGCGCACCGGGCTCTCCAGCGATTTATGCCGCGTGCTTGACGGGGTTCGCGTGGATGCAGTCATGGCACGACGCGCAGACAATGAGCGTCTTGCGCCGCATTTTCGCCATGAGGGCCGCCCACGCGGGCTGGCCCGGTCCAGGTTCC